>ERZ832522.5603-NODE-5603-length-11286-cov-3.676342_pt1 | contig 11286 bp, 8 predicted proteins | sample MGYA00519951_ERZ832522 | MGnify/ENA primary metagenome ERZ832522 (study PRJEB31850, sample SAMEA3708728) | human gut metagenome | biome: human gut; feature: human-associated habitat; material: faeces | place: China | collected 2014 ... | reverse complement strand
AACATACTGCATAACATCCACCTTCTTCATTTTAATTTCCCCAGTTTTCTCCTCTTGCACCTGAAAACCCGGAGTCAAGATAATCTCTTTTTTGTTTTCTCCGGAGACATACATCACTTTCCCCATCTCCAATGTAGTTACAACCTTTTGCTCATCGGCATAATCCCGTACATTAAAACTTGTACCTAAAACGGCCACGGTTCCCATTGAAGTATGCACTTGAAATGCGTGTAGCTCATCCTTACTTACCTGGAAATAAGCTTCTCCTTTCAAGTAAACGTCCCTCGTTTTATCCGAAAAATTTACAGGGAATCTCAATTCTGTCTCTGCATTTAACCACACTTTCGTACCATCTGCCAATTCCAAACAATACTCACCACCACGAGGAATCGTCACGGTGTTATACATGACCTCTGCCGTCTCATTATGCAGATTTGCCTTATAAACCAAAGTACCGAATTCGGAACGCAATATCGTCCCATCACTCTCCTTCAATTCTTGAATATTCTCTTCAAGAGAAACCTGTTTTCCGTCTGCTAATGTTATTACCGCACAACTTTGCCCCGGACAAATAATTTCTGCAACAACCGGTTCCACCTTTTTAATCTGTTCTGGTCCATTATTCAGCCACCATCCGACAATACACAAAACGACAACAGAAGCAGCCGTAGAAACCCACCATCCTATCCGGAATGTTTTTCTCTCGTTCTTTTTTAATATTTTGAATTTCCGATATGCCTCTCTACCATCAAAATCATCCGTTCCTTGCAAACGAGCCACGATTTCATCACGATCCATTTCTTTCACTCCATACTCCTCACACAAAGAATCTAATTCCTGTTTCTCCTCTTTACTTGCCATCCCAAGTAAATCCTTATAAAGTAAATCTGACAACCTTTCGTATATTTTTAAATCGTCCATCATCTCATTGAGGATTTATTTTAATTAATAAATCCCCAAAAAGGAAAACGGGTACCCTAAAAATACATTTTTTTCAAAAAAAGATTGAAAATATAAACAAATCTGATTTCACGGCAGCCTTAATAACCGCATAAGCCTCCTTTTTGTGCTTCTTCACCGTATTCTGGGAGATATTCAATTTCAAGCTGATCTCATCATTCGTCATTCTTTTCATACTCAATAGAATGACTTCACGTCGTTTAGAAGGCATATCTTCAATCACTTTCCGCAATTTTCGAATCACCTCCTCAAACATTACAGCCGACAATGACTCTGATTCTATTTCATCTGTGAAAAAAGCCCATTCTTTCAAGCGCTTGTCTTCCCGCTCTTTATCCCGTATTTCTTTTAAACAATTATTGTTCACCGTACGGTATAAATAAACATTAAAAGCGGCAATATTCTCAAAACATAAAGGAGACTCCCACAATTTAATAATTGCTCCTTGCACCAAATCCTCGGCCTGTTCTCGGTTATTCAAAATTTTCATCGCATAATGGCACAAAGGAGAATAATAATTCATATAAATTCTCTCCCACGCCTTAGCATCCTTACGGTTTACACCATTAATAAAATTCTGAATCTCCCTATCCATTATACTAATTAACAAACACCCTGCATTCTAGTTAGATACAAATATATATAAATTCGAGAAACAAACAAATTCACTCAAAAAATATCCTTACTTCTGTTGAAAGCGAAACTCATCCACCATATCCAGTAACACAGCCCCATAACGTTCCACGATCTTTTTCCCGACCCCGGGAACTGCCAGCAATTCCTTTGAATTTGTAGGTAGCGTGTTGCTGATTCCCAACAAAGCCTTCTGCTGTAATACCGTGTACACGGGTAATTTCAATCGTTCAGCTTCCTTGTTCCTCCAAGCTCGAAGAGTTTCATATAACTTCGAATGTAGTATATCAGGGGCAATCTCCACTTTTTCCGTTCCGGCACGTTTCGCCTTAATCTTCACCTTCGGGGCATCAATTAACGCCTTCGCCTTCGCCCGCAAATAATCTTTTACAGAAAAACCGTTCCCGATCACTTTCAACGTTTCCAGTTTCAAATTCACCTCTCCCCGAAAACGTTCCATATTTTGTTCCACCAACTTCCTCACCTCCTTGTTATCAATCTCCGGGATAGCCTCTTCCAAGAATTTTCCCAAAATAGCCATCGTATGTTCCCGGAAATATTCCGCCCCCTTCTTCACCCGGTCCGCAATCACCGGGTCCGCCTCGTAATTCCCTTCTTCCAGCATCAATCGTTCCAACTGATTCTGAAATCGCTCGGCCACCGCCAACAATTCCTCTGCACACTTGGTCCCCGCCACCCGGTAACGTTCCACCCAATCGGGATACAATCGACGTAACTGCTCATCCAATACCCGGTACAAATAATGTAACCGCCACCGGATCGCCTCGTAATCGAATTGTTCCAGCAACAATTCCCTGAAATAAGACTGCCGTGCTTGTTGCAATTCCTCCTTATTCGGCACCTTCTGTTCCGCCTCCCGCACGAATTCATCTATTGCCCCATCGCTTACCAGCGAACGCATGGTTACCGGAGAACTCAACACAAGCCCCTCGAACGTCTTACAACGACTCAACGCCACATACACCTGCCCGTGAGCAAATGCTGCATTGGCATCCACGATCGCCCGTTCAAACGTCAACCCTTGGCTTTTATGAATCGTAATCGCCCACGCCGTTTTCAACGGGTACTGCTTAAACGTTCCCTCCACCGTCTCCGTGATCTCCCGCGTCTCCTCGTCCAGCGTATATCTCGTGTTCGTCCATTCCTCCGGGGTCACCTGAATCTTCAGACCATCCTCTTTTCCTACCACCTCGATGGAACGGTCATTAATAGCCGTGATTTTACCGATTTTCCCGTTGTAGTAACGCTTTTCCGGTGATGAATCATTTTTCACGAACATCACCTGCGCCCCTTGTTTCAGCACCAACGTCTCCTCCGTGGGATAAGAATAAGTGGGGAAATTATCCTTCACTTCTGCCTTGAACGAATAAGCCCTAGTGGATAATTCTGCCATTTTCACGTCGTTAATCCTTTGTGCCTGGTGATTATGTGTTGTCAACATGATATACCCCTCGTCATCCGAAGGCTTGAAATCCGGTACATACCTCCGGTTCAACATCTCCAACACCGCAGCATCCACCCGGTTCTCTCGCACTCGATTTAGCAGGTCCACGAACTCCCGGTCTTGTTGCCTGTAAACGTGTTTCAACTCGATTGCCACGTAACGGGTTGCCGCCAGAGCCTTACTATGAAAAAAGAACGCCGAGGCGTAATGCTGTTTCAATAACGCCCATTCGTCCTCCTTCACCACGGGAGCTAACTGTTGCAAATCACCGATCAACAACAACTGAACCCCTCCGAAAGGCTCGTTCTTGGAACGATAACGACGCAACATATCATCCACCGCATCCAGTAAATCTGCCCGCACCATACTGATCTCGTCAATCACCAGTAAATCAATCGTCTTGATAATATTGATCTTTTCCCGGTTGAACTTGTGCGTGTATTGCAATTTTTCACCTCGCTCCACCGTATCCGAACTTCCCGGTACGTATGGCCCGAACGGCAACTGGAAGAAAGAGTGGATCGTCACCCCACCCGCGTTAATTGCCGCCACTCCCGTGGGAGCAACCACAATCATCCTTTTGGGTGATCTCCGTTTCAATTCTCGCAGAAACGTAGTTTTTCCCGTTCCCGCTTTTCCTGTAAGAAACACGTTCACTCCCGTATATTCCAAAAAATCATACGCCAATTCCAGTTGAGGATTACTTTCCATGAATCAAGATTTTACACGAATTATCATTCTATTCGGCCTTCACAGACACGCAACTCGCACAAAGGTATGAAAATAATCCATTCGTATCACGGCAATTATACACAATCACGCACACCTCTTGATATTTTCGATTATTTTTTAGGATTATTCTTTATAGATTCATATATTTGTAACAGTTACATACAATACCATTTATGAGATTTCAAAACTCTATCATGGGCATCCCGTATCGGGTTGGTGCCTAATTTAATCCCGGAAAAATTCCTCCGGACTTTTTTTTAACTTTCCTCCTAACCGGAAAGCATCAAGGTATTGTTTTCTCACTTTTAATATTGATATAAAATTACCATGAATAACTGGAAAAAGGTATTCGCAATTATATGGACAGGACAGTTTTTCTCCATACTGACCAGTTCTCTCGTTAATTTTGCCATCATTTTATGGCTAACCTTTGAAACTAAATCGGCAGAAACTTTGGCTTTCGCCACGATTGCCGCCATGTTACCGCAAGGCATCTTAGGTATGTTTTCCGGAGTATTTATCGACCGGTGGAGCAGGAAGAAAATCATGATCCTGTCTGACAGTTTCATTGCTTTCTGCACACTTATTCTAGCCTTTTTATTTTATTTCGAACAAGCGGAAGTTTGGCAAATCTATCTATTGTTAGCACTACGATCGATAGGTTCGGCTTTCCATGCTCCTTCAATGCAAGCATCTATCCCGTTACTCGCTCCAGAATCTCAATTATTACGGATCGCCGGGATCAACCAGATGATCAATTCTGCCTGTAATATAGCTGGACCAGCTTTAGGCGCCCTAGCCATTACCACGCTGGCCATGCCTGTCGTGCTTATGCTTGACGTAATTGGTGCTGTACTTGCATGTATCTCGTTAGCTTTCGTCAAAATACCAAACCCTCCTCCTAGCGAACTTGCAGAAAAAAATAACATTTTTCAAGACTTAAAAGAAGCTCAGAGGGAAGTAGTTAGCCACCGGGGAATGTCGTTATTATTAATACTCTCGATCATGGCTACATTCTTTATCATGCCCGTCAGTGTACTCTTCCCTTTAATGACCCTTAATCATTTTTCGGGAGATGCTTTTCAAATGAGCCTAATTGAAGCCATTTGGGGTGTAGGATCTCTATTGGGAGGAGTTGCTTTAAGTATCAGGCAGTACAAAATCAATAAAATCACATTGATCAACCTAACGTACATTCTCCTGGGAACCGGATTCACTGCTTCTGGTCTGCTTCTGGTCTACTCTCACCCAATGCTTTCGTCTGGTTCGTCGTGTTTACCGCATTCGAAGGCATTATCGGATCAATATACTTTGCTTCTTTCACGGCCATTATTCAAACGAAAATCAACCCGTCTATCCTCGGCCGAGTATTTTCCATATACATGAGCCTAAATATGCTTCCCGCCATGTTTGGATTGATGAGTACCGGATTCCTTGCCGATCACGTGGGGATCACAAACACTTTCGTTATTGGTGGTTTTGTGGTACTCGCAATCGGAGTTGTGTCATTCTGTATCCCGTCATTGTTACAAGTTGGGAAGCTAACAATTGGCAAGAATACCAGAAATATCTAAAAACAAAAAACTATCGGTATACAAGTCTATAATCAACAAACTTGTATACCGACAATTCTCTACTCTATGTAATTACGAATCAATAATTAATTATTTGTTAACAAATACTTTATACACATTCAATCCGTTGGGTAAGAACTCCACTAAAGTATTACAATATTATAATCGCTCATTTACGCCTTCTTCTCCAAACCCATACGCCCCCCATAACAATGCCTAGAGGCAAAATGAACAAAGCGAACCACTTTAAAACAATTAAACCTGTTTCTCCTATTTTAATGGCATTATCCACAGGCGCAGGACGACTCACATCTACAGGAAACACGCCATCTCCCAACACCCTAAAACTTTCCATGATTAAAGAATAATTATTAGAGTTAACATCATTTCTCGTGCGAGTTAATTCCCCGTTACTGATGCAATCAGCACATCCAACAACTAAAATATACTGTTTTTTACTCCCGACCTCTCGATCAAGCATAACCATTAAAGGATAACTTTTCTCTTGTTCTCCCGGTCCCAATGTAGCTACCTGATTAACAAAATCTATCGTTTCCTGTTCATTCCAACAGCCTTTAGCAGATGTTTCCAAAATTGGTGTTATCCGAAAATCGGATTGCCCATTACAATTTATAGCAACAGCTCTTGGCATCGTGATACATTTCCCACTAGCTTTATTAGAAAAAAATTCTGGAGAAAAATGAATTGCCTCGGAAGTAATTTCTCCTAAAATCAAATCTTGCTGATGCTGTTTATGATTTTGCACCAAAATTCCAGGCTCAAAATAAACACCTAACGAACGTGTAACAGGATTCAACAATTCTTGCCTAGTGGCTGTTGCCAAAATAAATAAATTCCCTCCTTTATCAACGTATCGTTGCAAATACTCTTGTTCGTCATCTGTCAACGGCTTTTTCAAGTCAGCAATTACCAAAACATGAATATCTCCGGGTATCGTATCTCTTAAATCAACCTCCTCGACATCAAACCCTATATTTACCAAAGAATACCGGAAACCAATATTTGCGGCAAAAGCCGAATAATCCCATTCGCCAACCTGCCGAATACTACGTTCATCATGACCTGTCAAAAATCCAACTTTAGGAGGAACAATCGTTAATCTCTTCAAAGCTGCAATTATTTCCCTCTCGCCAGGATTAGCTTGTCCATCATTATAAATTCGCAAAAATGTTTTACGACCATTTTCCCGTTCCAACAAACGTACAAAACGATTACCTTCCGAAGTCAAATCAATTTTCTCCCGAATCTCTTCAGGAGAAAGGAATTTATCAAAATCCAAATCTTCTACTCGTGCCAATTCTCTTGCCCGTTCCTCCATGCTCAAATTCGGATACAACTTATCCAGTATCGGATTATCTGTTTGATCATAATAATAGACATAACGCATCTGAATTTCTGGCTTAAAACGAGTAAACTGCCGAAAACCACGAACATCATACACACGATTAGCGGGTAACCCTTGCCAACGATGATCATCCAACAAGTTTACATAGGTTGTAATTGTTAAACCTCCGTCTAATGCTTTCATAACCTCTTGACTTCCCTTACTAAGCGTCCTCGACTTATCTTGAGTGACATCACAATACCACATGCAAGCAGGACGAGTACAAACATATTCCAATAAAAGAACAAACGTCAGAATACCAATACACGTTACAATACAACGAGACTTTGAAATCACTTTTCGTTCAGAATGCAATTTCAATACAGATAAAGACAGAAACAACCCAATAACAATAAAGAAATAAAATAAATCTTCACTACAGATCAACCCATCGATCATTTGATTAGCTTTTCCTGAAATTGAAAACCAATACGTGATCTCTTGCACAACCTCGATATTTCCACCTAAAGACGGCAAATAATTCAGAATCGCCAACACGGCTAAAGTCCCCAATGCCGCAACAACTTGATAAGAAGTAATAGATGACATGTACAGTCCAATAGCCGCATAAGTACAAACTATCAAGTATAAACCGACAAGTCCCGAAAACGGTAACCAAAAATCTACATTTTCAATAATACATAATCCGAGAAATACATAAATCAATAAAATACAAATCAGTATTAGATTATAAATCAACAGAGAAATATATTTCCCTAAAATAATCGAACTATTACTAACCGGAGAAGAATACAACAATTTAATCGAACCACTACTCCTTTCCCGGCTCATTAACCCCATTGTCAATAACGGAACATACAGGAACAAAGAACCTTGCAACGAAGAAAATAAACCCCTTATACCGGAATAACAATTTGCCGTCACTCGATATAAACCAACACCCATAACACTGTCCCGAACTTCCATAGCCATACTTCCCGTAAATTCAATTCCGGTCTGTACTGCAAATATAAACAATACAAGCCAAGCTATCGGGGAACAGAACATATTCCTCAATTCATTTTTTGCTATTTGGAAAATCATGCTTTCTAGTTTAATTTTTTATTTGACAACTGTGCAAAAACAGAATCCAAAGATTCTCGCTCCAAGGTAATCTCCCTCAAATGCCATTCTTGCAATACACTTTCCCGAACCACCTGTTCCAAAATATCTTGCGAACCGGAAAAAAACACTCGACAACAATTCTCCGTCAGCATTTCCACCTGCTCTATACCCGGAATCTTTTCCAACACTTCTCGATTAGGCAAATTACCCATCGTCACGACAAAAGAATCAGGTCGTGCATAATTATTAAACTCTTCCATCGTTCCTGAAAAAACCACCTCGCCATGTTCAATCATCCTGATCTCATTACAAGCCGCCTGTACTTCCGGCAAAATATGCGTGGAAAGCAAAACAGAACGTTCGCGTGCAATTTCTTTAATCAAATGTCGAATTTCAATAATTTGATTCGGGTCCAATCCATTAGTCGGTTCATCCAACACCACCAATGCCGGTTGATGGATAATCGCTTGAGCAATCCCCACTCTCTGTTGGTATCCCCCCGAAAGATGACGAAGCACTCGCTTACTAAAATGTGCGATTCCACACTTTTCTTTTACCCGTTCCACCGCATCGTGAACATCTTTCTTGGCTATTCCTCTCAATCTCGCACAAAATCCCAGATATTCATCCACATTCTGATCAGTATACAAAGGAGGTGTTTGAGGCAAAAATCCTATATACTTTTTTGCTTCGATAGGATTTTCCGCAAGATCCACGCCATTAATAAAAACTTTCCCACGGGTTGGACTCAACACCCCACAAATAATATTCATTGTTGTCGATTTACCTGCCCCGTTTGACCCCAACAATCCCCAAACACCTCGCTTTCCAATCTCCAAATTAATATCTTCCACCGCCCATTGTTGACTATATCGATGGTACAAATGCTCTATTTTCAATATGCTTTCGCTCATACCTTTACAATTCTATTCATTTTGCCATTAAAAAGTCCAGTCTGCACCTCTTTGCTTTTTATAACACACATCCACTATATTACCGAAATCATTCTCACTCTTATAAATCAATCTCGTTCTCAGAGCGTTCACGGCATCTCGACTAAAATCAATCACGCAGAAAGAACCGTTAGCCAAGCCTATACCAACACATTCATTGCCAAAACTTTCTGTATCTATTGCAGAAATATTAGCTTCAAACGTATAATAATCCGTTTGCAAAACACCAGATTTCCAATCGAAAAGAGTCAACCGATTACCATTAGCTATTATAAAATAAGGAGTATTTCTCGCGTACAACGTACGGAACAAACATGAAGATGGATCCTCGATACAATTTTCAAACCCTTTCACTTCCTGTTGTTCAACGCTACTAGCAACTGCCATCGGTCCAAACAGCATAAAAGAACTCAAAGTAAAGCGATATAAATAATATACATTTTCCGGGGAACGCATCAAAGCCTGATACCCCTGCTCGATACTTCCATTTCCATACCAAGCCCCGATATGCAGCACTTCCATATCTCCCGTATTATCCAAACGAGCCATCCCGGGTGTTTTATACAAATTCTCACTAACATTAATCGGCATCACCTTCCCCGCCTCGGTCATATTATAATCACTGATTGCCAAAAAACGATGCTGATCATAATCATACAACACGGTGAACATCATCTGCTTCACACGATTATTCAACAATCCTTTCCCATTCAATTTTTTACCTTCATAATCCATCGGGATATCTAAATAAAAACCGGAATTAAACAACGCGGGAATAGTTTTCTTCCGGGTATAAATCGAACCATCTTGCGACACGGCCAACGAAATATTTTTCATTTCCATAATCTCGATAGGACGAAAATCTCCCGGAAAAACTTGATTATAAAACGCCTCTTTCAACACAATATCTTTCTTGAAACTCTGACCGGATACATCTACACAGTCTTCCGGATCACGTTGAATCACCCATAAAGCACTTAAAGCATTCTGATTTGCACAAAAATGCTCAACCACACGCAAAGGACTTTTCCCCAATTCCACGTCCGGATTCATTTTTTTCCAAACATCCGGAAATTCTTCGTAAGTATATGCCGTTACCCCGCTAACAGGATCCCGATCTGCATATTCACGCACGAATGAAAGACTCGATTTTCCTTCTTTCTCTGACAATATAACCCAACCGTTCTGCCCGTATTCAGCGGTAATTTCTAAATTCGTTTTCCCAAAATAGGAAACACCACTCGTACGATCAGTAACTTTCAAATAAAGCACATCCGAAACCAATGTATCGAAAACGTATTTCAAATTCCGATCAGTAGAAATAACTTTCTCCAAAAACGACCATTCGTAAGCCAAATGATCTTCCACGCTATCCATTGCAAAATGGAAAATCGGACTAATCTCCAACTCCGTCTCAATCGGTACACTATAAAACGATTGATTAAAATCCACCGTTATACCATTCATCGTCCGATAATCATAATTACCTTCATCTCCATAGCAACCTGTCAGCAACAATCCGACCACGATCACCCATAATATATTTATCATTTTCATAAGATTCCAAATAAAACAATTAATAAATAGGAATTTCCATAGGATCACCATTCGCTTCCGTTATACCATTCAAAGCAATATATGCCTTAAATTCCAATGCGTATTTTCTCAAGGTAACCGGATCAACTCCCGACAAATCATTAACTTTCGTACATAATATGAATTGTTCATATTTCAAGGGAGAATAAGTCCCTAAATAACGCTCCATCTCATCATCCCACCACAACGGTTTAGTCGGTACATTATTAAATACAATACAGGCATACCTGTAAGTCTCCATCCCCGGCATAAAATAATCGTTAGTCACGATAGCCAAAGTCAACACGACAGGAGCACTCAATGCATCGTTTTTCACCAGAACAAAAGAGAATGTATCAACCACCTGTTCCGGCCTAAATAAAGGATTCTCCGGTAATCTATAATTTCCCGGTAAAGCCGATGTCAATGAATCGACAACCTCGATCCGATAACTTTGCGCTTTTTTCAAAAGATCGCCTTTCAATTGAAGTTCAAGCTTCACTTCCAATTCGTCATTCTCCGGATAATGAGAAAAAGAAAATTTCAAACTATCACTATCAGCCATCGTCCATTGGAGAAAATGTCCCGAGTTATAATCCATCAACTCATCATTCTTACAACTTCCCAAGGTGGCTAACAAAAAGAAGAATAATATATATTTACTCATGATCTTACATTGTTAAATTAATAAATTAATTCTATTTTAGGAATCGGGAGAACAAACTCTGTTTTATTATTACTTGAAAGTTCTCGATTCAAGCGTTTAAATTGATAAAACACCTGTCCTTCTCCATAAAAATCTTTACGCATATCCGCCAACAACGCCTTCTCAAAATCATCAACCGAACGAATATCCAATTTTCCTCCCGCAATACCTCTTTCCATACGCACCTCATCCAATTTCTGCACTCCTCCTTCCGTATC
>ERZ832522.5597-NODE-5597-length-11289-cov-8.181770_pt1 | contig 11289 bp, 10 predicted proteins | sample MGYA00519951_ERZ832522 | MGnify/ENA primary metagenome ERZ832522 (study PRJEB31850, sample SAMEA3708728) | human gut metagenome | biome: human gut; feature: human-associated habitat; material: faeces | place: China | collected 2014 ... | reverse complement strand
TGCCGAAGCAACCGCGCCTCGGCGCGAGAATGTGCCAAGGCACATTCTTTTTTATAGCTGCGGGTCTGGTTTTTTATCGTGTGAAATGGTACAATAAAAATGTATGCGGTGCAAAAACAGTCTCCGGTGTGATCGGAGACTGTCAAAATAGAAAACAGGAGGATTTATTTCCATGAAAGTGCTTGTAATCAACTGCGGCAGCTCCTCTTTGAAGTATCAGCTGATCGACAGCCAGAGTGAAGAGGTCCTGGCAAAGGGACTGTGTGAAAGAATCGGAATCGAAGGCAGCAGCGTAACCCATCAGAAAGCCGGCGAAGGCAAAAAGACGGAAGCGGTTCTGATGAAGGACCATACCGATGCAGTAAAGGTTGTGATCGAGAAGCTGACAGATCCGGCAGAGGGCGTGATCGCATCTCTGAAGGAAATTGATGCAGTAGGTCACAGAATCGTACATGGCGGAGAAAAATTCAAGGGATCTGTTGTGATTGATGACAGTGTGCTGGAAGCAATTGCAGAATGCAATGACCTTGCACCGCTTCACAATCCGGCAAACCTGATCGGTATCAGATCCTGCCAGAAGGTAATGCCCGGCGTGCCGATGGTGGCTGTATTCGATACCGCATTCCATCAGACGATGCCCGGCAAGGCTTATTTATACGGTCTGCCGTATGAATATTATGAAAAATACAAAGTACGTCGTTACGGCTTCCATGGAACCAGCCATGATTTCGTTTCCAAACGTGTCGGAGAACTGCTTGGAAAAGACAGAAAAGATCTGAAAATTATCGTATGCCATCTCGGTAACGGTGCTTCCGTATCCGCAGTTGACCACGGTAAATCCGTGGATACCTCCATGGGTTTGACGCCCCTGGAAGGCCTGATGATGGGAACCAGAAGCGGCGATATGGATCCTGCGATCGTTGGTTTTATCGCAGAAAAAGAAAATCTGACAGCTGCAGAGGTCATCAATATCTGCAACAAAAACTCCGGTGTGCTTGGCCTGTCCGGTATTTCCAGCGACTTCCGTGATCTGGTAGAAGCTGCGGCAGCAGGCAACGACCATGCGCAGACGACGCTGGAAGCATACGCTTATCGTGTCGGCAAATATATCGGTGCATATGCGGCTGCTATGAACGGTGTGGATGCCATCGTATTTACAGCAGGAATTGGTGAAAACAACGCACAGGTTCGTGCTCTGATCAGCCAGTATACAGGCTTCCTTGGCTGCGAGATCGATCTGGAAAAGAATAAGGCGGCAGTCGGTGTGGAGGCTTTTATTTCCACTCCGGAATCCAAAGTAACAGCTCTGGTGGTTCCGACCAATGAAGAGCTTGCCATTGCGCGGGAGACAGTTCGCCTGGTGAACGCGTAAGGAAAACGATAATTTGCAACAGGTACGGGCGTTGTCCTGCCGGGAAACCGACGGACAGCGCCCGTGGTAGAATGTATGGAAAAGATCATCGTACTGAAGGGGATTGCAGTCCCTTATGAACTGCAGCGGAAAAATATCAGGAGAATGAACCTGCGCGTCCACAGAGATGGGCGCGTTTTGGTTTCCGCAAACCGTTATACGACGCAGCGGGAAATAGATGCGTTTCTTCTGGAAAATGCGGATTTTGTCCTGCAGAACCGGGAACGCTGTCTGAAACTGATGGAAGCAGGGGATGGAATCAGCGCCGGGAAAAATCGGCGCTATGAAGATGGGGATGTGCTCTATCAGTGTGGAAAGGCCTGCCGCCTTCGTGTTGTGGAGGGCAGGAAAGAGTCGGTGGAGCGGATCGGCCGTGTGATTTTAGTGACACAGAAAAATCCATCCGATGCAGACAGACGCAGACGGATGCTCGAAGGGTATCTGACACAGTGCTGCCTGGAGCAGATGGAAGAAATCTGTGAGAGGTTTTATCCGGTTTTTTCCCGGATGGGGGTAGCGTGGCCCCAGATTAAAGTGCGCAGCATGGTGTCCCGCTGGGGGAGCTGTCAGCCGAAAAAGAAGATCGTGACTTTTTCCAGACAGCTCGGGGAGACGCCGCCTGCGTGTATGGAATATGTTGCAGTACATGAGTTCTGCCATTTTATCCAGCCGAATCATTCCCCGGCGTTTCATCAGCTTATGACGGAGCTGATGCCGGACTGGAGGCAGAGAAAGCAGCTGTTGAACAGCCGGGCATGGGTTGATGTCGGGGAGACATAATATGGCTGGAAGCCTGTGCTTTCCGCAGGCGCTACCGAGCCAGCTCTGTGCACACTTCACGGACACTGTCGAAAATCCAGGTTGGTTTGGTGTCGCTCTTTTCCAGGTCATCAAGTGTCGCCTCGCCGGAGAGGACACAGATCGTATCGACTCCTGCATTGACACCGCAGGCGATGTCTGTGTAGATGCGGTCACCGACGATCACGGTGTCCTCTTTGGAGATGCCGAGCTTTTTTAAAACACAGTCGATCATGATCGGTTCTGGCTTGCCGATGAAAAACGGTGTTTTGCCGGTCGCATTTTTGAGCATGATGCTCATGGAGCCGCAATCCGGGATGTAGCCGAAGCTGACCGGACAGACAAGATCCGGATTGGTTGCAAGATAAGCAACCTCACGCCCGAGCATGATGCAGGTGTCACGTACCTTTTCAGAGGTATTTTCTGTATCAAAGCCGATTAAAACGACAGAGGCGGAATCCTCCGGCTTCGTGACAACGCGGATGCCGTTTTGCTCCAGCTCTGCGACAAGAGAACGGGTTCCCATACAGAAAACGGTCTGTCCGGGATAATTCTCCTGAAGATAAAAAGCGGTTGCCTGGCTGGAAGTATAGAAATGCGAAGCATCGGCGGTAATTCCCATCCGGTTTACCTTTTCCACATAGTCCTTTACGGATTTGGAGGAATTGTTGGTGATGAAAATATAGCGTCCTCCATTTTTTTCAATCTGGGAAAGAAAATCCAGCGTTCCTTCAAAAATCGAATTTTCATTATAGATCGTTCCGTCCATGTCCAGCAGGAACAACTTTTTATGCAGGAGTGCATCTGCGTTTTTTTTAAATTTATCTGTAAGCATGTCGGATCAGTTCTCCCTGGAACCGGTGGAAACCGGAATATTTTTGGTGGCGACGATATCTGCACCCGTACCTGCCGCGTCGTGCAGCAGGACATCTCCGATCTGAACCGGGGCGACAGCGTGGATCTGACGGATCGCATCCATGACATCCTTTATTTTACCTTTGGGGATATCGGAGGCAGTCTTAACGGAAACGACAGGCAGGACGCCGCCGGAAACCAGCGCTGTAGAAGTTACGATACGGGTTGGATTGGTGACCTCCCTACGACCGTAAGCAGCGCCGCGGGGGCAGGTATTACCAGTGACGGATACAACCTCGCCGTTTTCAAGCGTAACAGTAAGCGGGCAGCCCAGAGGGCAGCAGATGCAGATTAGATTTTTTTCTTCCATAACAAATCAGCCCTCCTCTTTTGCAACACAGATTGTGATGGATTGTGCGTCGGCGGGAATTGCAGATTTTTTCAGGATGATCTGCTGCATTTCGCCGGGCGCGAGCTTCTTCTTTTTCTGGCGCAGCAGACAGGTATCACCTGCTGTAACAGTCAATACTGCGTCTGTGAATACGCTTCCGACGCGGAAACGAACCAGAAGCGTGTCCTCCATATAGGACAGCCGAATGGACTGCGGAACTGTGTATCGGACGCCGCCCGATGGAATAAGCGGGATGCCGATGGAACCATCCGCAGCAGCGGCGTTGTGAGCGTTATTGTTAGCCTTCACGCCGGTTGAACCTTGTCCGGCGGAAGCGCTGCTCGCGCCGCTGTCAGCCTGTGTGGTCAAATTCTGTTCAGCGGAAGCAGTGCCCGCGCAGTCACCCGCTGTCTGCCGGATATATTCTGCCGCGAATTTTCCGGCACGTCCGGCTTCTTCGGAAACGTAATCGACCAGATCATGTACGTGCAGGACATTGCCGCAGGCGAATACGCCGGGAACGTTCGTTTCGAGGCTTTCATTCACCAGTGGACCGCCTGTGACGGGGGATAAGGATACACCGAGTTTGGTGGAAAGTTCGTTTTCGGGGATAAGTCCACAGGAGAGCAGCAGTGTATCGCAGGGGATATTTTGCTCGGTTCCGGGGATCGGCTTGCGGTCAGGACCGACCTGTGCCAGTGTAATACCGGTTACGCGATCTTTTCCCTGAATATCGATGACTGTATGGGAAAGCAGCAGCGGAATGTCAAAATCCTCCAGGCACTGGACGATATTTCGCTGCAGACCGCCGGAATAGGGCATCAGCTCGGCAACGGCTTTGACTTTCGCACCTTCGAGGGTCATTCGACGCGCCATAATCAGACCGATATCGCCGGAGCCGAGGATTACTACCTCTTTACCCGGAAGAAAGCCTTCCATATTGACGAGACGCTGGGCTGTACCGGCGGTGTAAATGCCTGCCGGACGGAAGCCGGGGATGTTTAAAGCGCCTCTGGGGCGTTCACGGCAGCCCATCGCGAGAATTACACTGCGGCAGGGCAGCTGCAGGAGTCCGTCTGTGCGGTTCATGGCTGTAACACAATGCAGACCTGTGGAAGCGTCTGTGCTGATATCCAGAACCATTGTGGAGAGCTTATAGGGAATTTCCAGTGCGAGCGCTTCGTCGATGAAACGGGAAGCGTATTCTGGTCCGGTCAGCTCTTCCTGAAAGGTGTGCAGACCGAAGCCGTTGTGGATACACTGATTTAAAATGCCGCCCAGCTCCTGATCGCGTTCGAGGATCAGAAGATTGGAAACTCCGTTTTTATGGGCGGCGATAGCGGCAGCAAGTCCGGCAGGACCTCCGCCGATGACGATCAGATCATATTGTTTCATAAGCCCGATTCCTCCCTTGTAGTGCCGGTAAGCAGTTCAGAGCCTTGCCCGTGTTTGGTGACAGAAAGTGGGTTCATGGAAAGCTCGCGTTCGAGGATTTCCATGACTCTGGGAGAACAGAAACCTGCCTGACAGCGTCCCATTCCGGCACGGGTGCGTCGTTTTACGCCGTCTAAGGAGCGGGCGCCCACCGGACGGCGGATTGCATTTATAATTTCTCCCTCTGTAACGGTTTCACAGCGGCAGATCACATTGCCGTATGCAGGATCTTCCGACAGAAGCTCTTTTAATTCTTCCGGGGAAGCGGAAGCGACACAGGGAATGCCCTTGCGGGTCGCAATAAAGTTGTCCTTGCAGGAAGCCCCCAGCTTATGGGAAACCAGCTCTGCAACATATTCTCCGATTGCGGGAGCGGAGGAAAGACCGGGAGATTCGATTCCGGCACAGTCAAAGAAGCCGGGAGCATCCTCTGCCTCACCAATTACGAAATCACCGCCTGCCTCGGAGGCGCGCAGACCTGCAAACGAGGTAATTGTCAGATTACCGGGCAGGGACGGAACGCTGAGCCGTCCTTTTTCCATAACGTCAGCAAGACCTGCCTGGGTGGTATTGACGGCCTCTTTATCGGAAAGGTTTTCGGCGGTGGGACCGACTAACAGGTTTCCGTGGACGGTGGGGCTGACCAAAATGCCCTTGCCCATCTTTCCGGGAAGCTGAAAGATCGTATGGGAAACGAGGGTTCCGGCTTTTTTGTCCAGAAGCTGGTATTCTCCGCGGCGGGGCGTGATAGAAAGCTTGCGGGCGCTGACCTGATTGTGCAGCTCGTCCGCATAGACACCGGCGGCGTTGATGATACAGCGCGCTTCAAAGGTGTCGCCGGCAGCGGTTAAAACGTTCCAGAGACCGTCAGAAGCGTTGCGGGAAAGGGCTTTTACTGTAGTGTCAAAGCGGAACGAAACGCCGTTTACGGCAGCGTTTTCCGCCAGGGCGATCGTCATCAGGAAGGGACATACAATTCCACCGGTCGGGCAGACAAGCACTGCCTTTACGTCGTCGGAAAGTGCCGGCTCGAGGGACTTGATAGCCTCACCGGTCACGATGGAAAGACCGGGAACGCCGTTTTTGCGTCCGCGGTCTGCCAGCTCTTCCAGTTCCGGAATCTGGGATTCTTCAAAACAAAGTACCAGAGAGCCGTTTCTGGTAAAGGGAAAATTGAGGTCAGCAGAGAGCTGATCCATGAGTTCGTTCCCTCTCACATTAAAACGGGCTTTTAAGGAGCCGGGTTTTGCGTCGTGTCCGGCATGGATGATGGCGCTGTTTGCTTTGGAGGTTCCGCAGCAGACATCCTCTTCTTTTTCCAGCACCAGGATATTCAGTTGATAACGGGAAAGTTCCCGTGCAATCGCGCATCCGGTCACACCGGCACCGATTATGATTGCATCATACATGGTAAATTCTCCTTTCGGAAAAATGAAAGTCAGGCACTTGTAAATTACGGCAGAATGTGTCCGGCAGCAAGATAGAGACGATACCATTCCTCACGGGTTAGCGTAATATCGCAGGCGGCGCAGATCTCACGGAAGCGGGAGGGCTTTGTCGTGCCGGCGATCAGCTGCATGTGTGCAGGGTGACGCAGAATCCATGCAGCTGCAATTGTTGTCGGAGTTGTGTGGTATTTGTCTGCAATTTCCTCCAGACAGCGGTTCAATTCGGGATACTTGTCGCTGCCGATGAAAACACCTTCAAAAAAGCCGTACTGGAACGGTGACCAGGTCTGGATGGTGATATCGTTGAGACGGCAGAAGTCGAGAATGCTGTCGTCGCGGTCAATTGCACCGGCGGTTGTCATGTTGACTTCCATGCCGCTCTGGATCATGGAAGCGTTGGGCAGGGAAAACTGCAGCTGGTCGGTTACGAGGGGCTGGCTGATATATTTCTGCAGCAGCCTGATCTGACTGGATTTGTGGTTGGAAACGCCGAAGTTGCGGACCTTGCCGCTTTGCTGCAGCTGGTTGAAGGCTTCTGCCACTTCTTCCGGCTCCATCAGGGCATCCGGACGGTGCAGGACAAGCACATCCAGATAGTCAGTGCGCAGACGCTTCAGAATGCCGTCTACAGAAGATAAAATGTGTTCTTTGGAAAAATCATACATAACGCCGGAAACAATGCCGCATTTGGACTGCAGAAGGATCTTGTCGCGGACAGAGGGGGACATGTGGATCGCGTCTGCAAACGCTTCCTCGCAGGTGCCCTGACCGTAGATGTCGGCGTGTTCGAAAAAGTTGCAGCCAAGCTCCAGCGCAGTTGCAACGAGTTCCTCGGCTTCTTTAGCGGAAACGTCGCGGATGCGCATACAGCCGAGGGCAACGGAAGGGACTGTCAGTCCGCTTTTTCCAAGTTGAATATATTTCATATACCTATACCTCCACAGGATAAATCTCACTGCTCTCAGTATACCTCATAAGACGGGAAAAGGGAAGAAAAAGAGATGTCTGGAAGCGTTCAAAAAACGATACCGGAAGAGAGATTTTTGCGTATAGAGAGGGAGCTGCCTACACGCAAAAAACGACGGAGATTTTTGAAAAATCTTCGCCGTTTGAAAAAACCAGGTGTAAAGCAGCCGGTAGCTGTTGCCGTTGTCGGTCAGTTGCCGGAAGCTGCGGAATCCGCCGCCGCGAGCTCAGACTTGCGCATCAGAATCGTCATAAATTCTTCGCCTGTAATCGTTTCATGCTCGTACAGGTATTTAGCGATTTCATGAAGCTTTGGCAGGTTATCCTGCAGAAGCTGGATTGCTTTCTGGTGCTGTGCTTTTACAAGGTCGACGGTCAGGGTATCGATCTGGGTCTGTGTCTCGGGTGAGCAGGAAAGGGAAGAATCGCCGCCCAGATACTGGTTTGCAACGGTTTCCATTGCAACCATATCGAAAGTATCGCTCATGCCGTAGCGGGTGATCATTGCACGGGCGAGCTTGGTTGCCTGCTCGATATCGTTGGAGGCACCGGTTGTGATGGAGTGGAAGATGATTTCCTCTGCTGCGCGGCCGCCGGTCAGCGTTGCAATCTTATTTGCCATTTCTTCTTTGGACATCAGGAAACGTTCGCCTTCCTCGACCTGCATGGTATAACCAAGGGCACCGCTGGTACGGGGAATGATCGTGATTTTGTGTACCGGTGCGGAGTTCGTCTGCAGAGCGGCGACAAGGGCATGACCGACTTCATGATAGGAAACGATCAGTTTTTCTTTTTCGGAGAGCACGCGGCTCTTTTTCTGGTAGCCTGCGATAACAACCTCGATGCTTTCTTCGAGGTCTGCCTGTGTTGCAAAACGACGACCGTCGCGGACTGCACGCAGAGCAGCTTCGTTGACGATATTGGCGAGTTCAGCGCCGGAGGCACCGGAAGCAGCTTTTGCGATTTCATGGAAGTTTACATTATCTGCAATCTTGATCTTACGGGCATGTACCTTCAGGATATCTTCGCGGCCCTGTAAGTCAGGCAGCTCAACCGGAATTCGGCGGTCGAAACGTCCGGGTCTGGTCAGCGCAGGATCAAGGGAATCCGGGCGGTTCGTCGCTGCCAGGATGACAACGCCTTTGGAACCATCGAAACCGTCCATTTCTGTCAGCAGCTGGTTTAAGGTCTGTTCCCGCTCGTCGTTGCCGCTGATCTGTCCATCACGCTTTTTACCGATTGTATCGATCTCATCGATGAAGACGATACAGGGAGCCTTCTCACTCGCCTGCTTGAACAGGTCACGTACCTTGGCTGCGCCCATGCCGACGAACATTTCCACGAATTCAGAACCGGAAATGGAGAAGAAGGGAACGTCCGCTTCACCGGCGACTGCCTTGGCAAGCAGGGTTTTACCGGTTCCGGGAGGGCCTACAAGCAGTGCGCCTTTGGGCATTGTTGCGCCGATTGCGCGGTATTTTTCAGGGTTATGCAAAAAGTCTACGATTTCGGTCAGAAGCTCTTTTGCCTCATCTTCACCTGCTACATCGGAAAACTTGATGCCGGTTGAGGATTTGACATAAACCTTGGCGTTGCTCTTGCCGAACGACATCGCGCCGCCGGGACCTCCGGTCATGCTGTTGGTCATCTTTTTAAAGAGCAGCTGGCCTAAAAAGATGAAAATAATAGTAGGCAGGATAAAACCGATCAGCATATTCATCAGAGGGGACTGCTGAGTCGGAATCTCGCTGGTCAGATCCGCACCGGAGGAAGTGATCTTATCGATCAATTCGCTGTCGGTGTTGATCAGACCGGTCTTGCAGACCTGAGTTTTGCCATCCTGTTCAATGGTGTAATAAATGATAGAATCCTGGACATCGAACTGGACCTCCTGAATCTGTTTGCTGTCAATACCTTTTAAAAAGTCACTGTAGGTCGTTTCCCTGATGCTTCGTTCCATGATCCCCGGAAGAACAAAAATATTAAGCAGGAACATAACGATCAGAGCGATGACGGCATACGTGGCAAGCACTTGTTTTGGTTTTTTGTCATCGGGATTGGTTGTCATAGGTGTCTCCATTCTGTGCGCTGTCTGCACGGCACGGACATGTCGGGATGTCCGGGAAAAATAGTGTCTTAAAAACGTTTCAGATTAAGTTTATTATGCGTCCGGCCTGGGAAATTTACAAGAAAAGAATTGAAAAGAAATTCTAAAAGAAATATAAACTGAAAAGGAATCGGAGAGGGTATCATGTTCTTATGTGCATCTGAAAACAGGAGAACAAAAAACACCGTCCCCGAAAGTCAAGCTTTCAAAAACAGTGCTTCTTAGTGCACCGCCAGGGGCTCGAACCCTGGACACCCTGATTAAGAGTCAGGTGCTCTACCAACTGAGCTAGCGGTGCATTTTCTTTTGTTTTGCTGAGTCTCTGTATCGCTCAGCGACAAGATATATTATATGGCATAGATCGAGTTTTGACAAGTGTTTTTTGAAGAAAATTTAAGAAAAATATGCATAAAAAATGAAACACAAAAACGATGTAATGCAGCAAAATAAATAAATAAGTCGGAAAAACGATAGACACGAATATGAAAAAAAGAATATAACAGGAAATAGCTATAAAAATCAGAAAAGGCAGAAAATTTAAAACGGGTCAAAAATTGGAATGATTGCCGGGCTTTTTTGCAAAACGCTTTTCCTGGTGGCGGCTTTGGAACGGATATGGTAGAATAAACTGAATTGCGCATGTGATGATACGCATGCGAGGCAGAATCTTAGATTCTTATCTGCCAAATGGAGACAAAATGCAAAAGAAAACAACAACGTTGATTTATGGAACAGGGAACGCCGGGAAGCTCGATCTGATGCGCCATTACCTGAGCACGCTGCAGGAGATTCGTCTGCTCGGTTTAAAGGATTTGCCATTTTGCTGGGGAGAGATAGAAGAATGTGGGAAGGACCCGCTGGAGAATGCGCGGCAGAAAGCCCTCGCATATTACCGAATCTGCGGGCAGCCGGTTTTTTCGCAGGACAGCGGTCTTTATATAGAAGGACTGCCCAAGGAGCGTCAGCCGGGCGTGCATGTACGGCGGGTAAACGGTGTCAACCTGACGGATGAGCAGATGCGGAAATATTATAAGAAGATTGCCGCAGAGCTTGGCGGGCGGTGCGTCGCACAGTATCAGAACGCGATTTGCCTGGTTTTTTCTGAGAATGAAATTTATGAAGCCAGAGGCGGTGCGCTGAACTGGAAAAAATTCTGGCTGATGACAGAGGAGCGGCCACAGCGGATGGAAGGCTTTCCTCTGGATGCGATCTGTGCAGATTACCGGACAGGCAGACACTTTTATGATGGAGAAGCTACCATGCCGGAGGAAGAGGGAGACGGCGTGCGCGATTTTTTCCGGAATGCATTAAAGCAGCACGAAATGAGGAATAAGATTGAAAAATAAACTTTTCATTCGATTAGATAAAATGTTTTTATAGTATCCTCCTGAAATTAGGAATTGACAAACAGGAACAGCATTGCACTTGTAACAAAAACGTTTTTCCGTGTATTCGATGCCAGCAGACCATTTATTCTGGTTTTGAACGTACCGGAAGAAAGATAAACCAATCGTGTAATCCAAATTCTTTTTCTTCAAAAATGGATAACTATCACCCCAACCATAATTAAGTTTGATACCCCATTGTCCCGAAAGGCAACGCTGTGAGAACCCCCGGATCGTGCCGATGAACAGCACGATTAAAATTAATAATCCCAATCTTTTCATCCTATTTTACTTTTAATTTTTCGATTGTTTTAGCGCATTCAAAGTCTTGATTTTCAACACGAATAATTTGATCCCTAGCACCATCTTTTTCATACAACTCGATTGTAAATTGTTTCTCATCCACCATCGTAAATTTTGAAAAAACATATACCATGCGAACGGAGGAATGCGCGGGAACTCGTTTTACCTCGCTGTAACTTGCAAGAGGTTCC
>ERZ832522.5584-NODE-5584-length-11313-cov-3.351750_pt1 | contig 11313 bp, 11 predicted proteins | sample MGYA00519951_ERZ832522 | MGnify/ENA primary metagenome ERZ832522 (study PRJEB31850, sample SAMEA3708728) | human gut metagenome | biome: human gut; feature: human-associated habitat; material: faeces | place: China | collected 2014 ... | reverse complement strand
GGGGGGGGAAGTATGGAACACTCCAAGTACATTGACGGGGTTGGCTTCAATAGGATACAGAGCAAAACAGTATGGAATTCCGGGTATTGTTGTGTCTTCACATTTTCTTCCTTATAGTGGTACGGGACTTTATCATAATGGAATGCAAATAGGAACCTGTTTATCAAGTACAATGTCAGGAAGCGTTGATGCAGCATTTTGTGAAGTCTATTCTGGCAGTACTATTGGACAAATAACACAATACGGAAATAAATCTTTAGCTTCTTCTTTAGGTAATTTGTGGTCAGGTGGTAGTGTCTATATGGAGGGTGCAACTACACAAAGAGCTTCTAGTGGTTCTATACAAGATGTGGACGACAATGGAGAATTTGAGTTTAAAATAGGTTCAACTGGATCAACTCAAAGGGTCTATCTTACAAATGTTGTAAGAACAAACTACGCCAGTGGCCCAGGTGATAGTGGAGGTGTTGTTTACGACAGTTATAATAAACCTTTGGGTATTCATTGTGCAGCATCGGTATATGGAGAAAGATATTTTATAAAGGGTAGTGAAATAAATAGAGTATTAAATCTCACAATGTATTAAGATTATGTACTAATGAGTGGGGAGAGTTCTCCCCACTTGTATTTTATAATTAAAATAAGATATGAAAAATTGTGTTATCTGTATTATAATTTTCTTGTTTATTTTTTCTTGTGGAAAGAGGCAGAATAATTCAGAGCAAGTCTCAGTAAACAGTGAGGTTTTACTAAACCGTGAAAAAGATGCTTTGGTGTTGATTAATAGTATAGCTTCTTTTTGTAAAATAGATGGAGATAATTCTCTTTTTGGATATCAGGATTATTGTGGAGGACTTTATATTGATGAGTTTAAAAATGTTGTAATTATTATCGTTGGTGATACGAATTTGCATAGGAAAGCAATAGCTAAAAAGATCGGTAGAAATGATTTTCTTGTGCAATCGGGAAAATATTCTTATTCTATGCTGAAGTCTATTTTGAATGAGCTTGTTTCTTTTTATAAAAATGTTGATAATGATAGTATTATTCAGGAAGTTGGATTGAAACAATTTGGCTTAAGTATTCATAAAAATAGTATTTATATAAAGTTGAAAGATTGTAATCAAACGAAAATAGATTTATTTAAGGAAAAAATTATGAATGCTCCTGTATTTGTATTTGAAAATTCATCGGGACCTGCAATAATGGAATAAATAATATTGTTTTTATGCTTGTTAGAAAAGGTTTTAGGTTGAATTTACTTGTACTTTCCTAAGAGGAAAATAGGATGGTTTATCTAATAATTTTTGTATTGTATATTCAGATTCTAATTAATATAGTAGGTGTCTATGAAGCTAGGAATAAGACAACAGGTGAAGTTTATTATATTTTTTCTTTCTTTTTTGTATTACTCATGTCGTGATAAATCTAAGTCTGATACTGATATATGTCCAGGAGAAATAAAGTATTCATGCAAGAATGATACTTTTATTGGCTTTTCAATGCTTGAAAATGAGCAATATGCGAAGAATGAGATACGTATGAGGCAGCTGAATATAACAGGACAATATATTAAAATATTGAAGCGTATGACATTGGAAAATAGACTTCCTGACTATTATGGTGGTAGTTATAATAATAGTGATGGTGTTTTGACTATTTTGGTTACAGGAGATACAATAGAAAACAAACAAGATTTAGTAAAGATGTTGGAAGGTAGTGAGTTTATTGTACAATCTTGTGAATATTCATATAATGCCTTAATGCAAATTGTAGATAGTCTAAACGTAGTTATTTATAAGAAAGAGAATCAAATAAAACTGAATAACCTTAATCTTGATTATTGGGGGATATTGGAAGACAAAAATAGAATCGTTATAGTCATAGATAATTGTAATTCTCAGAAAATGAAGCTATTTAAAAAACAAATAATGGACTCTCCTTCCTTTATCTTTAGGAGTTCATCTGATAGTATAACTTTTCATTGATATAATCTAATGAATACTATTTCCCTGTCCGGATAACTTTTGATAAAAACTTGTATCCTCCGGAAATTTCATCTTTCACAATCTTTCCCGGTTGTGGAACCGGAACATGCATTCCTATTACAGTGATGTCCTTGTCGGCTAGGTATTCCAACACTTTGAGGCGTGTTTTTCGTGCCATGTCGGGATCGACGTCATAGGTTACCGATATCTCGGGGTGTGGCATCTGTATAGCCAGGGCATGTGTCAGGTCACCCCATACCAGCAGCTTTTCGCCGCCGTCGGAGATGAGATACATTATATGTCCCGGGGTATGTCCGTAGGCCTCTATCGGGAAGATGCCGTCGCCGTAATCCCCGTCGAGCGCAAGAGCTTGTACTGTTTTGAATTTTGTACCGTATTGTTCCTTTATCTTCTGCACTGTATGAAAATTTCCGCGCTGATCGGGCTGGAATTTGTTCATTTCTACTTCACTGCTCCAATAAGCCAGTTCTTTGTCACCTACGGCTATCGATGAGTTTACGAAAACTGGATTTCCATCCAACAGCATTCCTCCGACATGGTCTCCGTGCATATGTGTTAACAGTATTTGGTCTACATCCTGGCATTCAACACCAAGGTTCTTCATATGCTCGAAAATTTTCCATCCGTAGCCGGTATCTATGAGCCATACCTTGCCTTTCCCTTTTACCAATACGACGTTTGTTGCGATCGGGAAGGTTCCGTTTGGAGCATATTTAGCTGTTATATCTGTTGGCGCGTCTATCAATAAGCCCGTTTCCGCATCTCCTGAACCTTCGGTAAATACAAACACTTCATAATCTCCCACTTTATAACCAGTGTTTAGTTCGGTTGTCAATTCTTGCGAATATCCATTAAAACTGATGCACAAAAAGACTATAAGGATAGAAAATAAGTAAGATAAAGTTCTCATATTCGTAGTTTTCTGTACAAAAGTAAAATAAACAAAGTGATATTTCAATAAAATCGCCAAATTTAAAATAGGACAGAACTCGTATGAGATACTTTCTTATTTTAAATTTGGCGAATGTTATATCGTATTATGGCTCCATCACCACCTCAATACTATTTCCCTGGCCAAGTAGCTTTTTGGTGAAGGCCTGTATTTTGGCAGGAGTGATGCTGTTGACTGTTTCGACATATTTCGTTGCGGCGTCGAATCCTTTATAGTAATAATTATCCAGCGTATTCAGCCAGTAACTATTTTCCTGTTGGTTCTCTGCATGACGTTTCAGGATATTGTCCTGCGTCTTTTTGAAATCTTCCGGACGGGGACCGATATCGGAGATACGTTTCAGTTCGTTGCGTACGATTGTGTTCATCTGTTCCCGTTTGTCAGGATCGGTGTCGAAATAAGCCTGCAGGAAGGTTTGTCCTTTGGGGAAAGAAGAGATACGGGCAGAGGTCTGTACACCGTATGTGCCGCCTTCTTCTTCACGTACCTTTTCCATATACACCAGGTCGAGCACCTGTTTCAACATGGTGGCCGTGATGATGTTTTCCAGGTTGTAATCCATTTCTCCGGAATAGAAGTTTACGACGGAAGCTTTCGGGGTTTCCATCTGACGTTTGAAACGATTTACATATTCACCTTTACGGATGGGCGGAACCTCTTTTACATTTCCCTGTTCTATTTTACCGTTGGCAGGCAGAGTTGCCAGATATTGTTCCACCAATGGACGGATACTGTCGGTATTGATGTTTCCTACGAAAGTAAAGACAAAACCGGAGGCATCGCCGAAGCGTTCCTTGTACATTTCCATGATACGCGGATAACTGATATTCTTGAAATCGGCCGGATCGATACGCATGGCACGCGGGTTATTATTATAGATCGCTTTCGTCAGTGAGTCGCTGAAGGCTACCATCGGATTCAGTTCCACATTTTTCAACTGGGCGATCATACGGTTTTCAAAAGATTTGTACGCTTCTTCATCCATACGCGGAGCCGTGAAATTGAGGTAGATCAACTCGAATAACGTCTTCAGGTCGGAAGGTGTGGATGAGCCGTTCACGTTTTCGCTATCCATTCCCAGTGAAGTAGAGCAGGATACTTTCTTGCCGGCCAGCATCTTGTTCAGGTCGATAGCCGAGAAAGTACCTAGTCCACCCAGGTCGATGACTTCGTTGAATACTTTCAGGTTGTCAATATCCTTATTTCCGAATAAAGTGCTTCCGCCCGGGCTGGTTGCTGTCATAATGATCTCGTCTTTTTTGAAATCGGTATGTTTCAGTACTACTTTAATGCCGTTATTTAAGGTCAGTACGGTAGCACCGAACAAAGGATCTTCCTTGCTCTCCGTGATTTTACCCGGGGCGGGTAGTTCCGAGATTAAAGGTTCGTTCGAAAGTGTTTCCTTATAAGGTTCTACCGGGATGCGTTGCGCTTTCATAAAGTCGCGGAGCAGCTGTTTGTCGGTAGGATAAGTGACACCTTCCTTTTCCGGGCCGGTCAGGCTGATAACGATATTCCGTTCGCCGATCATATCCTGGATATATTTGTTGACCTGTTCAACCGGGACAGCCTGGGCGATCTGCCCGATCAACGCGTATTCCGTTTCAATACCCGGAATATATCCACCTTCGGTAAAGTGTCGTACATATTCGTTGGTGAAGGCACTGTTACGTTGTTTGTCGCGGTCGTTGTAAAGCGATTCGTATTGTTTGAGCACGTTGATACGGGCCCGGTCGTATTCAGAAGGAGTGAAACCGAAACGTTTTACGCGTTCTGTCTCTGTGACCAGCGCATTCATGGCAGAGTCCACTTCATTGTCTTTAACCAATGCGGCTACTGACCAGGCACCTTTTGTCTTCGATATCATATAATCGCCGTCTGAAGCTTGTGCTGCAACGAAGGGGGGATTGGCTTTCTGCACCATTTCGTTGAAACGTTCGTTCATCATCGTGGCTGCAACGCTCTGGATATAATCTTTTACCACTCCGGCAATCGTACCATACATCTCCTGCGGCATCTTTTCATGTTTGTAGAAGATAGACAGGATCGTGTTCGAGGCCTCCTTATCGGTAGCAATGGAGATTAGCGGCATATCGTTGTCTGCCACTTCAAACATTTTGCGGGGAGCTGGATTTACCGGAGCCGGGATATCGGCAAAGATCTTTTTAACGGCTGCTTCCACTTTATCGACATCGATGTCTCCAACAATGATAATGGCCTGCAGGTCGGGACGATACCATTTGTGGTAGTAGTCGCGTAGTTCGTTCGGTTTGAAGTTGTTGATCACATCGATCGTTCCGATCGGCATGCGGTGAGCATAACGGCTGTCCGGATACATCTTCGGCAGTTGCTGCTCCCAGAGACGTGCCTGCGCATCCTGACGCGTACGCCATTCCTCACGGATCACGCCCCGTTCTTTCTCTATGGCGGAATCGGCCAGTGTGATGAAGTTCGACCAGTCATGCAGAATCAACAGGCAGGAGTCTACTACGCTTTCACGGGTGACCGGAGCATTCATGATCATATATACTGTCTCATCGAAGCTGGTATAAGCATTGAAATTCTCACCGCCGCGCATACCTACACTCTCGGTGAATTCGTCCATCCCTTTATCCGGAAAGTTTTTTGATCCGTTGAAAGCCATATGTTCCAGGAAGTGTGCCAGTCCGCGCTGGTTCTCTTCTTCCAATATGGAGCCTACGTTTTGCGCAATATAGAAGTCGGCTCGCTCTTTAGGTAGTTCGTTGTGACGGATATAATACGTCAATCCGTTCGACAGCTTACCGTAGCGAACCTGCGGATCGATAGGCAGTGGTTGCATTTCCTGTTGTGCTGCCAGTTGGAAGAGGCAGAAGAAAGTCAGCAGGAATAAACTTAAAATTTTTGTTTGTCTCATTTGGGATATTTATTTTATTTGTTATTGATCGATACGTATTCTGTCTCTACCTGTATTCCTAATGTACCTTTATTCATAGCTTTAGCAATATCAATTTTTAATTCTTCGTCATAATCAGAACCTGCTACAACGCACTGTATGATACGTAGTAACAATTCTTTATCAATATGAGAGGCAGCAACGTGGTACACAATAGCTTCTATTTGTCGCATAAAGATACAGGCTGTCCAACAATATCCATTTTTATGGAGAAAATAGGAACCTAAAGTAATAGCGATACGCTTATTCCCGTCATTAAAATAATGTCCGGCACAAAAGCTGAAAACAAGATATGTCAGTTTATCTGCGAATGATGGATAATAGAAGTCATTTTGTATAAAATCTAATATGGATCGGATACCTTTGTCATCTCGAATCCCATTAAATCCTCCTCCACTTTTTTCAATCATTCTTTGATATATATTTAACGTTTCATCATATGTTATATATTTAATGTTATCGTTCATCTTCAGCCTGTTTTAATCGTTTTAAAACATCTTTATTCTCTTCTAATATGCGATCGAAATCGACCGAACCATCTCCGATGAATCTTTCGTATTCTTCGGGAGTAACAGCTTGCAAATATTCTGCAATATTGCCATGATAAGTATCTCGGAAGCAGAAATCTCGTGAAGCCATTTTGGTTCTGGCATCGCTTAAATATGGCTTTTGCATAGGATGTCCGTCTACACAAGCATTAATTGCTGAAGTTAAATTCTTGCGATAGTTTTCTTCTTTGATTGCCGCTGGCAGATAATTTATATCACGCCTATTGATAAATTTTGTTCCACCACCGGTTTTCTCATTGATGGTAGCAATTACGATGTCTAAAATAAGACTTCTTACGGTTTTGGCTGTTTCACTGTCGGTTAACATCATTCCTATATTCAAAAATGAACGGAAGTTGAACAATCCGAGTTGTGTAGTTTTGCTCACCTCATTTATAAGGTGAGCAAATTGTAACTTGAACTCTTTCAGCTGTTTGCCCTTACTTAAAATGTATCCGTTATGCTTTAATTCGTCTCCATATTGCAGAAGGTATCTATCGATTGTTGAAATGTCGACTTTATAAAAGTCTGCTACCATTTTTTTTGTAAATCTATATTCACCCTCGAAAAGCATTCCTTCAATTTCAAGTTTTTCCTGAATATTCTGGACTGCTATGCGATTATTAAGAACATTCTGCCGTTCAATATTTGATATAGTTAAGTCTTTCATCTGTCCTTAGTTTATTCATTATTAATCGGTAATACATACATGACATGCGTTCCGCCTCCTATTTTGGAAAGAACACCTTTCTCGACAAATCGTTTTATGTCGGCAACGGCACGATAACGCGAACAACCATTCAATTCAGCATAATCGAGTGTTGAAATCCGCTTGTTTCGTTGCAGGAAGTCCAACATCTTCTTTTCCCGTTCGTCGAGTGTCAGTTTAGCCGGAGTCTTAACATGTTCGAGTTCCGCATTTTTTAATCCTTCTTTCAGCTTTTCCGAGCAACGGAAATTTACTCCGTCCACCATAACCGTCATTCTCTTTCCGTCGGCAGACGGCTGGGTACGGAGTGAAGGTGAGAAATATCCCAGTTCCTCCAGTTCCACATGCTGACCGCTTTCCAGGCATAGGGTGATGGCCCATGCAAAAGAGTCGAGCACCGCTTTTACGTCTGCCGAGGAGATTGTAGACCGGGAGCAGATCATTTTGCATAGATAGTCCATTTTCGCTGTACCGTCGGATACTGCCCGTGCATGACTTAATTTCTTCCCTTGCCGGCTCTTCGGCTGCGGAGTCTCATGCACTTTGAATTTTATTCCCATTCTTATTCTTGTTTTATACTAATGTGTCTGTAAAAACAATGTGATGTCACTCTGGTTTCCTGCCGACATAATTTCTTGTCGATAATTGTGGGCAAGCCTGTTGATGATTATGAACAAGCTTGTCGACAATTGTAAGCAGGCCTGTCGATAATTATCGGCAACCAAAAAGGATAAAGACAAATATACAACACAATGTAGGGAATTGTTCCCCACGTAGGGATAATTATGGAATATTTGTACAATACTTTATTTGTTTGTCGATAGAATTGAAGATATTCTGCCAGTCGATGCATCTTTCCGCTGTCTCTTTAGCGAATGACAATATGTTCCTTGTTTTACTGTTTTATAATCTGATTGATCCGATTCATCAGACTCCAGTCTTCCAGCCCGGAACCACGTTCTTCAAAGCAATAGTTCCAATTATCGTTCGATTTGTAATGTTCTCGCCAGATAGTTCCGAATTCTCCAAAAGACGTATCGGTACTATACTATCTGTTATTATGTTGAAATGAATACAAATAGATTGATTAATTAAAATAGTTTCATTAAGATAAACTATGAAAGACCATACCTTTGACGCAAATACACTTTTATCAAGCATCAATCTATACTCCCTTTTATGAACGATTATGTTATAAAATAAATATGACCTATGAAAAATGAATTTGACAATATGACTCTAAAAGACTTCGAGAATCGAGGTCAGGATTTACTAACCAGGGCGAAACAAATAGATGATTATATCTCATACCGGCATGGTGTACAACATTTACCCTATCGTGTCATCTCTCTAAGCGGATCGAGTGCACGTATGAAAGTGATCAATCCTTACACCAACATGGAAAAAGAAGTGATCAGTTACGTCTCAAATGACTATCTGGGGCTATCACACCATCCGGAAGTAGTAGAAGCTGGCATAAAAGCACTTGAGCAGTATGGTGCCGGTGCTGGTGCCAGTCCGTTAATAGGCGGACATAATTTTTTGCATGAACAGTTAGAGCAGGAAATCGCCCGTTTCATGAAGAACGAGTATGCCCTCTCCTACACATCCGGATATGCTGCCAATTGTAGTACATTATTATCTATGATGGGGAAAGAGGATATTGCTATCATGGATATGTTCACGCATTCGAGCGTATTCGACGGTTGTTTATGTACTTCCACAAAAAGATTTCTTCACAACAACGTTGATTCTCTGGTACATGTTTTAAAAAACTCAAAAGATTATAAGAACAGGTTTGTTGTAATAGACGGTGTATACTCCCAGGATGGAGATATTGCGCCTCTTGATCAAATCTATGCTGTATGCAAGGACCATAACGCATATCTGATTGTTGATGACGCACACGGCATCGGTGTATTTGGAAAAACCGGTCGGGGAATCATTGAAGATTACGACCTCCTGGATAAAGTGGATATGATAACGGGGACATTCAGTAAAGCATTCGGAACCGTTGGGGGTTATGCTATAGCTCGAAAAGAGATTATAACTTTACTCAGGTATTATTCCCGACAGAACATATTCTCTGCAGCCGCTACGCCTCAGGCTGCGGCATCTGCCATAAAAGCTATTCAGTTAGTGGATAAAGAACCCAAATTGAGAAATAGCATACTTGAAAATATAGAGTATTTCAGAAATGGATTGGAAACAATAGGTCTTGACTATGGAAATACGGAATCGGCAATCTTTCCGGTTATGGTACGTAGTGAGCAAAATGTAAAAGAAGCAGCTCGTGTTTTATTTGATCAGGGAGTATATGTTAATCCGATTAGCTACCCAGCTGTACCGGAAAAACTATCTCGGCTCCGTTTTAGCATAACGGCAATGCATACAAAGAAAGATTTAGATGAAACTTTGGATGTTCTGGATGGAATAAAAAACGTGTACAAATTGTGCAAATAAAAAAATAATAACCGTATCAATTTTATGATATGGTTATTATTATATAATTAATTTTGACGATAGAGTATAAAAGACAATGAGGTATTAGACTTATATTGCAGTTACTAGATCCAATTGTGGAAAGAGATTCTTCGCATTATATTAATTGATTGCCAAATTTTCTTTAAGCCTATATAGGAATAAAAAACAAAATATGAAAAACAAGAAATCATGAAACAGAAGTAAAGAAAGGATTTGATTTTTATCTGCTTTGTGGTATTTCATCCCCATTTGCAAAACGAAATGACTATTATGCTTACAATTAAAGATGTTAGATTTAAGTATGGTTGATATTAACCTAACAAAGAAAATAGAACTATTTTTAATAATTACATAGGTAGTAACAATACTCATTATCGTAAATGTAGAAAGCATTATATTTATTTAGTGTCATAAATAATTAATTAGTAAATTTGACAGTAAAAGAATGAATAGCACAGTGATAAAAATTACTATTGGGAAGATCCTTATTTATTTAGAAAATAAATAAGGATTTTAAATGTAAGAATTTTACTTGCTATATCTAGAGAATAAAAGCTAAACTAATTTATAAACCATAAATATAAGATTATCAATAAGCAACAAATAGTTCCTAATATTTTGACTACTTTGTAAGTTCTAAATAAATTGGTTAAAAGAGCTATATCTGTTGCTATTACACCTAATTTTATTGTCCAATCTGATATTATAAGAAAGATAACAATTGAGAGTGCAAGTATTATCCATTGGATATAAGTGAATACCTTTATCATTGTCCTCTAAGTGAATAAATACCAATACAACCCACAATTGGTGCTGGATAAAAATCGGCAGTAATAATTACTCCACCTGGATATTCTGAAGCTAGGACACTGAAACTTAAACTACAAAGTGCCGAAACAGTTGCAACAACTTTGGCCACAGTAGGATCAGGAGCTAGTGCACCAATTATACTAACTAAAGTAGCACCTTGAGATAATCTATTACAATCTTGTTGAGATAGGTATAAATCAAAACCATTCCAATCAAATTCTATTTTAGTTATACCACCAGCAGCCTTTGTTAATGTTAGTGGAGTATTAGCATCTTTCCAGACTTCTATTGTTTTGTGATCAGTTACAACTTTATAAGTTCCTTGAATACTTAATAATTGATTTACTCCATCCATTTTCGACTTATAGTATTCAAAAACTCGTTCTGATAATCCTATTGAAGAACCATTCTGCACTGATAGAACAAATTGACCATTATCTATCATTATATGTGAATCCATTATACTGTATGCTTTAGCAGCTAATTTTGATTCTTCTTCTGTTTGTTCATCAGCAGATTTCGTTATGTCAAAATCTATAACAGATTTGGCCTGTAAAGTGCTTTCATCAGTATCATTTTTCTGACAAGAAACAAACACACATAAAGCAACCATACAAAATGTTGCTAAACTTTTAATTAATACATTCTTTTTCATTACATTTAATTTTTAATTACAACATATTTATTTATATCTCATGAGAATATGGATGTAAAATAAATCTAAATAATTGAATATATCCATGAATATATTTTAATTAATAAGTGTGTATGAATATATGGATTTATCAGGATAATTTCTCATTATTTGGAAACGATATAATTAAAATCCTGAATGAGTGAAAGTTATGATAATCTTAATTTTATTT
>ERZ832522.5565-NODE-5565-length-11372-cov-2.532385_pt1 | contig 11372 bp, 10 predicted proteins | sample MGYA00519951_ERZ832522 | MGnify/ENA primary metagenome ERZ832522 (study PRJEB31850, sample SAMEA3708728) | human gut metagenome | biome: human gut; feature: human-associated habitat; material: faeces | place: China | collected 2014 ... | reverse complement strand
TCTTCCACCATATTGTCATTTGTAAGATTCGAAAGCCCTTCATCATAAGGACGGATGCCCTTTCTGGATATAACTGTAGTTACATAAGCTCCTTCGATCAAATTAGATTTTTCCCAATCGATACCATCTATCTCGTGTAGTTTTTTCTCTAACTCTTGAGAGATTGGTGAAAATTCATCATAATCATTGTCATACAACAGTTCCACACCGTCGCCCTGTGTCAGTAAAGGATCAACATCGATTTCTCTGGTTTTATATTCTTCCCCACATCCCTGGCTTTTCCCGAATTCGCTAAACTCTCCTGCCAGCAAAAAATCAGGTCGTTTTTCAAGAAGATGCTTATAATCACATCCATTTGTAAGTACATTCATTAGAATAAAAGACAGGACTCCTAAAAAGATAGAAATACTTGTAATGATAAATCGTGCTTTCTGTCGTGTTATATTTCCCCATGCAATATAGAACATTTCTCCTATTTCAGAACGTTTCAACACCATTTCCACGGGATGTTTTATTTTTCTGTTAAGCTTATTTCCATCATAAGTGGCACTCTCGATACAAGACAGCTTCGTTATTTTTCTAATAACGCCTTCTGATGCCATCCACAAAATTCCATTTACAAATACAACAGAAAGAAAAAGAATCCATGGTCTGAAAAAGGAAAGTATCATATTTCCTCCCATTTCCTGATAAAAATGAAACCCTAATATTTCCGGTATCAATAAGACCAAAATCAATACAGAAATCAAACTCCCTAAGACAGAACCTTTTAACATGAGTAACCGCATTTGTTTCCGGTATATTTTTGTGATCTGTCTTTCTGTGGCTCCAATCGTGTGGAGTAATCCGAGATTTTGAATATCTTCACTCATGGATATCCAAAGAACATTACGCACAAGGAAATAAATTCCGCACAAAATACCTATCGTTCCCAATATCACCATCTCATATCCACCTGCGAATTTAGAAACGGCCGTATATTGTGCTGTATCAGAAACATATATCTTCTGTTCTGCACTCTTCATCGGCAATGCCTGATATAATTTTTCTTCTGTTTTGCTTCTGCTTAAATGATTGCTCTGACTGAAAAGTAAAGTATAGGGACCCTTTTCCAGGTTTAACTCATTAATTTTGTCATGTGAAATGTATCCGATTGACAATTCATTTCCAGAGTCCGTATACCAGCCACATAGTTCGAATTTTTCTTTCGAATGTTCGAACGCACCTTTGTATACATCTAAGTTTATTTCCATTCCCTGTTCCGGTTCAGAAATACCAAGTTTTTTCAATGCCCTCTCAGATAATAGAATTTCCTCCTTTTTCTGTGGGTAGCTTCCAATCACATTGGTATATGCCGGCTTCAAAAAAGAGTTCCAGCTTTCCAAGTCAGCCCATACTACGTTGCATATCGTTTTTGCATTGTTCTCTGAAACTTCTGTAGCTTCACCTACAAAAATGCTTTTCCCAACCTGTTTTATATAATCCAGTTGTTTTAATTTTGCATATTGTTCTTCTGTTCCATCTTCTATTCTGCCCGAAGAAGCAGCTCCATTTTCTCTGATTAATCTTATTTCTTCTGCCTGTATTTTCCCAAAAGAGATTCCGAATACCATGGTAATCGCAACAATACCGATTACTACCGAGCAAAATAAAATCGAATTTCTTACCTTTTTTGTGCCTGCAAAATTCTTAGCCAGAAATCGGATTATGTCTTTATTGTTATTTGGAATGTTCTTATGAAACATAGTGATACCTCCTAACAATCGTTACAATCTCTTGTATAGATTTTCCCATCGGACATACGTATTACTCTGTCTGCCATCTGTGCTACTTCCTCTTGATGAGTTACGATCAATGTCGTCTGATGGAATCTTGCGGCACAGGATTTTAGTAATCCCACAACTTCCATACTTGTAACAGAATCCAGATTTCCAGTCGGTTCATCCGCCAGGACAATGGCCGGTTTCGTTAATAATGCCCGCGCTATAGAAACTCGCTGTTGCTGCCCACCGGACAGTGTTGATTGGAAACGTTCTAATTTATCTTTTAGTCCTAGTATTTCAACAATCTCATTGAAAAAATCTACATCGATTTCCTTGCCATCCAGTCTCATTGGGAGGACAATATTTTCACGTATACTAAGAGAAGGTATCAAATTATATTGCTGAAATACAAATCCGATATTTCTTCTTCTGAATATCGTTCTTTCTTCCTTGTTAAGATCTTTTAAACTTGTATTTCTGATCCAAACACCTCCAAAATCCGGAGTATCAAGACCTCCTAAGATGTTCATAAGTGTTGTCTTTCCGCATCCTGACGTACCGACAACTGCTATAAATTCACCATCTTCCACAGTCAACGACACACCATCTAAAGCACGCACTTCATATGTATCGGATGTATAATATTTTTTTAGATTCATGGCTTTGATTATATCCATCTTTTCTGTAAACTCCTTTCGTAAATGCTACCTTTAACTCAGCCATAATCTATTGTACATGGTACCTCTTACAAATTTCTTACAAGTTGCATATGAACTGTCTATACCGGAAGATTCACCTCTATAAGCAACCCTGGATTCATTTGTTTTGCTTTTATCATCCCTTTTTGTAATAAAACAATCTCTCTGGAAAGATATAAACCAATTCCGCATCCTTCCTGCCCTCTTGCCTGCTCACCACGATAAAATCTTTGAAAAATTTTATTTTCTTCTCCATCTCTTATCCCGATTCCATAATCTCTTACTTGAATTTTATAAAACATTTCTGTCTGTTTCATTGTGATATTGATCGTGCTGTTGTTTTTACTATATTTGACTGCATTATCAAACACATTATAAAATGCCTCACACATCCAGTTTTTATCATGTTCGCAAATGATTTTCTCCGGCAATTCTACTTGAAAAAAGATACCTTTATCTTCTGCCTTTTTTTGTATTTGCCCTAATGCATTTAAAATCGTTTCGACAAGATTTTCTTTTTGCATGTGAACTTGTATGATTCCTTGCTCTAATCGAGCAGTTTTTATAAAGCTTTCCACTAAAAAACATAATTGTTCTTCACTTGTTCGCAAGTCTTTCATGTATTCTGTATTCAATACTTCTTGCGTTTCATTCAATGATTCTTGCAGCAATTCCGTATAATTTTTTATATTTGACAACGGTGTCCGTAGTTGATGCGCAATCTCAGAAATCAATTTCTGTATCCCATATTGACTTTTTTCGGCCTCTTTTCTTCTTCCCTCTAACATTTCCTGTAAACGGATTAGCTGATTGCTAGTTTTTGAATAAAGCGTTTCCTTCCCGATATCTGAACCATCTAATTCATTGCCGTTTATTAAGGATTCCGTCAATTTATATATTTTATTCATTTCCTTCGCTCTTAAATGATTTTCCACTAAATATACAGTACTTCCTCCGAGTATGAAACCTATTAAAAGTACTGTAGAAATTGCTACAACCATGCTAATCTCCCATTCTATATCCCATTCCAAATACATTACTGATAACATTCGATGAATCATTCAATTTCTTTTTCAATCTGCTGATCATAACGCTAATTGTGTTAGGATCAATAAATTCACTATCGATTCCCCATATATTTTCCATTATCATCTCTTTTGTAAGAACCTGATTCTGATTCATAATAAGATATTCTAAAAGCTGATACTCTTTGACTGTCAAAAATATTTCCGTCTCTCCGACGAAAACCTGTTTTTTATCAGAATACAAAATGACTTGTCCGCACAGAAAAGTATTTTCATTTGACTTTCTCTTTAAAACAACTTCTATACGTTTTAGCAATACCTTTATTGAAAATGGTTTGACCACATAATCATCTGCTCCTGTATCAAACGCTTTTAACATATCTTTTTCATCATCTTTTGCTGTTAAAAAAATAGCTGGAATTTTTCCATTTTTTTGAAGCTCCTGATATAGATTTATTCCATCCCCATCCGGCAATCCAATATCTACGATCAACAAATCTACAGAACTATCTATATTTTTAATTGCCTCTTTTCTTGAAGCGGCAAGAATCGTTGTATAACCTTGATTTTTCAAAGATGTATCTAATGCTTTTCTTAACAATTTATCATCTTCTATAATTCCTATTACCATACACACCTCCTGATTTTTCTAGAATATATACAAAAAGTCCATTACAATATATATAACACCTCTGTATATTGTAACGGACTTTTTCAAACCCAGACTTGGTGCAAGCACCATTTCCGATAAAAACCTCGAAAGTTTTTATTTTATGTGCATATATTCCCCAATTTCATTCACAAAATCAATATGTTTTCTACTAAATTTTCATCTACTATTTTATACTACTGGGTACAGGCTTGAATCTATTGTTTCATACTTATCACATAGCACCTCTAGTGCTTGAAAATCTAGTGCTGATTTCACATACCCAGCCGTTGTATCATTTGATACTTTTTGATTGTACATCACTTTGGCATTTGAAATAATTTTCTCACGATGTTTACGTATAAAAATCATTTCATTGTGAACGAGATCCTTATACGTACTATCTGATTCATTTTCCAAATCATATAATTCAAGTTCTGATGTAGGTACCGGAATCATATGGCTAATTCTGAGTGTGCCCTTTAATTCTTTTTCACCATCTTTATTTTTTACTACAATTCGTATAATTGGCACAATGCTTTTCTTAATGACCTTATTTGCTCCTGCAATCTGATAATCCGAATCTTTGGGCGATGACATCGGAACATAATAATGATATTGTCCAGTCTGCAAAACTACACCCAAGTATTTCCTAGTATGTGTTCTAGAATTAATTTTGTTAGAATATACGTTTGGAAAATCCTTACGCAACCATTCCACATAATCATCCGAAACACTATATAATTTGAATTCTTCCATCCGTATTTCCTTTTATTTATTTCTCCTTATACGAAAACAAGGGAGCTAACGCTCCCTTTGAGTTTAAAATTCTCCACTTATATGGCAGGAGCTCTCCCGAGTTTAAAATCTTCCACTTATATGGTAGGAACTCTCCCGAAGATAGGCTCTCTATCTAAGAATAGTATATGACAAATTCATAAAAATAGCAACTCTTTTTATGTAATTGTTGCGTTGTTACTGCATTAGAGCTTCGATAAAAACATCCAAGATTAGTGAGCCACAAAGTGGGCCATTCTTCAAAAACTTACATGAATGCTCCTATAAATCCCTTATTTCAATCTCTCGTTTCCATCAAAACAACTTTTCCAAACACGAAAGAGATCTTCACTTCATCTTCACCTTCTGCGAACTCATTACTCACACACAAGCTGTCTCCTGATGAGAGCAAATGATTCTGCAATGGATATTTTGCACCGCTGATACAGAAATCCTCAACCGGAAATTGCATCGGAAATACTGAAAAATACTTTCCGAAAGCTTCTTCTCTACGAATTGCGATTCCATGATCAAGCAGACGAATTCTATTATGACTGTCTAAGATCATCGCTTGAGATCCTGCTTCAAGTGCAATATTCAGGCACTGGACATTGGCCCAGAAATGATCCAGACGATTTCCTGTTCCTCCAAGAATCCAGATTTCTTTTCTTCTGAGTCCAAGACACATACGAAGTGCAATCTCCGTATCAGACGCATCCTTTACCGGATTGAACTCCCGGATCGGTACATTTGCTTCTTTTCTATAATAATCGATCACTTCTTCCGGTACACTGTCAAAATCTCCTACAATGTAATCCGGCTTGATCTTATGTTCATAAAGAAATGCAAGTCCTTTATCTACTCCAATAATAAATTCTGTCTCTTCTGCCTCAAGAATCGGAAGGACGAAATCTTCTTCCAGCATTCCCCCACTCACAATAACTGTTCTCTTACACATTGCCGTTTAAAATCTCCATAAACTTTGCTGTATTATCTTTGATATCACCTTTAAAAACTCCTGAACCTGAGACCATTACATTCGCTCCGGCTGCAAGTACTTCTGCCACGTTTTTATGATAGATTCCACCATCTACTTCAATATCAGTTGTAAGTCCTTTTTCATTCAGAAGGTTTCTCAATTCACTGATGCGTTCCAGTGATTCCGGAATAAATGCCTGTCCGCCGAATCCCGGTTCTACAGACATGATCAGAAACATCTCTGCCTGATCCAGATATGGAAGCAGCACTTCAACCGGTGTCTTCGGTTTAATAGAAATTCCCACTTTCGCTCCTGCTGCATGGATTTTATCAATTGTTGCCTGCAGATCTTCACATGCTTCATAATGAACTGTAACGATATCTGCTCCTGCTTTCACGAATTCTTCCACATAACGGATCGGTTCTGTCACCATAAGATGAACATCCAGTGTCTGTGTTGTTGCTCCCTTGATTGATGCGAGAACCGGCATTCCGAAGGAAATGCTTGGAACGAACATTCCGTCCATCACATCAAAATGAATATACTCTGCGCCTGCTTCTTCTGTTAATTTCAACTGTTCTCCTAAAATTTTGAAATCTGCTGAGAGAATAGATGGTGCCAAAATATTTTTCATAAACTTAATACCTCTTTCTTTCCTTTAGTTCACGGTACATCTCCGTATAATCTTCATATCTGATCTTATGGATCTTCCCTTCTTCTACTGCTTCTTTCACAGCGCATCCGGGTTCATGAATATGGTCACAGCCATTGAACTTGCACTGTCCTTCAAACGGTGTGAATTCCGGAAAATAATATTTTAAATCTTCTTTTTCGAAATCATTGACGTAAAGAGAACTGAATCCCGGAGTATCCATAATATAAGAATCTTCTCCAATCACGATCAGTTCGGAATGTCTTGTTGTATGTTTCCCTCGGTCAATCTTCTTACTGATACTTCCTGTCTCCATCTTCACTTCACTCTGAAGAAGATTGATCAGAGAAGACTTTCCGACACCGGAAGGACCTGCAATTGAAGTTGTCTTTCCTTTTAAAAGTGATTTTAACTCACTGATATTTTCTTCTTCCTTCGCACTTGTGAAGATTACCGGATATCCGCATCCAGTATAAACTTCTTTCAATTCTGCAATTTCAGGATGGCTTGCAATATCTGTCTTATTAAAACATAATACGACAGGTATCTCTTTTCGTTCCATCATGACAAGAAAACGATCTAACAGATTATAATGTGGTTTCGGTTTTGTCACTGCAAATACAACCAGTGCCTGATCAATATTGGCTACTGCCGGACGAATCAACTCATTCTTACGCGGCAGGATCTCTGTGATATTTCCTGTCATTTCTTTTTCATCAAGCACCTCGATCACAGCATCATCACCGACCAACGGCTTGATTCCGTCTTTTCGAAAGGCACCTTTTGCTTTACATTCAAAAATTCCGGATTCTACTACATTCACGTAGTAGAATCCGGCAATTCCTTTTATTATCTTTCCCTGCATATACTTGCTCTCTGTTATCATTGATTTCCAGAATCTTCTGTTTCAGAACCAGTTCCAGAGCCCTGTCCCGGATCTGTAGGCTGCTGTCCTTTGCTGACCATATACTGGACAGTTGTTCCTTTTTCCACCTGTGTACCGCTGCTGACAGACTGATAGAATACCTGTCCTTTCGGATAATTATCACTATAATCTTCACCAATATACTCTGGTGTAAGTCCTGCCTGTTTCAGCAGTTTCTCGGCTGTGTTTTTATCTTTATAGGACAGATCCGGCACAGTAACCACCGTCAGCTTTGGTCCTTTGCTCACCACATATCCAATTGTTGTACCTTTAGATACTTCTTTTCCGGCATCTGTATCCTGTGAAATAACCAATCCTTTTTCTACAGTATCACTGTAATCTTCCGTTGCATTTCCGGACAAGCCAGCCTGTGAAAGTGCTGCTTCAGCATCCGACTGGGACTTTCCGGTAAGTTTCGGGACTGTTGCCGGCTGATTTCCCTTGCTTATTACAAGAGTAACTGTTGTTCCTTCTTTTACTTCTGCCCCTTCACTCGGACTAACAGAAACAACTTCTCCCTGTTCCACATCATCACTGTAGACCGGATCACCTTTCTTCACAACAAGATTCTTATCCTGAAGTGCTTTTTCCGCATCAGCTTCCGACATTCCAACAACATTTGGAATGGTTGTTGTCTTTGCTTCCTCACCGGAACTAATCACAACATTGACTGTTGTATGCTTCTTTACTTTCTTTCCATCAGCAGGATCCTGGCTGATAATCTTTCCTTTTGCAACAGTATCGGAAGGCGCAGTTGACTTATGGATTCCGAGATCATATTTGTTCAGTTCTTTCTGTGCTTCCTCATATGTCTTGCCTGTCACATCCGGTACTTTTACCATCTCTGAATCTGTTTGCTGTGTAGTCGTTCCTTTTCCACCTTTAAATACGCCCACTGCATTTCCTACAAGGAACATGATCAAAAGTGCGATCACAACACCGGCAACAACCATAAGAATCTTCATGATCTTCTTCGTGTCTTTATTTACTTCATTCTTCTTACGGCGATTCCGGTCATCATAACGGTCTTTGCGACGGTCGTCGTAGTCATCGTCATCATCATAGCGGCTTCTGCGGCGATCATCGTAGTCATCGTCATCATCATAACGGCTTCTACGGCGGTCGTCGTAGTCATCGTCATCATCATAACGGCTTCTACGGCGGTCATCGTAGTCGTCCTCATAATCATCGTCATAATCGTCATCATAATCGTCGTCATAATCATCATTATAATTCTGACGATTCTTCATACGATTCAGTTCATCCGGTGACATAACAACCGTAGTCCGACCTGTATCCTGGGATGTTGCCGGCATACGTCTTGTCACACCATCAAGAACAACAAAATCCCCTTCCGGATCTACCAGTGAATGCTTCAGATCCTGAATCAGATCTCCTGTACTTGTATATCTTCTCTCAGAACTCTTCTGTGTACATTTCAGAATGATCTGTTCCAGGCTGTAAGGAATATCCGGAACCAACTCCGACGGCGGTGTAATTTCCTGCTGCAGATGTTTCATCGCAACTTCTACCGTTGTCTCGCCATCAAACGGAACCTGCCCTGTCACCATTTCAAACAAGGTAATACCAATGGAATAGATATCACTCTTCTCATCTACAATACCGCCTCTGGCCTGTTCAGGAGATGTGTAATGTACAGATCCCATCACTGTCGTTGTTACTGCCTGTGTTGCCGTTGATGTCGTAGCCCGCGCGATTCCGAAATCAGTAACCTTAACCTTTCCATCTTTGGAAATAATGATATTCTGCGGCTTAATATCCCGATGAATGATATGGCAGTTATGCGCTGCCTGAATACCTGTCACCATCTGGATGGAAATACTGATTGTCTCTTTTGCTGAAAGCTTTCCTTTCTTCTCAATGTAATCCTTCAGCGTAATTCCTTCTACAAGTTCCATGACCATATAATAAAGACCGCGATCCTGCCCTACATCATAGACATTGACTACGTTTGGATGCATCAATCCTGCTGCTGCCTGAGCTTCGCTTAAAAACTTCTTAATAAACGTCTCATCCGAACGATATGTGCTTTTCAGCACCTTGATCGCAACAAAACGATTCAGCTTATGATCCTTGCCTTTATAGACATCTGCCATTCCGCCAGAACCGATACGGCCAAGTATCTCGTATCGTTTCCCTAAAAATACTCCTTCTTTAATCATACACTCACCTCATCTGCAAATGGCTCAAACAATACCACTCCGATGTTATCTGTTCCTCCATTCTCTTTTGCTGCTTCCACCAGCATCTCACCTGCCTCGACGATATCCCGGCTTCCCTGCACAATATGGAAAAGTTCTTCATCTTCCACCATATTACTTAATCCGTCTGTACACATCAGAATGATGTCTCCCCGTTTCAGACGGTGTTCATAAAAGTCCACATCCACATCAGCTTTTGCACCGATCGCTCTTGTGATAATATTCTTATCCGGATGATGCTTCGCTTCTTCCGGCTTAATTCCACCAAGACGTACCATCTCTTCTACAAGAGAATGATCCTTACTTAGCTGTTGGATTCCCTGATTGATCAGATACAGACGGCTGTCTCCTACATTGGCAAAATACAGCATCTGTTCTTTCACAGTAGCGGCAACAACCGTTGTTCCCATCCCCTTCAGATGTTCGTCACCGGATGCTTCTTTGATAATCTCACGATTGGCAGCCTTGATTGCTTTTACAAGAACACGTTCAATATCCTCGCCCTCGCTCTTCGCAATCTCTTTGATCATCACTTCCACAGTACACTTAGAAGCATAATCTCCTGCCTGATGGCCACCCATACCATCCGCTACCACGAACAGGTTCTGGAGAATACCCAGTGGTTTTCCCGTCGTAAAGACGTAGTCCTGATTTACCTGTCGCACCATTCCAACATCTGTAATTGAAAATGTCTTCATACCTTCTATTCTCCTTCAGTTTCTACGTAGCGGCGCCTGAGCTGACCGCAGGCTCCGTCAATATCAGAGCCCATTTCCCTTCTTATAGTAACATTTATTCCGCTTTTTTCAAGTTTATTTTTGAAATTCAAAGCACTTTTCCGGCTTGGACGAACAAAATCACGCTCTTTTACCGGGTTGACCGGTATCAGATTGATATGACAGTTCTTGTGCTTTAATAAATGAATCAGTTCCTGTGCATCCTCATCCGTATCATTCACACCACGCACAAGGCTGTACTCAAAACTCACTCTCCGGCCGGTTTCTTTGAAATATTCGTCACAGGCTGCGAGTACTTCTTTGATATCATATTTATTTGCAACCGGCATCAATTTTCTTCGTTTTTCCTGATTGGAACCGTGAAGTGAAAGTGCAAGTGTAATCTGTAAATGCTCTTTCGCCAGTTCTTTCATCTTTGGAACTATTCCGCAGGTTGATACGGTGACATTTCTCTGACTGATGTTCAATCCATGCTCATCTGTAAGTAAATGAATAAACTTCAGGAAATTATCGTAATTATCCATCGGTTCACCGGTTCCCATGATCACCACATTCGAAACCCTCTCACCACTTATCTTCTGAATCTGATAGATCTGTCCAAGCATCTCAGACGGAGAAAGATTTCTCACCAGACCTCCGATCGTTGATGCACAGAATGCACATCCCATCCTGCAACCGACCTGGGAGGAAATACAGACAGAATTTCCATGCTTATATTTCATAAGAACACTTTCGACTACATTTCCATCATAGAGACGGAACAGGAACTTGTTCGTACCGTCAATCTGGGAAATCTGTCTCTCCAGCATAACAACCGGGAGAATCTCATAATTCTCTTCCAGTTTTTCCCTTTCCTTCATCATTTCAATGGCATACCGCGCAATGGGTACTGCTGCTGTCAGTCCCGGAGACTCTATTCCTACCAGATTGATGGCCCTGGGCGCA
>ERZ832522.5558-NODE-5558-length-11387-cov-5.683375_pt1 | contig 11387 bp, 6 predicted proteins | sample MGYA00519951_ERZ832522 | MGnify/ENA primary metagenome ERZ832522 (study PRJEB31850, sample SAMEA3708728) | human gut metagenome | biome: human gut; feature: human-associated habitat; material: faeces | place: China | collected 2014 ... | reverse complement strand
TCTACTATGGTAAAAAATGCCTGATATTCCTGATCTCAGTATTTATATTGTCTGTTGCTGTATTTTATGTGGCACGTCTGGCACCGGGAGATCCACTGATTTCTTATTATGGTGACCGCACAGAAAAGATGAGCCCGGAAGAACGTGAATGGGCTATGGAAAAACTGGGACTGAACGAGCCAATTTCTGTGCAGTATGTGAAATGGGTAAAAAATGCTTTTCATGGAGAATTTGGTATTTCATTTAAATACAAGCAGGATGTATTGGAAGTGATCGGCGGTCGTATTGGCAACACGCTTTTGCTGGGAGGAATCGGATTTGTCATTATGTTCGCGGGAGCATTGCTTCTGGGAATCCTGTGTGCCTGGTACGAAAACCGGCTGGCAGACCGGATTTTATGTAAACTGGGTACGATATCCAGCTGTATCCCGGAATTCTGGATGGCGTTGGTGCTGATACTTATTTTTTCTGTCAATCTTAAGATCCTGCCAAGCAGTGGCGCATACAGTACCGGAAAGGCAGGAGATGTCGGAGACAGGTTGATTCATCTGATCATGCCTTTGATGATCGTAGTTCTGGAGCATCTGTGGTACTATGCGTACATGATCCGAAATAAGATCCTTGAAGAAGTCCGTGCAGATTACGTGCTTCTGGCTAAGGCCAAGGGATTAGATAAGAAAAAGCTTATGTTCAGACACTGTGTTCGAAACGTAATGCCTGCGTACTTAAGCATCATGGCTATTGCAGTTCCGCATGTACTTGGCGGAACTTATGTTGTAGAAAGTGTATTTTCGTATCCTGGAATAGGAGCTCTGTCTTATGAGAGCGCCAGATACCATGATTACAATTTGCTGATGCTGCTTTGTATGATGTCAGGAATCCTGGTTATTTTCTGTAATATCGTCAGTCAGACTATCAATGAACAGATTGATCCTCGTATGAAGGATGAAGTGATAACCGAGAAATCGGAGGTGGTGGAAGGATGACGAATCATTTATTTGAACTGGCAGGAATCAGAAAAACAGAAACTGTAATTTCAAAATCAAAGAAAAAGTGGTACGAAGGTAAACCAGTTGTTTCAGCAGTAATATTGATTCTTATTATACTGGGCTGTCTGGGAGCAGAACTGATCATGACAAAGGATCCTGCTTATATGGATCTTCTTAATTATAATAAGGCTCCAAATGCGGAGTTCCTTTTTGGAACAGATACCATGGGAAGAGATATCTTTTCCATGATCTGGTATGGGGGAAGAATTTCAATTCTGATCGGTGGATTGGCTACGGTGATTTCTACTTTTATAGCGGTGGTAGTTGGTGCCTTCAGTGGTGTGGCACCGGCGTGGCTTGATGAAATGATCATGCGATTTACAGAAGTTTTTTTGAGTATACCAACACTGCTTCTGATCATTTTACTGCAGGCTATCCTGGGAAATGCGAACATCCTCAGCCTGTCGTTTGTAATCGGCGTGACCAGCTGGACCAGTATTGCAAAAGTAGTACGTACCGAGGTTCGACAGATTCGAAACAGCGAGTACATCATCGCAGCAAAATGTATGGGAGCAGGGTTCTTCCGTGTTTTGTGGAAGCATCTGGTACCAAACTTCTTCTCATCGATCATGTTTATGGTAGTCATGAATGTAAGAACTGCAATGATTTCTGAGGCTACCTTGAGTTTTATGGGAATTGGTCTTCCAATAGAAGTTATAACCTGGGGAAGTATGCTGTCTCTGTCAGATAAAGCACTGATGACAGGATCCTGGTGGATCATCCTGATCCCGGGACTTTTCCTGATCGCAACAGTACTTTGCTTGACAAATATAGGAAATGCCTGTAGAGAGCAGACAAACAGAAAAGAGAGTAACTTTTAGAAAATGGGGTCGCGAATTGCGGCCCTATTTTTGTGAAAAAACTGTTTGAGGTTTGAGATAGAGGGAAAGGAGTATACTTGCCCGGAGTGGGATATATTGATATAATATAGAAAGTGTTCTCTGAAAATTCTGACGATGATTTTCACGGAACAAAAAAGATAACTGTAAAATCAGCTATCAAAGGAGGAAAATAGATGAAAAGAGGAAAGGCAAAAGTATTTCTGACGTTACTGGTAATTTTGATCGCAGGTATTTATTATTATGTGACGATACCGGCAGTCAATATTCATGCTTCCGGCTTCTGGACGTTCATTCTGACGGTAATTATTTTATTACTGGCAGCTTATGGGATAAAGATGCGGTTTACCAGCTTTCAGGAAGCAAAAAACAGCAAAGTGCTCAGAATTGGAGGAATCCTGTTGGTGGCATTGGTGATTATTTTTGCAGCAGGAAGCATTTTGTCCTCACCGATTGTAAATGCAAAAAAATATCGGAATCTTCTTACAATCGAAGAACGCGATTTTTCAAAAGATATCCAGCCGGTGAATTTCAGTCAGATTCCATTGCTGGATAAAGACAGTGCAGCAATTCTTGGAAACAGAAAAATGGGCAGCATGGTTGATATGGTATCCCAGTTTGAAGTCAGTAATCTGTACTCCCAGATTAATTATCAGGAAAAACCTGTTCGTGTCACTCCATTGGTGTATGCAAGCCCGATTAAATGGCTGACAAACCAGTCACAGGGAATCCCGGCATATATTATGATCGATATGACAACTCAGGATACCAGCCTGATAAAACTGGACAAGCCGATTCGATATTCGGAGGCAGAATATCTGAACAGAAACATTTACCGTCATTTGCGGTTCAGTTATCCGACATATATTTTTGATCAGCTGAGCTTTGAGATTGATGATGAAGGAGTTCCTTACTGGATCTGTCCGGTACGGGATTATACAATCGGTTTATTTGGCGGCGCGACGATAGGAAGAGTGGTTATCTGCAATGCACAGACAGGAGAGTGTCAGGATTATGCACTGAAAGACTGTCCGGAATGGGTGGATCGTGCCAACCCGGCAGATCTTTTGATCCAGCAGTATAATTATTATGGAACTTTGGTCAATGGATATATCAACAGTATTTTCGGACAGAAGGGATGTCTGAAATCTACAGATGGATATAACTATATGGCTATGGAAGATGACGTATGGGTATATACCGGAGTGACTTCTGTCAGTGGAGATCAGTCGAATGTGGGATTTGTCCTGATGAATCAGAGAACCCGGGAAACCCGTTACTATAAAGTAAACGGTGCAGAAGAATATTCAGCTATGGGATCCGCAGAAGGACAGGTACAGAATCTTGGATATCAGGCTACATTTCCGATTCTCCTGAATATTTCAAATGAACCGACATACTTTATGGCATTAAAGGACAGTGCAGGACTTGTAAAAAAATATGCGATGGTCAATATTCAGAAATATCAGAATGTTGCGATCGGAGATACAGTATCGGCATGTCAGGATGCGTATATAAAGCTGTTAAATACCAATGGTATTACAGCAGGGAATACGGGTGACTCCAAAAAGATGACAGGTACGATCCGGAGAATCGCACAGAGTGTTCTTGATGGAAACTCTCATTTCTATCTGGTGCTGAATGATCATGAAGAGATTTTTGATGTACCGGTTCAGGATTTCCTTCAGGTGGTAACACTTCAGGAGGGTGACAAGGTCACAGTAGAATATCTGGAAGGTACACCGGTGTGCACGGTTTTGAATATTGCATCATAGTAGAAAAAATGGTTCAAAAGAAGAAAAGAAGTTACTGTGAACGGAGTGAACAGTAACAAAGAATATGTGTATGACAGTATTCAGCAAACTTTCCCGTGACAAATATAAATGTCCGTGATATCATTAAAAATATAAACGAAAATGACTTTTGCAGAAGCAGGAGAACAGTTCGAATATATACCTATACATATATATCAGCTGTTCTCTTTTTTATCTTTTCAAATATTAGTGTGGTGAAGTTTTGTTCGCACATGGTGAGATACTGGGATGTTATAAAATTACCTCTTTGTGAAAGCTGTAATAGAAAATAATTGGCAAAGCAGACGAAAGTCTGTGACGCAAAGCTACAGGGCCTGTAAAATGGCAGCCAGTTGCATAAGATGATGATGTGCACTGTCTGTCTGACAGTGCTTTTTTTGAGGAATGACTTATCGGTGGCGGGGGGCACCGAACCGCAGGTCACTGAAGTGTGATAAATGGTAAAGAAGCTGATATGAGAAAAAAAGCAAAATAACAGTAAGGATGGAAGGAAAATGAAAGGAAAAAGAGGGATCGCAGGCATTCTGCTTGTGGGAATTTTAGCGGTCACCCTGACAGGGTGTAAAAACACAGACAGCAGTAAAAAAGAAACCGAAAAGCCGGTCATCACGCTCGGCAGCGATAACTATCCACCATACAATTATCTGAATGAGGATGGTGTACCGACGGGTATAGATGTAGAACTGGCTACAGAAGCTTTCAAAAGAATGGGATATCAGGTGGAGGTTGTCCAGATCAACTGGGAGAAGAAAAAAGAACTGGTGGAGAGCGGAGAGATTGACTGTATCATGGGCTGCTTTTCCATGGAAGGGCGTCTTGATGATTACCGCTGGGCAGGACCATACATAGCAAGCCGCCAGGTGGTTGCTGTAAATGAGAACAGTGATATCTATAAACTGAGTGACCTGGAGGGAAAGAACCTGGCAGTTCAGTCTACAACCAAACCGGAAGGTATCTTCCTGAACCGGACAGATGAGAGGATCCCAAAACTGGGAAATCTGATCAGCCTCGGGCACAGGGAACTGATCTATACGTTTCTGGGAAAAGGATATGTGGATGCAGTTGCCGCACATGAGGAATCCATCGTCCAGTATATGAAAGATTATGATACAGACTTCCGTATTCTGGAAGAACCTCTGATGATCGTGGGGATAGGAGTTGCTTTCGCAAAAGAGGATGACCGGGGGATCTGTGAGCAGATGGATCAGACACTGGAAGAAATGCGCAAGGATGGCACTGCATTGAAAATCATCGAAAAATATCTGGATGATCCAAAGAAGTACCTGGAGGTGGATGATCTTGGATATTAAGGGAAGAACAAAAGAAAAAGGGATAAAAATAGTCGGAATTTTGCTTGGGATCTGCCTGGGTGCAGTCTCACTGTTTTATTTTTTTCATGCGGAAAAAGCGGAAGCAGAAAAAAGGATGGTGGAGATCGTAAATTATGTCAAAGTGCAGTGCTCAACTTACACCCACTATAATGAATCTTCGGAATCCAAAAGTCTTCTCCGTGCGATCGAAAGTGCCAGACAGATGAGCACGAATATTAACATGGAAACAGAAAACGGCGGTCAGCTAAGCCGGGAATTCCTGAAAGAAAATCTGCAGACGCTCTGGGTGGATGGCATCATTGTGCTGGATCAGGAAGGAAAGACGGACTGTGAATACAGTGAGGATGAGGCTCTGTCAGGTGAGATCACGGACTATCTGCAAAAAGACGTTATCATGGATTTTACCGGATATGAAGAAAGAACGTATTCGGAACGGTTTGAAAGGGAAGACGGGGCATATGTCGACATTGCAGCCTGTGCCAGAAAAGATGCACCGGGTATCGTTGCGATCTACTATCACACATCTCCTGAATTTGCCAGAAACTATACCCTGACGATACAGGGTCTTTTAAATGGTTACAGCGTCCAGAGGGACGGAACGATTATTGTTGCAGACAATGGAAAAGTTGTTGCCAGCAACGATGAGAGTCTGCTGGGAGAAGATACAGCCGACAACGAGGTTGTTCAGGCAATGAAAAAGCATACAGACAGTCAGCATATTTTTCATGTGAAGAATGAAGGAAGCGGATGTTACGGAATCATGCTGAAGCAGCGGGATTACTATATTTATGCATATCTCCCGGATACGGAAGTATTCCATAACCTTCCATTAAGTGTGACCGGTGTCATTTTTCTTTATTTTCTGATATTCACGATGTTCTGGTTCTGGTCATACAGAACCAATCTGGCACACCGGAAGCTGGAACAGGAAAAAGATGAAAAATATAAAGCAGAACTTCTGTCAGCCGCAAAAAAGGCAGAAGCTGCCAACGAGGCAAAAACCGAGTTTCTCCAGCGGATGAGCCATGATATCCGGACTCCGATCAATGGAATCTGCGGCATGGTCAATATGGCAGACCATTATGCAGACGATATGGAGAAACAGACAGAATGCAGGGCAAAGGTGAAAGAAGCATCCCATCTGCTGCTGGAACTGGTAAATGAAGTGCTGGACATGAGTAAGCTTGAGTCGGATGAAGTGGTGCTCGAAGAAATTCCATTCAATCTGATCCGTATTTCAAGGGAAGTATTTGTTGTGATCGATCAGATGGCTGCCGAACAGAATATCCAGATTGTATGGGAGAAAAAAGAAGTCACACACTGGGATCTTATCGGAAGTCCGGGGCATGTGAAACGGGTGATGATGAATATCCTGTCAAATGCGGTGAAATATAACAGGGCAAACGGACAGATCTATATCAGCTGTCGTGAGATCCCATCAGAACAGTCGGAATGGACAACGATAGAATTTGTCTGCCGGGATACCGGAATCGGGATGACAGAGAGTTTTCAGAAACATATTTTTGAACCATTTGCACAGGAACATACAGGAAGCCGTACAAAATATGCCGGAACAGGACTTGGAATGGCGATCACAAAGAAGCTGATCGAAAAAATGGGAGGAACCATTACCTTTGAAAGTGAAGAAGGTACAGGGACTACATTTGTGATCCGGGTTCCGTTCCGAATTGATACAGACAGGAGCGGCAGATCTGAAACGGAAGAAAAACCAGAAATTTCTATAAGGGGACTGCATATTCTTCTGGCAGAAGATAATGAGCTGAATATGGAAATTGCGGAATTTATGCTTCAGAATGAAGGAGCTGACGTGGTAAAAGCATGGAATGGACGGGAAGCTGTTGAGATATTCAGAAAAAGCGAACCGGGTGAATTTGATGTCATCCTTATGGATATCATGATGCCGGTCATGAATGGTTATGAAGCCACGAAGATGATTCGGTCTCTGGAGAGGGAGGATGCAAAGGTGATCCCGGTCATTGCAATGACAGCAAATGCCTTCACGGAGGACAGGCTGAAAGCAAAAGAAGCAGGAATGGATGAACATATCGCAAAACCTGTGGATCCGAAATTATTGGTAAAGGTGATTTATGAATCAGTGGATTAGTGGAAAACAATCTCAGAAAGGGAATTATATTGAAAAAGAAAAGATGGAACCGGTTATTTTGTGTGCTTTTTGTGATGATGGCAGTCATGTCACTTCTGTCAGGCGGCAGCAAAAAGAGTGCAGAAAAAGAAGATGAAGAAACGATCACGGTGTATTTATGGAGTACAAAGCTGTATGAAAAATATGCACCATACATTCAGGAACAGCTTCCGGATATCAATATTGAATTTGTGGTAGGGAATAATGATCTGGATTTCTACAGATTTTTGAATGAAAACGGTGGACTGCCGGATATTATAACCTGCTGTCGTTTTTCACTGCATGATGCAAGTCCGCTGAAAGACAGTCTGATGGATCTTTCCACAACCAATGCGGCAGGTGCTGTCTATGATACATACCTCAGCAATTTTATGAATGAGGATGGAAGCGTAAACTGGCTTCCGGTGTGTGCGGATGCACATGGTTTTGTAGTCAACAAAGACCTTTTTGAGAAATACGATATCCCTCTTCCAACCGATTATGAAAGCTTCGTTTCTGCCTGTCAGGCATTTGACAAGGTGGGGATCCGTGGGTTTAGTGCAGACTATTCTTATGATTATACGTGTATGGAAACACTGCAGGGGCTGTCTGCGTCAGAGCTGTCTTCTGCGGCGGGACGTAAGTGGCGTACCGCCTACAGTGACCCGGATAATACAGAGAAAGAAGGTCTGGACAGTACAGTCTGGCCGGAGGCTTTTGAACGTCTGGAACAGTTCATAAAGGATACAAGGCTGGGTCTGGATGATCTGGATATGAACTATGATTCTGTGGTTGAGATGTATCAAAGCGGCAGGCTTGCCATGTATTTTGGCAGCTCTTCCGGTGTAAAAATGTTTCAGGATCAGGGGATTAACACAACATTTCTGCCGTTCTTTCAGGAGAATGGCGAAAAGTGGCTGATGACCACACCATATTTCCAGGTAGCACTGAACCGTGATCTGACGCAGAATGAAACACGTCGGCAGAAAGCGATGAAGGTACTGGACACAATGCTTTCCGAGGATGCACAGAACAGGATCATTTATGATGGACAGGATCTGTTAAGCTACAGCCAGGATGTGAATCTTCATCTTACGGAATATCTCAAAGATGTGAAACCGGTGATTGAAGAAAACCATATGTATATCCGCATTGCGTCAAATGACTTTTTCTCTGTTTCCAGGGACGTAGTTTCGAAGATGATCTCAGAAGAATACGATGCAGAGCAGGCATACCGCTCATTTAATTCTCAGCTTCTTGAGGAAAAATCTACTTCGGAGAATATCGTGCTGGATTCACAGAAATCCTATTCCAACCGCTTTCACAGCAGTGGAGGGAATGCGGCATATTCCGTTATGGCAAACACTCTGCGTGGTATTTATGGGGCGGATGTGCTGATCGCAGCAGGAAACAGCTTTACGGGAAATGTGCTGAAAGCAGGGTATACAGAAAAAATGGCGGGAAACATGATCATGCCGAATGGTCTTTTGGCTTACAGCTGCAAGATGGACGGAGCACAACTGAAAGAGACGGTCAGAAATTTTACAGAAGGCTATCCGGGAGGCTTCCTTACGTTTAACCGTGGATCGCTTCCAGTCTTCAGTGGTATTTCTGTGGAGATCAGGGAAACAGAGGAGGGTTATACATTGAGTAAAGTTGCAAAGGATGGAAAAGAAATCCGTGATACGGATACTTTTATGGTAACCTGTCTGGCGACACCACAACACATGGAAGCTTATCCGACAGGCAAAAATATGGTATTTGATGTTGGGGAGTTCTCTGTGAAAGACACCTGGATTGAAAATGTTTCTGATGGGAATACAGTCCTTGCAGAGCCTGAAGACTACCTGACTTTGAGGTGAGAAGAATGAAAGCTAAAAACCATAATACAAACAGAGAAAAACGTGTCATGAAAAAACGGTTCAGGACAGCGGTCTTTCTTCTTCTTTTTGCGGGAATTGTTTTGACTGTTTTTCGATATTTCAAGCTTGTGTCGAAAACGGTTTATGAGGAAAGTGTTTCCCACCTGACGGAGGTTTTTCACCAGTCTGATAATATGTTAAGGGAACTGACAGATAAGAATCTGACCTATCTTCATATGTGGGGGGCGTATCTGCAGGAGACTTCCGATGAAGATAAAATCCGTGATTATATAGAGAACGCACAAAAAGACGCCGGATTTTTAGATTTTTATTTTCTGTCAACGGACGGTAACTACAAAATGCTGACCGGAGAAACGGGATATCTTGATTTACAGGAAAATTTTGAAGATGAGATCCAAAATGGGAATGATATCGTAACGAATGCAGTAGTTCCCGGAAAATCCCAGATACTTGTTTTTGCCAGTCCCAGGATTCATGGAAACTATCAGGGATTTGGATACGATGCGATCGCTATTGCCTATGAGAATTCGGATATTGTAAATGTACTGGATATTTCTGCTTTTCATGGAAATGCAAAGAGCTATGTTGTTCATCCGGATGGCCGTGTTGTCGTGGATCATTCTTTTAAGGAATGGGGAAATGCATATAATTTCTTTGGCGTTCTCAGGGAGCATTCCAATATCCCGGAAAAAGAGATCCTTGAACTTTCAGAGAAGTTTAAAGCAGGAGATACCGATGCGATGCTGGTAAATCTGGATGGAAAGAGCCATTATCTGGTTTATGAAAAATCAGAAATTCAGGACTGGGTATTTCTGGGACTTGTAAAGGCTGAGATTGTTAATGCCAGCATGGATGTTCTGCAGCACAGTACCATGATGCTTGCAGGCATAGTAGCGTTGAGTGTTGCCGGTCTTTTTATCTGGCTGATCCTAAGGAAAAGCAGGGTAAGCCTGAAGAAAAAAGATACGGAGATCCTGTACAGGGAAGAGCTGTTTCAGAAGCTTTCCATGAATGTGGATGATGTTTTCCTGATGCTGGATGCGAAAACATATAAGACAGATTACGTCAGTCCGAATGTGGAAAAGCTGCTGGGCATTACAGTAGAACAGATTCGCAAAGATATTTGTGTTCTGTGGAGAATGCATCCTCAAAAATCGGAAGATCCTAAGAAAAATTATCTGGAGAAGATCCAGGTTGATGAACAGAAGGAATGGGATTTTGAATGTGTTCATCAGAAAACAGGGGAACAACGATGGTTTCATAATATTGCAATGTGCAGTGAGGTAAACGGGAAAAAGAAATACATCCTGGTTATGTCTGACCGTACCTCTGATAAAAAGATGAATCAGGCACTCTATGAGGCGGTCCATGCTGCGGAGAATGCCAACAAGGCAAAGAGTACCTTTCTTTCCAATATGTCCCACGATATCCGGACACCGATGAATGCGATCATTGGTTTTACGACCCTGGCTGTAAGCAATATTGATAATAAAAAAAAGGTCAGGGATTATCTGGGCAAGATTCTTTCATCCAGCAATCATCTGCTTTCACTGATCAATGATATATTGGATATGAGCCGTATCGAGAGTGGAAAGATCCATCTGGAAGAAACGGCGATCAGTCTCTCAGAAATGCTCCATGATCTGAAAACCATTATCAGTGGACAGATCCATGCGAAGCAGCTGGAGCTTTATATGGATGCTATGGATGTGACGAATGAGGACGTCTATTGCGATAAGACGCGTCTGAATCAGGTACTGCTGAATCTTTTGTCCAATGCGGTCAAATTTACGCCTGCCGGTGGAACCGTTTCCGTTCGGCTGAAACAGTTCCCGGGAAAAACAAAAGACAGTGGTCTGTATGAGATCCGGGTAAAAGACAGCGGAATCGGCATGAGTCCGGAATTCGTACAGAAGATTTTTTCTCCTTTTGAACGGGAGCGGACTTCCACCGTCAGCAGAACCCAGGGGACAGGCCTTGGTATGGCCATTACTAAGAACATTGTGGATATGATGGGAGGAACGATTGAAGTTCAGACAGAACAGGGCAAAGGCACCGAATTTATTGTCCGCCTGGCATTGAGACTTCAGCCTGAGCACCGCCGCACAGAGAAAATCGCAGAGCTGGAAGGTCTGAAAGCATTGGTTGTCGATGATGATTTTAATACCTGTGACAGTGTGACGAAAATGCTTGTGAAGGTTGGGATGCGTTCCGAATGGACACTTTTCGGTAAAGAGGCTGTTCTGCGTGCACGGCAGTCTCTGGAACTTGGAGATGCATTCCATGCTTATATCATTGACTGGCGTCTGCCGGATATGAATGGCATTG
>ERZ832522.5549-NODE-5549-length-11402-cov-6.093064_pt1 | contig 11402 bp, 11 predicted proteins | sample MGYA00519951_ERZ832522 | MGnify/ENA primary metagenome ERZ832522 (study PRJEB31850, sample SAMEA3708728) | human gut metagenome | biome: human gut; feature: human-associated habitat; material: faeces | place: China | collected 2014 ... | reverse complement strand
CCTGGTATACAGTGATTGACAGTTTCCTTCCGCATGTTGAAAGAAACATGGAATGCGTCCGCCAATACAGCCGTCCCCCGGATGGTTTTGGGCGCGAAGTGACGATGCTCTGGCAGAGAACTCTCCTCCAAAGCCCCTGCGGTGTACGGGGAGAGCCAGAATGCCACCATAAGAACCCTCACTGCTTGCGGCGAGGAGTAGTCAGCTTTGGCTTTCCAGGCTTTTTGGGAAGCAGATAATAATATCCGTCAGAGCCATGATCTTCCACAGTATATCTCACTTTCTGTACTGTTGCAGATTTTTTGTCGGCTACAATCATCTGGTAGTTTGTGTCCAGGTCATGCGCTCCCATACTGATCCTGGTCTGGCTGGTGTTGGAAAGGTAAAAATACCGTTTTTCTACGGCAAAAGCCATAACAAGAGCCAGCAGCAATACAACTGCTTTTTTCAGATTCTTTTTCATATAAAATTTCCCCTTTCTTATGTAATATATAGGATACATACAGAATACTACATCAATGCGCATAATTCGATATAATCTCAGATATTTTTCATATTTTATATAAGTATTACATTTATAAATACAACATGGAAATCATCAAGATCGATCAGCTTCAGACAGAAGGACACGACATCGCAGGGCTGGTTTTCACTCAGTTTGTAGATTTTTCCATTATTATACTTTTTTTACATCTTTATAGTATTAAAAGACGAAGGGAGTAATAAATTATGTCACTGAAAAAATATAACGTAAAGGAAAATTATAATCATGCAGGTACAAGAAAGATTCCATTCTATAAGATGGATGAAGCGGAACTCGTAGAAGCTCTGACTCCAGAGGAATCTGGCAAGTTAGAGAGAGTAACATTCTGGGAATTTAATGACATCCGGAAACATCCGGGTGTAAAGGAAACTGGGAATATGACATTCTGAAGGTTCAGGACATTCATTCTCTACTGGTTTTACCTTTGTTTGCAAATACGCAGTTGAGCGGTTTTATCGGTCTGGATAATCCGGAGCTGGTTAATCCCGGTGTTTCCATATCGCTTCTTTCCAATGCAGGCGGACATCTTGCCAGTACACTGAATAATCTGCGTATGTTCAGGATGCTTGAGGAAAAACAGAAAACACTGGAGAGCAATCTGGAGGAACTTCAGAAGGAGAAGCATATCCTGGAAGCTCTCTGCGTAGATTATACCTCATTTTATTTATGTGATCTGGCAAATGATACTCTGGAAATGATCAAACAGAGCATACATTCCAATTGGGCAGAGATTGATGAGATGCCGGAGCTGAAATCCAGTTATACCTCTGGAATCAGATATTATTATGATCATTATGTAATCTGGGAATCAGCACCGGATTTTCTCCGGAAGATGGAACGTCACGCTCTCATAGAGTATCTGCGGAATCACAAACGTTTTGCATATCGTTATCAGTCAGTGAAAAACCATGCCGGGCATGAGTATTTTGAATTGCAGGTGATCCGTCTGGAGACAGGCAACAGGGATGATTATAAGATCATTATGGGTTTTCGCTATATTGATGATATTGTGCAGGAGGATATGAAAAAGAAGCAGCAGATGGAAGAGACTATGGCTGATCTGAAAATGAATAATGAGATCATCTCTGCAATCAGCAAAATGTACTGGATCATCTACCGGATGGATCTGATCCATGATACCTATGAGGAGATTTCCAGCAAGGAATCCATGCACCGTCTGACTGGTAGAAGTGGAAAGATTTCTGTTCAGTTTACAAAAGCCAGAGAGAAAATCGTAGCTCCCGAATTTCAGGAAAGAATGAGAGAATTCCTGGATGCTTCCACACTGGCAGAACGTCTGAAGAACAGAGAGGAGATTTCCACAGAATACAGAGCCATAACCGGAGTCTGGCACCAGGCCAGATTTATTGTGAAACTGCGAAACGAAGCAGGGGAAGTGACCAATGTTCTCTATGTGACGAGAGATATTAATGACCAGAAAATATCTGAGCTGGAAAACCGGGAAGAACTGAGAAGAACCGCTCAGGAGGCGGAGAAAGCCAATCTGGCAAAGACAGATTTCCTGAGGAGAATGAGTCATGATATCCGTACACCGATCAATGGAATTCAGGGCTGTGTGAATATTGCGGACCGTTATCCGGATGATCTGGAGCTTCAGCAGGAAGCACGTACCAGAATCAGGACTGCTTCCAGTTATCTTTTAAATCTTGTCAATGATGTGCTGGATATGAATAAGCTGGAATCCGGCAATATACAGCTTGAGAGAAAGCACTTTAATCTGCTGGAACTTTTGCATAATACGAATGAAATCACCAGGATGCAGGCAAATGAATCCGGCGTTAATTATTATGTAGAAGATGGAGAAATCATCCATACACAGTTGATTGGAAGTCCGGTGCATTTCCAGCAGATATTAATGAATATCGGCAGCAATGCAGTAAAATATAATCATGATGGCGGTTCTGTGACAGTAACCTGTCGCGAGGTTTCCTATACGGATACCACTGCGGAATATGAACTGACCTGTACAGATACCGGGATCGGAATGAGTGAGGAATTTCAGAAAAAGGCATTTGAGCCTTTTGCCCAGGAAGGGCAGTCAGCCAGAACAAAATATGCAGGTACCGGTCTGGGACTTGCCATTGCCAGAAAACTGACAGAACTGCAGGGAGGAACTCTTTTCTTTGATAGCATACAGGGAAAAGGAACCAAATTTATTCTCCATATTTCTTTTGAAATCTCTGCAGAGGAACAGGAAAAGAAATCTCATATGTATCAAAACTGTTCAGTGGAAGGAGTTCAGATTCTGTTGGTGGAAGATAATGAACTGAATATGGAAATTGCTGAGTTTCTGCTGAAAGAAGAAAAAATGAAAGTGACAAAGGCATGGAATGGACGGGAAGCTGTAGAAATCTTTGAGAATTCAGAGCCCGGATACTTTGATGTGATCCTGATGGATCTGATGATGCCACAAATGGGAGGGCTGGAAGCTACCCGCAGAATCAGAAAAATGGATCGAGAGGATGCGAAATCTATCCCCATTTTTGCTATGACAGCCAATGCCTTTCTGGATGATATTGCACAGAGTAAAGCAGCAGGAATGAACGAACATTTTTCAAAACCCCTTCAAATGGAGAAAGTGATAGATACCATTCGATCTTATTGCACAGCCCGATGAAAAACAGTTGGAAAAAGCATAACGAGGGAAAATTCAATGAAAATAAATAGTACAGCTGCTAAACATATTAAAAAATACTGCTATATTATAGGACTTCTCTCTTTCCTGATCGCATTTTTTGCGTGTAGTCAGATGCTCCGATATCAGGAAAAGGAAAAAAAAGCATCGGGAACTTATATGGCACAAAGCACGATAAGGAGAGTCAAGGCAAAGCTGGACAATTATATAATGATTTCTGATTTTCTGGGAAATTATATCATTGATGGATCGGATATGGATGAAAACACTCTTTCAGAACTGGCAGAAAAGATTCCTAATGAGGAAGGTGTGGTAAAGGCGTTTGAGCTGGCACCGGAAGGGATAATAACCGAAATCTATCCTATGCAAGGAAATTCAGAGGCTCTTGAACTGGATGCTCTGAGGGAACACGAACGGAAAAAAGATGCAGTTCTGGCTAAGGAAACCGGGGAATATACACTTGGCGGTCCCTATCAGTTAAAGCAGGGAGGAACCGGAGCATTACTTTTTAAACCGGTTTATCGAACCGATGATTTCGGAGAGAGTAGTTTCTGGGGATTTGTACTCCAGGTAATTGACTGGGATCGTTTCATGAGTGATATAAATCTGAAATCTTTAAGTGAGGCAGATTTCAGTTATAAGATCTGGTCTTATGACAGAAGCAGTGGAGATAAGGTTATTCTTGCCCAGAGTCAGGATGATATGCCGGAAAACAGCCTGACGATAGAATGTGAGATCCCGAATAACACATGGTATTTTGATATTGCGCCTTCCAATGGGTGGACTCCGGTTTCTCAATGGATTCTTTCCATAATTGCTTCGTATATATTCTCGTTGCTGATCGCTATGGTTTTTTATCAGATATTCAGCAAAAAACACAGAGAAAAACAATATGCTGCTGAGCTTGAGAAAGCGGCAGAACTGGCGAAAAGTGCCAATGAAGCAAAAACACGATTTCTGTTTAATATGAGCCATGATATCCGGACGCCAATGAATGCGATCATAGGTTTTTCCGGATTACTGGAAAAGAACCTTCAAAACGAGGAAAAGGCAAAAGAATATCTGGGAAAGATCTGTTCTTCCGGAAATCTGCTGATGACGATTATTAACCAGATCCTGGAGATAGCCCGTATTGAAAGCGGCACTACAGCTCTGCAGCTGAAAGCAGAGGATATAAACACATTATTTCATACGGTAAACACAGTATTTGAGGAAGATGTAAGGAAGAAGAACCTGCAGTATTCGGTAGATTTGGATGTATATCATACCTTTATCCTTTGTGACAGGGTGAAACTTCAGGAGATAATGCTGAACATCATCAGCAATGCGATAAAGTATACGTCAGATGGGCATGGGGTTCATGTAAAGATATATGAGAAGGATTCAGAGGATCCCCGGAAAGCCCGGCTTATTTTTACCTGTGAAGATACAGGCATTGGCATGAGCGAGGAATATCTTCCACATATCTTTGAAGAATTTTCCAGAGAGCATACATCAACGGAGAATAAAGTTGTAGGTACAGGCCTTGGCCTTCCGATTGTGAAATCACTTATTGAATTGATGGGCGGGAATATTAAGGCAGAGAGCAGTCAAGAAGTGGGTACAAAGTTTACGGTAACACTTTCGTTAGAAATAGCATCGAAGGAAGAGGTATATAAAGAACAAGAAAAACAGCCTAATATGGCTAATATCAGAGGCAAGAGGATTTTGCTTGCAGAGGACAATGAGCTGAATGCTGAAATTGCAATAGAGCTATTGCAGGAAGAAGGCTTTTTCGTGGAGCTTGCCACTGATGGTCAGGAATGCTTTGATATGCTTGATCAGGCAGAAGGAGGCTATTACGATCTGATTCTTATGGATATTCAGATGCCTAATGTAAATGGCTATGAAGCAACTGTAAAAATAAGGCAGATGGAAAATGATAAGAAAGCTCAAATTCCAATTGTTGCGATGACTGCAAATGTATTTGCAGAAGATCGCAAACTTGCATTGGATTTGGGAATGAATGGACATATATCAAAGCCGATAGATATGAAAAAGGTAAGAAAAGTCCTGCATAATATTTTGAATGCAGAATAAGTGAAGCGACAAGAAGAATACGAGAATTGGTAGTTGGGAGAACAGGGGAAATGGAGCATCGAGTTTGTTTGAACAAAATGATAGTTGTTTTTATGACTGTTGTTAAATATTTGTCCTTTGTCATTTTTATAGTCTCCTGAACTTTGCTTGAATTATTTCTGTATACCCTGGATTTTTCTGTATTCTCTGGGTGACATTTTGACAATAGACTGAAAAGCGCTTGAAAACTTTCCCTGGGTTTGGTAGCCTACCTGGGAAGCAATATCCGCAATAGTGGCATTTGTTTCCCGTAATAATTTCATAGCCTGATGCACCCGAAATTCCTTCATATAGGTGGCGATAGGCTGGCCGTAGACTGCCTTGAATATCTCCTTTAGAGTGGAGGTATTTATCAAATACTGTTTGGAAAGTTCTGCGATCGTAAATCGTTGATCCAAGTGCTCTGTCAACTGTTTATGAATTTCTTTTATTAATTCGGTTTGCTGGGAGAAGTATTGAGTCAGTTCTTTATGCTCCAATTTCATGTTGCTCAAATAAATCAAAATTTCCAGCACCTTCAATTTCAAGAGGGAAATTCGAACGGACACAGGAGCAGAAAAGAGTGGGGCAAAAATGTGCTCTAAATCGGAACAGGACGGGATTGCGGATGGCTTTCCGGAGCAAAATCGATCCTGTAACAGGTTTGCCTCTACACCGGCATTCTTTAAAACTTCCGGGCAAATGGAAGAGAGCTGTTTTAGATCCACGGAAATGGAAATCCCCTCTGAATATCCTAGGGGAAACATCATGGCGGAATTCGCGCAGCAGGCCATACTGTGCGCAGTCACATCACCTGCACCTAAATAGACGGCAGTACCGCCTTGCATATTCCAACCCACGCGACCACTGCGACAATAGTAAATTTCTAAAACAGAATCCGAAGCATCGTGCCGAAACTTGACCTCTGAAGCAAGAAAAACATTGAAGGATACCTCTATTCCAGGAAAAGTTTCATATGCCTCCATACACCCTTTTCCAGCGGTAACCGCTCGAAACTGTTCTCCAAAGAGTGTGGTACCCGTTCCGCCAGCCCGGCAATGCTTCAAGGCGAGGGTGCCGTTTGGAATCTTTTGAAATTTTTGAGCGATAACTTTGGATTCTTCTTTTTTCATGGCGTTCCTTTTTGTTTTTCTACTTGCGACGGACAGGCGATTTTTACAAGCCACTCAATCATGTGATGGAAATTTCGGGCCTGCTCGGTATCGGCCGCTTTATAATAGACCTCTTTTCCGTCCCGGCGGCTAACGATCAGACCTGCTGATTTCAACTGCTTGAGATGGTGAGAAACTGCAGGACTGCTCATATTTACCATGGCTGAAAGATTGATAACACATTCCTCACAGTGGCAAAGCAACCAAAAAATGCGAATACGGCTGCCATCCCCCAGCTGCTTGAAAATATCAGCTACGGTTTGAAAGTTTTCTACACTGGGCATATGTTCCAGTTCCTGCTCGATAGTTTGTCCGTGGTCATGGGGTAAGTGGTTCTGAACCATTTAGCACTCCTCCTTGAAGTCTATCTTACCATAGGCTGAAGGAAAAAGAAACTTTACTTCTGAAATATTTCTGGTTCAGGACCAGCGTCATGGGTGTAATCCAAGATACGGACACCATCACCTATCTCTTTCTGCACCAGCTCCCGCATACGTTTGGCAAAAGGACAGGGGTAACCAATGGGAGTCATGTGATATTGTTCCAGCACATCTTTCAACGTGATTCCTTGCATTCTTTGTTCCGCTGTTTTTTGAATGTCCAAGTAAAAATCCCGCAGCACCAGTTGAATATTTACACCCACGCCACAGGCAGGATTGGTGTGGATGTCCTGATGGAGCAGGGGCTTGTTGCCCTCTACTGCCCGATAGGCATCCAGCAGAGTGATTTTCTCCGGCTCACGAGCCAGAGCGGGTCGGGGATGTCCCTTCACGCTGACCAGCAGCCCTCCCTTCCGCAAGGCGGACATGAGCTGGCGCACATAGGCAGGATTCGTCTGAATGCTCTCTGCCAGCTTGTTACTGGTCAGGTCGCAGTCTGGGTACAGAGCGATAAAAGCCAGAATATGAACAGCATCGCTAAGGCGGGTGGGATATTTCATAGCCTGATCTCCTTTTTTACTTTGATGTTATTTTTATTATAACAGCATATTGACAGCGACGCAAGAGGATGCTAAAATCATTTGAAGTAAGGATAAAAATAACACCCACTTGAAAGGAATGACGACAATGAACTTCTATGATGATTTGGTCATGCAGACCCAGATGAATTATTCCAGGCACTATCATATCTATGCTTCCGGCAGTACGCCTTATCAGCTGACTGACAAAAAGCCGCTGCCGTATAGCGAACAGATCCATCGTTTGGTACAGGAGGTAAAGGAAGCTGACTGTGTGGTAGTGGGCGGAGCCTCCGGCCTGTCCGCTGCCGGTGGCGGAGATTTTTACTACGAGGACAACGACTCCTACCGGAAATACTTCCGGCCTTTTGCTGAGAAGTACCACTTCAAAGGTGCTTTTGCAGGGATGATGCACCCCTGGAAGACAAGGGAAGAGTATTGGGGGTATCTCGCCACCTTCCTTCACACCACCCAGACCGCACCTGTGCGTCATTCCTATTTGGATTTAGACGCTTTGCTGAAAGGCAAGGACTTCTTCATCCTCACCACCAACCAGGATACCCAGTTTGTCAAACTCTACCCGGAGGAGAAGGTGGCGGAAATCCAGGGAGATCACCGGTTCTTCCAGTGTGCCGCTAGCTGTACCGATGACACCTGGGATGCGGTAAAGCCAGTGGCTGATATGGTGGACGCTATGGGAGATGGCACGAAGATTCCAACGGATCTTATTCCTAGGTGCCCCCACTGCGGTGGTGAGGCGTTTCCTTGGGTGCGAGGATATGGGAATTTCCTTCAAGGAAAGAAATACGAAGAACAGTACGAAAAAATTTCTCGCTATGTACTGGAACACAAAGACAGCAAGATTCTATTTCTGGAGCTGGGCGTTGGCCGAATGACTCCCATGTTTATCCAGGAGCCTTTCTGGAACCTGACCCTCAGCTTTCCCCATGCTCGATATATTGCTATCAACGACAAATATGACTTCCTGCCCAAGCAGTTGGAGGACAAGGGCATGACCATTGTGGCCGACATTGCTCAAGTGCTACGGGATGCACGGGACACCGTGAACAGCGGAGATAACGATCAATGAGGGTTGGAAACCAAGCGGCGCTTCAGGAACTTGCCGAGCGTATTGATCAAGCAGATGCCGTTGTGATCGGAGGCGGCTCCGGCCTGTCAAGCGCGGCTGGATACGACCACTACCATTGGTCCCCGGCACTTTCGGAGGCATTGGCTCCCTTTCGCGAACAGTATGGCTTTACCTCTCCGCTGGCTGGATTCTACCATTGCTTTTCCAGCTATGGAGAGCAGTGGGGATATTACAGTCAATATATCCGCTTCATGTGGGAAGCCCCTACGGGGCAGCCCTATCTGGATCTGCAAACGCTTGTTGCAGATAAACCGGTCTTTGTGCTGACCACTAATGTGGATCAGCAGTTTTTTCGGGTATTTCCCCAGAAACAAATCTGCGCCTTTCAGGGAGACTTTAGCTACTGCCAATGCAGCCAGCCCTGCCGGGATGATATTGGGGAAAACCGCGAACTGGTGAAGAAACTGACTGGCTGCTTGGTAGGCGTTCGCCTGCCGGAGGAGGCTGTTCCTCGTTGCCTGGATTGCGGGCGGGTGCTGGTGCCCTGGGTACGAGACGATACCTTCCTGGAGGGAACCTTATGGCAGGATAACCTGCACCGCTACCATAGATTCCTGCGACGCTGGATAATGGATCAGTCCGACAAAAAAGTCCTGCTGTTGGAACTTGGCGTGGGTGAGATGACGCCCAGTATCATCAAACTACCCTTCTGGGAACTTACTGCCAAAAACGAAAACGTCTTTTATGCATGTCTTAATCGAGAGGCATCTCATAGGCCAGAGCATCTGCGGGGACGCAGCCTGTATCTGCAAGGAGATTTGGCGGAAACTCTGGCTGCCCTCCGGCAGGAGCGATCCATCGCAGCAACCATAAAATAGAAAGGAGCGAACAAATATGATTGATTGGAACCCTATTGCGAAAAAATTCAGAGAAGCGGACGCTATCCTGATCGGAGCCAGTAACGGCCTGTCCATCACCGAAGGACTGCATTTGTTTGCGGACAATGCGACTTTTGAAAGACTGTTTGGGGATTTCAAACAAAAATACGGCTTACGTTGTATTTTGCAGGGCATGATGGCCGGATGGCCCAGCGAGGAGGAAAAGTGGGCCTTCTGGGCTCGGCTCATCCATCATTACTGCGGGCAGTACCAGCCTACGCCGGTGATGAACGATTTGAAGGCCATTGTGGGAGAGAAAGATTACTTTGTCGTCACATCAAACGGAGAAGGTCACTTTGAACTGTGTGGCTTCGATCCGACGAAAATCTATGAGATCGAGGGCAACTGGTTTACGATGCAGTGTGCCCGCCCCTGCCACAACACCCTCTATTCAAGTTTAGAGGTGGCCGAAAAATTATCGGCTGCCGAACAGGGCGGCCATGTACCTACAGAGTTGGTGCCGCGCTGTCCCAAGTGCGGAGGTCCCATGGACATCCACATGGGTGCGGGTCAGAGAATGATTCCGGATACCGCTGCCCAGGCACGGTTCCAAAACTTTCTGAAAACCTACCACGGGAAGAAACTGGTGGTTTTGGAGCTGGGCATTGGCTGGCGCAATCAGCTGATCAAGGCCCCGATGATGCGCCTGGTGGCCAGCGAGCCAAACGCCACTTATGTGACCCTCAATCTTGGTGAGATCTACATTACGGACAATATCAAAGAAAAGTCCTTCGGTCTGGACGGGCGGCTGGATGAGCTGCTGCCTGCTCTCCGGGAGGCGTGCGAGGCATGACGATTTCGGAGCAAGTTCAAAATGACTATACGAATGCAGTGGACAGATGGAAAGATTCGATGCCATTGGGTGAGCCCGACTAATACCACTTATCTGCGATACCATGACGAGGAATGGGGCAGACCGGTCCACGATGACCAGTTGCTGTTTGAAATGTTGATTTTGGAGAATTTTCAGGCAGGCCTCACCTGGGAATGTGTCTTAAATAAACGAGAAGCATTTCGCCGTGCTTTTGACGGGTTTGATTTACGGAAGGTGGCATCTTATAGCGAAGAAAAATTGACGGCTCTGCAAGCTGACTCTGGAATCATCCGTAACCGGCTGAAAATACGAGCTGCAGTGGTCAACGCACAAGTGTTTCAAAAGATACAGCAAGAGTGGGGCAGTTTTAACCGATACTTATGGCATTGGACAGATGAAAAGAGCATCCAAGAAGTAGACAAGGTCAGCTCACCATTATCGGATGCTATCTCAAAAGACTTGAAAAAGCGAGGCATGAAGTTTGTGGGGACCGTAATCATCTATGCCTATTTGCAGGCGGTGGGAGTTATCAACTCTCATGAATCAGGTTGCTTCCTGAATCCTTTGCAGCAGTAGAAAATGCAGAAAATAAAATGAACCGCCATCCTGATGCTTCTATTTTACACCTCTCCGGAGATTTACACAACTATTTGGATGGTCTCCCGAAAAATGCTGGACAACACCAGCTCAAAAATGGTATTGTCCAGCATTCATTTAGTTTTCTAGCCGGTGGCTTCCAGTTACGTTTTTCAAATATTCCTCCGGGTCGCCGTTCAGAATCAAATCCGCATAGCCTAGCGGGTCATTATAGACGAGATAGTCTAACTCCGACCTCTGCGCCATGGTCACGTCCAGCGCATCCTCGGCCCCGGTGCAGTCGATGGAAATTTTTCTTCCATCCCGGAGCAGCAGCTCCACGCACCCGGTGTCCATGTTGAATTTGCAAGCTCTTTCATCGTACTTCATGTTTGTGTCCTTTCTGCCTTACGGCACTTTTACAGTTGTGACCTTTGTGATACGGTCTTTTTTCTGATAAGGTTTCGGACACACAGCCGTCGGGAAGGAGCCTTCATTTTGCTTTCCAAAGAAAACAAAAAATCCGAACCCTTCTCCTATCGAGAAAAGGTTCGGAT
>ERZ832522.5542-NODE-5542-length-11415-cov-39.374384_pt1 | contig 11415 bp, 8 predicted proteins | sample MGYA00519951_ERZ832522 | MGnify/ENA primary metagenome ERZ832522 (study PRJEB31850, sample SAMEA3708728) | human gut metagenome | biome: human gut; feature: human-associated habitat; material: faeces | place: China | collected 2014 ... | reverse complement strand
TTCCGGTCAATTTCTTCTTCTGAAAGAGAGGCGGAATGCGGTTTATATTTCGAACGCCGCAGGTGTGTGGTCATACACAAACTTTTCAAGTCTCTGTCGGCCTGGAAGTTGATGGATTTTAGTTTCACTTTGTCGGCGCGGGTAGTAAGTGAGTGTATGGGTTCGGCGGCTTGCAATGTGATTTGAAAATACCCGATCCCGTCCAGATGCACTCTTTCTCCTTCGCGCAGATGATTGCCCATGCATCTGCTCAGTTCCATTAACATTGCCTCTACTTCTGCTTTTCCGAAAGTAGTTGCCATGTGGATTTCTTTTGCTAGTCGCTGAGTAGTGACATGTTGAAAATTAACTACGCGAGGGTGGTAGCTTGGTTCTTCCCCTTCTTTTTCCGGTTGGGGATTCTTATAAAACTCGAATTGTATTGCCATTGCTGTTTCAATTTAATGGTGATTTATATATTATGTTACTTAGGCTGTTGCTATATCTTGCCTTCATTCCTTTCTTTTCCTACCGATGCTTCTATCGTTCCACTCCGGTAGACGGTTCTTTGCACTTCAGTAGACAGAACTTTTTACTGGAGTAGACAGGCCTGTGCACTGGAGTGGAACGGTTGGAATGTTCCTTCAAAGATACAACAATATTGGGCGGAAAACAAGTAAATGCTTAGTTGTTTATACGTAAATAATAGTTTAATTTCATATTGGATAAGGTTATCCGGCATTAGGCAAACAGAGTTGTGCTGACTATGAGAAATACTCTGAAAAACAATGAGAAATACCCGAATTTTGAGCCGAAATGTGGAATAAACTATGAGAAATGCCTGTTTGAAAAAGTATTTCTCATAGTACATCTATTTGATTGACTACACTTTAACTGAAAAGTATGAGAATATGAGAAATGAAATTGAAAAATCTTTTCTGGTAGAAAGAAGAACCAGCGCTTTTAAAATTTGTTTGTATGGAATATTTACAGTACTTTTGTCTCCGGTAATAATCGCCCTACACAAACATGCAGGACAAACTAAATAAGTAATGAGAATAACACAAATTAGAGACGACGGCAGAGTGAACACTTTGCGGACGTTGAAAATCGAACAGCTCGTGGAGCAAATGAAAGTGGAAACTAAAGCACAACTCGTCTCAGGAATGAGAGAAGCCCTGCCTTATATATTTCCGGGAGATAAAAATGACTATGTACAGAAAGTGCCGAAGTTGCTTCCTGCGGCTGCCTTTGTCCGTAAGAACGGGGTAATGACAATGGACGAGTACAACGGAGTGGTGATGCTTCAAGTGAACAATCTCTCCGGACCTATGGAAGCGGATGAGGTGAAAGAACGTGTGAAGGAGTTTCCGCAGACCTATCTTGCTTTTACCGGTTCTTCCGGAAAGTCGGTAAAGATATGGGTACGCTTTACTTATCCTGACGATCTTTTGCCGGGCAACCGTGAGCAAGCGGAACTTTTCCATGCGCACGCTTACCGGCTCGCCGTGAAATTTTATCAACCGCAGCTTCCTTTCGATATCGACTTGAAAGAACCTTCACTGGAGCAATATTGTCGTCTGACCTTCGACCCCGAACTGTATTTTAATCCCGAAGCGATGCCTGTCTATATGAAACAGCCTATGGCTATGCCGGGAGAAACGACCTATCGCGAACAGGTGAAGGCGGAAACCTCGCCTTTGCAACGGCTTGTACCGGGATATGAGAGTTATAAAGCTCTTTCCGTACTTTTTGAGGCGGCTTTTGCGCGGGCTTTGGATGAGCAGCATGGCTATCAGCCGGGAGATGATATACATTCCTTGCTGGTTTATCAGCCTATTGAAGAGTTCCTTTATGATCTCCCCCGTTGGGACGGCAAAGATCACATCGGAGATCTGGCAAAGCGGGTTCCTTGCAATAATCCCCATTGGGCACAGTTGTTCCGTCGTTGGTTTCTCAGCATGATAGCTCATTGGCGTGGACTGGGTAAAAATCATGCAAACAGCACTTCGCCTATATTAGTCGGTCCGCAGGCTTACAGGAAATCTACGTTTTGCCGCCTGATTCTACCGCCGTGTTTGCAGGCGTACTATACGGATAGCATTGACTTTAGCCGGAAACGGGATGCGGAGTTGTATCTGAATCGTTTTTTGCTGATTAATATGGATGAGTTTGACCAGATAGGTATCAATCAGCAGCCTTTCCTTAAACATATCATGCAAAAGCCGGTCGTTAATACACGGCGCCCGAATGCTTCGGCGGTAGAAGAACTTCGCCGCTACGCTTCTTTCATCGGAACAAGCAATCATAAGGATTTGCTGACAGATACTTCCGGCAGTCGTCGTTATATAGGTGTGGAGGTTACGGGAGTGATTGATGTGGTTCGTCCTGTTGATTATGAACAGCTTTATGCGCAGGCAATGGCGGCGCTCTATCACAATGAACGGTATTGGTTTGACGAAAAGGAAGAAGCCATTATGACGGAAGCCAATCAGGAGTTTGAACAGTCACCGCTTATCGAACAGCTGTTTCTTGTGTATTACCGCGTTGCGGACGATGAGGAAGAAGGAGAGTGGATACTTGCTGCCGATATATTGCAACGGATACAAAAGGCGAGTAAAATGAAATTCTCTTCCGGTCAGGTGAACTATTTCGGACGTATTCTGCAACGGTTGGGAGTGAAATCGTACAGGAAAACGCGCGGAGTTTATTATCATGTGGTGGCTGTCGCTCAAAAAGAAATACAGGGTAATTGCGAAAGACTTACCGGAAGAAAGACTTTATGACTCGGGAAATGAGAGTTTGTCGGATATATGATCGCTTTCTTACAAGCTCTTTTCGATAAATCGCGTTAATAATTCGGTGAAACTGCTGTCTGTTAATCGGTTTTATTGTATCTTTGCGGTCTTAACTTATTTAATGGCAAGTAATGAAGGAATTTCTACAATTGATGCGACGTTTTGTGTCGCCTTATAAGAAGTATATCGGCTGGGCTGTTTTGCTGAATATTTTATCTGCTGTATTCAATGTGTTTTCATTCACTTTTTTGATTCCTATTCTGAGTATCCTGTTCAAGACGGAAGGGGCTGATAAGGTCTATCATTTTATGGAATGGGGAAGTGGTGATTTGGCCGATGTTGCTAAGAATAACTTCTATTATTATATCAGTCAGATGATAATAGATAATGGACCTACTATGGCGCTTATCTTTTTGGGACTGTTCCTGATGATTATGACATTGTTTAAAACCGGTTGTTATTTCGCTTCTTCGGCTGTAATGATTCCGTTGCGTACAGGAGTGGTGCGTGATATCCGTATTATGGTGTATGCCAAGGTGATGCGTCTGCCGATGTCATTCTTCTCGGAAGAGAGAAAAGGAGATATTATCGCTCGTATGAGCGGGGATGTGGGTGAAGTGGAGAACTCCATTACCAGCTCGTTGGATATGTTGATGAAGAGTCCGATTATGATTATTCTGTATTTTGCGACACTGGTCATCACCAGCTGGCAGTTGACTCTCTTTACGATCGTTGTGTTGCCGGGAATGGGCTGGCTGATGGGTGTGGTAGGACGAAAACTGAAACGCCAGTCTTTGGAGGCGCAGAGCAAGTGGAGCGATACGATGTCGCAACTGGAAGAAACGTTGGGTGGCTTGCGCATTATCAAAGCTTTTATTGCGGAAGACAAAATGATTAACCGTTTCACCAAATGCAGCAACGAACTTCGTGACGCGACAAATAAGGTTGCCATACGTCAGGCTATGGCGCATCCTATGAGTGAGTTCTTAGGAACGATTCTGATTGTAGCTGTGTTATGGTTCGGCGGTACATTGATTCTGGGACAAAACGCATCGATTGACGCTCCGACATTTATCTTTTATATGGTGATCTTGTATAGCGTAATCAATCCGTTGAAAGATTTTGCGAAGGCAGGATACAACATCCCGAAAGGTCTGGCTTCAATGGAGCGTGTAGACAAGATTCTGAAAGCTGAGAATAAGATCAAAGAAATTTCGAATCCGAAACCGTTGAAGGGACTGAATGACAAAATTGAGTTTAAGGATATCACTTTCAGTTATGACGGTAAACGGGAAGTGTTGAAGCATGTGAACCTGACAGTTCCTAAAGGTCAGACGATCGCACTGGTAGGACAGTCGGGGTCGGGTAAATCGACGTTGGTGGATTTGCTGCCGCGCTATCACGATGTGCAGGAAGGAGATATCACAATCGACGGAACCAGTATACGTGATGTTCGTATTGCCGATTTGCGCAGTTTGATCGGTAACGTGAATCAGGAAGCAATCTTGTTTAATGACACATTCTTCAACAACATCGCTTTTGGTGTGGAAAATGCAACAATGGAGCAAGTGATAGAAGCTGCCAAGATTGCGAATGCACACGATTTTATCATGGAGAAGCCGGAGGGATATAATATGAATATCGGTGACCGGGGCGGTAAGTTGTCCGGTGGTCAGCGTCAGCGTATCAGCATTGCCCGTGCTATCTTGAAGAACCCGCCGATTCTGATTCTGGATGAGGCTACTTCGGCACTGGATACCGAATCGGAACGTCTGGTACAGGAAGCGTTGGAGCGTTTGATGAAGACGCGTACAACGATTGCCATTGCTCACCGTCTTTCTACTATTAAGAATGCGGATGAAATCTGCGTGCTCTATGAGGGAGAGATTGTAGAACGCGGCAAGCATGAGGAACTCATTGAACTGAACGGATATTACAAACGCTTACACGATATGCAGCAACTGTAACGGAATAATTATAATGGAACTTTTTTAAGTTGAATCTAATGAAAGGAATCTCTATAAAACGTTTTGAGTGCTACCTCTTATATCTGTTATCCATACACATGGCAGCTCTCTTTATTTTCTTTATTTTCCGGTTCACACTGTTCTGTTCCATTGACTATCAATTCCCGGCAGAAATAAAGGGAGATGTTCTTTTGCAGTCCGGTGCTTTCCTCCGCGGACTCTGGTTTGACAATGTAATAGCTTGTTATATCCTGTTGCTCCCTTTGGTTGTTTTGTGGATAGCCGCTCTTTGTAACTACACCGCTAAATGGCTGTTTAGGTTTACAACGGTTTATTTTAGTTGTTTTTATTCGGTATCTTTTGTTATCGCTGCTGCCAATATTCCATATTTTGAATATTTCTTCAAAACGATTAATTCTTCTATTTATAATTGGTTCGGCTATGGCGGTACAACAGCTGGTCTGATGTTTGGGGAGTCTTCTTACTATTTTCCGATATTCCTCGGGCTCCTGTCTATCGTGGCATTTGTTTGGGGAGCTTCTTCCCTTGCATCCTATTTCTATCGTAGAGCAGAAAAGGCTGCACCACAGATAAGTCTGTTGAGCCGGGTAGCTGTGTTGGTAGCAGGTGCAATTTGTATCGGGCTTTGCCTGTTCGGCATTCGTGGGCGTATGGGATATAACCCGATAAAAGTAAGTCAGGCATATTATTGTGAAGACCCGTTCCTGAATCAGTTGGGAGTGAATCCCGTCTTTAATCTGCTGACAAGTACACTGGATGATAACCGGAAAGAAAACCGGACTCTGCATCTGATGTCTGAGGAAGACGCTTTATCAAAAGTACAGAAATATTTGCATAGGCAAGGAATTGACCGGTTGTCTCCGATCGCACGGAAAGTAGAACGGGAAGGTACGCCTAATCGCAGGAACGTAGTTCTGGTCTTTATGGAGTCTATGTCCGCCAATCTAATGGGGACTTTTGGATCGGATAAGAAACTGACTCCCTATCTGGATAGCCTTTATCAGCAATCCTTGAGTTTCAGTCATTTCTACTCCTCCGGTATTCATACCAATCATGGTATTTATTCCACGCTTTATTCTTTTCCGGCTATCATGAAACGGAATGCCATGAAAGGTTCTGTGATTCCTGTCTATTCGGGACTGCCTACCGTATTGCAGGAGAACGGATACTGTAACCTGTTCTTTATGACTCACGAATCGCAGTACGACAATATGAATGCTTTCCTTCGCACGAACGGGTTCGACGAAATCTACGCTCAGGAGAATTATCCTTCGGAAAAAGTAGTGAACAGCTTCGGTGTGCAGGATGACTTCATGTATCAGTATGCACTTCCTATTTTGAATGAAAGGGCCGGGACGGGGAATCCGTTCTTCAGCGTATTGCTGTCTATCAGCAATCATCCCCCTTATGTGATTCCGCCCTATTTTCACCCGCATAGTGATGTGCTCGAAGAACAGATTGTAGAATATGCCGACTGGTCTATCCGGCAGTTTATGCAGGCTGCGGAAAAACAGCCGTGGTTTGACAATACGATTTTCGTTTTTCTGGGCGATCATGGCAAAATGGTGGGAACACCTGAATGTGAAATGCCCCAGTCTTATAACCATATCCCTCTGATGATTTACGGGAAAGATATCAAGCCGGGGGTATACGACGGTTTTGGTGGGCAGGTGGATGTATCTCCTACGTTGTTGGGGCTGCTTAACATAAGTTACCTGCAAAACAATTTCGGTGTCAATCTGTTGGAAGAAGAACGTCCTTGTATGTTCTTTACGGCGGATAATCTGATCGGGGCAAGAGACTCGGTGAATATGTTTATCTATTCGCCGGACAGCCAACAGGAATTCAAGTACAAACTGGAGGAAGGTAAGCTCCACGCTGCCACCGGTACTGATGAGGAGGCTTTCCGGAACTTGAAAGATTATTGCTTCTCTATGCTGCAAAGTACGGAATCCCTGGTAAAAGAACACAAGACATTAGATAAAGTATCCGTCAAGAAGTAAGTGCTTTATGAAAACAAAGCCGTTGGTGAAAGAGTTTATACGTTTTGGCGTGGTCGGCGTGCTGGCTACGGCATTGCATTATGGGATTTATTATTTCCTGCAATCTTTTATCAACGTCAATGTAGCCTATACGACGGGATATGTAATCAGTTTTATTGTCAACTTCTATCTGACTTCTTATTTTACGTTCGGAACCACTCCGTCATGGAAAAAGTTGGTTGGTATGGGAGGGGCGCATCTGGTTAATTATTTGTTGCATATCATTCTGTTGAATGTATTCCTCTATCTGGGAGTTTCTAAAGCATGGGCACCTGTGCCGGTGTTTGCGATAGCGATTCCTGTGAATTTCTTATTTGTTCGGTTTGTCTTTAAACATAAAAAGCTATGAACGGCGTGAGACTTGTGATTGTAGTTCCTTGTTATAATGAGGAAGAAGTATTGAAAGAAACGACTCGTCAGCTATCTGATGTGCTTGCCCGAATGGAGCAGGAAGGGAAGGTGGCCGAAGGAAAGATTTTGTATGTGGACGACGGAAGCAAGGATACTACCTGGAAACTGATAGAGCAATTGTCTGAATCTCATAGGTGTGTGGCAGGCTTGAAACTGGCGCATAATGTCGGGCATCAGCAGGCTCTCTGGGCGGGATTGGATTTTGTGGCGGCCGGCGATTATGATGCGGCTGTATCTATCGACGCTGATTTGCAGGATGATGTGAATGCTATTGTGGAAATGGTGGATTATTATAATCAGGGGGCCGATGTGGTGTTCGGTGTACGGCGGGAACGTAAAACGGACACGTTCTTCAAGAAACATACCGCGCAGATGTTCTACAAACTGATGCGGACAATGGGCGGGGAGATTGTTTACAATCATGCGGATTTCCGTCTGATGAGCAAGCGCTCCCTGAAGGCATTGGTGTCTTTCCCCGAACGTAATCTTTTCCTCCGGGGCATGGTGTGTATGCTCGGATATCCTACCGCTTCTGTCTATTACGACCGCAAAGAACGTTTTGCCGGTGAATCGAAATATCCGTTCACGAAGATGTTGAACTTCGCCCTGGACGGAATCACTTCTTTCTCTGTCAAACCATTACGCCTGATTACCACATCCGGGCTTATCTTTATGCTGGTTTCTTTCCTGGCCATTATCTATGCTTTGGTGGAGTTTATTGGCGGAGACGTAATCCGAGGCTGGACTTCGCTACTCATTTCTGTCTGGTTTATCGGCGGCGCTATCCTGACTGCCGTCGGAGTGATCGGTGAATATATCGGTAAAATATATAAGGAGGTGAAACGCCGTCCGCGTTATCTGATAGAAAAAGAAGTAAACCTGTAACGGGTTTACTTCTTTTTCTGTTATTCTATGCTGATCCTATGGCTATTTTCTCTTGAAACGATACAGGTAAATAATGTCACGGATGTCACATCCTCTTTTCGTGCTCTGATATACTTCTTCAAAAGTATATTCGGATTCATATTTGGGCTTGAAACCTTCAAAATCGCGTCGTCCTACCAATAGATAGCCTTCGGCCGGCATATCCTTTTCAAACAATCCTATCTGGTCGTTGTGATAGAAATTGACCGTGTAGAAACGGAGCATATCGACAGCTACATAAGAATAGATCTTGCTGCCCGAAGCTATTTCCCGGATATCTTCCGCCATTCCTTTGTCCGATTTGGTGTTCAGTATGGCGGGCTGGTAAGCACCATCCAATGACATGAAAAGCGAGAATGTAACGAAAAGAGTGGCATACACTACGTTCATTCCCGATTCTTTTTTCCTGATTGTCCGGAAGAAATAGATGGCTGCAATTAATGGCAGGCAGATGACGATGATGTGGCCTGCGTTGAGTGAGATATTTGCCAACGCGTTCATGAAGGCTATATTCTCGGCGGCGTGTCTTCCGTGGAAAATACTGTCGGGCACTAATCCTAACCGCACGGCTATAAATGTGACAAGGAGAAGAATAGCGGCGACGGAGAGAAATCCGCCGTATATCTTAACTGCTTTTGAGTTTTTCCGGACCAGATACATGATATATTCGGCAAGGAAATAGGCGATGAACGGATAAATGGGTAACAGGTAAACACTGCGCTTGCTCTTTGGGATGCAGTAAAAAACGAAAATGAGAACAATGCTCAATAAAGAGAACAAGCGGGTGCTGTCCATTTCGCGGATATATGTTGTGAACCTCTGCCACCATTCGCGGGGTTTTCCGGTTATTTTCCCGTATGTAAGGCTGAATAAGGAAAGCAGAACCAACAATGTGTAAGGGGCATAGCCGGATACGACTGTAATGATATTGTAGTAAGCAGGATTCTCATGGGATTCGTAGCTCATTTTTCCCATGAAACGACCGAAATTCTCCTCCATAACCAGTGAGATGAAATTATCTCCTCCCTGTTGGTAGGCAGCGATGTACCAAAGGGCGGGCAGGATACAGGACGTAATGGCTACCAGCGCCATCGAGAAAAAGGCTTTGAAGAAACTGGTACCCCGGATCAGCAGAAAGACCCCGGTGACCATGCAAGGCAGGAGGATACCTACGGGACCTTTGGTTAGTGTGGCACATCCCATAAACAAGGTGGCTATCCAGGGGAATCCTTTTTGCCCTTTCTCACACCAACGGTAGAGTTGGTAGAGCGCGAGTACGATAAAGGCGGTCAGCATCATGTCAACGCGGCAGTTCATACCGGCACGGTGGACTTCAAAATTAGACAGGGTAATTAAGCCCATAAGGAGGGCGACTGAAGCTCCCCTGCGTTTGGCGTAGAATAAGAATCCGCCTAACACCATAGCTATCAGTGCCAATGCAGAGGGCATACGTGAAGTGTATTCCGTTACTTTCCCGGCAATAGAGGAAAGGGCGGCAATACACCAGTGAAACAAGGGCGGCTTGTAGGCGATGTCCCCGCCGTTGTTGACGGGAAGCGTCCAGTTACCGGTTTCAATCATGGAGTATGCAACGATTGCTTCGCGGGGTTCCCCTTTGGTATGGAAATCCGTTAATCCCATAAAAGGGAGAAGAGTAACGACGCAAACGACCGCTAAAATAATAAATTGCTTATTTTTCATACATTTATTGATGTGTTTGGATACAAAAATGCTATCTTGGGTTCAAAGATAAAAATATATTTTGGGGTGTTTGGTCTTTTTGTCTTATTTTCTGCCAAAATCTGCCGGAATCTCTCCCCATTCTTTGGTTTCCCATTTCAGAATACGGGTGGTGTATGTGTTTTCCCGAAGCCATTTCTCCGCACGTTCTATCAGTTTGAACAGTTCCTCTGTTTCTGCGGTACGCGAAAGCTTGGTCTTACATTTCTTTTGCCGCACCCAGCTGATTGCATTGACGCTGTCACTGTAAATGGGCATATCGAATCCCTTCTGTTTCAGCAAAGCCAGTCCGTGTACGATAGCGAGGAATTCGCCGATATTATTCGTTCCCTTCGTCGGGCCAAAGTGGAAGACTTCCTGGCGGCTGGCTATGTGGACTCCGCGATATTCCATAGGACCGGGGTTGCCGCTGCAGGCAGCGTCCACCGCCAGACTGTTGTCAATCACGCAGGCGGGCAATGTTTCCGAAGAAACTTTCTCGCTTTTCTTCTTGGCGTTTTTTCCGATATAGGCGTAAGGGGAGGTGGCCAGTGCGCGTTCCGCTTCTTCGCGGGTGTCGAATGATTTGTATTTGGCACCTTCGTATCCTTTGATTTGAAGCTGGCAGTCCGTCCAGGATGTGTAAACCCCGGGCGTCACGCCTTCCCATACAACGTAGAATTTCTGTTTAGCCATTTTTCCTTTTTACAATGAATTGATGTCTGTATATTGACAGCGCGAAGGTACAAATATATTCTCTAACTGAACAAGTCAACAGAGCTACTTGTTATAAAAATAAGAGAGTTTAAGAATATAACATTTAGAAAGGAGCTATTATGGAAAGATCTTTTAGTGAAGCTTTGAAACATCGCCGGACTTACTATTCAATTACTAATCAGTCGCCTATCCCGGATCAGGAGATTGAGTGTATCGTCAATATGACCGTACGCCACGTGCCGTCTGCATTTAATTCGCAGTCTACGCGGGTGGTACTTTTGTTAGGGGAATCACACAAGAAACTGTGGCAGATTGTGAAAGATGCGTTGAAGAAAATTATGCCCGCGGAGGCTTTCGTAAAGACGGAAGAAAAAATAGATAACTCGTTCGCTTGCGGATATGGGACTGTGCTTTTCTTTGAAGACCAAAAGGTAGTGAAAGGACTTCAGGAGGCTTTCCCATCCTATCAGGATAACTTCCCCGGCTGGTCGCTGCAAACTTCGGCCATGCATCAGCTGGCTATATGGGTCATGCTGGAAGATGTCGGTTTCGGAGCATCACTGCAACACTATAATCCGTTGATTGACGACGAGGTGCGTCGTGCATGGAATCTGCCCGGACATTGGCATCTGATTGCGGAAATGCCGTTCGGACTTCCTGTGACTAAACCGGGTGAAAAAGAGTTTCAACCGCTCGAAGAACGGGTGAGGGTATTCAAATAACTTCGTTTTTAATACTTGGATTTTAATAAAATGACTAATTTTGTGAGCAAAATTAGTCATTTATGGTTCGTATCTTCCTTACCGGCTATATGGGTGCCGGAAAAACGACATTGGG
>ERZ832522.5534-NODE-5534-length-11428-cov-7.197925_pt1 | contig 11428 bp, 5 predicted proteins | sample MGYA00519951_ERZ832522 | MGnify/ENA primary metagenome ERZ832522 (study PRJEB31850, sample SAMEA3708728) | human gut metagenome | biome: human gut; feature: human-associated habitat; material: faeces | place: China | collected 2014 ... | reverse complement strand
TCGGCCGCTTTTTCTTGCCTGTCATTTCCATTTCAGAACAGAAGAATGACAAATTCGTATCAAATGCAATGTCATTACCCTATCAATATCCTATCAACTTGCCGCAAAAAGCGGCTTCCCTCTTTGAAGCTGCGTAGAATTCTCATCGATATTGAAATCACTCTGCATTACGCGTATCGCCGGTGTTTTCGGTATCGCACTCACAGCCCGAAATGTGAGGATGCAAGGCGGCGAAAAGGCCGCCGGGGTTAAGGAGAAGTTGGTGGAAATGAACACAATACAGCGACTCGCCGACGCGCGTAACTGCCTCGAGGGAAAGATCGTGGCGGTCGCGCTCTCTCTGCTTATGGCGCTCTCGTTCCTGAACGTCTCGGTGTTTGCCGATGCTGCGCTGGCCGTCGAAGGCTTCGATGGCGAAGTGGGCGAGAAGACGACGGAGCCAACGCCGCCTGAAAATGATCCGGAGAAGACGTCCGAGAGCGTTTCGACGCCGACGAATGATGGCGCCAGCGAGACGCCCGGCCAGAAGGACGACGGCTCCCTCGATTCTCCGACGTCCGATGGCCTGCAAAACGATGCGGCTGCCCTGACCGTCGATACCGATGATGTGACGGTGAAGCTGACCGCTGCGGGCGCGCTTCCCGAAGGAGCGCGGCTGACGGTTGATGTGGCGGAAAACGACGAAGGCAAGACCGCCATGGAGAAGGCCCTGGAAGAGGGGTACGGGCTGTACCGCATCTATCGCCTCGGCCTTGTTGACGAGTCGGGCAACCCGCTCACGCTTTCTGGCATAGATTACCGCGTTACCGTGACGTGGCGCGGCACGTTTGCGGGCGAAATGAAGGCGTACCGCATTGATGGCCCCGAAACGGTCACTGAAATAACGCTGGAAAAGCCCCTTACGACTCAGGGCGATATCAATCCCAACGCTCTCACGTTCTCCACCGAGTTGCTCAATGCTCCCTTTGCGTTCGCCATGCCGACGTCCGAAAAGGAGGGTGACGAGCCGAGCGAGCCTGCCGATCCGACCAATCCTGAGCAGCCCGTAATTACGGGTGATGAGAACATCGATGAAGGCGATGGCGACAACGCTGAAAACGGCAACGGTTCCGGCAAAGAAGGTGAATTGCCTGGCACCGATAACGGCGATGCCGGTACAGGCACTGACGCTGACGTGGACGCTCCGGAGCAGCCTGCGCCGTCCGAGCCCGCCGCTAACAAGCCCGTCGATGACTCGGACAACGAGCATCAGCTCACCCTGTATGTGGGCGAGGTTCGCGATCTGCACCGTTTCGCCGCTTCTGGCGGCACGTGGGCTTCCGAAAACCCGGCTGTGGCCGAGGTTGCCACCACGGGCAAGGTGACAGCGGTCGCTCCGGGAGACGCGGTGGTGCGCTGCGGCGAGGTTACGATCAACGTCACGGTGCGTCCGGCTCTGACCGAAGACGCCGAAGGCCCCCAGCTTGCCTACTTCTATTTCCTGCCGCCCTCCGAGAATGGTTTGAACGGCGGTGCCGCGGTGGCGGCTGGCAGCGACATGAGCGGCGCTACGTTCCTCGGGTCGGGCGCCGTGCAACTGCCCTCGGGCTATGACGGACACAGCGCCCTGCTCAATGGCACGGTGCTGCCTCTCAGCAAGGATGCCAACGGCAACGAGATCCGCAACAAGGTTGTGAATCTGAACGAGCTTGTCGTCTCCGGTCCCTCGGCGCGGGAAGTGGGCCTCGGCCTAGCTGCCTACTACAACGGTAGCCTCGACGAGAATCGCTCCAAGATAAAGTACAGCGACATCACGGGATACTCCTACGAGGTCGTTCGCATCGACGGCAAGGCCTCGTGCAGCGATTACGACGGCAATCCGCTGCAGCCTGCCTCTGCCGTGCGCGTCTATGTGCAGATGCATATCCAGACCGCCGACCTGTTCACGGTTACGTACAAGGTGGCCACGCCTACGGGCCTGCTCACCCACGGAGTGCTGCATCGCACGGGCGATCCGGCTATCGCGCTTCCCGGCTATAACTTCGAGGCCGACGATCAGACGCTCATTACCGTGGACGGTGCCACCTATCAGGCCAAGCAGCATATGAGCGAAAACGGCGTGACCTACTACTTCGACGGCTGGTATGAGGACGGCCGCTATCGTCAGCGTGCCGGTGCCTCCTACGACGGGCACGAGTCGGCCACGTTCTACGCGCGCTACCTCTCCCAGGAGGCATCCGAAGCGACGTTCGACGCCAATGGAGGGGTCTTTGGCGACGGCGCTCCTACCAAGACGTTTCAGGCCGATGAGGGCGGCACGTACTGGCTCCCCGAGGCGCCGAGCCGCTTTGGCTACGAGTTCCTCGGGTGGACCAATCAGAGCACGGGAAGCCTCTTCGCGGCTGGCGTTGGCCTGGTGATGGGTGCCGATAGCATTGCATACACGGCATCGTGGAAAGCCTCTCCCTCCTCTATCGTGCTGGACGCCGTCGGCGGTTCTTTCGGCGGCGGCGCCCAGACGATCACCCTTGAGGGTGAAACCGGCGCGTTGGTCGACCATGCGGTGGCTTCCACGCCGGTGCGCGCTGGCTACAAGTTCGTGGGATGGTGCACCGACGCTGATGGCTCCGGCCCGCTGCTCACCGCGCTGCCCGACCGTTTCGCCGGCGGCACCATGACCCTGTACGCCCAGTATGTGGAAGATCCCGATCAGTACTACACGGTGACCTATCGTACTTATGGCGTGGGCGTGCTTTCCCAGCGAAATTCCCTTGCTTCTGAGGGTCACGAGATCGTCGACCGCAACCTGGTGGACTCGCATGCCGAGGGGCTCAAGGGAGCGGTGGCTCGGTCGCAGCTTCCGGAGTACTACGTCTTCGCCGGTTGGTTCAAGGTGACGCAGGGGGAAGACGGCCAGGCTGAATCGTGGCAGCTGGTTTCGAGCAATCCAGAGCTGACTCCCGAAGTGGCTGCCAAGTACCTCAACTGGGCAGACGGGAAGTGCGCCGACACCGTTTTCGAAGCGCGCTTCGACTACAACCATGCTACCTCCATTGATACGGTTCCCTACTTTGTCGAATACTACGTCATGGACGATGACGGCGCCTATCCGGCGAGGCCGGTGCGCTCCTATGCCTCCATATTGCAGAACGTGCGGGAGGGTTCGCTTTACGACATCCCCGAGCGCGCCATCGGGAAGACCACGGCGGGATACGATCTGTCCTTCCTGGAGCCCGGGAAGGCCGACGCTACGCTGGGCGTCGAGCCTATTGAAGGCTTCAAGGCGCAGCGTTACGCGCTCGATGAGGAACGCACCACTATGCAGGTTGCCTACGAGGCGGGTTCCCCCCTCACGTTCAAGGTGTACCTGCAGAAGCGCTTGGGTATTCGCTTCGAGGCAGGCGCCCATGGCGAGCTGTCGCTTAAAGGCGCCGACGACGTGGCTCTCGCGACCCCCGAGGCCATCGAGTATCACCTGCTGAAGGGCTCCGATTTCCCGGCGTGCCCCGGCGTGACCCCCCATGCTGGCTACAAGTTCGCGGGGTGGACTGTGGGCGATAGCCCCGCCGATAGCTTCTTCGAGCGCCCTGTCGAGACCGCACTCACCCTGGTGGCCCAGTACGAGGCGCTGCCGGCCTCCATCGCCTTCGAGTCCAACGGCGGTTCGGCCGTCGAGACCCTTGCAGGCGTGACCGGCGGGGCCGTGAACGCCGCGCTGCCGACGCCCGTGCGCGAGGGTTACACGTTCGCGGGCTGGTACGACAACAAGGACTTCGAAGGCGACGCACTGGCGGTGCTGCCGAAGGCCTTCCCGGCTGGCGAGACCACCTTCTACGCAAAATGGACGGCCAACCGTGCCGCCATCCTCTTCGATCGCAACGCCAGCGATGCCACCGGCTCCCAGACCGGCGTTGAGGGTGTGACCGACGGCAACGTGCCGGGCACCTTCCCCGAAGGCACGGGCTATGCCCGCGACGGCTATGTGTTTGACGGCTGGAACACCAAGGCCGACGGCACGGGCGATGTCGTAGCGGCTTTCCCAGCGACCTTCGCTGCGGGCACCACGACCTACTACGCTCAGTGGAAGCTGGACGTGCGCGGCCTGGATGCCGCGGCGTTCTCCTTCCGGGGCACCTACAACGGACGCGAGCGCGGCATTGCGCTGCCGAGCGCGTTGAAGATGAAGGACGGCGAAACGCTGACGCTGCTGGCGGCCGATGGAAGCCCCATTGCGAACTCCCAGCGTTTTGCCAAGGACGTGGCTGATACGGCCGAGAATCTCACCGTGGTCATCTGCGATGCCAAGGGCAAGGAGTTGAGCAGTATCACGGGCGTTTCGGTGGTCATTGAGCCGGCGACGCTGACGGTGACGACGAGCTCGCTCATTTATCCCTTCGACGGTAACACCGCCACAAGCGCTGGCATTGCGGTGACAGGTCTGCAGAATGGCGAGACGATCGGGTATCGTGCGACGGGCGCGGCCTCCCAGGTGGGCGACGAGGTGGAGAACGGCTTCGAGCTCACGTGGGCCGATGGCACCAACGGCTACACGGCCAAGGAAGCTAATTACAGGGTGGCAGCCGATCTGGGCACTATCCGCGTGGTCAGCTCCGCCTGTCCCGTTAAGGTGGAAGGCTACGTGGGCGTTTACGACGGCGCCGAGCATTCCATCAGCTACGAGGTGGCGGCTGAGGAAGCCGAGAAGGCAACGATCAGCTTCGACGGGCCGACCGCCTACACCAACGCCGGCAACCGCACCATCAACTACACGGTGGAATGCGCCGACCATGGCACCCTGTCCGGCTCCATCGACATGAAGATCCTGCCGCGTCCGGTGACCATCGCCGTGGAGGACTCCTACAAGATCGCTTCCACCGCGGATCCTGAGTTCACGGGCGCCATTGTGGAAGGGCATCTCGTGCAGCCGAGCGACTTGGGCGCCATCTCCTTCGTGCGTACCAACGATACCGAGGAGGTTGGCTTCTATCCGGAGGTACTGACGGCCAACTACCTGCGCAACACCAATTATGACGTGCAGGTTGTTCCCGGTACCTTCACCATCGGCCCGGCCGGCTCCACGGTGGTGCCGCCGCGCAATCCGCTCTTGCCGCCGCGTTCGAGCTTGGGCGCGGGCATGCCGGCGGGGGCCACGACTCCGGCTGATGCCATTGCCGGCGTGGTGACGACGATGGTCGGAAGCCAGCGCGCTGCTGCCGTGGCCGAGCAGTTCGGGGCCGTGGCGGGCATCATTCTCGACGAGGACGTCCCCATGGCCGCAAGCGTCTCCTTCGATAACGAGGAGCCCACGGTGACGCGTGTCGGCGGCGAGGTCATCGAGGATGATGCCACGGCTCTGGGCGCCTTCGACGAGCCCCACTGCTGGGTGCACTGGGTGATGCTCAGTGGCGTTCTGCTCACGGTGGGCTACGCTGCCGTGGTAGTGGCGAACCGCCTCGGTTACGCCCGCAGGATTGACGACTTCAACAACTCGCTTACCAGCACGGTTGCAACCGAGACTGAAGATACTCGCGCGGCCCGAGTCGCCCATAAGGCCTAAGGGCGCAAGCGGCCGCAGAGGCCGACGAGTCGCACGGATCAGGACGCGCGACCGGCGGCCAACTCCATGGACTGCCCGCACGGATCAGGACGTGCGGGCAGTCTTGTCTTCAGATCTGGTTGAGCAAGTTCGAAGAAGGGTGCGACGGGCTACTGAACCTGCCAGAACCCCGACTTGTCCGAGCCGACGCGATCGATGAGCCCCAAGTCGCGCAGACGACGGAAGCTGCGTCGTACCGCGCTCTCGCTGATGTTGAGGTTCTTGGCAATGCGCGGTGCGGTAAGGCGCCCGTCGATATCGAGCATGGCGAGCACTTTTTCGTCATTCAGCGTGAGGCTCGTGTCCTGCTGGGTCGCCCGGGCTCGCGCCGTTTGCTGCACTTCGGGAAGGTCAGCTCGGGCCACCGGTGCGGCGTTGATGGCGTTCGCGTGCGTTATCGAGGCGGTCAAAAGGCTGTCGGAATCCATGGGGAAGCACACCATGGTCTCGTCGTCGCGCAGTTCGAAGATGGGCTCGGGCGTGCCGGCTTCCATGCAGCTCATGCGGATGCGCGAGACCCCGTTGCCCCAGCCGTCGATGATGCCGAGCGAGCGCAGGGCCGCCACGAGATTGGGGTTGTTGGGCCGCGATGTGTGGCGTCCGAGGAGCGCGCCCACGGTCCAGGTGCGGGGCGGTCGGCCCACGTTGTCGATGCAGAGGCGGTCGGTGAACACGCTCACCTGCACGGGGGCGCCGCTGTCGTAGTTCTTATGGGCGAGCGCGTTGAGCACGGCTTCGTGCACCGCATCCCGAGGCGGTCGACCATGGCCACCGGCGGTACCGAGACGGTAGGTGCCGCGCGGGGCCGGCTCCTCTTCCGGTAGGTATTTCTCAAAGAGCAGCTCGACGGTTGAGTGCACTTGCTCGATGAGGGAACCGAAGACCTCGTCCTCGTAGATGGGCGTGCCGCCGTGACTTCCAAAAAACCCGATGCGCACCGTGGCGCCGGGGATGTACTGGTGCGGCCGATTATGCAGCAAAAGGATGCCGGCATTGGTGGGGGTGCCGACGCCGGTCATGAGGCCCGCATGGCGCAGCGTCTGCTCGATGGCCGAGGCCTCGTCAAGGTCGACCGTGAGATCGGTATCGCGGGCCGCGCCGGTGAAGCGCGTGACGAGGCCCATGTTCAAGTCGTCCAAGCTGGCCTGCACCACGGGACGCTGCTCCCACTTGACGTCGGCCTCCATATCGCGCTGCATGAGCCGATCGAGTGCCTCATCGTCAAGGATGTGGTTCTCGCCATCTTTGTAGAAGAAGAAAATACCGCGGAAACTGATAGGGTCGTTGGCCGGCGGAATAACCACCTCCAAACAGAAACGACCGCTGTCGAGCACCAATTCCACCGCGCAGGTGAGGTTGAGCGATTGCGCGATAAGCCCGGGAATGGTTTTCATGAGGCGGCTCGTGCGTCGCTTCACGGCGCCGCGGCTGTCTACATCGGCATCCAGAATGAGACGGCCTCCACCGGCGTTGGCGATGCCGCAGACTAGCTCGAGGCATTCCGTGTCACGCCAAGTGGCCCGGCGCGCGATAGGAAGCGAAGATTCGGATGGGAGCATAATGGCCTCTCTTACCCTGGCAGTACCGTCGCATTACATTATATATAAACAGCTGCTCTCTGTTCGACGGCGAGAAGAAGGGAATGCCGGGCTCGTTTTGCAATGAGCGATCGACTCATAGACATAAATCGTTCATATATCGCTTCACGAGAGGCGCTTAGGAAAGTGAAGAGGCACGCGCTCAATTTCTTTGAATTCCCCCTGATAACAGCATTGTTTTAGTTTGGCAACAGAAGCTTCGTGTCGTGTCTCTGCCATATTTCGGCGCGTATTGTGCTGGGAAGTGAGCTTGTCTCACTGAATGTTGTTGAGAAAACTTGACAGCACCAGACTAAGGTTTTATAGTGCATCTCAACATCATTCATCTATACGTGAAACTGTGAAAGCGAGGCAGTACACAATGGCTAAGATTCTTGGCATCGACTTGGGCACGACGAACTCCGCCATGGCCGTCATGGAGGGCTCCGAGCCCGAAATTCTGGTGAACGCCGAGGGCGATCGCACCACCCCGTCTGTGGAGGGCTTCCGCAAGGACGGCGAGCGCGTCGTCGGCAAGGCCGCGAAGAACCAGGCGGTCACCAATCCTGAGAACACCGTCTCTTCCGTGAAGCGCTTCATCGGCCGCTCCTACGACGAGACTCCCGAAGAGCAGAAGACCGTCAGCTACAAGGTTCAGAAGGGCAAGGACGGCCGCGCGGTTATCGACATCGACGGCAAGGACTACACCCCCGAGGAGATTTCCGCCATGGTGCTTCAGAAGCTGAAGACCGATGCGGAGAAGCAGGTGGGCCAGCCCATCACCCAGGCCGTCATCACCGTGCCGGCTTACTTCAACGACGCTCAGCGTCAGGCCACCAAGGACGCTGGCAAGATCGCCGGCCTCGAGGTGCTGCGCATCATCAACGAGCCGACGGCTGCGGCTTTGGCTTACGGCCTCGACAAGGTCGACCATGACGAGAAGATCCTCGTCTTCGACCTGGGCGGCGGCACCTTCGACGTGTCCGTGCTCGAGCTTGGCGACGGCGTGTTCGAGGTAGCCTCCACCGCTGGCGACAACCACCTGGGCGGCGACGACTGGGATCAGCGCATCATCGACTGGATGGCCGACAAGTTCCAGTCCGAGAACGGCGTTGACCTGCGTCAGGACCCCATGGCCCTGCAGCGTCTGAAGGAGGCCGCCGAGAACGCCAAGAAGGAGCTCTCGAGTGCTCAGCAGGCCGTCATCAACCTGCCCTTCATCACCATGAACCAGTCCGGCCCGCTGCACCTCAACTACACGCTGTCCCGCGCCGAGTTCGAGAAGATCACCCGCGATCTGCTCGAGCGCTGCAAGGCCCCGGTCACCAAGGCCCTGAATGACGCCGGCGTCTCCCTGTCCGAGGTTGACGAGGTCATCCTGGTCGGCGGTTCTACCCGTATGCCCGCCGTGCAGGAGCTCGTCAAGAACATGACCGGCAAGCAGCCCAACATGTCCGTGAACCCCGACGAGGTCGTCTGCAACGGCGCTGCCGTCCAGGGCGGCGTGCTCACCGGCGACGTCGAGGGCATCCTGCTGCTCGACGTGACCCCGCTGTCGCTCGGCGTCGAGACCATGGGCGGCATCATGACCAAGATGATCGACCGCAACACCACGATCCCGACCTCCAAGACCGAGATCTACTCCACGGCCGCCGATAACCAGACCTCCGTCGAGATTAACGTCCTCCAGGGCGAGCGCGAGCTGGCTCGCGACAACAAGTCCCTTGGCAAGTTCCAGCTCTCCGGTATCCCGGCCGCCCGTCGCGGCGTGCCGCAGATCGAGGTCACCTTCGACATCGACGCCAACGGCATCGTGAAGGTCTCCGCCAAGGACAAGGGCACCGGCAAGGAGCAGTCCATCACCATCTCCGGCTCCACCGCGCTTTCCGACGAGGAAGTCGACCGCATGGTGAAGGACGCTGAGTCCCACGCCGAGGAGGACAAGAAGCAGAAGGAGGAAGTCGAGGCCCGCAACCAGACCGACTCCCTGTGCTACTCCACCGAGCAGACCCTCGCCGAGCTGGGCGACAAGGTTTCCGGCGATCTCAAGTCCAAGGCCGAGTCCGCCATCGCCGACGCCAAGAAGGCGCTCGAGGGCTCTGACATCGAGGCCATCAAGTCTGCCGGCGAGGCCCTGCAGTCTGTGGCGTACGAGCTTGCCCAGATGGTGTACGCCGACGCTCAGGCCGCCGCGCCCGGTGCCGACGGCGCTGCTGCCGCCGACGACGTGGTTGACGCCGAGTACGAGGTCGTCGACGACGAGGAGTAAGCTCCTTGAGACGCATCCGCCGCGCGCCCCGCGCGTGAGCGCCGCATGAGAGTTCGGGCGGCCGGCCTGCCAGCTGGCGAGCCGGCCGCCCTTTGCATGATAAGGAGACGGACGTGAAGATACCCGTGGAGGACGCCGTCGAGGCATCCGCGCAGGCACCTGATTCCGCCGATACAACCATTGAGAAGGAGGCAGCCGTCATGGCCGACGAAACCGAGGAGATGACCGAGGAGGAGATGGTCGAGGCCGCCATCCGCGCCGGTGAGGAGGCTGCGGACAACGATTTCAAGTTGAAGTACGAGAAGGCCGCAGCGGAGCTGGCCGAGGCCCGCGAGCAGCTCGCCGCCGCCGAAGACGCCCGTGAGGCTGCCGAGGCAAAGGCTACCGACGCCGTGAATCGTCACGCCCGCCTGCAGGCCGATTGGGAGAACTACCGTCGCCGCACCGCCCAGGAGCGCCTGGACGAGCGCGCCCGCGCCACCGAGAAGCTCATCGAGGCTCTGTTGCCCGTGGTGGACGATATGGAGCGCGCGCTCGATCACGCCCGCACCCAGGAGCTTGCCGATGACTTCAAGCAGTTCGTCGACGGCGTGGACGCGGTTCGCTCCAAGCTGCTCAGCGTGTTCGACGGTGAGGGCGTCGAGGCGATCGACCCCAAGGGGGAGGCCTTCGACTGCAATATTCACCAGGCCGTCGGTCGCGTGGAGGACGCGTCTCAGTATGATGAGACCGTCAACGACGTGTACCAGAAGGGCTACCGCATGGGCGGCAAGGTGCTGCGTCCCGCCATGGTCACCGTGACCTACGGCGGCGAGACCCGCCCGGTGATCGTCGAGGACGACGAGGACGCCGAGGCCGAGACCGAATAGCGGCTCGCGGTTGCACATATGCACGATTCAGGCAGGGCCCTGGGATGAGACGCCCGGGGCCCTCTTTGAGAAGGGAGGGTTCACATGCCTTCATCTAAGAGTTTTTACGATGTCCTGGGCGTAAGCAAGAACGCCTCCGACAAGGAGATCAAGTCGGCGTTTCGCAAGCTGGCTCAGAAGTACCACCCCGATCGCGGTGGCGACGAGGCGAAGTTCAAGGAGATCTCCGAGGCGTATGAGACGCTGTCCAATCCGGACAAGCGCAAAGAGTACGACATGATGCTGCAGTTCGGCGGCATTCCCGGTCAGGGCGGCTATACGTATGCCGGCGGCGCCGGCGGTCCGTCGATGGCCGATATCTTTGGCAGCATGTTCCGCGGCGAGGGCGTGAGCGGCGCATATGGGGCCGATCCCACGTCGTTCGATTTCGGCGACATGTTTGGCGGCGGCCGCGCTCGCGCTCGCAAGGGCAACGATCTGCGCGCTGTGATCGATGTGACGTTCGACGAGGCCCTGCACGGCGCCAAGCGCAGTGTGACGCATCGCATCCCCTCGACGGGGGAGAGCGACACCATCGAGGTGACGATTCCCGCCGGTTGCTACGACGGTATGAAGCTGCGGTACAAGAATCATGGCGAGTACGGTGTGAACGGCGGCCCGCGCGGCAGCATGCTCATCGAGTTCCACGTCGCCGACCACCCGGTGTTCAAGCGTCGCGGCAAGTCCGCCGACGTTGCGATCGATGTGCCGGTTTCCATGTACGAGGCCGCCCTGGGTTGTACGGTCGACGTGCCCACGCCCTCGGGCAAGACGCTGCGCCTCAAGGTTCCCGCGGGGACCCAGTCGGGCAAGAGTTTCCGCTTCAAGGACATGGGCATGCCCGATGTGAAGCGCTCGGGCCATACCGGCGCCCTGCTCGCCACGGTGAGCGTGAAGGTGCCCATGAGCCTGACGGAAAAGGAGCGCGCGGCCCTGGAGAAGCTCCGCGACGCCGATGAGCGCAACTATCGCCCCTCCCTGTAACGTTGTGCAATTGGGGACGGGTGCAAATTGCACCACCCGCTCCAGTCCACATGTGCAATTGGGGACGGATGCATTTTACACAGCGTCGCGCGCCGGGTCGCTGCACCCCGGCGCG
>ERZ832522.5526-NODE-5526-length-11436-cov-3.726474_pt1 | contig 11436 bp, 14 predicted proteins | sample MGYA00519951_ERZ832522 | MGnify/ENA primary metagenome ERZ832522 (study PRJEB31850, sample SAMEA3708728) | human gut metagenome | biome: human gut; feature: human-associated habitat; material: faeces | place: China | collected 2014 ... | reverse complement strand
CGCAAATTTTTAACTTCTCTGCAAGTGTTAACACCTTTTTGTTTCTTTTTTGTATCTGCTCATGCTCATACTCACTTCGCACACTCTGCGTCGTTGTTGCAAACACAAGCTTACATATCGGATAGGTCTCTTTGATCCAGACAAGCATCTTTTCAAGTGCATCTGCATAGGTTGTTTCATTTAAATGCCATCCATGAAGTCCATTGTTAAAATGAATCAGTTCCACCGGATACTCGCTCATCGCATACTCGATTTCCTTTCGAAGTGAAGGGTTGTCGATGCTCTTTGATGTGCAAAGCCATGCCGTATGAATTTGCTTTTCCTTTAGCTTCTCGCAAACCACATTGCCATAGCCAAGTGTGATCGAATCTCCGATTAATAGAACGCGCTTTCCTGTATCTGCCCCGTCAAACCAGCGGATATTGCACCACTCAACCTCCTCACGAATCTCATCAGACATTACCTGTTCATTTTCTTCCATCTATTCTCCCCTTACCTCTCTTTCGGCTGCAGACCAAATGTAGCAATCTGATATGGTTTTATGACAACTGAAAATACACCATTTTCTTCGTCAATCGTCTCTTTTTTCTCCTCAATCACAGAGCTTTGATAGATGCCCTTCATCCAGTCGGCCTTCTTGATTGTAAGCTTCACATCAGTTTCCAACGTATTGACAAAGCGAACAAAGATGTCTTCACTATTTGCGCCTTTCTTAAATGCTGTCAGATTCAGTCCATTTCCTTTCCACTCAAAGAAGCTCTTTCTAATAGGAAGGATTCCACTCTGAGCCTGCGGTGTGAAGATTGTTTCCTTCTCTCTGTTCATACCAAGCTGTACACCTGCCAAATCATGCTGATAGCCATAGCCAAGTGCAAATGCCTCTGCACACATTTCTGGTTCATACGGGAATATTGCATACTCCAGCGTATAGCTTCCCTGCATCTGCGCCTGCGGTGTTGGGAAATATCCCCAGTCGCCCATCTCTGCAACTGATCGAAGAAGTGTCAACGCAATCGTATTTTCCTCATCTGGAAGAATCTCATATTCATACAGACCACGGTTTGCCACCAGTATTCCAGCATTTTTATCTTCCATCGCAACAAAACACTGCTCATGCTCACATGCGCTCGGATTGGTCCATGCCTTTCCATGGCGGTTTGGTCGTCTCACAACCTCGAATGTAGAATCTGCAAAATGCATATCGCTGTCAAGTCCAGCTGGGAATAACACTCTCAGTCGATGATCCTTTGCTGTATTCACAACTGTTGTCTGCACCTTTACTCCCTTTGCATGGTGCTCAAGCGTAAGTGTTGTCTCAATTGATAGCTTCACAAGCTTCTCGCTTCTTTTTGCCTTTCTCTGGTACAGATCCACACAGGAATATCTCTGAGGCAAAATCTCATCTCCAATTGCCTCTGGCACTTCAAGCTCATGTCTCACTTTTACTACAGAGCGAATTGCACTATTTTCTTCGACAAAAATTGTTGCCGGGATATTCCTAGTTGTAATCGTTTGACGATCGGTATCCTGAATATAAATATATTCATTTCCCATATCGCCGGTGTCCTCATAAATACCACAATTTTCAAAGGTATGGCCAGTCTTTTTATCAGTCAAATCAAAGCTTCCATCCAAGTTGATGCGCACAAAAACATTCTCATTTTCCATCACAAATTCCTTGTCTTTGCTAGTAGCTTCTGTCGTTTCTGTCGATGTTTCTATCAATTCATGGGTGTCTGTCGACAAACTTTCTTCTGCTTCTTTTAATACATAGACCTGATAGCCAATTGCTGGGACATCCTCTGCCTCAAATGTCACCTGCACTCTCTGTGCCATATACGGCTGACGGAAGCGATCATCTGGAAGATCATAGCCAAATGCAGTTGTCTTTCTCTCGATCTTTGCATTTACTTTATTTCCACTCACATCATACAAAGCAAACTCAGGAAAAGACTCACCCTCTAACTCATTCCAAGACTGGGTCAGATTTTCATAAATTCTCTTTGCATCAAGCTCTACTGTTATAACCTGCGTCTTCTTCCAACCAGAAAAATTGAATACAGCAAATGTAATCTGCTTTTTTCCATCATCGCTAGTAACGAATTTGGTATCAATTTGGTCTGCAATCAGATGAAGTCCGTTTTTATATAGCTCCTCTGCAACCTGCAAACTCTTTGCAAAACGCGCCTCAATCTCACGATTGACCTCGTCTACACTACAACCGCAGATACTGTCATGCGGGTGATTTTGCATTAACTTCTTCCAGCTGTAAGAAAACAAATCCTCCGGATAAACTGCTCCCAAAATAGAGGCGACTGCATAGGCTGGCTCTGCCTGTCTTTCCAGTGCACTCTCACCTTTTCTATTTGCAATCTTTAAATCGGCATTTGCCGAGCAGGTATTTACAAGTGTCCATCGTCCATCTGTCTCCTGACTGATCAACTCTCCTACTACTGTAGAAGTCTGCTCGGTCATCTCTGCCTTCACAGCCTTCGCATAGGTTTCAAAATCAGAGTGAATAAACTCGATCTCTGGATAGAGCTTTCTAGCCGTCTCAATTGCTTGTGCAAAATTTTTTTGTACCGGCTGATGGTCGCAACCATTCATAAAAAGAAGCTGACTTGTTCCGGCATATTTTCTAGCCTTCTCCAATCGCTCATCCCAGTAAGCTTTTGCCTCTGCCTCATCAACCGGAATCTCCATACCATTATTGTACCAGACACACAGAACAGCCCGAACAGCAGTACAATAAAGGTTAGATAATCACCCACCAGACATTCCAACACCGTTTCCAGCGCTGTCCCGGAGCCATATCTGACTGCAAAGGGAACGATAAACAAAAGAGACCAGAGCACCACTGCATGAATCTGGTGTTTTTCCCACCACTCTGCTTTAACCAGCGGAAGCACTGCAATACACAGCAAAAGTCCTACAAAGGGAATACACAAAGCAAGCGGAACTGCCCCTGCCGCTTCACTTCCTGCTTCTGCTGCCAGAACCTGAAACGGCATTCCGGCGCAAAATACGGCTGCACTTCCCAAAAGCAAAAGAATTTTCTTCATAAATGTCTTCATCATCCTGTCTTCCTTCTACTATTTATTTCCAGCAGCCGGAAACAGCTGTCTTTTCTGCTGTTCCCGGCTATTGCATGTTTCACGAAAACGCATTATAGCACTTTGTAACAAAAAATCAACAAATGATATTTTTATAACAGGTATTTTAAAAAAAGAACAGGGAGCATATCCGTTTCTTGCAGAAACGGATATGCTCCCTGTTCTTTTTTCCTGTGCTTCTTGTACCGCAATCCATCCATATTTCTTCTCATGGAGAACTGCCGGCTGCTTTTTATTATTTGTCTTCTGCCATATTGACTCCGGCAATCTTCACATTCACATCCAGAACCGTAAGACCTGTCATATTTTCAATCGCAGATTTTACCCGCTCTTGTACTCTTTCGCTTACTTCCGGAATGTTATAGCCATACTTAATATTCAGAGACAGATCCACAGATACATGCTCTTCTGTCACATCAACCTTCACACCCTTTGACAGAATCTTCATGCCCAGCTTTCCAACAAGCTCATTGGTAATATTTCCAGCCATGGAATCCACTCCGTCTACCTCTGTTGCCGCCAATCCTGCAATAATCGCAACGACCTCATCTGCAATCCGTACTTCTCCAATTGTATCATTTTCATATACCTTATGGGTATTTCTTGTTTCCTGTTCTGCCACGGTAATCCCTCCTGTATCATTCAGATTCACTGCTGCTTACAGTATAACAAATCCCGTCCGATTTGCAAAGGGGTATTTCCCGTCAGTCTTCCAGATTCAACAGGGTAATGACAATATTTTCTGCCCCCACCTCCGTCTTTCGCTTCACAATGTCCTCAATCTGAGCTCTCTGCTGATCTGTAATGCTGGCCGCATTGATCACAACGTCAACCTTTCCATTCGTCAGACTGACTACCGGATCCAAAAAGCCCTTTGCCTGTAGAAGTGTCTCTGCCGCATTTTCCTTTTCCGCCACTGCTGTCATGGCGATCATATTCTGAATGGCCTCCTGCTTGGCAGCCTCCTCTATATTGGTATTATTAATAATATTGTTCAATGTTTCTCTATTTTTTGCCCGAATCTGCTCTCTGTTCAGCTGCACGCCCGCTATGTAGTCCGATACCGTCAGACCGCTGGTCAAAACTGCCTCTCCGGGATTCTCCATTCCTGTTTCCTCATCCCAGCTGTCTATTTCTGCAAGCTGTGTTCCTGCCGGTTCTAACTGTTTTGCCTGTTCTCCCCCATCAGCCAGCGCTGGTGGATTTTCCACATCTGATGAAGCTGATAGCTCTGCTCCTGTCTGTATGCTGTTTTCTTCATTCTGTGGCTGCGCCTCCTCTATTTCGCCAGAGAACTGATATCCTGCTGCCTGATTCTCTGCCAGAATATCCTCGTCTGAAATCTCCAGAGCTCCCGCCGGAAGGATTCCCCCTTCTGCTCCAGCCTCCAGCTCCTGCTTGCCCGCATAATTCAAATATCCTGCTGCCGCAATCATAATCGCCAGAGTAGTAATTATGATCTGATTTCTTCGAAACAGCTTTTTCATATTCACATCCTTCAAATGCTTTTCTGCCTTCTTGAATTTCATACCCTGCACTCCTTTATTCCACCCGCATTCATACTTTATCCTATGCGTTCCACGGAAATTTATGCACCTACGGATTTCTTTTTAACACCTTAATTTTATGTGCCGGAAGTCCGAATAGCGCCTCCATTGCAGAAGCAATCTCCGCTTTTACAGAAGGACTTCCTCCCCCCTCAGCGCTGATAATAATACCTGAAATTTCCGGATACAGTTCTTTTTCCACAATGGGCTGGTTCTGGCTGTTTCCAGAAACCAGAACCGTAGTGCTTTCCTGTTCCCGGCTTTCTAATTTTCTGGTGCCGCCTCCGCTGTCCTTCTCCTCTGTAAAGGAACTGGAGCCATTTTCATCTACATGAATAATTTTTTCCGATGACGCCTTTAGCACAATCATCACCTCCAGTTCCCCTACCCCTTCAACATTTTTCAGGATAGAGCGTACTCTCTGCTCCAGAAGCTGTTCATAGGTAGCTGCTCCACTTTGTCCTGAAGCAGCCTCCCAGAAGGTATCCGACTTTCCTTCTTCCGATCCATTCAGATAAGAGCTTTCTCCACTCCTGTAATTTTTCTGAGTTCTTCCGGCTTCCAGTTCTGCCCTCCCGCTATCCGAGTTCTCCGTCCTATCTAACACACTCCCTCTTCCTTTCTCAGATAAGGATTTCCTCTGTCCTGCAGGAAAAGCCAGAATACATAAAATCACACCGGCTGCCACCAAAAACAGCCATGGTTCACGCCCCTGGGGCCATTTGAATTTCCACATTGCTTTCCTCCAGATGATAATAAGCCTCCAACTTCTCCCTCAGCTGTTTCTCCTTCTGTCCCATTTCCCCCAGAATTTTCCCGGATAACACCGGCTCCGTTTTTTCTGTCTTTTGAGGTTCCTCCAGCTCCCTCTCCTCTGTACGCCCCGTCACCTTCACTTCCACCGGCATTACCGGTCTTACAGGTTCCACAGCTTCTGTTGTTTTTTCTTCTTCCTGTTCTCCTGCTAAAGGCTTCTGCGCCTCTGCTCCTTCCTTCTCTTTCACAATCAGACGGATCGAGCAGATGGTACCAAATGCTGGATTGTCCTCTCTGGCCTCTATGGTTACACTACATTGTGCTGCCTGGATTCCCATTTCCTCTGCTAACTGAATCACATCTTCCTCAACAGCCTCCTCATACCGGCGGATCACACTGGAAAGCCTCTGTTTTTCCATCCCAATCATATTCTGTTTCAAATCCTCCGCCTGTTCCTGAAAAAGAAAGCTCTCATAATATCCGGCAATGGTATCCTCCAGATGCAGCCCCTCTGTGAATGGATGCAGCACAATAAAAACTAGAACCATTCCTGAAAACAGACGAAGATACTTCCCATACTGTTTTCCAGGAAGAAGACGTTCGGCTACTGACAGAAAAAGGAAAAATCCAGTCAGATTCTGGATCCACTGATATAATTCCTTCATTCCATCCTCCTCTTTTCCAGATTTTCTGCGGCCTGCCCTTTTTCTTTGCTAAAAAAAGAAGCTTGCTCGCGAGTTTCTCCTATGCCAGATATGCAGCATTGGTTCCCACACAAATCAAAGCAATGGTAATAGCAAATAAAACCAGTCCCGACACTGCCGCGTGAAGAAGCATTTTCTGCCCCTCTGCCACGCCGCTGATGCATCCCACCAGGCGTTTATCAGCTACCGGTTCCAGAATGGCTGCCACAATCCGGTAAAGCATGAAAAAAAACCACAGCTTTACCAGAGGCGCAAGACTAAGAAGTACCAGGATCACCACTGCCGCTGCTCCCATGGTATTCTTAATCAGAACCCCGGAGCCTAAAACCAGCTTTGTCACAGCTCCCGCTCCTGCTCCGATTCCGGGAATCGCCTGCAGGAGTTTTTCCATCCCTGAGGTTTTTATTGCGTCTGCATAGGGGAGCACCATCCCCTGTACCAGATGAAAACCGGCAACCAGACCTAAAAGCCAGCGAAGTCCCCAGAAAATTCCCGTTTTCAAAAGCTCCGTCATTTTGGAAAGCATGTCTTCTTTCATCACATTTCCCACCAGGACAAGCATCACATATATCTGAATCAAAGGAAGAACCAGACGGACGTACATTCCCTGCACCATACTAATCAAAAATAAAACCAGCTCATACCAGGCCACGGAGGCTGCCGCAGCTCCTGCCCATACTACAGCTGCAAAATAAGACGGCATCAGTGCCTTCATAAACAGGATCTGTTTTTCCAACACCTGAACGGCCGTATCTGCACTTTCCAGAAAAAAAGCCGCCATCACAGTGAATGTCATCAGATAGATCACAAAAAATCCGGCTTCCGACATCTGATCTCCGGAAAAAATCTCTGAAAATCCGGAAAAAACTGCCCCCAGAAGTCCCAGCGTCAAAAGCTGGACTGCCATAGCGCCGCCATTTTCCATCTCGCCCAGAAAGCTCTCCCTCAGACCGTCCAGGATCATCCGCCCTGCATCCTTTCCTCTTCCTTCTATGAGAGCCTGTACCAGCTCCGTAAAGGAAAGCTCTTTTCCGGTTCCTGCCGCCTCTTCCTTCAGGAATTGTTCCAGCTCACTCCAGTCCAAGCCTCCTTCTTCCATTTCCCATATAGACTGCCCATCGCCTTTCTCCCATAAAGGCTCCTCTCGGCTTTGTCCCCATACCTTCTCCCTCCCGGATCCTATGAGAACCGCAGACACTGCCAAAATCAGAATCAGTCTCCTTCTCCCCCTCATCCCAAAAATCCCTGCAGAGTTTCCATAAGGGCAAGAACCACAGGCATACTGACCGCAAGAATTGACAGTTTCCCAAAAATCTCAATCTGCGTACCTACCGCTCCATATCCGGCATCCCGGCAGATACCGGAGGAAAACTCTGTAATATAAGTAATGCCTGTCATTTTCACCAGAGTATTTAAAAACACTGGTCTGATTTTTACATAATCCTGCAGGCGTCTCATTCCTTCCACAATGCTTTCCAGACGGGCGGCGCCATAAAAAAACATAAAACAGCCTGCTGCCATGACCAGATAAATTCCATACTCACTTTTTGTTCCCTTCAGCTGAACTGCCAGAAGAACAGATGTAATTCCGACAATTCCAATTATCACAATTGACATACCGCGTCCCTTACAATGCAAACAGATTTTTAATGGTTTCAAACAGCTCATAAATATAAGGCACCATCCAGAACAGTACCAAAAGCAGACCTGCCAGACTGGTTAAAAAGGCCTGCTCCTCCCTCCCGCTGTGCTTCAGGACCTGGCAAATCACAGAAACAAGGATTCCTACTGCAGCAATTTTAAAAATCAGATTAACCCCCATGGTCCTCTCCTTTTCCTCAGATCAGCAGTATCGTCAGAAACAGGCCGCTCATAATTCCCAAGCTGGAATACAGGCGGCACCGTTCCTGCCTGTGCTCTCTCAGCAGCTGAATCTGCACATCCAGCTGTTCCAGATACAGAAGCAGCGTCCTCTCCTGCATATCACGATCCAGATATCCCAGATGCTTTCCCAGCTCAGCCAGATACTGCCTGTCCTGCTTTGTCAGAGCCATGCCTGAAATCTTCCCTACCTCCTCCTCCCAGATCTGGCAGAAGGTCTCTCCTCCCTGCTGTTCAATTTTTCCGGCTGCCCCGGTAAATAATCCGGATAGGCCTTTCTCAAACCGCTTTCCCACAGCCTCCAGCGCCTCAGAAAGCGGTGCATTAGCATAAAGAATCTGTCCCTTCAGCATATAAATCATCTGTCTCAGCTGCAAAAGCTGTTCCAGGCGCCTTCTGTATTCTCCCGCCATCCAGAATCCAAACCCGGAAGCGCCGGATACAATACATACCGCCCCTGCTGCCTGCATCCATATCTGCATCCCCGATCATATCTCCCTTCCCGCTTCCCCGCTGTTCTTTTTATACAACACATTTCCCCTGCTGTCACAAATGCTTTCCACATGTCCCGCCCTTCCCTGGCTTCCCAAAAGAATATAACGGTCAAACCAGCTCTCCTCTACCATTTTTCCAAGAACGGGCTTCGTCCGCACATCCGCCAGGGATGTTCCGTGAACAGTCGCCATCACCCGGCATCCGCAGTTCATCACATATTCCAGCGCCTCCAAATCCTCTCTGCTTCCGATCTCGTCCACAGCAACTACCTGCGGTGACATACTGCGAATCAGCATCATCATTCCCTGAGCCTTCGGACAGCAGTCCAGAATATCGGTATGACTTCCCAGATCATTCTGGGGAACTCCCTGAAAACAGGCGCCAATCTCAGAACGCTCATCCACTACGCCAACGGTCATCGGCTGCATCCACCTGCTGCCTTCTCTATCTCCAGCTGCCCTCCATCCATCTGACACCTGCCGGATCAGATCCCGCAGCAGTGTTGTTTTCCCGCACCTGGGAGGCGATACAATGAGAACATTTTCCAGCTGTCCATCCCGGTATATACAGGGCATAACCAGATCCGCGCAACCTCTGATCTGATGGGAGAGACGCACGTTCATGCAGGAAATAAATTTCATACCTCGTATTCCATTTCCCTCTACAATGGTTTTTCCTGCTACGCCAACACGGTGTCCCCCCTGAATCGTCAGATATCCCTGGCGAAGCTCCTCTTCAAAGGCATACAAAGAGTAGCTGCTGACATACTCCAGGGTTTCCTTTAAATCTGCCCTGGTTACCTCATAAGCCCGTTTCCTGTTTTCCGCTGTAGCCTCTGTTTTCTTTCCTTCTGTTGTAAGATAATACTCCTGATTGCTGCAGATGATAAGAAGTGGAGACTGAATCCGAAGCCGGACTTCCTGTACCTGTCCGAAATCCACCTCTGCCTGCTTTAGAATACTTCTGATATCTTTAGAAAATATACGAATAATCTCTTCCCGCTGTTCCAAAATCACCCCTCCCCATACAGTAATATCTCAGATAGAAAGAAGCTCGCTCGCGCGCTTCTCCGCCTGCGGCGGGTCGTCTCATCAGCCAATTCTCTTCCAACCCATGGCGATCCCCGCGGAGCGTTTTTATGTCATAGGATGAACTTTCCTATGACATAAAAAATCATCCGATCCTCTGCCGTCTGACCTGACGACAAGGGACCGAATGATCAGATAAATTCGGCGGTACCACCCTGCTTAGTATTCCGAAATCCGGGAAAATCCGTTTCGGATACTCTCTCTTTTTCCATTAACGCCGGAATCCGCGCCGCAGTTCACTGCGGAACTCCAGGGCCGGTTCAGCTTCCAGTGACACAAGAGCCTTCCACCATATAGCTCTCTCTCTGAATGTGTATGCAGGCCTACTAATCCCCTTCACAGTCGATTTTTTCCTTTTGTATGGGCAGCTCTTTCTGCCCGTGTATGCTTGATTCTACGCCATTTTTTAGTGCTTGTCAAGCAGTTCTCGTCCTATTTCCGGCTTTCCTCATAACACTTGCGCACAGCCTGAGCCAGCTGATCTGCGCAAGAGGTATTCCGGAAACCGCAAGTATTTCCCTTTAAATATCCTTCAATCTGCTCCACCGTCATTCCATCTACCAGCTTGCTGACAGCCTTCAGATTTCCGTTGCAGCCTCCGGTAAAGGCCACATTTTTAACCACATCCCCTTCCAAATCAAACGTAATCATTCTTGCACAAACATTTTGGGGTCTTACTTCGTATCTCATAATTTTGTCTCCTCTGTATTCTTAGTCATTGTCCGGCAGCAGCTTGATCCGAACCATAATATTTTTCACTACCGCACCTTCCGGCAGATCCATATCCTCCACATGAGTCTGGCCTGGAAAATCTCCGCCGTCCTCCAGCTCTACCAGAAGCCAGTTGTAGGCTGCGTCTCTCGCATCCTCGATAGCGTCCTCCAAATCCGGTCCATCTGCTTCGCAGCACTCCAAATCCGGAAATACTGCATGATATCCTTTTCCATCCTTATGGGGTGTAAACACCGCCGGGTAAGTAAATGTCATCTCATTTTGCCTCCTGTTCTATCTGATTCTATCTTATTTTCAGTATTCTTCCGCTTCCTGCCGTTTTTCTGTGTTTTCTCCGTTCCTCATTATACGACAAATTTCCTCATCTGTAAACGTCCCCAAAACTATGCTATAATAAAAAGAACAAACTACCAAACAAGAAAAGGAGTGTGAAGCCCCTATGAAGCTTTTGGCTGATCTGTTTTTGACCTTTACAAACATCGGTCTGTTTACCTTCGGTGGCGGATATGCCATGCTTTCTATGATTGAACATCACTGTGTAGAACAGAAAAAATGGATCACCCATGATGAAATGATGAATATTACTGTCATTGCAGAATCCACCCCCGGCCCCATTGCCATTAACTGCGCAACCTTTACCGGATACCGGCAGGCCGGTTTATTGGGCGCTCTTGCCGCTACCCTGGGCATTGTTTTTCCATCCTTTGCCATAATCTATATTATTTCCCAATTTCTGGATCACTTTCTGGAAATTCCCCTCATTGCCCACGCCTTTCAGGGAATTAAAATAGGCGCAGGACTTTTGATTCTGGATGCAGCCGCTGTTATGATTCAGAAAATGCCTAAAAAGCTGCTTCCCAGAGCCATCATGGTCTTCTCAGCGGCAGCCATGCTGATGATTTCTGCTTTTTCCTGGAACTTTTCCTCCATCAGCCTGATGATGACTGCAGCTGCTGTCAGTCTTTGTGTCTTTCTTTTCAAAGACTCAGCCCCCAAAAAAGGAGGTGCCGCCTCTTGATTTACTGGAGTTTATTTTGGGGATTTCTGCAGATCGGCTGTTTTTCCTTCGGAGGCGCCTACGGTGCCATTCCCCTGATCCGCGACCTGGTATTGTCCCGGG
>ERZ832522.5523-NODE-5523-length-11445-cov-9.527568_pt1 | contig 11445 bp, 10 predicted proteins | sample MGYA00519951_ERZ832522 | MGnify/ENA primary metagenome ERZ832522 (study PRJEB31850, sample SAMEA3708728) | human gut metagenome | biome: human gut; feature: human-associated habitat; material: faeces | place: China | collected 2014 ... | reverse complement strand
GCCCCATCGCCCCGCGCCCCGCGCACTCCGACCTCGACCTCTCCAAGATCGCCGCGGCCGGCTTCGCGCCGCGCGACTGGGTGGAAGAACTCAGTGATTACATTGAAACTGCATGGATTAACGATGGGGTGGCATAGTTGAGCGAGCCTCTTGTAGACATTTTGTTGGCGACTTATAACGGTAGCCGTTTCGTTGGGGAACAGATTGAATCCATTCGACGTCAGACATATATGAACTGGCGACTTTTAGTATCTGATGATTGCTCAACTGATGGGACGCTTGATGTTGTAAAGCGGTTTGCGCGTATCGACAGCCGAATTCAGATTGTATCTGAAGGTATAAAGCATGGCGGTGCGAAGGAAAACTTCTTTTCGCTCATGAGACATTCAGATTCACGCTATTGTATGTTTTGCGATCAAGATGATGTATGGTTGCCTAGGAAAATTGCCAACACTTTTGATCTAATGAGGCGTCTCGAGGGCGAGCATCGGGATGTCCCCTTGCTTGTATTTACCGATATGAAGGTTGTTGACGGCAATCTGACTACAATACACGAGTCGTTTGAGTGCTTTTCATCAATTGACCCTTCGCGATCCAGGTTCCCGCAAGTTATTGCTCAGTCTTTGGGAGCTGGCTGCACAATGATGGTCAATGCTGAGACTCGTGATATCTCTCTAAAGATAGGCTCCACTGATGATGTGATTATGCACGACTGGTGGATCACCCTTGTTGCGGCCGCTTTTGGCCATATCGCCTATCTTGACGAGGCGACATCGCTGTATAGACAGCATGGAATGAATGAGTTGGGTGCAGTCGAGTACTCCCCTCTTAAGAGAGCGTCGCATTTCAATCAAATGACTGAGAGTGTTGCTTCTACCATTCGCCAGGCTCGTGCTTTTCGGGATTGCTACCGGGATTCACTCGACTTAGATAAGATTGAGTCGGTGGATGAATTTGTGGCCATGGGCAATACGAGCGGCATGAGTTCCGTTGTCCATCTTTTGCGAAGCAGATGTTGGAAAAAAGGCCTGCGTAAGGTTGGCCAGGCTCTAGTTGCAGCCAAAGGACCTGAAGTTAAGAGAAAATGGGGTCGCTAGATGCTTTGGATTCCATATCTGCTGCTTGTGCTCTTGGGTCAATTCTGCAAGAACTCGAAGACATACGATTTCTCTGTCATCTTGTTTATGGGCTTCCTAGCTTGGCTTAATACTAGCTCTGCTGACTATGCATCAGTGTATCTTCCAATTTATTATAATCCGTTCGGAGCTCATGATATGGATCCCGGTTGGGCTTGGCTATGTTATTTTGGCTCTGAAGCAGGGCTGACTTATAACGGCTTTTCGTGCATCGTTGTCATGGCTGCTATGGTCCTCTACAGAGAATTTGGCAGAAGGATCGGGAGCAACACTTCGTTTATGCTGGCCCTGTTTTTAATTTATCCCGGCCTTATGTCTCTGGTTCAGCTGAGGCAATTTGTTGCCTGCTCTGTTGCATGCTTTGCGTTTGCTCTTTTCTGGACGTCAGATAAAAAGATGAGACACATCTTTTTTCCCGCTTTGATGCTGATTTCTTTTTCTTTGCATCGATCATCAGTTGTGCTGCTGTTCGCCTTGTTCCCTGAAGTCCTTACTGTTGCAGGAAGAAGAGGGCGCATTCTAGTTGCGCTTGTCCTCGCAATTATTGGGTTTGGCCTATTGTCAAATTGGAAGGATCTCAGCATTCAGCTTTTTGGTGAGAACCGGACGTCCGTTTATCTGGGAGCAACCGGGGGCGCGAATGCGGTCAGTACGTTGGGCGGCATGAGAAACGCTCTCATTTTGGTGCTTGCAGCGCTGCTTCCCTATTGTTGTTGCCGGTATATCGCCAAAATGAGGAAATCGTTGGATAAAGGCGTATTGGATTGGATGATTGGGCGGGCACCACTGGGGATAATTTTTCTCAACGCTGCGCTTCTCGTGCTTATTCCAGTAGTATTTCTGACAAATGACTTCATGAGGTTTGAAAGACATGGTTTGACAATGGCACTTGGGTTGTTTGCCATGATGCCTTCGCTGGAGAAGCGTTCGCCCCTTCTTTCTTGTAAGGCGCTTTACGTTGCGGTATGCCTAGTATTCGCTTATTTCTACGTTGCCAATTCATTCGACAGCGTGTATACGGCGCTGCTGAATCCGAATGGCTTTCCACCGTTCTTTATGTAGATAGTATGTACGTTGTTGAAGTCTCTTAGTAGCGTGCCGTTGCGTCAGTTGGTTTATGCAGGGGATCTTTCTCGCGACTTCGCTAACTGTTTGTGCGATCCTCTCGTATTTTGAGTCTTCTAAAAAGCATGAGTTTCGTGTATTGGTTGTTGAGCACGTTATCACAGGGAAGAGGGTGTAAAAGTGCTTGATACTCCATTGGTGACTGTTTTCTGCCAGACATATAACCAAGAATCTTATATTAGGGATGCCTTGGAGGGCTTTGTTTCGCAAAAGTGTGGGTTCCCATTCGAGGTGCTGGTCCATGATGATGCTTCAACTGATTCCACCCCGGCCATTATCAGGGAGTATGAGCAAAGATATCCGAATATCATTCGGGGTGTCTATCAAACTGAGAATCAATTCTCCAAGGGGGTGAATATCACCAAAGCCCATTTATATCCCTTGGCAAGGGGTTCCTATTTGGCTCTATGCGAAGGCGACGATTTCTGGACCGATCCGCTCAAGCTCCAAAAACAAATCAATGCCTTCAGGGAGCACCCAGGAATTGTGTTTTGCGGCACTGCCTCTTTGAATGTTCAGGCCGAGACAAAAGAAACTATCTCTGAGATGCATTTTGCCGACAAAAGTAGTGTTGTTGAATACAGAGATATCATCGGCTGCGTGCAGGAATATGCTACTGCTTCTTTCGTATTTAGCAGGGACGTCTATGAAGCGTATTTGTCATCGGGTTTTTGTTCTGCGCCCGCTCACGGAGACTTTAAGATGTCGCAGTATTTTCATTCCGTTGGATCGAGCTATTACATCGATGAGCCCATGGTCGCGTATAGGGTTTTCGCCAAGGGCTCAATAAACTCTGGAATTATCGCAGACAGGCAATGGCGTGAGACCGTACGCTTCAATAGCGATAATCGAATCAAGTCACTTGCTATGCTGGATGCACTTGCATGTGATGAATTGCATGAATACATAAGGAGAAACCAAGCCGCACTCGCTTACAAAGCCGATTTGGAACTGAAAGATCTTCGTGCCCTAAAAGGGAAGTGGGGGGATCGATTCCGCGGGGAATCATTAATGACAAAGGCAAAAGTATACCTTGCTAGCTGGTTTCCCGGTCTTTACGACTATTCCAGGAGGCTTAAAGCGCGATGAGCTCAATTAAAGAGGCGACAGTAACCTCATTGCTTTGGAAGGTGATGGAGCGCGGAGGCAACGCCGTCGTTCAGATGGCCGTCCAGGTCGTCATGGCTCGTCTTCTCGCCCCCGAGCAGTTCGGCGCGCTCGCGGTGATGCTCGTGTTCGTGAACCTGGGCAACGTCATCGTACAGTCCGGCCTCAACACAGCCCTCATCCAGTCGCCGGAGGCGGACGACGCGGATTTCTCCACGGTCTTTTGGATGAGCCTCGCGGTGTCCGTGGCCCTTTACGCGGCGATCTTCCTCGCCGCCCCCTCGGTAGCGGCCTTCTACGCAATGCCTGGCATCGTCTGGCCCTTGCGCGCCCTCGGGCTGCTCCTGGTCGTCAGCGCCTACAACTCCGTCCAGGTCGCCAAGGTCACGCGCGACCTCCAGATGAGGAAGGTCTTCCGGGCGACCATGGCCTCCGTCATCTTCTCTGCTGTGTCGGGCATCGGCGCCGCCGTTGCGGGTGCGGGGTTATGGGCGCTCGTGGCGCAGCAGCTCTCCTATCAGCTCGTCAACTGCGTTGTCCTTGCGTTTCAGGTGGACTGGAAGCCCCGCATGGTCTTCCGCGCCGAGCGCGCCCGGGAGCTCTTCAGCTTCGGGTGGCGCCTCCTCGCCTCGGGGCTCCTCGAACAGGGTTACCAGAGCCTCGCCGATCTCGTGGTGGGCAAGAGGTTTTCTCCCGCCCGGCTTGGCCTGGTCTCCCAGGGCAAGAAGTATCCCCAGGCGGTCGGCTCGATGCTCGACGGAGCGATCCAGCCGGTCATGCTGTCGGCGGTCTCCCGCGTGCAGGACGACCGCGCGCGCGTCAAGCGGCTGGTCCGCCGCGCCCTCAAGACCTCGACCTTCCTCATCGCCCCGGCGATGACGCTCTTCGCCTGCTGCGCTCCGTCGCTTGTGCCTGCGCTGCTCGGGCCGCAGTGGGCGGAGGCGGTGCCCTTCATGCAAGTGTACTGCATGGTGTACGCACTGCTGCCCATCCACACCACCAACCTGCAGGCGTTGAACGGAATGGGCCGATCGGACCTGTTCCTTAGGCTCGAGCTCGTGAAGAAGGCCTACGGCATCGCGGCCCTGCTCTTCTGCGCCCTCGTGCTCAACGACGTTCGCGCTCTCGTAATGAGCTACCTCGTGACCGGTGTGCTTTCGACCTTTGTGAACGCTTGGCCCAACAAGCGCGTGATTGGCTACTCCTACGCCGAGCAGGTGCGCGACATCGCTCCCGCGTTCCTGCTCTCGGGGGCGGCGGCGCTGACGGCTGGCCTGGTAGGGTCGGCCGGGCTCGGCGCCTGGGTCACCGTGCTCGCCCAGGCAGGCGCGTTCGTACTCGTGTATCTCGGCCTCGCAGCGGCGCTGCGCCTCGAGGCCTTCACTTACCTGCTGCGCACCGCGCGCGGCTTCGTCTCGTCCCGCGCCTAGCGGGACCGCCGTATCCATCCGCCGGGGCGCCCGCCCCGGTGAGGACCTTGTAACTCGGATAGGAAGGATTGCCATGTCCGACAGGATTCTCGTGACGCGCTCGTCGATGCCGCCGATGGCGGAGTACATTGAGGAGGTCGCGCCGCTCTGGGAGTCGCACTGGCTCACCAACATGGGGGAGAAGCACAAGGAGCTGGAAGAGGGGCTTGAGGGTTACCTCGGCGTCGACAATGTCGCCCTGTTCTGCAACGGCCACCTCGCACTCGAGTGCGCGCTCGAGGCCATGGGGCTGCCGAAGGGCTCCGAGGTCATCACCACCCCGTTCACGTTCGCCTCAACCGTCCACGCGATCTCGCGTGTTGGTCTCGTGCCGGTATTCGCGGACGTCAAGCCGGGCGACTACACGATCGACCCGGAGAGCATCGAGCGTCTCGTCACCCCGCGCACCTCGGCGATCGTGCCGGTGCACGTGTACGGCAACCTCTGCGATGTCGATGCGATTCAGCGGGTCGCGGATACACACGGCCTCAAGGTGGTCTACGACGCTGCGCACGCCTTTGGCGTGCGCAGGGGAGGGGACTCCGCTGCATCGTTCGGTGACGCCTCGATGTTCTCCTTCCACGCCACAAAGGTGTTCAACACCATCGAGGGCGGCGCGGTGTGCTTCCGGGACCCGTCTCTCTACCCGCTGCTCAACCAGTGGAAGAACTTCGGCATCACCGGGCCAGAGGACGTTGAATACGTGGGCGGCAACGCCAAGATGAACGAGTTCTGCGCCGCGATGGGCGTGTGCAACCTGCGTCACGTGGACACCGAGATTACCAAGCGCGCTGCGGTCGAGGGTCGGTACCGCGAGATGCTCTCCGGCGCCCCTGGCGTCCGGCTGGTCGACCCGCAGGAGGGGGTGACCCCCAACCACGCCTACATGCCCGTCGTGTTCGACGAGTCCACCTTCGGGGCGACCCGTGACGACGTGTTCGCCGTCCTCGATGCTGCCGGCGTGGGCGCGCGCAAGTACTTCTACCCGCTGGCCAGCGACTACGCGTGCTACCGGGCGGTCTACTCGAGCGCCAGTACGCCCGTCGCAAAGTGGGTGTCCGACCGCGTGCTCACGCTGCCCATGTACGCGGACCTTTCCCTCGCCGATGTCGACCGCATCTGCGACGTCGTCCTGGGGTGCGCGCGATGAGGGCTGACAGGCTCCCCGTGACCCCCATCCAGAGGCTGGGCTCCTTCGACACCGGTTGGGACCTGTACGTCAAGCGTGACGACCTCCTGCCCTTCTGCTTCGGCGGCAACAAGGCGCGCATCGCCGAATGCTTCATGGACGACATGAGGTCTAAGGGGGGTACGTGCATGGTCGCCTACGGGAGCACCAGGTCGAACCTCTCGAGGGCGCTCGCGTGCGCCTGCTCGTCGGAAGGGGTCCGATGCGTCGTCATCTCGCCTTCCGACGATGACGGCTCTAGGCCCCGCAGCTTCAACTCCCGGATCGTCGAGATGCTCGGCGCCGAGGTGGTCCCGTGTGGGAAGGGCTTCGTCCGCGAGACGGTCCGTGAGGTCCTCGGCCGCCTCGAGGGCGAGGGCGAGATGCCCTACTACATCTACGGCGACGAGACCGGCGCCGGGAACGAGGAGGTGCCCGTTAGGGCGTACAGGGCGGTCAGCGATGAGATCGCCCTGCAGGAGCGTTCGATGGGGGTTCGTTTCGACCGAGTGTACATCGCGCTCGGCACGGGCATGTCCTACGCCGGCCTCCTTGCTGGAGACGCGGCTGCGGGCAGGGAGAGGCGCGTCATCGGGATATCCGTCGCCCGCTCCGCTACGGCCGCATCCGGGCACGTTGCCCGGTATCTTGCCGCCTCGTTGGGGGCCTCGTGCCCCCACGGCCCGATCGAGGTCACAGACCGGTTCCTGCATGGGGGGTACGGCTGCGCGGATGAGGGCCAGAAGGGGACCATGCTTTCGCTCCTTGCGAGGGAGGGTGTGCCGAGCGACGAGACGTATGTCGGAAAGGCCTTCGATGGGATGCTCAACCTACTTGCGGAGGGCCGCTCCCCAGGGGGCTCCGCCCTCTTCATCCATACGGGCGGCACGCCGCTCTTCTTCGACAACCTGGAGGGACGATGAATCCAGTAAAATCCGCCGGCGTATCGGTGCGATTGGCATGCCCTGGAGATGCCGGGGGGATCGAGCGCTTTCTTGAGCGCGTCGACGGCGACTTCCCTGTGCCGCTTACCGAGCGCGTCGATTTAACTGAATACGTATCCAAGCTGATGGGCGAGGGCTTCGCCCTCGTCGCCGAAGAGGCGGGTAACGTGAAGGGCGTCGCGGCGGGCTATGCGAACGATTCGCGGGCGCGCGCCGCGTATCTTTCCGTGATCGCCGTCGACGGCGCAGCCCGTGGGGCTGGGGTTGGGTCTCTTCTGCTGAATGCGTTCGAGCTTGAGGCGGCAGGGCGCGGCATGCATCTCGTCTCCCTTCATACCAACGTCGAAAACTCGGCGTCCAGGGCGATGTACGAGCGCTGCGGTTACGCTTGCGAGGAAGGGGACCGAGGGGGCATGACCGTCTCGTACTCCAAGCGCATCGTCTGGCTTACGCCCGAGCGCCCTAACATCCTTCTGTCTTCGGCCGGCAGGCGCACCTACCTCGTCGAGTGGTTCCGGGAGGCGCTGGGCGGTCGCGGCCTCGTGCACGCGTCCAACAGCGACCCGGCGGCGACCTCTCTCGCTGCAGCAGACCGCGGGGTGGTGACCCCGCTGATCTACTCGGAAGCGTACGTCCCGTTCATGCTCGATTACTGCGAGCGCGAGCGCATCGGCGCGATCGTTCCCTTGTTCGACGTGGACATTCCTGTCCTCGCGGCCCATCGTGCGGAGTTCGAGGCGATCGGGTGCTTCCCCGTCGTCGCGCCGGTAGATTTTGCGAAGGTCTGTTCAGATAAGCTATCTACTTCGGAACTACTTGCATCTGCTGGTATCCCCCATCCGTGTACCTACGTGGGCGCTTATGGGTTCATGGATGCGGTTGGGCGCGGCGAGGCGTCCTTCCCGGCGTTCATCAAGCCGAGGTGGGGTATGGGCTCCATCGGACTGGCCGAGGCGTCGGACGAGGAGGAGCTCCGCGTGCTGTGCGGGATCGTGGAGAGGAAGGTGCGCGACTCCTACCTTCGCTTCGAGTCGTCCGCCGACGAGCCGGACCGCAGCGTCATCGTGCAGCCCAGGATCGGCGCGACGGAATACGGGATGGACGTCTACTGCGACCTCTCGGGCCGCTACCGGGGGTGCGTCGTCCGGAGGAAGGTCGCCATGCGGGCTGGCGAGACCGACGTCGCCGAGGTCGTCGACGCCGACGCGCGGTTCGAGGGCCTCGCCCGCTCCCTCGCCGGACTTTCCCGGCACCCGGGATGTATGGACGTCGACGTCTTCGACGCGGGAGGCGAGCTCATGGTGCTCGAGATGAACGCGCGCTTCGGCGGGGGCTACCCGTTCTCGCACGCCGCGGGGGTGGACATGCCCCGCGCGCTGGTATCGTGGCTGCGCGGCGAGGAGTACGATTCGGGAGCTCTTGCCGTGAAGACGCCGGGAACCTACATGAAGGATATGACGATAGTCCGAGCCGATCGGGGTACAGGATGTTAACGGGGGGGGGGCGTCTGAGCGCACGGCGCGTAGCAGCAACCTCGAGCTCGCCCGCATCGTGGCCATGCTCTCGATCGTCGCCCACCACTACGTCGTCAACTCCGGGGCCATCGACGCGATTTCGCAGGCGGGGGAGGGCCCCAACGCTCTGCTCCTCCAGCTCTGGGGGATGTGGGGGAAGACCGCCATCAACGTGTTCGTCCTAATCACCGGGTACTTCATGTGCGAGAAGGATTTCAGGTGGCGCCGCGTGGCGAAGCTCGTTTTCCAGATCGAGTTCTGGAAGGTCGCCCTGCTGCCGCTCTTCCTGTTCGCGGGGCTGCCTCTCAAGGCGGGCATCAGGGGCGCCCTGTCGATCGCCTTCCTGCCACTCCTCAGCGTGAACGACGGCTTCACCGCTTCGTTCCTCGTGTTCTACCTGGCGATACCGCTCCTCAAGCTGCTTATCGACTCGGGTGGCAGGAACCTGCACGCTGCGGCGGTCGCCCTCCTGCTCGCGGTCGACACCGTCTCGTTCACGTTCTTCAGGAACTCCGCCGCCTTCACGGAGGTCTCCTGGTACTGCGCGCTGTTCCTGATAGCGGCGTGGCTGCGGCGCTACCCGCCCGCGTTCATCGACGACAATCGGGTCTGCCGCGGCCTCTTCGCGGGGTCGGTCGCGCTCGCGCTCGCCACGGTCCTGGCGATAGACGCACTGTGCGCTGCGTTGGGGGTCCCCGCGTTCGAGAAAGGGCTGTACTTCGTCGACCAGTCGGGGAAGGTGATGGCGCTCGCGGTCGGCCTGGCGTGCTTCCTGTTCTTCCGGACGGCCCCTATACCGCAATCGCGGCCGATCAACGCGGTCGCGTCGACCACCTTCGGCGTCCTGCTGGTGCACGCAAACTCGGACGCTATGAGGAAGCTACTCTGGGGAGATTTGCTGGATGTTCCCGGCGCGTATGCGCTCCCGCTCCCGTTGCTCATGCTCCATGCGGTGGGCAGTATGCTCGGCGTGTTCGCAGCCTGCTCGCTGCTCGACTGGCTGAGGCTGAGATTTGTCGAGCCGAGGTACATGGCGTGGTACGACGCCAACGAGGAGAAGATAGCGCGCGCCTTTTCTCTGGTTGCCCGGATTCCGGGGCGCATTCTCTGCAGGTTTGAAGCCCGTTTGGCTTCGGCATCGGTTCGAGACCCTAGCACGGAAGACTAAAGAAGGAAAAACATGAAAGGTATAATCCTCGCAGGCGGGTCCGGCACCCGTCTGCATCCCATAACTAAGTCCGTGAGCAAGTAGCTGCTGCCGGTGTACAACAAGCCGCTAGTCTACTACCCGCTCTCGGTCCTCATGCTCGCCGGGATACGCAAGGTGCTCGTCATCTCGACGCCGCGCGACCTGCCGGCCTTCCGCGAGCTTCTCGGCGACGGCTCGTCTCTGGGCATGAGGCTGGAGTACGCCGTGCAGGACGAGCCGCGCGGCCTCGCCGAGGCCTTCGCCATCGGGCGGGAGTTCCTCGCGGGCGAGCCCTGCGCGCTGGTGCTGGGCGACAACATGTTCCACGGCCAGGACCTCACGCGGCTGCTCAGCCGAGCCCGCGCCAGGGTGGAGTCCGAGAGCGGAGCGGTCGTCTTCGGCTACCCCGTGCAGGACCCGCGGGCCTTCGGCGTGGTGGAGTTCGACGGCGCGGGCCGCGTGATCGGCATCGAGGAGAAGCCCGAACGCCCGAAGAGCAGCTATGCGGTGCCCGGCCTCTACTTCTACGACGGGAAGGTGAGCGAGGTGGCCGCCTCCGTCGAGTCCAGCGAGCGCGGGGAGTTGGAGATCACGAGCGTCAACAGCTCCTACCTGGACCGCGGCGAGCTCTCCGTCGAGCTGATGGGGCGCGGGATGGCCTGGCTGGACACGGGCACGCCGGAGGGGCTGCTCAAGGCCGCCGAGTACGTGGAGGCGGTGCAGTCCCGCCAGGGCTACTACATCGCCTGCATCGAGGAGATCGCCTACCGCCGCGGCTTCATCGGCGCGGCCGGGTTCCGCGCACTCGGCGAGGCGATGGGGAAGACCGCCTACGGGAAATATCTCTTGAGCGTGGCGGCTGAGGAGGAATCGTAGCTTGCAGGACAGTCTCTATCACTACACTTCCATTGAATCGCTTGCCCTGATACTGAAGAACAGGACATTGCGTTTTGCCAGACTAGATACTGTCGATGATCCGCAAGAATGTCGCACATTGGATTCGCGGAACGCTGCATTGATGAGATACGTCAGCTGTTGGACGGCGAATGCCCAAGAGAGCATTCCCATGTGGAGGGAGTATGCCGGAGTGGATTGCGGCATCAGGATCGAAATGCCTCGCGATCCTTTCGCTCGATATTGCTGGAACGTGGATATTGTTACAAGTGTCACAGGGATGCGTTGCGAAGCTGACGGCGACAACCCTTCGCCTTTTGAAAAGATGCTAATTCCCTTTGAGGAATTATGGGACAGGGGCTTGCTAGTTTTGGAGTTCGGCGGAGAAAGTAACATACTTCATAAAGTTGAATATACGAACGACACCAACCTCCTGTTTCCCAAGACATTGGGGCTCTCTGAAAACGGGGATCTTTCTGTAAATCATAATGCGATCGGCTTGCATAAAGCTATGTCATGGGCTTATCAAAATGAGTGGCGATACATCCTTACCATTTTGCCCATTGATGTGAAGGGCTCTGCATTTGAACAAGACGGGGAGCTTCCAAAGCTGGGTGCATTTTTAACTGATCGCGGCGGGGCGCATACCCCATCTTATTATGATATGAAAATTGCCGATGGCGCGTTCCGCTCAATGAAGTTAACGGTGAGCCCGAAGATGTCGCCTGGAAATAGGGTTCTGCTGGAGTCTTTGATTGAGAAATACAACCCGGATGCTGAGCTCTTTTCCAGTTGCATAGAGCTCTAGGAGGAATAATGGCTGATTATATCCCGAATAACATAATCGTCACCGGCGGCTGCGGCTTCATCGGCTCCAACTTCGTCCACCACGTCGTGCG
>ERZ832522.5515-NODE-5515-length-11455-cov-14.898333_pt1 | contig 11455 bp, 8 predicted proteins | sample MGYA00519951_ERZ832522 | MGnify/ENA primary metagenome ERZ832522 (study PRJEB31850, sample SAMEA3708728) | human gut metagenome | biome: human gut; feature: human-associated habitat; material: faeces | place: China | collected 2014 ... | reverse complement strand
CACAGCGCATCCTGTCATCCTAGAACAGCTAATATAAGTGGAACCCGCACCACTGTGCTACACTTTCGTGTATCGTTACTTCTATATTAAACCCTTAGGATTATTGCTCTTAAATAATAATGAAAAATTGTGTAATGATTAGTTCATTACCTTAAGGTTGATGAATACACCAGCTGGCATTTCTAATTTAGATAATGCATCTACAGTCTTCTGAGATGGTGATAATACATCGATGAGTCTCTTATGAGTTCTCTGTTCAAACTGTTCTCTTGAATCCTTATACTTGTGAACAGCTCTAAGGATTGTAACTACTTCCTTCTTTGTTGGAAGAGGTACTGGACCACTCACATTTGCTCCTGTCTTCTTAGCAGTTTCGATGATTTTCTTAGCTGACTGATCGATTAACTGATGATCATAAGCTTTCAGTGTAATTCTTATTACCTGATTTGCCATAAAAAAAGTCGCCTCCTTCGCACTTTATTGTTTAAGCACGACAAGCGGTGACTGTACACACTCCCACGCGTATCGAGAAACCGCTATTGGTATATCCCGATTAACCAACGTGTCATTTCTGCATCTTGCAGATGATATTAGGTACAGTGACTTGTCGCCAGATTCTTCGCCGGACTTACCGGCCTTGACATTCGCTCCACGGAAAACCTACCCTTACGGATAGCAACCTCACGCTTCTACGCTATCAATGTCACAGCAAATATTAATATACACTACCCCTACTATAAAATCAACCAGAAAAATATTATTTTATTGTATTTTTTTAAGTACAATCATATAATATTTCTCTGGTTTAATTATTATCCATTCTAGTTGTTATTTATCCACAATATGCTTTATTTAATGAATATTTATAAACATTTCTGCTTTATTTACACACACCTTTTACTGGTTTGCAATTCTTTCCGCAAGGTCATTAAGATATACCCATCTGTCCATCTTTTCCTCAAGCTGTTGTTCTTTTTCAGCCTTCTCCTTAGATAAGTCATTAAGCTTTCCGTAATCAGTTGCACACTTAGACATCTCTGCATCTATTCTTTCTATATCATTTTCCAATGCCGCTATATCATCATCAATAGTTTCGTACTCTTTCTGTTCCTTATAAGTAAACTTAAGACGTTCGCTTCTTGACTTATTATATTCCTTGCTTGTAAGTGTCTTACTGCCAGATACAGCCTTCTGCACACTATCCGTATCGCCACCTGATACTCTTCCTGCTGCCGTGCCTCCTGCTGTTACATCTACACCTGCCACTACACTATTACTGCCTAATGATAAATTACTTTTTGAAACTCCATTTTCTGACGCATTATATATAGAAGAAACACATTTTTCTTTATAGTCTGAATAACCTCCTTCATACTGTGTAAGGTGGCCTCCAGCCTCAAATGCAAATATTCTATCAACCGTCCTGTCAAGAAAATATCTATCGTGAGAAACAGTAATTACAATCCCTGCAAACCCATCAAGATAATCCTCTAATACTTCAAGCGTTTCAATATCCAGGTCATTGGTTGGTTCATCAAGTATGAGTACATTAGGTGCACTCATAAGCACACTTAAAAGATACAGTCTTCTCTTTTCTCCTCCAGACAGCTTTCTTATTGGTGTCCACTGCTGCTTAGGCGGGAACAGGAACTTCTCACACATCTGGCTTGCTGTTGCTTTTCCATCAACCGTCTGCACATACTCGCCTATGCTTCTTACGAACTCAAGCACTGTCTGATTCTCATCAAGAGGCTCATTCTCCTGCATAAAATAGCCTATATGAACTGTATCGCCTATCTCAACACTTCCACTGTCAGGCTGTATCTGTCCTGTTATTATCTTCATAAGTGTAGACTTGCCACAGCCATTGCTTCCAATTATACCTATTCGGTCATCCCTTAAGAAAATGTATGTAAAATCATTAATGTATGTATGTCCATTATAAGCTTTAGTTATATTGTTAAGTTCTATTGTCTTTCTTCCAAGACGTCTGCTTACAGAGCTCATATCCATAAGGCTTTTGTCAAACTTAGCTCTTGCCTGTCTTGAAGCTTCTTTCATATCTTCAAAACGATCTATTCTTGCCTGCTGCTTGGTTGAACGTGCCTGACAGCCTCTCCTTATCCACTCAAGTTCTCTTCTTAATGTGTTCTGTCTTTTAGCCTCTGTAGCTCTTTCCATCTGTTCTCTTTCAGTCTTTAATTCAAGGAATCCTGAATAATTAGATTCATAACTGTAAAGATCTGCGTGGTCTATCTCAACTATCTTGTTAGTTACATTGTCAAGGAAATACCTGTCGTGCGTTACCATAAGAAGTTCACCCTTAAATGCCTTGATATACCGCTCAAGCCACACAACCATATCATTATCCAGATGATTAGTCGGCTCATCAAGTATAAGTACCTCTGTAGGTTCAACTAACACTTTTGCCAATGCAACCCTCTTTTTCTGTCCACCAGATAGCTTGTCCATAGGAGCATCATATACATCTATGCCCAGCTTATTAAGTATTTCCTTCGCCTTTGGCTCATTCGATGAATCTTTGCCACGAAGCACATATGAAAGTACATTTTCATCTTTAATATAATCTGGTGACTGTGCAAGATATGTAACAGTAACTTTTCTTCCTTTTATAATATTGCCCTCATCAGGTTCTTCAATGCCGGCAATTATTTTAAGCAGTGTAGACTTTCCAGTTCCATTAACTCCTATAATTCCGATCTTGTCACCCTTATTAATCCCAAGTGTGACATTGTCAAGAAGCACTTTCTCACCAAATGCTTTGCTCACTTTTTCAACATTTAATATATTCACAATAAAAACCTTCCCTTATATATAATGATATATGACAGTTTAATCATCAAGCTTATAGAATTCCTTCATCTTAGCAGCAAGCTCTGGCTTTTCTTTCTCCAGCCTGCTTATATGTTCCTTTCTATGCTGTATCATATGAGCATACGCTTCTGGATTGTTCTCTTTAAATCTCTGTAACACTTCTTTTCTATGTTCCCTTAAATGCTTTAACGCATCCGGATTTAACTTCGCAATCTTAGCCTCAAGCCTTAATCTTCTCTGTTCAATATGCTCCTCTAACTCTTCTGCATTGCTGTTCTGTGCAAGCTCAGATAAGTGCATTTCAACTCTCTCAAGAAGTTCATCTTCATCAAATAAGCCAATTCTACCCCAGGCATTCTTGCTTTCCGCCTTATCAAGAACATTTTCCGCAAACTCAGATGACCCCACATCAATACTGCTTGTAATGTCATCTGTAACCTGTACGGCATATTTATCAAGCCATTCTGCGGCGTCCTTGCCAAACGCCCACTCTATCTCTGCAAGCCTTTCGTTATCCTCAATAAAATCCTCGTGTACAGCAACCTGCTCAGGACTGCCAACAAGCGGATAAGGCCTGTCAACACCGGCATCTCTTAAAGCAAGCGATATTGTTCTTCTTGTGACACCTTCCTCAACAAGACAGCCAGCACCCAACTGCCTTAACTGGTCATTTACATGGTCAACGTGCTCAGTTATATAAAAATGTATTCCTTTACCCTTTAATATTTTATTAAATGATACAAGCCTGTCTGCTGCTGTTATATCTATGCTTCCGATACCGCTCGCATCAACTATTATAATCTTTGTATCATCATTTATGGCATTTTCTATATCCTGCAAAAATGTAGACACATTTGCAAAGAAAAGATTACCACTGAATCTATATAATAATGTGTGTTCTATCTGCAAAGCGTTCTTGTTACGGTTAAGATTATAGAAACCCTCGTGTCTTGGTATACAGCCAAGAAATGATCTTGGAGGAACAACTGCCCTTATTATTACAGCTATAAATGAAAGAATAACACCTATAATAACGCCATATATAGTTCCAAATAATAATACGCCAAACATAGCCGCAAGAAATATAAAGAACTCCGCCCTGTTGACTTTTCTAAGTTTATCAGCAAGCTTATATTCAACTATTCCGATAAGTGCAGCAACGACAATTCCTGTAAGAATAGGCACAGGAAGATATTCAAGCACAGGTGTTGCAAAAAGCACGACAACAAGCATTGTAATTGAAGCTGTAACTGACATAAGCTGTGATTTACAGCCAAACTGGTCAGCTATACCTGTTCTTGATACGCTTCCGTTAAGAGGGCAGCTTCCTGATACCGAAGAAGCTATATTGGCTAAAGAATAAGCAAGCACCTCTCTGTTATTATCAACCTTATATCCATATCTGTTGGCATAGTTATTAGTGGCAAGCAGTGTCTGTGCCATAATAACAAGTGCACAGGTAAGTCCAAGTATAATTATATCTGATGTATCTGTCTTTAATAATGTAAAATCGGGTACCATAAGCTTCGGAAATCCCGAATCAACGTGAGGCAGAAGCTTAACCCCTAATCTGTCAATGTGTAAAAATGCTGTTGCCATTGCACCAAGCACCATAAGCACAACTGACATTGGAAACTTCGGAATATATTTCTTTGCAACAAGTATAATTACAACTGTTCCAAATCCAAGAACTGCCGATAACACATTAAAATATTGAAGCTGTCCCCATATGTGGATACCCAGTTCAATAAGTTCTCCTGTACCTGCAGAACCACCAAACAGCTTTGGAACCTGCATAAGTATTATTGTAATACCAATTCCACTTATAAAACCTCCCATAACCGGCGTTGATATGTAATTAACTATTCGTCCTGCTTTAATAAGACTGAATATCAAGAGCCATATTGCAACAACAAATGTAATGACCGGCACAAGCTTCATCGCTTCCTCAGAGCCTGAAGTAACGCCAAGTGCCGATAACGTACCACCTACAAGCACCGCCGGCGTTGCATCTACACCAAATACGAACTGTGGTGATGTTGTTGTAAAAGCATATATAAGCACTGGTATAAGCGAACCATACAGTCCATATGCCGCTGGAAGCCCTGCTATCTGGGCATACCCCATAGATATTGGTATTGACACTAACGCCACAATAATTCCTGCTATAATATCATTCTTTGCTGTTTTAAAAGATATATTTTTCAAATGTGCATTTTCCTTTCCTTATATATATTATGCAATTATCAATAGTTACTTTTAACACTAATACCATATAACAATTTATATTTTTTGTCTGTTATATGTTACAGTAAAATGGTATATTTTTCAAGTTACGCAATATATGCACAACTATACATTTAACATATTACATACCGCCGCACATTAATTATATCCTAATCACTGTATTAAATGATTATTATACACTACCATACGTTAATTATATCCTAATCGCTGTACTTTTTGATTGCCCCAACCATACAATCTGTTATATACTTAATATATATGCTTAAACAAGAAAGGACTTAATTACAATATGTTTGTTGCAGATAATTGGAAAGATTATGAAGTTATAGATACATCCTGTGGAGAAAAGCTTGAACGCTGGGGCGATTACATTCTTGTCCGCCCAGACCCACAGGTTATATGGGACACTCCTAAGAACGACAACAGATGGAAACATATGAATGGACATTATCACAGAAGTTCTAAGGGAGGCGGCGAATGGGAATTCTTCGACCTGCCACAAAGCTGGACAATAAAATACGAAAGTCCTTCTGTTGATGTTCCTCTTACATTTAACTTAAAGCCATTCAGCTTTAAGCACACAGGAATATTCCCTGAGCAAGCAGCCAACTGGGACTGGTTCTCTGAAATTATAAAGAAAGCTAAAGATAATGAACCTGACAGACAGATAAAGGTTCTTAACTTATTTGCCTACACTGGTGGTGCTACTCTTGCCTGTGCAGCCGCTGGTGCTCACGTTACACACGTTGATGCCTCTAAGGGAATAATTGCGTGGGCCAAAGAAAATGCCACATCATCAGGACTTATTGACAAGCCTATCCGCTGGATAGTCGATGACTGTGTTAAATTTGTTGAAAGAGAAATAAGACGTGGCAATCACTACGATGCTATTATTATGGACCCTCCATCATATGGCAGAGGTCCTAAGGGCGAGATATGGAAAATAGAAGAAGCTATACACCCACTTGTTAAGCTGTGTGCAAAGCTTCTTTCTGACAAGCCATTATTCTTCCTTATCAACTCCTATACAACAGGACTTCAGCCAGCAGTTCTTACTTATATGTTAAGCACAGAACTTAAAGATTTTGACGGCTACTGTAGTTCTAATGAAGTCGGACTTCCTGTATCCGCTAACGGACTTGTGCTTCCTTGCGGAGCTTCTGGAAGATGGTGCGGTTCTAAATATTAATTACCAATTAAAATGCTGCCATTTTATGTGGCAGCATTTTATACTATGTTTTTTATATTATTTTTCTTGTATTATTTTTTATATATTATTCTTTATGCTCTTTTCCTTCATAATCAGATCTTCCATAAGTCTGCTATAATCCTCCGCGTCAACCGGAAGCTTAACCTGGATACCATTACATGCTGAATAATAAGCTCCTGCACACAACATCAGGGAATTGATTCCTTCCTCACCTTTCGACACAAGATATGTATCATCATGTTCTAAGGAAGCTCTGGCAAATCTTTTAAGCAGCTCTGTATATGGCTCTGGTGCCTTTGGAAACTCAATTGTTTCTTTCACATATTGCATATTTTCCCTTGAATTAACCATCTCCGTTTTTATATACTCTTCTACATCCTGATGTCTTGTTATAGTAAGTGTATTATCTTCAAGCAGCAGCTTTGCTTTTGTTCCTATTATTTCCAGTCTTTCTTCATGACACGCTTCTCCTGTTGTCAGTACAAATGAAGCCGTCATGCCATTATCATAATCCATAATAATAGTATCTTCATCATCTACTGCAAAATCATTATATTTGCCAAATGGTATAAGTGCAAACATTCTCTGCGGCATACCAAAAAGATACTGGAACATATCAAGAATATGCTGTCCCTGGTTAATAAGTGCGCCGCCGCCTTCACCTGTAAAACTACTTCTCCATGCGCCAGAATGATGATAATATGATGTTCTTAAATATCTTGAATTAATAAGATTCACCCTTCTTAGTTCTCCCAGCTCACCTGCATCAATCATACTCTTAATCTTCATATACTTAGGATATAATCTCTGATGAAACACCATACCATATATTCTTCCACTCTTTTTAGCTGCTTCATTCATAGTAAGTGCTTCTCCTATATCTGATGCTGCCGGCTTATCGCACAAGACATCCTTTCCTAGCGAAAATGCCTGTATCGCAAGCTTAGCATGCGTTTTATGAGGAGTTGCTATAATTACTGCATCAAATAATGTATCTACATCTTCTGCTTTAAACATATCATCTGCACTTCTGAATATTTTCACATATTCACCATCAGTATTTACAAGAGTCTCTCCCCATTCCATAAGTTCATCTCTTCGTATAACTACTGCTGTTAGTTTTATATTGGATACCTCACCTGATACTATCATCTGTACATATTTTTTTCCCATATTTCCAACACCTATAAGAGCTGCTCTTAATATTTTATCTGACATAATATGTAATATTCCTTTCTACTTCTTTAACAAATATTTTCTGAATTCATAATATATTATTAAAATATTTATTTATTTTTAGCTATACATATCTTTTCAATACAGCTACTTACCTTATTACTTGTCCTTACTGCTTCATCAAGCAATATTGCCGCATACGCATCTGCCAAGGCATTTTCCAAGCTATAAGGCGGCAATGCCTGTCCTCTGCTATATTCAGCTGTTTTGCACATAAGTGTGGCAATTGCTGTTTCATCTTCTGACAGACCTCTTAACCCCCATACCGGTTCATATAGTATTTTATCACCAAATGCTATTTTCTTAATTTCATTGACCTGTGCCAAATTAGGATTGCCGTTACCCGTCATAACCTTATTAATATCCGTTACTATTGTTTCTTTTCTACCGACATTATTTTCATCAAGATAATACAGCTCATTGTTAATAAGTTCCCCTCTGACCCCCTGCACCTTTATCATATTCTTTCTTATAGGTGAGCGGTACTGCTCAGAGTCAAAATCATACCATGCAACCTTTCCGCTCTCAAACTCAAATACTGCTACACATCTTTTTTTAGGAGCTGTTCTGCCATCTGTAAATTTGTCATATCTCGTAAGTGTCTGAGTTGTCGGAAATTCATATATTTTACCTGACACCGTGTAGTTTTCATCAGGTTTTATACCAAGATATGCTCTTATAAGACTGAAACCGTGATATTCGTGTGCAATGGATATATTCAGACAACTGATATCGCCAAGTACACCACTATTAACAAGATTAATCCGTGCTTTATTATATGGATATTCCCTGTATTGTTCAGCAACAACCTGTTTCTTATCTGTTTTATCATCAGACATATGATATCTGTATAACTTTTTAAGCGAATCCATATCCAATGCTGCTGGTGTCTCAGAAAGAACAGTTATTCCTCTATCCATCCATTCTATTGAAACATCACAGATACTTGTTTTATTCACTGCTACAACAGCAAAATCCGGTTTATAACCTACACACTCTTCTATAGAAGTTGTAGTGTGTATACTGAATTCTTCTGCCATCTTATCTGCTTTTTCCTGTGTCCTGCAATACATCGCATCAAGACGTAATATATCCGGCATTGCTTTTGCTATTCTGACATAATAAAGTGAACGCCAGCCTGAGCCTATTATTATAAAATGATACTTACCCATATAAGCTTCATACCTCCTGAAAATAAATAATATCAATTAATTTACAAAACATTTTCTCTTTTCAGTTTTCTACAAACATCTATAATAATACTATGATCCTGTTCATGATTAAAACCAGAGCATGTTATTGTACCTATTACTGTCTGGCAATTCTCAAGTCTTATTGGAAACGCGCCTCCTACCTGTGCATACTCTGATGGTTCTAAAGCCCATTTTTCTTTAATATTCATATCGCAATTCTCAAGCATATAGTGTGCCCATAATGAACTATGTCCAGTATGCATCGCCGTCTTTTTCTTACGCTCAATCATAATATCATTACTTACAGCATTACCATCACTGGAATAATGAAACAATCTTCTTCCGGCTATTGCAATATCTATACATATTTTATTGTCACGTTTTTTCGCTTCTTCTATAAGTGCCATCCCAATTGCAAGTGCTGTTTCTGATGAAAACTCCCTGAATTTCAATTCTTTTTCTTCAGCTTCGCATTGTTTCATAAGTTCTTTAGCAGTCATACCTTTTTACCCCTTTAATCTATTATTCTATTTTGTATTTTATCTACCAACTTGTTTTACAGTTGCTTCTTTTTTTGTCTGTTATATTATGACGTATGTGTGAATTGCATAGCAATGTAGCAATCCCGATACAACGGTGAGTGACAAAATTCACTTTTGACACTCACATCATATCATTTATATAGTCTTATAAACATTAAAAAAATATTTAATAATTTTACTTTCACTTATTTATTACGATAAATTTTTTCTAACTTGTTCATCGTAAATTGACAATAGCACCTGTGTGATTGCCTGTTGAAATACTCTATTAACAACCAACCATATTATAAATAAGACCTACTATCGATAAACTGTAGATTTTATAAATGAGTCTGATGCTGTAACAGCAATCCTTTCTTGTATCAAAAATGACAAAATTAAATTTATAGAGCAATCATCACTTATTAGGATCTATGCCGAAGAAGACATAGTATTTACAAAATAGAATATTATTTGTTTCAATTTTGTTTAAAGATTATTTGTTTTATGACATCGTTTAGTCAGCGCTATTAAACTTATTTTGCTATTTTTCCATTTATTTCAGAACGAAAAAAGGGCTTCCGAAAAATCTCGGAAACCCTTAAAATTACTATAATAAATAACAATTATTCAATGATTGTTGCAACAGCACCAGAACCAACTGTTCTACCACCCTCACGGATAGCGAAACGAAGACCCTGCTCCATAGCTACGTTGTGGATAAGTTCAACTGTCATCTCTACGTTATCACCAGGCATGCACATTTCTGTACCAGCTGGAAGCTCACAAACACCAGTTACATCAGTTGTTCTGAAGTAGAACTGTGGTCTGTAGTTGTTGAAGAATGGAGTATGACGTCCACCCTCGTCCTTTGTTAATACGTAAACCTGAGCTGTAAACTTGTGGTGTGGTGTGATTGAACCTGGCTTACAAAGAACCTGTCCTCTCTGGATCTCATCTCTCTGAACACCTCTAAGAAGAGCACCAATGTTATCACCTGGTTCTGCTTCATCAAGGAGCTTTCTGAACATTTCGATACCAGTTACAACAACCTTACGGATGTCTTCGTGGATACCAACGATTTCAACTTCCTCGTTAACCTTAAGAACACCTCTTTCTACTCTACCAGTAGCAACTGTACCACGACCTGTGATAGAGAAGATATCTTCGATAGGCATAAGGAATGGCTTATCTGTATCTCTCTGTGGATCTGGAACATACTCATCGATTGTGTGCATAAGTTCAAGAATCTTATCACCCCATTCGCTGTTTGGATCTTCAAGAGCCTTAAGAGCTGAACCCTGGATGATTGGTGTATCATCGCCTGGGAAATCATATTCGTTAAGAAGTTCTCTGATTTCCATATCAACTAATTCAAGAAGTTCTGGATCATCAACCATATCACACTTGTTCATGAATACTACTACGTAAGGAACGCCAACCTGACGAGCAAGAAGGATATGCTCTCTTGTCTGAGCCATAACACCATCAGTAGCAGCAACAACGAGGATAGCAGCATCCATCTGAGCAGCACCAGTAATCATGTTCTTTACATAATCAGCATGGCCTGGGCAGTCAACGTGTGCATAGTGTCTCTTCTCTGTTTCGTACTCAACGTGAGCTGTAGAGATTGTGATACCTCTTTCTCTTTCTTCTGGAGCCTTATCAATATTTTCAAATGCAACAGCTTCACCTGTACCAAGTCTCTCATGAAGAGTCTTTGTGATAGCAGCTGTAAGAGTTGTCTTACCGTGATCTACGTGTCCAATTGTACCAATGTTGCAATGTGGTTTTGTTCTTTCAAATTTAGCCTTTGCCATTGTTTAAAATCCTCCTAATTAATTAAATAGAATATTTGTCTGCAAGCAGACTTCTCATAGCTGAAATCTATTATATTATCTTTTAAAGAATATTTCAACTATATTTTGAGTAAAAGCATAGTAAACCAATACTTTTATCTGAATTATACGGCAAATTTACATATTTATTATATACACAAATCTGCCTGATATATACCACTGCGAAATACAGTAACCCGTATTCCGCAGTACATTATATAATCAAGATAATTATTAAGTCATCTGACATCAGCCAGACACTTCTAACTATCATCTATCACTTAATAACTAATTATTTAGCTCTTGAAGCGATAACCTTGTCCTGAACAGACTTTGGAGCCTGCTCATACTTATCGAAGAACATAGAGTAGTTAC
>ERZ832522.5509-NODE-5509-length-11458-cov-93.588354_pt1 | contig 11458 bp, 14 predicted proteins | sample MGYA00519951_ERZ832522 | MGnify/ENA primary metagenome ERZ832522 (study PRJEB31850, sample SAMEA3708728) | human gut metagenome | biome: human gut; feature: human-associated habitat; material: faeces | place: China | collected 2014 ... | reverse complement strand
AGGTGCAAATAGTAGTACATCAAGTCGAAGTGGTAACTTAAGACTTTCTCAAACACAATCTGATAAGTGCACAGTTTCAGGATATGAATCAGATTCCTCCAACATAAACGTTCGTTTAAGTCAGAGTGGTAATTATACTTCTTGGACTTTAGGACTAGGTGATATAAATATTACACATTTTGATAGTATTCATGGAGGTATTACAGGGAGAGTAGAGACTGTAACATCATCTGCAACTGATTATGTTATTAATGAACCAACAGATCTTATATATGAATTTAATTCATTGAATAATACTAGCAGATTTCCTATTCAATTAGTTAGAGTATTTGATAAAAGACTTTTCGAAGTTTCTTTTAGTACTAGCTGGGAAAATGAAAATTATAATTTATATATAAATGAGAATATTAGTTTTATTTCCATAATGTGGAGAATAAATTCTACAGTAAGAAATGCTAAATTAATAATAACTCCACAAGATAGAAATAGAGCTCCTGTAACAATAACTTTTACAGCTTATCAGAAATAATTAATAAGGCACATCAATATATATAGTAATAATTTGATTTTTATTTATAGTTCCTGTAGATAGAACAAATGATATAGGTCTATAAGGTTCATTGTAAAGATAACCTGATAAAGAATATCCTCCAGGTTTAACTGGATTATTACTACTTTGCTGTCCCACAAATACACCACTCATAGAAGTTACACTAACATTATTATTATAAATATCTATATCATATCTTGAAGGAGAGGTAACGCTTCTTATTTGAAATCTTAAATATCCATAATCTTCTTTCTTACCATCTTGATATAAACGAACGTTTATTTCCTTATATATGTTATGAACTTAATAAATTATTTAAAGAAGAGATTATGAAAATAGTAGAAAATTATGTATTTTTCTGGGGTGATTATCCATTTTCAAATTTTAGTGAGACTCCTATAGTCTTAGAAGATTTTATAATGGTTGATGGAATTGGACAAGAAAAAGAAGTAGTATTGCCTACTTCAGAACATTATTTTATGTTAAGAAAGGCATTATTTTTTAATGATATAGATATTGCTAGGAAAATCATAGAAACTCCTCTTCCGAGAGATGCGAAAAAATTTGGTAGACAAGTTTCAGGTTTCATAGAAGAAGAATGGGAGAAAGAAAGAGAAAATGCTATGATGGATGCACTTCGCCTTAAGTTTACTCAATCTGAAGAAGCTAGAAATGAACTTCTTAATACAAAATACCTCGATAAATCTTTTGTTGAAGCAAGTCCGATAGATTCTATATGGGGGATAGGAATGGGAGAAAATGATCCTAATCGTTTAGATACCTCAAAATGGGGTTTAAATCTTCTTGGAAAATGTTTAGATAGAATTAGACAAGAATTACAAACTCAAAATATCTAAAATATTATGTCAAAAAACAATAATACAGTAGTTTATAGATATCTTCCAGAGTATAATTATAGAGCACTTTGGAGAAATAATGTAACTGTTAGATTTGTAATGGAAGGAGATGATCCGAAGTATATCCCAGAATTACCTCCAGAGGAATCCGAGTTTTATGATGTAGGAATAAATGATCGTTGCGATGCAGGCTGTCCGTTCTGTTATGTTTCGGCCAATAAAAATGGTACTAATTTTTCAGGGATAGTTAAGACATGGAAAAAATTATCCCAAAATATATGGTACCAAAGAAAAATTGGCCAAATAACAGTAACGAACGGTCCAGTACAAATCGCGATAGGATCTACAGGGGAGCCAACACAACATCCAGATTTTCCAGAATTTTTAAAAATTGTAAAAGAGTCAGGAGTAGTTCCAAATTATACTACAAACGGACTTCTTCTTGGTTATTCTGGAAAAGATCAAGAGATTATAAAAAGACGTGATAATCTTTTAGATGTAACTGAAAAATATTGTTCTGCTGTTGCTATATCACTTGGAAATAAAAACCTTAGAGAAGCAGCAATACGAGCTATAGAAAACTTAATTCCTAGAGATATTCACGTAGTCACTCATCATATTATCTCTGATCTTGACAGTGTTCTAGATTTTTTTGAGTTTAGAAGAAAATATGGAAAGAAAATTCATTATTATACTCTTCTTCCATTAGCAAAATCAGGTCGATCAGAGAAAGAAATGTCTCAAGGAGTATATAATTTCTTAGAATCTGAGATTTTATTTAGACAAAGAGAAATAATGGAAGATATGGGTAATATTAGTTTTGGAGCTAAATTTATTCCATATGTTAAGAGTCATGGAAATTTATTAAATGCGTGTTTAATTCCGGAGGGAGCGTATTCAAAAAATATGCTTATTAAGGATGATAAAGTGATTATAACTCCGAGTAGTTTTGACCTAACACCTATAAAAATAATAAATCTATGAAAAGAATAATACAGAAAGAATTTATATCTAATCATGATGTAGAATCTAAAATTTATGATTTATTACAAAATACTGAAAATCAAATTTACATATCTATTCCAAGAATTGATAATATTTCAAATATACCTCTTTATTTATTTAAAAGACAGTATTTAATTATACTCTTAGAATACGGAGATGACTCAGGGAACATTAAAATTGATTTAATAACTTCTAATTTCTATGGTAAAATTCGAGATCTAATTTTAGAGAAGAGACTGTTTATATTTAATCCCTTAATTAATAAGCGAGGAAGTATATTATTGCGAAAAGGTTTAGATAATAGAATAATAATTCAATTTCCTAGATTTGAAATACTTTTTGAAAAAATAAATGAATGTAAATGGGAGATGTATAATACTATGGTTGTAGAGCCTGAGGAGGATATTAAAGAGTATTTATTAAAAAATAAAGATGATTATAGATTAATAAATTTATGAATATGGAAAAAGAGAATAATTCTTTAAGAGATTCAGAAACATTAAAAGAATTAATTTTAAAAATAATAGGACCCATTACGCCAACAGGAAGTGATTCTGAAGATCGTGATAGATTAGAAAATCTTAAGGTTTATGGAGAATTAATTAATTCTATGATTCTGGATATAAATAAGATTTCTATTTATTATAGAAATCATTACGAAGAATCAATTAGAGAAATAGTTAAAGAAGCAGATATGATATTAAAAAGATAGAGCTTTAGAATTTTATATACTAAAATATCTTAAAGTTCTTAGAGAATTAAATAATAAAAGAGACTAGAAAAATCTTAGTCTCTTTATTTTTGTTTTAAACGTTCCTTTAAGTCAAGATGGTAAAACTGTTTCAACCTATATAGTACAATTTGATGATATGACTTATGAATTTGAAACTAATACTACTATAACTTCAGGGGAATATACTGGAGAGACTCTTGGATCCACATGGACATTGTGGGTTAGTGAAGGTGATAAAATATCAGGAATAATTGAAATTGAAAATACAGGAAATTCAACAAAGGGTTATTTATTTTATATAGATAATTATCTTGATAATCAGAAAACACTTACTCCAGGACAAGTAGTTTCTGAAACATTTTCTTTCTCAGATATTAAAAGTCATCATACTATGACTTTACAAGAAGCTTAATATGGAACACTAACATTTATATCAATAGTATTTCCACTTAAATATCCAGAATATGGAGATATATTTACTGTTTTTGTAGGTTCTCCATAAAGATGTCCCTCTATATTAAAATTACCTATTGGTATTTGTTCTGTAATTTCTTGACCTACAAAAACTCCGTTTAGAGTAAGCCATTGGATACTATTATTACTTCCGTCTTTTATATAGTAATTTCAATATCCCATGTATCAGGGGTATTAACACTAGCTACAACAAAATGTAAATTTCCTAATCTTACACTCTGATTTAAAGGAACGTTTAAAGTAAGAGAAAAATAAAGAGAAGGATTTTATTTTCCTTCTCTTTTTATTATTTTATTTTTTTGGGAATATTCTATGCCAGATTTCTCTAATAATAACTATTGGAGATGTACTAGCTACTATAATACACCATTCTTTAAAATCAAGGGGTCTCGTATTAAATACTTCTCCTCCGAATTGTACAATCAAAATAGTTCCAATAAATATAATCAATGATCCTAATAAAAATTTACTACTTCCTTTTAAATTATAGAATATAGATCTATTCTTTCCAAATACTCTAATATTAAATAGATTCCACCAATTTATCATCATAAAGATAGCAAATAATTCTGTAAGATCTAATCCAAATTTTATAGAACCTTGTGCTATATCATGAACAATTAAAGATAGCACTCCAAATACAAAAATACCCATACCTATGATTGTTTTATACATAGGTTTGGTCAAAATAAATGCATTTTGTTTTCTTGGTTTTTCAGTAAGTACATTTTCATCAGCAGGTTCAGATGCTAAACATAGTGCAGCTAAGGTATCCATTACAATATTAACCCATAACATTTGAGTAACTGTAAATGGCATATCTACTCCAAGAATAGGACTTAAAACCACAACTAAACAAGTAGCAACATTTATAATTAACTGGAATACTAAAAAACTCTGAATATTTTTATATAAAGATCTTCCCCACTTAATTCCTGTTACTATACTAGGAAATGCGTCATCTAAAAGGACTATATCCGAAGCTTCTTTTGCAACACTAGTTCCAGAACCCATTGCTATACCTACATCTGCATGATTAAGACTTGGGCTATCATTTACCAAATATTCCTCGTAATACGTTGAAGTTATCTCTCTATTACGAGTTTATAAAATTAATTTTCAAATCCAAGAGCTTGTCCAACTGTTTTTCCACTTTTTAGTCTATTATTTATAGTGGACCATGATAATCCTGTTTCTCTGCACCAGTCAGTAATTGTCATGGATTTATCTTTATAAGTTAGTATTCTATTACTGGTTTTATTAGAATTTTGCTTATTTAAAGGAATCCATCTGCAGTTTTCTGGAGAATATCCTAAAGAATTATCTATTCTATCTAAGGATAATCCTTCTTCATATCCATTATTTATAGACCATTCTCTAAAATTTAAATAATTTCTCCATTCATCACAAACAGTTATTCCTTTTTCAGAATAATATTTTGAATCTAGTCGATTTTTATTAGTAGCTCGATCTATCATTGCTCCCCAAAGAACATATAGATGTTCTCTACTATCTCTAGTAGAGTATCCATGAACGGTATTTCTTTCTACCATTTGTTTACTGTGAAGTTCTCTCTGATAGCAACCACAACTAATATTATCACCATTTAATAAATTAAGCAATCTAAAAGGCCCTATAAAATTTCCGCAAATACATAAACATATGCATCCTTTTCTGGAAACGTTACCTTCTTTGTATTTTACTAACTTATAAATTGTTAATCTTTCTATAACATCTCCAACTCGAAATGTATAGATTTTATCATTAAATTCTATATCTAATGATTCAAACTCTTGAATTATAACTTTTTTATTTAAACATTCTTCTAATGTCATAATAATCTTTTTTATTAATTTTATTTAAATATTCTGACTATATCTTCAACTTTATTATTTTCTAAAGTTGTCTCTCCGCTTCGAGTATACTTATACTCTACATAATAGTCGATGAGGATTATTCTATTCGAATTTTTCCTGCTGATTATGAATTTTTATTGTACCTTAGCGTTATATAACAAGCCCATTAGTTATATAATTTTTATTTCAGCATAGTACATCTTTAAACTTTTTTTAAGTTTCCTCTACATTCACGCTTAAGCATATTTCATCTTTACGTTTTAGTGTTTAAAGCATTATCAACTTCCAGCATTTCAAAGAGATTTCTCGCACTACATCACTGTAATACGGGGCATAATCTACCATCACCCGTCATAGCACATACATGTTCAGTTGCAGTACCCTTTCCAAGTTCTTTAAATTTCTTTAAAATATTCAACTTATCTTCTGGTTTACATCTAGCTATGACATTAGGATAACCACACATCGGATCTCCCCATGCTACTTTATCAAAATCCTTAGCTTCTATTGCCCAAACATCTTTTTCAGGCTGTCCTTGTAATTCTCTAGAAAATCCTGCCTGACGTGCAATTTCTGCGGCAGTTTTTATATTATCACCTGTCATCATTACTACATCCACTCCAGCTTCATAACATTTTTTTATTGCCGCAGGAACATCAGGCCGAATAGGATCTTCAATAAAGAATGTCCCATCATATGTCAGAGAATCTATATTACTTCCAGAAGCAAAACTTAAGGCTCTTCTTCCTCGTGATTGTTGTTTCTCTACTTCTTCTAAGAAAGAATTATCGCCACACATCTTTGCAACTACTTCTGGAGCTCCTTTTACTAGTATTACTTCTTTTCCAGCATCGTTAACCTTCGTCATCATATACTTATCTGTTGAATTGAAAGGTTTAACTTCGATTATCTCAGTTAGTTCTCTAAGCTTTTTATAATCATATCCTCCACGATCAGGTCTACTAAAAAACTTCAATATAGCACCTTCACTAGGATTCCCGATAACCTCACCTTCTCCAGAAATATTAGCTGTTGAATTAACACAGGCATTAAGTACTAAATTTCCAGATACTCCAGAAATATTAACATGTTCAGCTACTACAGTCATCTTATTTTGGGTAAGAGTTCCTGTTTTATCGGAAAAGATTATGTTAACAGCTCCAATAGTTTCACAAGCGTGCATCTTCTTTACTAGATTATTTTCACGAGCCATAGTCTTCATAGAAAATGCTAAACTTAAAGTACTAGCTAATGGAAGACCTTCAGGAACAGCTACTACGATTAAAGTAACTGCCATCATAAAGAATTTAACCTCTGTTCCTAGAATATTTAACAACCCAGAATCAAAATCAGTGAATCCGAAGTGATGAATATTAAGGAATAATAGTAATAAACCAGCCATAGTAAAAGCTGCTTTAGATATTAATCCAGCGAGACCATCTAATTGTTTATTAAGGGGTGTTTCTCCCCCAGTTTCTTCCATAGCTTGACGAGTTGTTTTTCCAATTTCAGTTTCATCACCTACTTTTACAACTACCCCTACTCCAGAACCCTCCGTTATTTTTGTCGATCTGAGGACTAAGAATGGGGCAAAACCAGAATCATTCCATGTTTCCTCATTCAATTTTGCTCTTTTTCCAACAGCAACTGATTCACCAGTCATAGTACTTTCATCTACTTTAAACTCAATTGCTTCAAGAAGTTCTATATCAGCCGGGATTTCATCTCCTGCACTAAGAATAACTATATCTCCTACCACTAATTCATCCTTAGGAATCTCCATTGTGGTTCCATTATTTCTAATAACTTTTACATTTTCAGTATCAGATATTTGATTTAAGATATCAAATTTTTTCTTAGCACTATATTCCATCCAAAATCCCACTCCTGTAGCAAGAATTATAGCAACTAATATACCAATTGATTCTATTAAGGAACATTCAATAAATCCAACAACAAAAGATACTCCGAGGGCAACAAGCAAAATGATAATAATTGGATCTTTAAATTTTTCTAAGTAGAGTTGCCACCATTTTTTTTGTTTAGGTGGCGTGAGTAAATTTTTTCCATGCTGTTCTCTACTTTTGATTACTTCTTCTTGAGATAATCCTTGATAATTTTTCATAATTTTAAAAAATTTAATTATTAATTATTATAACTGAGCTTTAGTAAATTGATATATCCACCATCGCTTAGCTATTTTATATTTCTTACTTGTTGATAATATTCTTAATACGTCGTTAAATGATTCCCAAAGTTCATCGGAAGTTTTATTATTTGAATAATATAATAATCTTCTTTTATTTTCTACAATAATATCTACATTTCCGACATCAAAAGATATTAATTTAATTTTTATTCTTCTTGTTCTAAATACTTCTTCCATATCTTTTTATTAATATATTACATTAATAAGATTTTCAAAGGATATGAAAATAAACGTTCGTTTAAGTCAGAGTAAAATAAAAGAAATTATTTCGTTTACTTTGTATAGTGGAAATGCTGCTAATAATGGTATAATTATAGATGGTGGAAGATACAAAATCAATGAGACTTGTGAATTAGATATTTCGAATGATAATGAAGTATATTTATATGTAACTCCTTCAGGAAATAGTACTAATTATGTTACTATTAATACTAAAAATATAGAACATATAAATACAACTACTAGTAATTTTACTGCTCATTTTAATGGAGGTGTTAATGGAGGACTATATTTAGAGTACCCTAATTATTTTCCAACTACTAGATGTGATTGTATAAGTAATGATCATGAATATAATTTTTATTTATATATAGGATTTGCAAATTAATTATTCTGATTTAACATTATTGTTCGATCACTAGATATATTACTAAACGAGAAAACCTCCATTTTAGTACCTCCAGCGGCTAATACTGATCCACGATCTGGATCACCATCTAAGTAAAATTGATAAGTATGTGAATCAGTTCCAGAATTAGTAACTTTTATATTTATAACAACAGTAGCTCCTTTTTCTAACGTTATTTCCCAAGCTGATCCGTTAGTATCTCCTGTAAAAGAACCAGATGCAGTAGTAGTAGTTCCAAAATCAAATGTATTGTCATTAAAAGTAATAGTATAGCTAGGAATTACATAACCACTCTGATTTAAAGGAACGTTTATTTCCTTATATATGTTATAAAAAATTAGCGAAAATGGAAATAAAAAATTTAACATTCTCAGAAATTAGAGAGTCAGGGAGTTTATTATTTGAAAGTATACGTGGATCTCATTTGTACGGACTTAATACAGAAACTTCTGATATAGATACTTTTGGAGTTTTTATAGGACCCTCTGAATGGTTTTTAGGAACTGGAATTGAAAAACAACGAATAATTAAGTCAGATAAGTCTGATGATTATTGGGATGAATTAGAAAAATATTTTCAAGAACTTGGAGAATCAAATCCAGAAGCATTAATTTCACTATTCACTCCAGAAAAATTTATTCTACACTTCAATCCAGTACTTCAACCGTTATGGGATATCAAAGAGACCTTAATTACAAAAAAATGCTTTAAACCTTTTGCAGGATATGCTATAAGTCAAATAAAAAAAGCGAAAGGTTTAAAAAAAGCAATAAACATAGATCCGGAACAAGTAAAAATCAGAAAAACACCGTTAGATTTTTGTCAAGTTCCAGTAGGGATTGGTACTTGGACATTAACTAAATATTTAAGAGATAATAATCTTAGACAAGAGTATTGTGGTATATCTAGACTTCCGGGAACAGTAGAATCATATGCATTATTTTATGACTGGGCTGCTGATCCTAATTATTCTAGAGATAAAAAAGATGTGATTGGTTATAGAGGTATTCTTAGTCAAACTGATCCTCTCAGTAGTCAACTTAGAGTTTCTAGTATTAAATTTGATGATAGAGAAAAACCTTTATGCTATTTTCAATTCAACTCTGGAGCTTATAGTCAACACTGTACTGATTATAAACGTTATTGGGATTGGGTAAAGAATCGAAACGAATCTAGATTTCAACTTAACAAAGGATATGATTATGATTCTAAAAATATTCAACATTGTGTTAGAATTTTAACTATGGCGACAGAAATAGCTCAAGGAAAAGGAATGATTTTAAACAGAACAGGAATAGATCGAGATTGGTTATTGAAAATAAAAAATCATGGAGTTCCTTATAATGAAGTAATGGAATATGTAGAAAACTTAGAGGAAACTATGAAAGAGAATTTTGAGAAATCTAATCTCCCTGAAGAACCAGATTTAGATATTCTAGAAAAAATATTAGTAAAAATAAGAAAAACTCATTATGGATTTATCAAAATTTAATTCTCAAAATCATTTATATAAAATTACTGAAAGTACTTGTAGCAGTTTGTATAAAATTTTAACTATTCTAGAAGATAATGATATTTTATATACAATTGATGATAGCTATGAAGACTCTATTATTTTAGAATGTAAGGATTATTTCAAAGTATTTCATAATATAAAAAAATTTCTTAATGTTTTTGGAAAAATTAAAAGAATATATAGAAATAGGCAATATGAAGAACTTGAAAATACTCCTTTTCTTGATAATAATGATTTTTTGATATTTAATGATGGTAATTTAAAAATAAATCCGTTTAATGGCTCTTGGGTGTTCGAAAATCAATCAGGAGACTTTAAAGCTGGAATATTAAATTATATTCAAGGAAATAGATCTAAATATATTAACTTATCTTTTGGATTAAAAACTATCTTGGATATTGGATTGATAGATTCAAGGATAATTAAAGATATACTAAATAGAAATATAAAAGAAAGAAAAGGGCTAATTGAAATCCTTTTTTCCAGATTAAAAGTTAAATATACTTCTGAAAATCCAGAAAGTGTTTTTAATAACTATTTATCTAGTCAGAATGGTAATTACTCTAGATGTATTCCATTTCATGATAAAGAAAAGAATGAATTTGGATACTGGATTTGGACAAAAAGATATATTTCTAATGTTGGAAAAAATATATTTCCAGAAGGAGAACTAATTATAAGTGACTTAGAAACTTGGGAAATTCCATTAGAAAATTATTACTCTGGTGGAAATAATTGTAGTATAATCACCTTCTCAGGAATAGATAGAGTAAGGGTGAATTATTCTCCCGGTAAATTTCTTCAATTGTTAGATGTATCCTCATTAGAAAATAGTAAGTTAAGAATATTCCTTACTTTAGCATATCCAGAAATAACTCCTAAAAATTATGAACAACTTGATGTTTCTTTACAAAAAGAAGTAGCATTAATATTTAAACTACTTAAAGATCGTGGATATATTACTGGAAATCAACAAGAAGATATATTATATAACCTAGAGAAATGGAAAAAGATTGGAATAATATAAAAACAGTTCTTGGGATTAGATTGTATAGGGAAAATGAAAGGAATAATTATTTTTAATAAATTTTCTAGATAAACATCAAAATTACTACTCAATAATAAAAATTAACAATGATTATTTTATATTAATAGAGTTTGTTATAGTATTTGAAGATTATTTCAATAAATTTTTCAAAAATACAAATTGGGTTAATAGATTTTATGAACTTTCTTACAAAGATAAAGAAATAATTAAAAAATTACATTACCACGAATTATTTAAGTATTCAGATACTGTTACAAATTACTTTACTGTTGAAGTAAGTAAGAATCATATGAGATTAAAATTTTCTCCTAAATACCCAGATAACTTTTTGAGAGAAAAATCTATAGATTTTTCCAAAATTACACCTGATATGTATAGCTTATGTACTGATATTATTTTAAATGGATTTTATAAGTATTATCGAAGAGGTTACATAAAGAAGTTTAATCTAAAATTACATGAATTTATAACTGAAAATTTATAAAAAAATATTAAAGACTAGTAGATTTAGTTTCTACTAGTCTTTTTAAACGTTCCTTTAAATCAAGATGGTAAGAAAGAATTATCCTTTAAATATAAAGC
>ERZ832522.5497-NODE-5497-length-11493-cov-3.287900_pt1 | contig 11493 bp, 10 predicted proteins | sample MGYA00519951_ERZ832522 | MGnify/ENA primary metagenome ERZ832522 (study PRJEB31850, sample SAMEA3708728) | human gut metagenome | biome: human gut; feature: human-associated habitat; material: faeces | place: China | collected 2014 ... | reverse complement strand
GCGGTAAAAACATTGGAATTTTGGAAAATGATTATGGTGCTGTCAATGTAGATATGATGCTTTTACAGGATCTGATGGGGGATCAATGTGAACTTGAAATGGTTTCTGGCGGCTGCGATAAGGATTGCCACCGCAGACGTTTTAAGACAAAGTTGATTGCGATGGGTATGTGCGGCTATGACCGTGTGATTGTGGAGCCGTCAGGTATATTTGATGTGGATGAGTTTTTTGATGCACTGAGAGAAGATCCGCTTGATAAATGGTATGAGATAGGAAATGTTATCGCGATTGCCGATGCAGGACTGCCAGAGCAGATGTCAAAAGACGCCGAGTATCTTCTAGGCTCAGAAGCAGCAGATGCAGGTCTTGTTTTTGTAAGCAAGCTTGATGAATCATCAAAAGAGCAGGCAGATACTATTTTGCCGCATATAAATCGCGCAATGGAAGCTATTTCTTGTACAAGAAAATTGTCAGAAGAAGATGTTATGAAGAAGAAATGGGATGAGCTTACAAACGATGACTGGAATCGTATTTTAACATGTGGCTACCACACCGAGAGCTGGCAAAAGCGTGATGTCGAAGATGATAAATCATTTTCCTCACTTTCATTTATGAATCTGCCATTAACAAAGGAGCAGATTTTAAATGCAGCAACTCAAATTTTAGGAGATCCATCCTGTGGTCATGTGCATCGTATCAAGGGCTTTCTTGAGACACCAGATGGCTGGTTTGAATTAAATGCAACTGCAGCACAGCGCCAGCTAAATCCAATCGCAAATGGTCAGCAGATCATTATCGTGATAGGAGAGGGGCTTAATAAAGAAAAAATTGAAGCATATTTGCAAGCATGAAATTATGAACTTGTAAAGTAAAATTTACTCAAAATACAGCGAAAACTATAGGATACCACTAGATTTTTTGCAAAAGATATATTATAATTTATAGACGAGAAAGTTAAAAAACGTGCATATGGCACGAAAACTGTAGGTAAAAGCTGCGCTGGCAGCAGATTGAGGTAAGAATGGAGATTAAAATTGAGAATCTGACGAAGGCATATGGAGACTTCAAAGCTGTTGACAACATGAACCTGAACATTGCAGATGGTGAGCTGGTTGGTCTGCTCGGACCATCTGGCTGTGGAAAATCCACCACATTGTTCATGCTTGCTGGTTTGAATGATCCGACTTCTGGACACATCTATTTTGGAGGAAAAGATGTAACAAAGGTTGCACCGGAGGATCGTGAGATCGGCCTTGTATTCCAGAACTATGCACTGTATCCGCATATGACTGTTGCGGACAACATCATGTTCCCGTTAATTAACCGTAAGGTTCCCAAAGCAGAGGCAAGAGAGCGTGCCCAGGAGATGGCAAAGCTTGTACAGCTTGATCATCTGATGGACAGAAAGCCTAAGGCTCTTTCAGGTGGTCAGCAGCAGCGTGTTGCAATTGCAAGAGCACTTGTAAAGAAGCCAGAGGTACTACTTTTAGATGAGCCACTCTCAAATCTTGATGCAAAACTTCGTGTTGAGACACGTGAAGAGATTCGCCGCATCCAGCAGGAGGTTGGTATCACCACAATTTTTGTAACTCATGATCAGGAAGAGGCGATGAGTATATCTGACCGCATTGCAGTTATGGAAAAGGGAGTTGTACAGCAGTTCGAGGTACCGCAGAAGATGTACTTAAATCCTGGTAATTTGTTTGTTGCACAGTTTCTTGGTACTCCGCAGATCAATATCTTTGATGTAACTGTTAAGGGCGGAAAGATTATGTGTGGTGATGTCGTTCTTCGTGAGGGCTGCAAGGCAGCTGATGGCAACTACAAGGCTGGTGTTCGTCCAGAGGCCTTTAATGTATCAGAAAACGGTATTTTAGTTAAGGCAACTCATGTGCGCATGACAGGAAGAGAGTTACAGCTTCGCGTAGCACTTGCAAAAGAAGAACTTCGCGTGTTAGTTCATTCCGATATGCAGGTTAGTGTCGGCACTGAATTTTGTGTAACTATTCGTGACAACCAGATCCTTTTGTTTGACCAGACAGGAAAGACAGTAGGAAAATATTAATAAGGAGAACCCTATGGAAAAGAAAAGCATGAAGGGCTATCTTTATTTGATGCCCGCATTAATTGTCATTCTTTTATTTACGATTTATCCGTTGATTCGTGCTTTTATTATGAGCTTCATGGAAGATTACAACATGATAAACGGTACGTATTCATCAGTGGGCTTTAGTAATTATGTAAGTATTTTCAAGGATAAATACTTCATTAAGGCATTGACTAATACTGGAATTTATGTTGCATTTGTAGTTCCGTGTTCTATTGCATTATCTCTTTTGATAGCTGTTTTATTAAATAGTAAGATCAAGTTTCAGGGATTTTTCCAGACACTTTACTTTTTGCCATATGTTACAAGTGTTATTGCAATTGGTATTGTTTGGAGATGGATATTTAACGAGCATTATGGTCTGTTAAATCAGATCCTTTCATGGTTTGGCATCAAAGCAATTCCGTGGCTGAACAAGAAGCAGTATGCGCTTCCGGCACTTATTATTTTTAGCATCTGGAAAAGCATGGCATTTGATATTTTAATCTTTTTAGCAGGACTTCAGACCATTTCACCTGATTTGTATAATGCTGCAAAGGTTGACTCAACACCGAAGTGGAGAGTCTTTACAAAGATCACACTTCCTGGTATTATGCCTATGGTATCATACGCGCTTGTCATGGGTATGATAAATGCATTTAAGGTTTATAATGAAGTGTATTCTTTGTTTGCATCAAAGGCAGGTCCGGCAAACAGCGCGATTACCGTTGTTTACTATTTGTACGATAAGTTTTACAATCAGTATGAATACGGTGAAGCATCTGCATCAGTAGTTGTTTTATTTGGAATTATCCTAGTCCTTACCTTCGTTCAGAGGAAGCTGACAGGAAGAAAGGATGGATAAGAGAAAAGATGAATAAAAGAAAAATTGTAAATGTTGTTGCAGAGGTGTTAAAATATGCCATATTGATTGCAGGTGCAATCTTTACGCTTCTTCCGTTTTTGTGGATGATTTTGTCATCACTAAAGACATCAGCGGAGATCACGGCCATTCCGCCTTCCCTTTTCCCGAAGGTACCGCAGTTTTCAAACTTTGCTGAGGCTTGGAAGTCTGCTCCATTTCCACGCTATATTTTTAACACTTTGGTCGTTACTATCATTTCTACAGCAGGAGTGCTCGTGACTACTGTACTTGCTGCTTATGCATTTGCACGTTTGAATTTTCCAGGAAAGAAGATTATGCTTTCGTTAATGTTAGCTACACTTATGATTCCTGGAGAAATGTTAATTATTACAAACTTCATTACCATCACGAAGTTAAAATGGATCAATACTTATCAGGCAATGATCGTTCCGTATTTAGCGAGTGTATTCTATATTTACCTGCTGACACAGTTCTTTTCACAGGTACCAGATGCACTTTATCTGGCTGCAAAGGTTGATAAATGTAATGATTTTAAGTATTTGATCAAGATCATGATTCCGATTAATAAGAGTCCGATTACCACGGTATGTATCTTAAATGCAATCGGATGCTGGAACTCTTTTATGTGGCCGTTACTTGTTACAAACAGCAAGGAGATGCGTGTTCTTTCATATGGACTGATGCAGTTTCAGACAGAGAACGGTTCATCATATGAGCTTATAATGGCAGCATCTTGTATTTTAGTACTTCCGATTGTTGTTGTTTACCTGATTCTTCGAAAGTACGTCATTGAGGGTGTTACACAGAGTGGTATTAAGGGATAACTTGTTGTGATTATTATGTTAGAAACCGGAAGTCCGGATTCTATAGAGAGTACAAAAGTACTATTTAGTCCCCATGCCCGAAGCGGGCAAAAGAAAGGAGAAATTCATGAAGTTAAGAAAAGTAAGTGCAGTTTTAATGTCAATGTCTATGGTTGGTGCAATGGCTGTTCCGACATTTGCAGACGAGGCAAAGACTATTGAGCCATGTGAGATCACATTCTGGCATGCAATGAACGGTAAGCAGGAAGAATCTCTGACAGCTCTTACTGATAAGTTCAATGAGGAGAATGAGTACGGCATCACTGTTACACTTGTAAATCAGGGTAACTACAGTGACTTAAGCACAAAGCTGACAGCAAATGCAGCTGCAGATACTTTGCCGGATCTGTCACAGGGCTATAACAACTGGGTAACTGCTTATACTGATAAGATCGTTCCGCTGGATGATTTCGTTACCGATGAGGATTTCGATTATGATGATCTGATCGACAGTTACAAGGATGAGTGCGAAGTATATGGCTTTGTTGCATGTGTACCATTCAACAAGAGTACTTACGTTTACTTCTACAATAAGACTCTGTTTGATGAGGTTGGCATTGATGTACCGACCACATGGGATGAGCTGACTGAGGCAGGAAAGAAGTTAAAGGAAGCAAAGGATATTGAGATTCTTGGTGTAGATGATCTTTCAGGCTTCTTAGAGGCATCTTTGCATCAGAATGACTGTGAGTACGTAAGTGAGGACGGCGCTCTGTTTGATAATGAGGCAGGTCTTGAGACAGTTTCCTATATCATGAACCTTTACAACAGCGGCTATGCACGTCTTGTAGGTGAGGACAGCTACTTCTCCAATGTTATCTCCAATCAGATGATCGGCGGTTACATCGGTTCTTGTACTGGTGTTTCTTACATCACTGCAGATGGATGGGAGCTTGGCGTAGCACCAGTTCCGGGCAACAAGGAAAAGGCCGTTAATCAGGCAGGTACTAACATTTATATGTTCAGCACCGATGAAAACAAGCAGAATGCTGCATGGGAATACATGAAGTATCTGACAAGCGTTGATTCCACTATCCAGTGGTCTGAAGAGACAGGATATCTGCCAGTAAGAAAGTCTGCATATGAGACAGATGAATTTAAGAAGTTCATGGACGAGGATAAGACCAACAACTATAAGTCTGCATACGAGCAGTCTCCATACTTCTTTGCTCAGCCAGTATTTGATGGCAGCTATGATGTAATGAATACTGTAAGCACTGTTTTAGAGGATTCTATTCTGGACGAGCTTGAACCAGAAGAAGTTCTTGAGAATCTTGTAACTGAGCTCAACGATAAGTTAGGCGTTGACGGTGTTGCTGCAGAAGAGGAGTCTTCTTCCGTAGCCGAATAAGTTAAAAGTAGGGACATACAGGGGCTGTCAGTTAATGGCAGCTCCTTTTTCATCTTTTAAGGAAAGGAAAATTTATGACAACATTAACATTTTATAATGGATTAAGAGAAATCGGCGGCACGTTTGTTGTAGTTGAAACAGATGAGGCAAGATGCATGTTTGATTTCGGATTTGCAGTAATGGATCGCATGGATGATAAGATTGCAGTGCGCTATAACGAGTGCGCGGCAGATTATGCACGTCTTGGAGTGTTAGCTTCACAGGATGGCATTTATGATGAAGAGACGGCAAAAACATTAGGCCTTGTAAGCTTTGAAAACGACAAGAAGAAAAACTTTTTTGTGATTTCTCATATGCATATCGATCATATGGGAGGTCTTGGCATGCTTGATCAGAATCTTCCAGTTTATATGAGTGAGGATTCTTTAAAGCTATATCGCAGACTTGAGGCCTGCGGTGATATTCAGGTAAAGGGCCATAAAAACTGCATCGGCATCTCATATGGTGAAAGCTTTACCGTAGGTGATATTACAGTTGAAGTAGAGGCAATAGATCATGACGTGGTCGGTGCATGCGGATATCGAATTACGACACCGGGAGGAACGATTTGCTATACAGGAGATTATCGTTTCCATGGCTTCCATCCAGAGATTTATAGGAGAAGGAGATAGTGCTTTTGTAATCCAGAGATTACAAAAGCATTTGGACAGAAAATGAAGGGCGTGGATGTGCTTATTACCGAGGGTGTTACAGTAAGCTTTGATGATGTGGATATACTTTCTCTTACTAAGCCAGAAGAACCAGAAAGAAGCGAGGAGTGGTTACAAGATACGATATGTAAGGAGTCCACAGAGCAGAAGGGACTTATTATTGTTAACCCATATAATAGAAATGTAGAGCGTCTTCATCATTTGATCATGACAGCACAAAAGACTGGAAGAAAGCTTGTCATGGACGGTATTCAGGCAGATTATGTGCAGACATTCTATCCAGAGGATGAGATTTTGATGTATGAAAACAGCGTTGGTGCTGATGCTAAGAAGGCAGAGGAGCGTGGCTGGAGTATTATCACAAGAGAGGAACTTCTTTCTAATCCGTCAAAATATATTTTACAGCAGGACTACGTAAACTTTTATGAGCTGATGGATTTAAGTTCTGTAATTACACTTTATATTCATATGGATGGTGCGCCGCTTGGCGATTATGATCCTTCTTTTGGAAAGATGCACCGTATTTTAGATCATATGAACATTCCATACATGAATATTGGAATCGGAGGTCATTCCAGACCATATTATTTAAGAACTATGCTGGATACCATTGCACCGCATATCCTTGTTCCGCTTCACAGCTTCCGTCCGGAGCAGGTAAACACCACACATGCAGATAAGCGCATCCTGCCAGAGTATGGTGATTGCTTTGCTTTTGAAAATGGCGAGATGATCTTAAAGAAGAATTAAAATAGGAGCGACATCGAATGAGAATTTTAATTGTAAATGATGATGGAATAAAAGCTCCTGGTATACGAAAGCTGGCCGAACTTTCTATGCAGCTTGGTGAGGTGTGGGTTGTGGCACCAAAGAGCCAGTGCAGCGCGATGTCACAGAGAATTACCTTATTTGAAGATATTGAAGTGACACCGGAATGCTATGATTTAGATGGCGTGCGTGCCTATAGTGTGGGCGGAACTCCTGCAGATTGTGTAAAGGTAGCACTTGAGTTTTTGATGCCAGAAAAGCCAGATGTTGTATTTTCAGGAATTAACAGTGGTTATAACACTGGAATTGATATTCTTTACTCAGGAACTGTTGGTGCAGCAATGGAGGCGCTTGCAAATGGCATCCGTTCATTTGCTTTTTCTAACAAAAATGATACAAGCTGGGAGACTGCAGACGCATATCTTATTTCGATTGTAAAAGAGCTTCTTGATGAAAATCTTTCAATGGATCGCATTTGGAATGTGAACTTTCCAGGCTGTAAACTTTCAGAGTGTAAGGGAATCTTGCGTGATCGTATCCCTGCAAAGCACCAGTTTTATCAGGACGACTATGTGCGTACAAATCATGCAGACGGAAGTTTCTCACTTCGCTCAAAGGGTGTAATGACAGAAAAGGCAGAGGAAGGTACTGATATCAGTGCGCTTCTTAATAATTTCATATCCATAGGTTCTGTGCGCTGCGCGGCACTTGGATATCAAAAGGATTAGGTAAATAATGGAAAAAAGAAAAGTAAAAATCTATTATACGTCAGATGTACACGGATATTTCTATCCGACATCATATGGTGACCGAGAGGTAAAACAGATGGGTCTGTTTGCGTGTGCGTCTGAATACAAAAAGGATGACGATACACTTGTGATTGATGGAGGCGATATGCTTCAGGGCTCTGCATATGCCTACTACAGCAGAAATATTCTTGGAAGCTGCGAATATATTGCACAGATGGTAAATGACTGTGGATATGACTTCTATACGCTTGGAAATCATGATTTTAACTATGGTCAGGAATATCAGGCCATTTACCGCAATAACCATAAAGGTATTTGTGTATGTGAGAATGTGCTTGACAGCGAGGGAAATATTCTTTATCCGCATATGATTCACACGATGAAAAACGGTGTGAAGGTAGGACTAGTCGGTATCGTAACTGATTATATCAATGTGTGGGAGAAAAAAGAAAATCTTGTTGGCATTCAGGTGGTTGATCCGTTTGAGGCTGCAAAAAAAGCATTAGAAGATTTACAGGGCAAGGTTGATCTGACGATATGTATTTATCATGGCGGCTTTGAGAGTGATTTAGAGACTGGAAAACGTTTGTCAGAGACGACTGAGAATATAGGTTACAAAATCTGTACTGAGCTTGGCTTTGATGTACTATTAACAGGTCATCAGCACATGCCTGTGGCAGGAAGAATGGTTAACGGCACTTACACACTTCAGCCGCTTGCAAATGGCAGAGAGTATGCCTATGTAGAAATTGATCTTGAGAAGGAAGCATTTTCTTCTGGAAACGCAACTTATCCGGCAACAATTACCTCCATCAATTCAAAGAAGGTTCAGCCAAACCCTGATAATGCAAAGGCATTGTGCGAGAAGTACAGCTTTGTGGAGGCTAAGGTACAGGAGTGGCTTGATGAGCCGCTTGGTCATCTAAGCAGACCGCTTTACCCAGAGGACAAGGTGAAAATGGCATTAGAAGGAAGTGGTATTGCCGATTTGATTAATCGCATACAGCTTGATGTATCTGGGGCACAGCTGTCCATAGTTGGACTTGCAAATGATATTGTGGGCTTTAATGCTTGTGTAACAACAAGAGATATAATTGCCACATATCCATTCCCAAATACTCTTGTAGTATGCCGTATCACAGGAGAGAAGTTAAGAGCAGCTATGGAACGTGCCGCAGAATATTTCGAGATCGACGAAAACGGCAAAGTAGTAGTAGCAAAGAGCTTCCTTTCTCCGAAGGTCGAGCATTATAATTATGATTACTTTGCAGGTGTTACGTGGGAGATCCACCCAGAGGCACCGATGGGAAAACGTATTCAGAATCTGTGTTACCAGGGAAAGCCAGTGCAGCCTGATGATGAGTTTACACTGTGCATGAATAATTACCGTTATAGTGGTGCAGGTGGCTATCCGATGTATCCAACATGCCCATTGGTAAAGGAAATTAATACAGAGATGGTAGAGATTATAATGGATTATTTCCGTACACATGGCACAGTTGCCATTGATTTTGAGAAAAATTGAAAATAGGTGTATAATAAATGTTAATTGGGAAAGAATACAGATGAAGCTAATTGTATAAAATGTTGACGAAATCTGAAATCTTTCCCAATTGTTTTGTAAAACTTAATGAATATGTAAAGAAAACGTAAGATTTTGTCAAATTTGCTTGACTTTTATCGCGTGTTGTATTATACTAAGCACATGTTGATGAGAACAACATACAAATAAAAAACGCGCTTCTAGCTCAGTTGGTAGAGCACCTGACTCTTAATCAGGGTGTCCAGGGTTCGAACCCCTGGAGGCGCATCAAGTACCGGTTTTGGAGACATATGAGCTCTGGGGTCGGTGCTTTTTTGTTTTGCGAATTTAGAGTGGGGCGAGTGAACAGCACGAGGAGAGCGAAAAAAATAAATTGACATAAAAAAACTGTGCGCTATAATAAATAAGAAGAGTTTTGCATTATAAAAATAGTGCAATTGGACTATATTCGCGTGGGGGAAGGAATGAAAACTCGAAAAACAGAACAAAATGCGCGCAAAAATTATAAAAAAGTATATTTTTTGATGATTGTAGCGTTTACAATCCTTTTTTTGACGGCAATCGGATGCCAAAAGGAGGTTGATACAAGCTTAGAAGCACAGTCTTCTATAGTGGAGTATACATGTATTTCAGATTCTGACAGTGATAAAAGCTTTTATGTGATTTTAAAGAATTACCATGGAGTCTACTGGGAGACGGTGATAGAGGGCGTATCAAAAGCGGCAAATGAAATAGATGCATCTGTATATCTTGGCGGAATCGACAATGAGACTGATACTGAAGGCCAGATTAAATTGATTGATGAAGCAATAGAAAGCGGTGCGAGTGGAATTTTGCTTGCACCGGCAAACTCGGATGAGCTTGTGGAAAGCTGTAAAAAAGCAAGGGAGAGTGGGATATATGTGGCATTGATTGATTCTTCCATTAATCAATGCGAATTTGATGCCTGCTATATGACAGATAATGTAAATGCAGGACAGATGGCGGCAAAGGAAATGCTTGACTTATTAAAAGAAGCAGGCAATTTGCCGTCAGAGGAGCTTAAAGTAGGCATTATGCTGTCATCTGATACATCACAGGCGATGGTAAATCGCGTATCAGGTTTTTTAGAATACTGGTCTTTGCATTCACCAGAAAAATGGGAGATTGCACAGGACATTTACTTAAATGGCGGTAATGTAGAAAAAGCGCAGTCTGATGCGAAGAAGCTTATTGATCAGCATGAAAACCTGAAAGGTATTTTTGGGTGTAGCAATACATCAACCATCGGCATAGCAAGTGAGCTTTTAGAAGAAAATAGAAAAGATATTGTTTTAGTTGGTTTTGACATGGCAGATATTACGGTTCAGATCATTCAAAATCCGGATTATTTTGCAGGAACACTTATGCAGAGACAGGATCAAATGGGGTATCTTGGTCTTACTGCTTTATATGATTTTGTAAGTGGAAGCAGGTATGAACAAAAGTATTTTGATACTGGAGTGGTACTGATTGATGCGGATTATCTTAGTGGGAGGGAATGACCGTGAAGGATCGAAGAAAGAGCAAAAAAAAGAGAAGAGGAATGCTAGTATTATATCTAGTAGTGTGTACTGCTGTAATTGTAATAGCCTATTTTCATCTAACGAAGATTGCCAAGGATTATAATACAGAGCATTTGGAGTTAATCAGTGGATTATATGCTGAAAAGATGAATGAAACTATAGATTATCTTCAAAGCTATGCAAAGGAAAATGTCAAAACAGTACGAAATATAGAGGAGAAAGAGCCAGAGGAGATATTAGCGCGTTTGGAGCGCGATCTTGATCAGACTGTTTTTTGTGATATAGGTTTTTTTGTGAAAGACGGTGAGATCTATGGCGGTGCCTGTGCGGTGGCTGATCTTAAAAAGAATGGATTAGATGAACAGGTAAAAAAAGCAGAAGAATCATTTGTTTCTGAACCATATCAGTCAAGTAAGAATGGTGGTATGGTTATGACGGTTGTTGCTATGGCGCCAGATGATGACAGAATAGATGCACTTTATGTATCTGTTATGATAGAAAATTTAAAAAAGCTTGGGATTTATGAGCTTTTACAGGGCAAAGTCAGCGTTCATCTGCTAAAGTCAGATTCGGAAAATTATATTACATGTATTAGCGGTAAAGAATCAACATCAGGTATATGGAATAATCTGCTTCTTCAGCAAAAATATTTTCGCTATTACAGCTCGATCTTGCCGAAGCTGAAATCTGCAAAATCGTCCACGCGCTCGGTGCGCTTGGGTGCTACGGGTGCTGCGCTCTCGGCGTCGCGGGGGGCGTAGGTGCGCTCCGGCACACCGGACGGACGCGGGCCGCGGGGTGCACCGCTGCGGTTGCCACGGTAGCCGCCATTGCTGCGGCGCTCACCGCGATAACCGCCGTTGCGGTTGCCGCCGGGACGACGGCCATTCCGGTTGCCGCCACGGCCACGGCGCTCGCCGTAGGTATTCTCAGTCTGAGCATCCGGTGCGGTGGAGTAGATGACCACGCGGCGGTCACGGCCCTCGCCCTTGC
>ERZ832522.5483-NODE-5483-length-11531-cov-2.834611_pt1 | contig 11531 bp, 10 predicted proteins | sample MGYA00519951_ERZ832522 | MGnify/ENA primary metagenome ERZ832522 (study PRJEB31850, sample SAMEA3708728) | human gut metagenome | biome: human gut; feature: human-associated habitat; material: faeces | place: China | collected 2014 ... | reverse complement strand
TATTACTTCATCAAAATACAACAGAAACTATATTTTGATTAATTCTGGAGATTTAGGTTTATTTTCTGCAACCACACCTTTGATTTTAGCAAAAAAATTTACACTGGCAAATTATGTTAATTTTAGTCACACCTATGGCCAGCCGATAATTCACGCAAAGACTATTTCTGAAAGTAATGCAGACAGAAAACGTCTTGCCAACGAAGTTGCTAATGCCGCACAAAATAAGATTGTTGTTACTGGTATTGAGGACGAAGTTGATATTAAGACATTTACCATGTCTAATTCAGAAAAGATATACACCGGACTTATTGATTTTTCTAATAGTGAAGTTTCAAATATTATTTTAGGTAGTGAATCTATGGCTGGTGGAATGCAATCTTATGTAGGATCAACAAAAGCACATCAAGATATTTTCAGAGATCGCATAGAAATGTATCGCAGATACATTGAAAATGTTATGAATGAAGAAGTTCTCCCAAGACTTGTAATGATGGGATATATTAAACCGGGGCTTGTATTTCGGTATTCCAATAAAATTGAAATGAATAACGAGGATCGAATCAAGCTATACAATTTCATCACTGATAAATACGAGGTATCTTCAGATGAAATAGAAAAAGAATTTGGCGTAATCGTCGGCAAACAAATTAATTCTGAGTCCAATATGTCTTTGGCATCATCAGGAATTGAGGATACTGCTACTCGTAACGATAAAGGAATTATGTCAGATGAAGAATATTATCGTAGATATGGGCATTCACGTGGAAGTAATAAGGTTACAAATTTTTTGAAGGGAATGTAGTAAATGGCAATACTTCATTCCCCACATTTGAGAAAGTAATTGCCGCAAAGTACGAAGATAAGCCTGAAGAGAACAAGCACAAAGAAGAATATGTCACGATCTTAAATGCTTTCAAGAAACTAATTTATTCTTTTGAAGACAGTGCGGAGTCATGGGAAATGTTTGAGGATATAGTCACTCTACGATGTTCATTTTTAATAGACAAGGTTATTACAGGATTACGTATAGATTTTAGCGAAGCTCTCAATATATTGAAAAACAACAATACCGGACTTACAGAAAAAGACAAGCAAATACGTGAGGTATTAGTTGCAGCGATAGATAACCTTGTAGATTTTTCCATTGCAGAAGAGTTTCAAATGGTAAATGAATTGCCGGATGAAATTGATCTGAACGATATGGACAAATATGAAGAAATATGTGAAAAGTATAATTTCATTTACGCAAATCAAGAAAATAAGGACGTTCTATATGCCGCCAGTATAGCATCATGGTGGATTGATATACCATCAAACACAATTATAACTTATATGACACAGGGGGATGAAAGAGTAAGGGCATCACATCTTTCATTGGAAGGACTATCTTTCCCTAAAAATGAATTTCCCTCAGATTTAATTCCCCCAATCGACTATGCTTGTCGCTGTTATCTGATGTCAAATGGATTTGAATCACATGTTCTTGCATCACTAAAGAAAGCTTATTCATCCAAAATAGTTAATCCCATTTTTTCTGAAAGTTTAGCTACTTCCGGAAGAATATTTAGCGATAAACACCCGTACTTTAAAATTCCACTAAATAAACATGAAAAATTAAATGAGATTGGAAAAAGAATCAAAAATAAATTTATGATATATGCCTAAGATAACTTTGGATCAGTTTATAAAACAATGGGATAGTAAAATTCCTATTGCCAATAGAATTGATTTTAATATTACTGAGTTCGCTACAAAAGTGGGTGAATATTCTAAACGCTTTTTTAGGATGTCTTTTGCAAGTGGGGGCTTCTATGCGACTGGGGGTAAATGGGAACCCAGAAAATCAAAATGGGGAAAAAAATACACCCATAAAGTATTGGATGATACAGGTATGTTGAAAGGGTCTATATCTGGAAAGGGGGAAAATGTTTCAAGGCAATCGGGGAAAAAAGTAAATGGTAGAACTCCTTTTACTAAAATGGGAGCTGAATACAATATTCATACTGAAGAAATATCCCAATCTGGAGATGGTAAAAGAGGGTCAAATCCACATGGTAAAGGCTATGCAGCAGTTCATAACACTGATCCTAAAATTTCCCCATTTACAGTCAACCAGTGGTCTAACAAAAAACCAGTACAAAGACAATTTATTGGATTTAATGACAGACTCAATGATTATATCAATACTCACTATGTTCCAATTATATTTAAAGGACTACCACAATGATAAAGGAAAAACCAATTATAAAAAAGGAGGATAATACTGACATTACAACACCTGAGTTGGTTGCAGAGAATCCCTTTGTTAATATGTTCAATGCTGTTAAAAGAGCAATCTTAACAGTAAGAGAGGATGAAGAAAACACCGCAAGTCCACCTCTATTTAAGACAATTATGATAGATAATGGGCAGTTTTTGAGATTGATACGAGATGATAATTTAGAGTCTGAAATAGCCTTCCCTGCAATTTTTGTTCACTTTACAAATATAAGGTATCTTGTACAGCAACAGAGAATCGGAGAAGGAAGAGCTACAATGAGAGTTCGCTTTATTCTAAACACACTTAATAATGAAGACATAGAAACAGAATGTGACCCATTTATTATTTTCCAGAGAATAAATGTAGCGATACAAGATGCAAAAGATAGAGAACCAGCTTTAAATGAAAGATGTAATCTTATGTTTTTTGATATGCCAACCACCACAAATATGCTTCAGGCTTATTGGATAGATTATGAGGTATGGTTTCGTGAGTCTTCTGCTTGGAAATATAGAAACTGGGTAAAAAGGTATCTTGTTTTGCCTCCATTTACTAATCACAGCGACCAAAAGCCAGAGCATAACGAAGACAATCACAAAAATCATACAAACCCGACTCACAATGAAGTTTCAGGCTTTGTTCCTTCTGTAGAAGATGATGATGAAAATCCAGACAAGGAGGATAATTCAAATAATAATCCTACAGAAAAGCCAGTTCTTCCAGAAGAATAAAATTGCACTAAAAACATACATATATTAAACCAACTATTCATTATAAAAACCAACTATGAATATAAATGATCTAAAAAATGTTGTTGGAGAAGTAAAAGCAAATGAAGTAGCCGAAATTAAGTTTTTCGGAGCTATAACAGAAGAATCTACACGACGATTTAATGAAGAGTTTGAGTTCTTAGAAGATTGTATCAAACCATCTCTAATCCGTGTTCTTATCAATAGTGATGGTGGTTCCGTATTGCACGGAATGACAACTTATTCTACTATTTCAAACTCCAAAGTTCCAACTGAATGTATAATTGAAGGAATGGCGGCCTCAATGGGATCAGTTATCTGGGCTGCTGGTGAAAAGTCTCTAATGCGGGATTATTCAATTTTAATGATTCATAATCCATTTCTGCCAGACTCTAATGGGGAAGTATCCGATATGGTTAAGGCATTCACTAAACAAATTGAAACCATATATCGTAAAAGATTTGGTCTTAAAAAAGATCATGTCAAATCCATTATGGAAGGAGAAGCGGGTAAAGATGGTACTTTTTTTGATGCGGACAGCGCAGTTAAGGCCGGAATTATTTCAGCAAATTGTGTATTAAAAACATCAAAACAAGTATGTGACAAAGTTAAAAATGAACTTGCGGGTATTGAGGACATGTCTAAAATTCAAAATATAATGTGTAAAATCAATGGAGAATTTGATATGTCACAATTTGAAAATAAACTATCCAAAACTGGAGACCCTAATCTTAATCAAAACGATAATCCCGCTCATGTGGGTAATTTAATCAAAACAACAGACACTATTATGAATGAAGAAAAAACTATCGGATTTGAGTTCGGTGCGGTAGCCGCCTCTTTAGGTCTGAAAGATAAATTTGAAGTAAAAGATGTTATGGCTCGTATCTCAGATTTAATGTCTGTAGAAGCCAAACTGGATACCGCCAATAAAGCTCTAAGTGATGCACAGGTGGTAATAGCAGGTAAGGATGCTGCACTTCAGAATCTTCAGAAGGACTTAAATGAAGTAAATGCTGAATTAAGTGGTTACAAGCAAAAAGAAGAAGAGGCTAAACAGGCCAAAATTGAAAGTCTTGTTCAAAATGCCATTGACGAAGGTAAAATCTTGGAGACATCAAAAGCAGAATGGATAACAATGGCAAAATCCAATTTTGAATTGGCTCAAAATACCCTCAATTCAATTCCTGCTCGTGAAAAAATCACAGAGCAGATCGCTTCAGACCCCCAAAATGTAACTGACGCAGCCAATGCAGCGAAAACAGTAGAAGAAAAAATGGCTGAAAAAGTACAGGCTGTAGTTGGGGAAAAATTTGAGTTTAAAAAACTCAGCTAACTAATCAGAAACTAAAACTTAACTAACAATGGCAAATACAGTAAATTTTGCACAAAACGGCTACGCAGGTGAAGTCCTTGAAGACCTGTTGGTCTACACTGCTCAGGGTAATGACACTTACAGAGAAGGATTGATCCACATTAAGTCAGGCATTCAACACAAGTACACTCTCCCTGCTGTGAAATTGGGGGACATCATTCAGGACAATGTGCCAACCCCTACTTCAAGTAATGGTGGTAAAGGCGGTGATGGAGAAAACGAATACACATTCACAGAAAGATACCTTGAACCGCAGGAATTTATGGTTTACTTAGAATTTAATCCGCGGGACTACGAGAAGTACTGGAGATTCGCTCAACCGGACGGAAACTTGGTATTCCGTGAACTTGATCCGAAAATTCAGGCGACTATGTTACGGTTGCTTATGGATAAGAAGGACGAGTTTATAGGTAATGCAATTTGGACTTCAGCTAAAGGCGGTGCGGCACAGTCTGGTATTACGGAACCTACTGATTGTACTAAGATCGGTGATAAAAAAGAGAAGTATTTTGACGGTGTTATCAAGCGCATCATTGATAATGTTAATGCGACAGATGCAGCAACAGTAGCAGGTGGTCAATGTATCATATCTGGAACAACTGAACTTACAGATGGGGCTGCTGTAGAGAAAGCCCTCTATGCAATGTGGAAAAAATGTCCGAAGCAAATTCGTAAAAAGTCAGGTCTTGTATTCGTCATGGGCTGGGAAGCTTGGGATGCTTACGACCAGTATTTATCAGATAAGCAGGTTAAATATTCTGAGAACACTCAGATTAATCAATATCGCTTTAAAGGTAAGCGAATAATTCCAATTGTCGGCATTCCAGAGCACACTATTACGCTTGGTGAATTTAGTACAGGCATGGAATCTAACTTGTGGATGGGTGTTGATTATGCAAATGACACAGAAGTTCTGAAAATCGACCGTCTACAGGCAAATTCTGAATTGTTCTTTTTCCAAATGCGCATGAAACTTGATGTCAACATCGTTCGACCGGGTGAAATTGTTGTTCATACCGCTTACAAAAAGAAAACAGCCTCAGAAGGAGCCTAATCACAATTCAAATCTAACCTAAAAGGGAGTGGAGAAAAACTCCATTCCCTTTTTCATTTAACAAAGAATATGGCAAGACCTAAAAAAGAACAAAAAGAAGAAGTAAATGAAATAGCTGTCTTAACACATGAAAATGCTATAGTAGACACTCCTTCAGAAAATAGCACCAATATTACTTCAGAAGAAAATAAGTCAAATGAAATAACTAAGAAAGAGGATACCACAACTCCTTCAGAAAAACCCAATAGTACTTCCACGGAGTCGGAACCAGAAATAAAGTTAGAAAAGCATGTAGAGGATATTTTAAAAATATATCCACAATATGAATCTCTATATATTGATAATAAAGGAGGTGTATTTACAATTGATACTAACCAAAATATCAGAGGTAAGGCTATTCTTTACAAAAATCCCTATCACAACTAAACCTTAAAATATAATATGGCATTAGGTAATGTTTCCATTAAAGATGTAACAGGTAACATCCCGGCTACATCTGTTTCAAATGAAAAAATCACTGGCCTGTTATTCGATACTTCTCTGCAACCGAAATTGTTCACAGAGGGGTATGGTAAGAATAACTTGTCAAAGTTAAAATTAGGTGATGTTTGTTACATCACAAGCCGTAAACAAGCAATCAAAGACTTCGGTATTATAGAGAGAGTTGAAGCCACTGAAGAAGAAGAGAATAACGCCAATTTCATGCACGGTATTCCGGCTTATCATATTTCTGAGTTCTTCCGGAATAGCGGTAACATTGACAGTTATGGCCGCTTATATGTTATGTTTGCAGATTGCTCTTCAAATTGGGACGCTATCGAGATAATACAAAGGGCTGCTGGTGGAAAAATCAATCAACTTGGTATTTATACAGAACAGCCTCTTTGGAAAGTTAACGGAGATGAACCAAAATATAATTTGAACATTGTAACCTCTGTGAATGATAAAGCTGTTGCGTTGGCAGAACAAAATCAACCACTTTCTATCATTTTGGCTGCAAACTGTTCCAATACCGGATCAGACACATCCGACGGAAAGAAAATCGACTTGAATAAAATCCCATCTTGTATCTGTGAATGTAGTCGTACCAGCGTCATTTTTGGTCAAGCGCATGACGAGTTGATCTCCACAATGCAAAAACGCAATACAAACAATTCTCCGGTAGGTTTTCTGGGAGCAGTCATGGGTTGTATTGCAAAGGCTAATGTACATGAATCAATAGCTTGGGTACAGCAATTCAATCTCTTCAGTGAAAAATTCCAAGATATTGAATTAGGATTTGGTGATATTAATCTAACATCAAGTGGTGACTTTACCAGTGTTAATTTGTACGAGTCTTTGTCCCCCGTACTCTTGGATGATTTGGATGATAAAGGATATATTTTCCCTATCAAATATAGTGGCCGTGAAAATGGTATCTATATCTCAAAAGACCAAACGTGTGCTAAAAATGATTTTCGTACAATTGCCCGGAATCGGACAATCAACAAATCACGAAGAGCAGTTAGAGATGTTTTACTTCCTTATGTGAACTCCCCGCTTCTTGTTAATCCATCAACAGGATTGCTGGCTCCATCTAAAATTACATCTTTCAAAAATCTGGTAAGCGACACTATTCAGAAAATGAAAACCGCACAGGAAATTTCTGGGTTCTCAGTGACAATTGATCCCAATCAAAACGTCTTGATTGATGATACTTTGAGAATTTCTTATGTGATAGTTCCAGTAGGCGTAGCAACTCAAATACAGGTTGAAGAAGGATTATCACTAACCGAAAAAAAATAATAACCAATGGCAGTCATTAATAACGTAGCCTATAGCTGGAGTATGATTACACTTGCTTCAACAGCATTAGGCATAGATGAAGGAAGCACAACATTGGCCGGAGTATCCGGTATCAAATGGAATAAATCTCGTAAAATAGAACCCAATTATGGCATGGGCGGTAAGCCTGTTTCAAGAGGATTCGGAAACATTAGCTACTCAGCTTCAATCACAATGGATTACGCTACTCAACAAATGTTGAGATCGACTTACGGGTCACTGATGGACATCGGAGAGTTCGACCTGATTGTGTCTTTCGCTAACCCGTTAGCTTCGGACGACTGGACAACTACCACAGTAACTCTAAAAGGATGTATCTTCAGCGAGGATGGCATGGAGTCACAACAAGATGACACTAACATCACAAAAGAGTTCCAGTTGAACCCATTCGATATTCAGATCGGTGAAGGTGATACTATCTAAAAACCACAAATCAGAAAAGGGGGGCATCTGCTCTCCTTTTTTATAAACTTAATTACCATCACCTTGCTATTCTTAGTAAAACAAATCATAAAATAGAATTAAAATCATGGAAGAAAAAACATTAACTCTCAAACAAGAGACAGAAATTAAAGAAAAAGCAATGAAGCTTAAAGAAGAACACAAGCTTCGTAAAGTGATCCCTATGGTTGTTTTTGGGGAAGTCGAACGTAATGAAAAAGAAGTATATGTGGCTTATATGAAGGAACCTAATTTCCCGACGTTTTCAAAATTCATGGCCGCTTCTAAAAAAGATGAAGTAATGGCTATGAAGACACTGGCAAAGGACTGTTTTATTGACGGTGATAAGGAATTGGTGGACAATGAATCTCTTTTTCTATTCGGCCTTATGGGACAACTCTCTGAAATCATAACCACCCGTCAGAGTACTATCGTAAATTTTTAAGTGACGGGGTGGTAACAGACGAACAGCGCATGAGACAAAGGTGCATATATATTCGTCATTACTTTCCCGGTGTTGATCTAAACAATATTTCAGACGAAGAATTTGCAATGCTTTCAGAGGATGCACTTTGGCTGCATCAACAAATGCTTATATCAAAAGCCTCTAACGCCCTTCTTGCTTAATTCTATACTTTCATCCCCTTACTGTACATAATCATGTTTCAGTAAGGGGATTTATTTTTACAACTTATATCCTATACCTAATGACAATGCAACAGTGTGATTATCGAGAGAGTTATTTTTTATCTCACCAACAGATGTTATATTTCTCATAAAAGAAAGATTAAACATAACCCTTAACTTTTCATCGACATTATAATATGCTCCAATTTCAGGCTTAATACCCAATACAACTTTCTTAGAGTTATATTCATCCTTGTATCTTCTATCGTCAAATCTTGTATCACAATTTTCTCTCATTAAAAAATCTAAAGTTGGAGCAACACCCACATATAATGTCACTTTATCAAAAGAATGTTTGACTCTAAAAGAAGTATTTACATGCAAATAATTCAATCGTGCTGTACGTCTTGCATATCCATAGCGACTCCATTCACCCTCTTGTAATACTGAATAATCATATACAGTATCTTCTCCCCCTTTTTTTATGTATCCTATTTCGCTTGACAAATAGAACCAATCATGCTCAAAATAGTCACATCCCAGCATTACAGAATAAGTTGGACGTTTTTCATATAAATCGTCCCCCTTCATCCAAGTGAAATTTAATCCATGCTCCAGTTTGATAACCTGAGAAAAACTATCATTCACACCAACTGTCAATAAAGCAAACACTAATAATGCAATCTTTTTCATAACTCTCTTTTTTTAGTTTTCACAAAAAGAACGCCTTCAAAATTGGTTTATTGCTTTGTAAAAAGGAAACAATATCAAAAACATAAATTATATAATTAATTACATTGTTTTACTAATTTTTCACAATACTCAAAGCAATATAGTAAATTGTATAGCGTTTGAATATCCTTTGTTTCATTATAATATGGATACTTATTCGGTATAAATCAATTTTCGCCATTTCCAGCTATTCTTCATAAAGAATAAAAAGATATGGGAATACAAGACTATCAAATAAATTATGACATCCAAGTTCAAGCCAAAGGCGTAAAGGAGCTTACGTCATTTGCAGCAGCAGTTGACAAATTAAAATTTAGCGAAAATCAAGCAAAGAACTCTGTTGCAGCATTACAAGGGATGATGGATAAGATGGATGCCATATTTCGTCCAAAAGGTAAAAAAAGAGACATCAATTACAAAATAGATGTAGACACAAAAAAAACAGAAGAAAAATTATTAAGAATCAGCTCTTTACTTGATGAAATAAAAACTAAATCGCAAGGTATTAAACTGGTTATCAATGCTGGTGAAAAATTAGACTCAAAAAGTATAAAAGCACAAGCTCAGGCTGTAATCAATAACCAAATTGTCGAACAAAGTAAAAAGGCTGGAAATCAAGGGAAAAAGAATGTTAAGGATACTATAAATTCATTGACTGAACCTATCAACAGGATTAACCAACTAATAGGGAAAGTTAATGCGGCTCTTGTTAGTCTACAGACCGGACGAGAAATAAATATCAAAACCGATGTTGCCAAAGAGAGATTACAGGAAATCCTCAGTCTGATGACTCAGATAAAAGGAGCATCAAAAATGACTCTGGGCATGGGAATGGGGAGTCCTCAAAAAGTATCACAAACTCAAAGTCAATCAAATGGTAGTGCAAAAATAGTTCCTGTTTCTCTTATGACAGGAAGTAATGTAAAAAACAACATCTCACCAGAATTAACACATGAACAATATAAAATTTTTGATAAAGCCCTTAAAGAACAAGAAAGAGAACACAAACGTAATGTAAAAGCTAAGTTAGATGCGTTTCGGAGAAATGGAATAGAAGATCAAAAAAGAGCTGAACTTTTTGAATGGGCACGGGTAAAAGACTCTTTAAATAAAGATAAAAAAATAGCAGTTGCACAGAAAGCTTTATATCGGGCTGGTGTGTTAGAAAACAAAGTAAGCGATAACAGACAGAGAGCTGCTATAAATCGTTTACAATATGCCAAAGCTCCATCATGGAGAAGTATGCCATTTGCCGGGATGGTTAGTGGATATATGGCTTATGGTTTGATAAAATCTGAACTTGGAGCAGCCGTAGATTATGCGAATATCATGGAGTCGGCCAGAAGTATTTTGAAAGTCGCAGACTCCGATCTTTCCACTTTTGAAGAAAGATTTGATAAGATGTCTCGTAATGTTCGTCAGATCGGTATTGATACGAAGTTTACAGCACAAGAAATTGCAGGTGCTACCAAGTTTTTGTCTATGGCTGGTATGAGTATTGAGACCATCAATGCGGCAATGAGACCGATTACTAATTTGGCCTTAATTGGAGATAATGATGTTTCTCAGATTGCCGACTTGACTACTAATATAATGTCAGGTTATGACATAAAGAACACATCAATGAACCCGGTTGCTGACATCATCGCATCTACTATATCCAGATCGAATGTGAATGTGGTAGAAATGGCCGAGTCATATAAAATGGCGGCTGGCTATTTAAAAATGTCCGGTGTGGATTTTGCAGAGTCTTCAGCAGCGATAGGTATTTTAGGAAACTCTGGTATCAAAGGAACAATGGCTGGTACAGCGTTGAGAGCCATGTCCACCAGATTTGCAAAACCTACCAAAGAGGCACAAGATACCTTAAATAGACTTGGTATTAAGTTTACTGAGTTTCATAATGTTTACGGTAAACAAGTCGAAAAATTAAGATCATTAGCTGACATTTTTGAAGAGTTGAACCAAAAAGGAGCAACGATGGGTGACATGCAGGCGATTTTCGGCAAGATTGGTGGAAACGCTGCAATGATGTTCGTCGATAATTATGCCGAATTAAGGACATTATCTAATCAAAATAGAGCCAGTCATGGCATTTCTACAGAATTAGCCGAAGTAAAACAAAATACAACCAAAGGACTTTGGGCACAAATGACATCAACTTTCAGCGAAAGCTTTATGCAAGCCTATGAGTTGGTTGAGCCTATTATCAAAACCACGTTGAAAGATTTGCTATCCAAATTCAAACCTCGTGAGTTTGCACAAGGTATCGCCACAATAGGTAGAATGCTACTTGATGTTTTTTCTGTATTGGGTAAAATTGGTGCATGGGTAACAAGAAATTTCCATTGGATTGAACCTTTAGTTTTTACCGGATTTGTTGCAACAAAAATATTTAAATTAGCTGGAGCCTTAACTAATCTTGGAGTAGCACTTGGATTTATCGGCAAACAGGCTGGAATATCT
>ERZ832522.5480-NODE-5480-length-11533-cov-18.295696_pt1 | contig 11533 bp, 9 predicted proteins | sample MGYA00519951_ERZ832522 | MGnify/ENA primary metagenome ERZ832522 (study PRJEB31850, sample SAMEA3708728) | human gut metagenome | biome: human gut; feature: human-associated habitat; material: faeces | place: China | collected 2014 ... | reverse complement strand
ATCCAGGATGCCAGAGCTGCTAATGCAGAGATCATGGGTATCCGTGATGCTTTACTGAAATAAGTACATATATATAATGTATATAAAAAAGGAGATGTTCCGACCGGGGCATCTCCTTTTTACTATTCTGTGGAAGTCTTTTATCCCTGATAGGTAATAGACAACAAGGTGATATCATCCGATTGTACGGCTCCTACAACGAATTTTCCTACTGTTTCCGTTATTCTGTCTACAATTTCTTTGGGGCTCTTTCCGATCAACTCCCGGCAGTTTTCCAGCAAACGTTTTTCGCTGTACTGTTCGTGGCAGGTATTCATCGCTTCTGTTATTCCGTCCGTATAGAGCAGCAGGTTGTCGCCGGGCGATAACTGCAAAGTCTTTTCGTGATAAGTCATGTTTTCTACGCCGCCCAATATAAAGTCGTTTGTGAGCGGGACTGATACAACCGTGTTATCTGCCTTCATTAGAACCGGTGGATTATGACCGGCATTACAATAGGTTACAAGACCGGTATTCAGGTTCAGTATTCCGTAAAACGCTGTTACGAACATTTCATTAACGTTCTCCTGGCAAAGGAACGTATTTGAGCGTTGCATGCACATGGCTGCCGAGTTTTCCGTCAGTGCAATTGTCCGGATGACAGTCCGGCTGATCGCCATAAAGATGGCAGCCGGGACACCTTTGCCGGCAACGTCTGCAATGAGTTTGGTGGCCGACATGATCACCAGACTGTAGGCACCCTCCAGCACATCCATCGTCTTGCTGATGGCGGTCTCGATGCTGCCCATGCGCAGGCGGTTGCGGGTGATCAGGTAGCAGATCACCTCGGTATCGGAGGAGCCGTGGAAGATGGCGCCTTCATTTTCCAGCTGGCGGCGCAGCTCGATGGCGTTGGTCAGGTTGCCGTTGTGGCACAGTGCCATGGTGCCGCGGCCATGGCGCACGATCATGGGCTGTGCATTGGCGCGCACACGGCTGCCTGCCGTGGCGTAGCGCACGTGACCGGTAGCCATGTGCGCATTGGGGTTTGCCAGACTTGCCAGCACCGCCGGGGTGAACACCTCGTTCACAAGGCCGAGGTCGCGGTGGCCGACAATGACGCCATCATCGTTCACGGCGATGCCGCAGCTCTCCTGACCACGGTGCTGCAGGGCATACAGAGCCGAGTAGGCCGCAGCGGCCACATCCTCGGTACCGGCACGGTCGTAAATGCCGAAAACGCCGCATTCTTCGTGCAGCGGATATGCAAAATCAGACATTGGTTCTCCTTTACAGCTGGGCGATCTCAGCCTGCAGCTTTTCCTCTTTGGCAGCGATCTGTGCGGCCATGGCGGTGCGCTCTGCTGCCAGCTTTTCGGCCAGAGCGTCGTCACTCAAAGCCAGAATTTCCGCAGCCAGCCATGCGGCGTTCTTGGCACCGTTCAGAGCCACCGTTGCCACCGGGATGCCGCTGGGCATCTGCACCGTGGCAAGCAGGGCATCCATGCCGTCCATGGCACCGCCCTTCATGGGAATGCCGATCACCGGCAGGGTGGTGTTGGCAGCAAAGGCACCCGCCAGATGTGCTGCCATGCCTGCTGCGCACAGGATCACGCCGAAGCCGTTGGCACGGGCGCTTTTGGCAAACTCCGCTGCCTCGGCAGGGGTGCGGTGTGCCGAAAGGATGTGCGCCTCAAAAGGGATGTCCAGCGCTTTCAGCTGGGCACATGCGCCCTTTACCACCGGCCAATCGCTGTCAGAACCCATGATCACAGCCACTTTACGAACCATATCCAAACCTCTCTTTCTCAACCGACAAACAAAAAAGGCTGCGGTACACCCGTACCACGGCCTTTAATTCTGCGTATGCTCTCCCGACGCTTTGCACAAAGTTGCACGATGCCCCTGACATGCCCGAATGTTGTTTCGACCCATGAGACCCGGCAGCATCTTCATCATTGAAGTTCTCCTCCGCAGTTCCTTGTGCTTGCGTTTTCAGGCGGCGGAAAGGCCCTTTCTGCGGGCCGCCGTCCCTGTACTACATACAGTTTACGGCAAAAAAACATCTTTGAAAAGAGTGTTCCCACAAATTCTACCTTGTGTTTTCATGCCGTCAAAAAACTTTCAAAAGTTTTGTGCAGTTTCGACATTGTTTTTCTTTTTAAGTATGACTTATAGTTTAAGTATATTTTATGTAAATAGGACGCGTTAACTTTTTGTACAATAGACGGACTTTTTTAAAAAATAATTTTTGCTGTAATTGCCCGTGCAGCGCGGATGAGGTCCGCCGGGGCACAGCACACCTGCGTGCCGATGCGCCCGCCGGAGACATAGACCTTCTCCTGCGTCAGCACGCTCTCATCGAACACAGTCTTATACTGCTTTTTCATGCCTACCGGGCTGCAGCCACCGCGCACATAGCCGGTGACCTTGTTGATATCGGCCACATGGATCATGGCAACGCTTTTTTCGCCCACACTGCGGGCAGCGGCTTTCAGATCCAGCTCTGCTGCCACCGGAATGACGAACACAAAATAGTTTTTGCTATTGCCCTGCGTCACCAGCGTCTTATACACGCAGGCAGGGTCTTCGCCCATGCTGCCTGCCACATCCACACCTGCCACGGCAACGCCCTCTTCATGAGCGTACTCGTGGGCGGTGTAGGGCACCTTCTCGCGCTCCAGAATGCGCATGGCATTGGTTTTTGCTTCTTTTCCCATTGTAGTATTCCCCTTTATATTTAGCTGGTTCTATTCTTAAGTATGATGGCATTGGGTCAGCGTCCTCGCCCTCTCCGTCATTGCTAACGCAATGCCACCTCTCCCAAAGTGAGAGGCTTTGGCAATCCACGCAAAGTTTCCGTTTTTGCCAAGGGCTCCCCCTTTGGGGGAGCTGCTGAGCGCAAGCGAAGCTGAGAGGGCGAGCCTGCTTTTCCTTTTCCTGCCCCCATTCTACCACTTTCTTCAAAAAAATTCAAAATTCTCTTGACTTCAGTTTCCTGAAGTGATATCATAGCGTCACACACTTCAGAACCCTGAAGTTTGACACTGCAAGCTGCGGCAAAGGAGCCGGTCTCCCTCGCCGTTTCACACGATAAGGCAAAGGAGACAAAGCACTATGATCATCGTACTCAAACAGGACGCACCTGATGTACAGGTACGCGAGTTCTGCCACGAACTGCAGGATATGGGCCTGCAGATCAACGATTCCAAGGGCAGTGAGAGCCACATTCTGGGCCTGATCGGCGACACCAAGGCCGTGGCCGAGAGCTGGGTGCTGGCAAACCCAGTGGTGGAGACCTGCCGCCGCGTGACCGAGCCTTATAAGAAGGCCAACCGCAAGTTCCACCCGGACGACAGCGTGATCGATGTGGACGGCGTAAAGATCGGCGGCGGAAACTTTGCGGTCATTGCCGGCCCCTGCAGCATTGAGAGCGAGGAGCAGATCACCTACTGCGCACAGCGCGTGAAGGCTGCGGGTGCTTCCCTGCTGCGCGGCGGCGCGTTCAAGCCCCGCACCTCTCCGTACTCTTTTCAGGGCATGCGCAGCGAAGGCCTCGACCTGCTCAAGCTGGCACGCCGCGCCACCGGTGCTCCCATCGTGACCGAGATCATGAACACCGAGCACCTGCCCCTGTTCGAGAATGTGGACCTCATTCAGGTGGGTGCCCGCAACATGCAGAACTTTGAGCTGCTCAAGGCCGTCGGCCGTCAGAAGAAGCCGGTGCTGCTCAAGCGCGGCCTTGCCAATACGCTGGAAGAGTTCGTGATGAGCGCCGAGTACATCATGGCTGAGGGCAACGAGAACGTCATCCTCTGCGAGCGCGGCATCCGCACCTTTGAGACCAGCATGCGCAACACCCTCGACCTTGCCGGTGTGGTGATGCTGCACAAGATGACCCACCTGCCCGTTATTGTGGACCCCAGCCATGCCTGCGGCCACGCATGGATGGTGCCGGATCTGGCAAAGGCCGCTGTTGCTGCCGGTGCCGACGGCCTGATGATCGAAGTGCACAACAACCCCGCCAAGGCAAAGTGCGATGGTGCCCAGAGCTTGACCCCCGACCAGTTCGACGAGCTGATGCAGTTCATCGGCAAAGAGGTGGAGTTCTTTGGCAAAAAGCTGAACTGATGATTTGAACTATCCTCTGCGGAATTATTATTTTGTGTTTGCAACGAGGAAGATCCTGCGGGATCTTCCTCGTTGCTTTTTCACACTGCATCTTCCGGTTCTGCCCCTTTTCCTGTGAAAAAACAACCCCGGGGCGCTTGCGGTCACCCCGGGGTTGTTACAAGAATGATCTACTTTTCAGGAGATCAGGCTCTTTTCCTTGGCCTTATCCCAGACAAGGCAGGTTTGGAGCTTGGTCACATAGCGATAGGGGCGGAACTCGTTTTCCTTCACATCGTCCATCAGACCCTGCTCTTCCATCCAGCTGGCAGCCTGCCGCAGATGAAGGTCGGCGTCATCGATGTCGCTGAAGCTCTTCACCGTCTGCGGTTCCGGGCAGCCGGCCTTTTCCCAGATCAGGGTCGCCAGACCGGCGCGGTTGGAGGGCATGGGGACGCCGGGCATATTCAGCACGCGATAGATGCCGGTTCCGGTTTCGTAAATGCCCCACACGGCTGCACCGGTCAGCGCAACAGCCGCAATGCCGGCCACCACATCGCTGCCGCCGCCGCCGGGATTGACAGGGTCAACATTTCCACCCTGATACAGCGCTTCGACGGTCACGTTGCAACCGGGCATCTTAAAGTGTGCGGTCTGATCATCGCCCAGATCCAGCTCTTTGCCATCGTCACGCACGGCGCTCCAGCCGAGGAACTCTGCGCCCTCTGCGCCCTCCGGGAGGTTTGCCGTCACGGTCACGAGGGTGTTTTCCGGCACAACGGTGGCAGTATCCAGCTCCTGCTCCCCGGCACCGAGGTCAGCGGTTGCCTTCGCATTTACAGCGTTGACGATGTTGCCGTTGGCATCTGCCAGATAGCGGTATTCCTTGCCATCATCGCCGCGCTTATAGCCGATGATGTAGTGGGGATCCACGCTGATGAGTTTCAGCTTGTTCTGATAGCTGAGATCCTCGTTTTCCAGCGTGATATGACGGCCGAGGCTTGGATCGTCGGTCAGGATCGTTGCCGTACCGGTAAAGGTCTTTTTGATGTTGATCGTCTGACCGGCACCCAGATGGATATTGCTTTGGGTGTTGTTCTCAAAGGCCGCGTTCTTCAGGGTCACTTCGGAACTGCCAAGGTCCGCCAGACGGATGCCGTCTTTTCCGCCCTTGATGGTGCCGCCGTTGATCTGTGTATCGCCGAAATCGCCGTTGCAGTCAATGACCGTGCCTTCCGCATTCGAGGTAGCCACCGTGCCGCCGTTCATGCGCAGGCCGCCGCGGTTTTTGATGGTGCAGTCGGCATCCGAGGTAATGGTGCCGTCGTTGATCTCCACCCGGCCCCAGTTGTTTTGGATGCAGCTGATACCCACCGACTCAAGAACGCCGTCTGTTGTGGTGCCATTATTGATTGTTAAATAACCAGAATTCACAATGCAGTTTCGTCCGGTAGTTTTGTAGTTTCCTCCATTGATTTTCAGAATCGCACCAGAACTGTTAGTAATTGCAGGAGACGACATACCTCCATCAACTTCTGTAATCACCGAAACATCCGTCAGTGTCATGTGCCCAGCATTTTGGAATACATAAGTATGGTCTGCTATCGTCTTAGTATACTTTCCGCCATTAACGACTACTGTACTGGTACCTCCAGTCGTCACAGCATATCCACTCGTCGTAGTCACGTCAACATTGTTCAGGGTAAGATGATTGTTCGTTCCAAAAAGCATGATAAAGTTTCGAAGAGGTGTTATATAAGTACCCCCATTTACAACAGCATTGCTCGAATTGTAAAGATCCATAAAATGATGTCCGCTCAGATTCACCGTGTGACCATCATTTTCAATCGTCACCAGCTTTGCATGCTCGACATCTATGAAAATCGTATTAGTCTGTGTAAAAGTAACTTCACCAGTAATGCGAATCGTCACTTCATCCGTGGTATCATCCTTGGTATCGATCTCAATACCGCCGGTATAAATTCCTTCCGGGATCTCGTAATCACCGCCCTTGGTGATTTTCATGCCCGTAGTGGGGATCGTCGTGGCCGTTTCCGCATTTTCCTGCGCAGTTACGCCATTTTCAGGCGTACCCCCCAGAGCAAGTGCATTGACCGGAAGGACAGATGTCATCATGCATGCCGCAAGCACTGCACTGATGAACCGCATCTTCTGTTTTTTCATCCTCAAAACCTCTGCTTTCTGTTAAATTTCTAAGACTTATGTCTTGCATTTTTAGTATAGCACCTCTATTTTCTGCATACAATCTTCACCTGCACTGAAATTTGCCTTGTAATTTCTTCTAATTTTTGTTGCCTTTGCTCGAAATTCTCCGAAACTTTTCCCGGTAGTACCGGCCCCCCGGCATTCCATTTTTTGCGTATTTGTGTTATACTATAGTGTATTTGCAATCCACCCTGAAATGAGGTTTTTTTATGAAAGCACATATCGCACGCAACCAGAACGCCGGTGTCCCGCTGGTTCTGGGCTGGAACCTTTCCCCCGCCGACCGCGGCAAGCTGGAAGGCATGGCTCCTGCCTTTGGCATGAAGGTGCTGCTCGTCTCCCCTGCCGATGCGGGCAAGACCGTGGCCCAGCTGCTGGGCGAGGTGGAGACCAAGGCCGCCCGCACGCTGGTGCTGGAACCGGGTGCCTACCCGCCGGCAGTGGTTCTGGCCAACTTCAAGGAGAAGGATGTGGACACCCTGCTGGATCTGATGAAGCAGGCACAGGTCACCATTCCGCTCAAGGCCGTTGTGACTCCCTCCAACCGCAGCTGGGTGTTCGGCGATCTGCTGGCCCACCTGCAGGAGGAGCACGCCGCCTTTACCGCCGCAAAGGAGAACCACACCGTATGAAGACCCGCGCAAAACGTTTCGTCAGCGCCCTGCTGGCCGGGGTGCTCTGCCTGAGCCTGCTGGCAGGCTGTGCCTCCAAAAAGAAAGAGCTTACCCGCTATTCCACCGTTTTTTATGATGTGTTCGATACCGTAACGCAGGTGATCGCCTACTGCGAGAGCGAGGAAGAGTTCAACACCCAGATGGATGCCCTGCACGCAGACCTTATTACCTATAACCAGCTGTATGATATCTACAACGATTACCCCGGCGTGACCAACGTCAAGACCATCAACGACAATGCCGGCAGCGCTCCGGTGGAGGTGGACGACCGCATCCTCTCCATGCTGGAGCTGGCCGACCAGATGTACCAGACCACCAACGGCAAGCTGAACATTGCCATGGGCAGCGTGCTGAATATCTGGCACAATTACCGCGAAGCTGCCGAAGCCGCCGAGACGGATGCCGACAACAAGCTGCCCACCATGGAAGAGCTGGAAGCAGCCGCCCAGCACTGTGATATCAACAACGTGATCATCGACGCGGATGCCCAGACCGTTTATCTGGCCGACCCGGAAATGTTGCTGGATGTGGGCAGCGTGGGCAAGGGCTACGCCGTGGAAATGGTGTGTCAGGCTGCCGAGGCCCGCGGCCTGACCAGCGCTCTGGTGAGCGTGGGCGGCAACCTGCGCGCCATTGGTGTAAAACCGGACGGCAGCCAGTGGACCGGCGGCGTGGAAAACCCGTGGAGCTCTTCGGATGTATACACCTCGGATTCCATGCTGGACGGTGCCATCAACATGAGCGATATGGCCCTTGTGACCAGCGGCGACTACCAGCGCTACTACGTGGTGGACGGCAAGCGCTACCACCACCTGATCGACCCGGACACCCTGTTCCCCGCCGCCTACTTTAACGGCGTGACCGTGCTGTGCAGCGACTCCGGCCTTGCCGACTGCCTGACCACCGGCCTGTTCTGCCAGCCGCTGGAGGACGGGATGAAGATCGTGGAAAGTCTGGACGGCGTGGAAGCCATGTGGTGCACACCGGATCAGCAGGTCATCACCTCTTCCGGCTGGGATTCCCATTTGAAAAAATAACCCTTAAAACGGCAAAAGGCCGACGCAGTGCTGCGTCGGCCTTTTGCTGTTTTATCAGATGGTGAACTGCACCACACAGAATGCCGCGTAGATGCACAGCAGCGCAATGCCCTGCGGGCGGCTCAGCTTGCCCTTGAAGAGAGCGGGCAGGGTGAGCAGCAGCATCACGGCGAACATGACCGGGAACTCCAGCACCAGCGATGCATTGTGGCCGAAGAGCATGGAGTTCTGCGGAATGCTAAAGGGTGCCACCGTGGCGGAAACACCGCTCACCAGCACCAGATTGAACACGTTTGCACCAATGACATTGCCCAGCGAAAGTGCACCGTGGCCCTTTGCCAGCGAGGTGATGGCCGTTACCAGCTCCGGCAGCGAGGTGCCCAGTGCCACAAAGGTGAGCGCGATCACCGACTCCGGCACGCCCAGTGCCTGTGCGATCAGGGTGCCGTTGTCCACCAGCAGGTTGGCACCCACGGCAATGAGCACAGCGCCCACGGCCAGCAGGCCCAGCTCCTTGGCAAAGGATGCATTTTCTTCCGGTTCTTCCTCTTCTTCCGGGGCGGGGGCGTTCTTCATGGCCATCACGTTGCAGATGATATACGCTGCGAACATGGCCAGAAGAATCAGGCCCACCGGGCGGGAGAAGTAGCCGGTGGTGTAGGCCACACCGGCATAGAAGGCCGCTGCCACAAAGAAGAACAGCACCGGCGTGCGCAGGCTCTTGGGGTCTACCTTCCCCGGCTTTACCGCAATGGTGAGGGCCGCAATGAGCGATGCATTGCAGATGATCGAACCGATGGCGTTGCCGTAGGCGATCTCGCCGTGGCCGGTAAAGGCCGAGGTGGTGGAGACCATCACCTCCGGCAGGGTGGTGCCAATGGACACCACGGTGGCACCGATGAGCAGCTCCGGCACATGGAAGCGGCGGGCAATGCCCGTGGCACCATCCACGAACCAGTCACCGCCCTTGATGAGGCACAGCAGGCCCACGATGAACAGCAAAACAGGAATGAGCATAGTTTTCTCCTTTTGTTTTTGGCAGAGCAGCAATAAAAAAGAGGCCTTTATTACATCCTGCCCAAAAACGGGAAAGTGTAATAAAAGTCTCAAGCTTCCGGTGACACAGCGGGCATTTCTGCCGGGATGTCGCTGCGCCACAGCGCACCGTTTTTGCAAAACGAGCGCCCTTTACTCCCTTTTATCCGAAAAATATTATACCGGTTTTTGCACCAAAGTGCAAGAGGAGCGTTGAAATTTCATCCGGCCTTGGCTACTTTCTTCGCGTTGGGATAAATACGCTCCATGCGGGCATCGTCAAAATGCGCATCCAGCAGCATATCGATGCTGCTTTTGGGCGCTTCACCGCTGGTGCGGGCATCGTAGCGGGCAAGGGCCAGCGCACTGGTGAGCATGTTCACCGCCATGAACACTGCCAGCAGGGCGGTCATCCATGGGCGGACGCGGCTGCGCACCTTCTCCATGCCTCTGAGCACCAGCGGATAGCCGTAGCGCATCCATATCACCGCCGCAATGCCCCAGAAAAAGCAGTACAGCAGGTTGATGCGCCCGCCCAGATTGAACTTGAACTTGCTGTAGTCCCAGAACACGGTGCCGAACAGCAGCTCGGTGACGGCGCTGCACACGTATTCGTACACACCGCCCATGACGGTGCCGAAGGCGAACAGATAGCGGTCGCTCCGGTCCTTTTCCTGACGCAGCAGCACCGTTGCCAGCACCAGCGCCAGACCCCACACCACGCTGAACGGCCCCCAGACCAGACTGGAGCGGCTCATCCAGACCCCGGCGGTCACGCGGCAGAACACCGTCTCCACCATGTCGCCCAGAAACGCGCCGATCACGAACAGCCACAGCAGATCGGACACGCTGAGGAAGTTCTTTTCCCCCTTCCGGAGCGCAGTCTGCTCCTGCCGGGCCGCAGCCGGGTAAGCATACTGGATGCGTTTTTCAATGTAAAGCACGATCCTGCGGCGCAGCGTATCCGACCGCTCCCCCAGTCTCTGGTTGAGCTGCTCCAGCATCGGGTGCCGGGCCGCATACTGCTGCACCAGCACCGCCGAACCGATCTGGTCCAGCACCGCCACCGTCAGCGAGACCCATACTGCCGGGCGCAGCAGCCAGGCCGGGATATGCGCACACAGCTGCAGCAGCACATTATTGCCCCACAGCACACTTGCCGTGCCCAGCGCACCCCACAGCAGCGAATACTGCAGGCACACATAGCCGTTCAGATTGAATTTTTTTCCGGAATAGTCCCACCACTTGCGGCGGTGCAGGCGTTCCAGCAGCTTGGCGGTGATCCATTCCATCACCGTTGCCGCCATCATACAGGCAAAGAACAGGTAGACCGGCTCGGTGCGCAGGTCGCCGAAACTCACGGCCAGCAGCACGCCGGTGGTACCGTAGATAAAGCAGAACGGGCCTGCCGCCGCACCGCGGTTGGCAAACCTTCCGCCCCGGATGGTCGCGACTACCGTCTCAGCCACCCAGCCCAGAAAGGAATATACAAGATAAATAACACTCAGAGTATAGAAGTTCAGCGTCATAAGGTTCCTTTCGCTTCCAGTTTTTTCTTACTGCATTGATTGTACCCGTTTTGGGCGCTGTGTACAAGAGCCGTGCAGAAATTTTGTCACTCTGCGACGCGGCAGGCTCTCCGGGCATCTCTGAAAAGACGAAGATCCAGCCTGTTGCTTTGTTTTCAGATACATCTTAGAAAAAGGCCCTGCCATCCCGAAGGACAGCAGGGCCCAAAATTACAGCTTGAATTTACAGAGCGGAATCACAGCTGGCTCTTATACAGCTCTACGATCTCTTCCACGCTGGTGTCGCGGGGATTGCCGGGACGGCAGGCGTCTGCGAATGCGGACTCGGCGAGGAACTGGATATCCTCTTCCTTCAGGATGCCGTGCAGATTTGCGGGGATGCCCACGTCTGCGCTCAGCTGCTTGACGGCGGCGATGGTGGCGTCAGCGGCTTCCACATCGTTCATCTCATCGATGCCCACAACGCCCATGGCCTTGCCCACGGCACGGTAGCGCTCACCGGCAACGGACTTGTTGTACTCCAGACCCACCGGCAGCAGGATGGCGCAGGCCACACCGTGCGGGGTGTCATACAGAGCGGACAAGCCGTGTGCCATGGAGTGGACGATGCCCAGACCCACATTGGAGAAGCCCATGCCGGCGATGTACTGGCCCAGAGCCATGCCCTCGCGGCCTTCCGGGGTGTTCTGCACTGCGCCGCGCAGGCTCTGGCTGATGAGCTTGATGGCTTCCAGATGGAACATATCGGAGATGACGCAGTGACCCTTGGTAATGTAGCCCTCGATGGCGTGGGTCAGAGCGTCCATGCCGGTGGCAGCAGTCAGGCCCTTGGGCATGGAGGACATCATATCGGGATCGACCACAGCGATCTCGGGGATATCGTTGGTATCCACGCAGACGAACTTGCGCTTCTTCTCCACATCGGTGATGACGTAGTTGATGG
>ERZ832522.5463-NODE-5463-length-11566-cov-2.526366_pt1 | contig 11566 bp, 7 predicted proteins | sample MGYA00519951_ERZ832522 | MGnify/ENA primary metagenome ERZ832522 (study PRJEB31850, sample SAMEA3708728) | human gut metagenome | biome: human gut; feature: human-associated habitat; material: faeces | place: China | collected 2014 ... | reverse complement strand
TCGCTATAACCCGGTTGTCCACGGGATTGATATAGAGATACTGCCCAAGCATCCCGGCTTTGGCAAAGCCGCCGTCGCCGGTTGGCAAAAATTCAAACTGCCCCAGCGCTTTCCGGACAAACTCTTCCGACAATATCCGTTTGCCGTTATAGACCCCGTTCTGCAAATAGAGCTGTCCCAGCTTCGCCATGTCCGCCGTCGATATGTATAACCCAGTCGCTCCAATCGGATAACCGTAGGGGCACTTAGAAAACGCATACTCCCGGAATTGCAACGGCACCAATACCTCCTCAATCAGAAAATCATCCAGCCTTTTGCCCGACTTCTCCGTCACCACCCGCGATAGCAGGTAATAGGCGGCATCACTGTATACCGATACCGTACCTGGTTCGTATTTCAACGGTTTGCTTAACACAATCGAGAGAAAATCATCTGTGCCATAGCTTAAAATATCTTCGCAGTCGATATCCAGAAAACCATGCTCAAAACCGACCATGTGGCGCATCACGTCGCTTATCTTCACCTTTTTCCACTTTTCATCAAACCCTTCCGGAAACTTATCCGCAAAAATAGGGTAGACCGGATCGTCCACCGACAGCAATCCGCGGTCTTCCAGTATCCCCAGCGCCGTTACTACAAACGCTTTCGTCACCGAATAACTGTTGTGGCAGTGTGATGACGGGACAATGTCAATATTCCGGCTTACCCCATCCTTGATTTCGCAGATCGAGTATACGCACATATTATCCTGCTCCGCAATAGCACGCATCCGGTCCAGCGCCGCCGAACCGCTATCTTCCGCTCTGACCAGCATCGCCGCCCCCATTAGTAATATTCCAAGCAGTTTTTTCATGTTCGTTGTTTCTCCAGCAGGCTTTACGGCTATTTCAGCTCCGCAATTTCATCGGCTGAAAGCATGTGATTGTACAGGGTAACCTTTTTGACCGCCGGAGACAGTTTCAACGGCGCATTGTTGTTCATGATGTCCACAACATTGAAGTCGCCGAAGTTGTCCGCAACCTTTTCTCCATCAATATACAGCGCACCGCCAAGGTATTTGTCATAGGTGAATGCCACATGGTAACTCCTGCCCGGTTCAAGCTGCGGACCAAATGCCTCAACCCGGTCATGGTAATTGTCAATACTGTCCTCTATCTTCGCCTTGAGCTGGGCGGTATCTGTCAGATAGAGCATGACTTCACTGTATTTCTGCTCCCGGAACATTACCAGTGTCTGCGCCGGGTTTTCCTCCGGAACAGTGATCTCTGCCACAATGGTTATGCCACGCGTAATTTCAGTCGGCACTTCATGTTCGCCAGCTCCTTCAAAGGTGCCGATAAAACCGTTCCGGCGCAGCGTAACCGCTTCCGGCTCAAGTTTGCAGCCGGAGACTTCCGCATTAAGAATCGCAGTATAATCACCCAATTCTACCGCAGCTTCCGGAATCAGAGAGAACTTCACCGTCTCCGGTTCGCCATCGCTCAACTCCAGCTCTTCCGGCAACGCCGATTTCAAACGCCAGTTTTCCGGAAGTTCGAGGTTGAATTTCGCAGTGCAGCTTTTGGCGCTTGCCGGAATAATTGTCAGTTCAAAATCGTTATCATTATTCAACGCCCGCACCTTCAACTTGGGTTCACGCAGCGGCAGCCGGAACCGGGCACTCTGGCGACTGCCGTTATCCATGCTGGTTACCGAGGCGAAAAGTATCGCTTCCGGTATCTCTGGAACATATTCGTCCCCCACCAGAGTGGAGTTCATCTTCTTTTGCAATGTAAACGGCTTTGTCAAGGTAACGTCGTATTCAGCCGTAAGCATCCGGCCATCACGGTTGGAGGATTGCTCCTTTTTGATCTCTTTTACCTCAAAGTAGGGCTGATAACGCTCGGGAATCATCAGTTCCGGTTTCAATTCCGCCTCGCTCCAGCACGGGAAGAAGCTGTGCAGCGTAATACGGTTCGGAACACCAAGCTCCAGCGTGGCACCGGCACATTCAATGGTCGGTTCCGCAGTGAAAAACGGCGGGCAGAAGATTTCCGGACTGTTGTCCTTTTCTATAATCAAAGCCGTTGCGCTCCATAAGTTCCGGCAGAAGTCGCTATCATAACGCGGAACTCCACGGAAGGTCAGTTGCTGGACTCCACCATCGGTCGAGAACTTAAAGGTATTGAGCCGGTAATCACCGCTCTTTACCGGTACGCCGCTTAAAACCGTCCGCCCGTTCAGGGTAACCAACAGTGTGGATGGTTCGTAAATCCGCGAACCGCTTTCTCCCGTGAGCAGAGTCGCTTTATAATTTCCTTCAGGCAGATTGAACAGCAGCGTCCCCGGCAGTTCAGCTCCGACAAAACCACACTGCAAATCGTGCAGGCCGTTCAATGCCGTTTCGCCATTTTTAAGCATTCCGTTGCTGCGCCAGCCGATATTTTCCCCGTCAAACACGGTGTTGGCATTGACCGTGGTGAAGTTTTCCGCTTCTCCTCCAAATTTTACCGCCAGTACCGCATTTTCAGCCTCTTTCGCGTACTCTTCCAGCTGCGGCGCAAAATTTTCCCGCGCAACTATATCTTCCACCTAGACCGGCTGGCACAGGGCAATCTGACCCGGCGTGACAAATCTGGAAGGCTCATCCTGCGCATTGTCGCCAATCCGCACCCGGACATAATATTCGTCGCCTTTAATCGTGTACTCCGCTTCCAAACCCTCGACTTCATGCAGAATACGGCCGTTGCGGCCAATGAATTTGATCCGGTAGGACTGCTTATCCTGCGGTTTGACTTTTACTTTGATCGTCCGACCGTCAACTTCATAGCTTTCAAGTTCAGGGCCGGTCGAGGCATAGAATTTACCCAGACGGAGCGATTCCAGCAGATTTTCACGATTCAAATCCGAAACTTTACACACCGTCCAGCCGTAGCCGGGTGCACTCGCCGCCGGTGTGTAGTTGTAATAGTAGTGCGTGTCATCTGTACAGGAGCCGTAAACCCGTTTGCCCGCCGACAGCAGAATGTCCCAGATCTGTTCCACACTCGGTCGCGAAAGATCACCGTAATTGTTACAGCTGGGATCCTGATTCACTATTTCCAAAATATAGGGATCGTCTATCTGAAGCAGTTCGCGGTAGTCGAACGACCAGAGGAAATTCGGGTGGTTGACGTGCGGAACCGCCCCCAAATCCCAGATATTGCGCACGTTTGTACGGATTTCATCCACTATCGTCCCGGTATAGGCGGGCATTAAGGGAAATTCTATTCCCAAAGCGTTAATGTGTACCTCAATGGGACGGTCAAAACGGTTGTGCTGGACTATCGATAATTCGCTGCCGGGCAATGACATAAAGTCATTCAACTCCGCATCGTCAAACATATCTGCCGGATTGAACCAGCCGCCATAGCACCAGTCAACAATGTGGTCGGTGAAAATACAGACGTTGAACCCCTTGCTGTTATAAATCTGCGCCGCCTGCAACGGAGTGGCATTGCCGTCCGACCGCGTGGTGTGCATATGAAATTCACTTTTTACAAACCGTTCGCTATCCCCAGCATTTCCCAGCATAGCAACCCCCATCATTAACCCAATTGCCGCAAGTTTTTTCATTTCACTATCCCCATGTGATTTATCTGTTTCCTGCATGTTTTACGGTAATATATACGGTGCAAAACATTTTGCAACCGATACTTACCGGAATTTTTCCGGATAAAACAGAACTGATTTGCTTTTTTATTTTTATCATGCTAATTTAGTCTGAACTTTATTCCAGAATAATATGTAAGCAAGCGGAGGTTTCAGCGAAATGAATATTTTATCCCGAATTATGACTCCCGTGATTGCCGCGTTTAGTGCTGTCGCTGCGGCAAACGCCGCATCTTTGGATATCTCCGCGGATGAACGGGTGGATCTCGTATATACGGTTTTCCATTACGCCGGAAATCCGGAGTTCAGCAATGTCAATATCCCGGAGTACGCTAAAGGCATGGATGAATATTTTGCTCCGTACAAAGAACACCCGGTTATCCAGATGGCCAGAGAACTGCACGATAAACACAGCGTAAGCTATAACGCTGTAACTGAAATAGCGATAATTCTGGATTCTCCGGATTCTTTGCGGTTGACTGAAGGTTCAATGGAATCTATGGATAAAAGATGGCCGCGCGAGAAAGTGGAGGAGTTTTTAACCCTTTTGCGCGATTTTTCACAAAAGAGCAACTTTCACAGCTTTTTCTCCGCTCGCAAAGAACTCTATCGTGATCAGTACGAGTTCTGGCGGAAAACAACCGGGGACGCCCAATGCATCCCGTGGGTGGAAAAGTTTTACGGCGAAGAGCGTCCAATCCATTTCTTTATAATTCCAACTGTTTTTGAGGAGGGCGGAATAGCTCAGAATATAGTCCGGAATAATGAACTTTACTGCGGTATGGTATGCGCTGTTGTCGATCCCGATTACAAGCGACCGGAATCTCGCACCCCGGGCTTTATTGTGCATGAATTGTCTCACACCTGGACCAATCCGGTAACTGCGGCGATTTATCCGCAGATTCAAGAAACGGCAGAAAAGTTTTTTGATGAGGTGCAGAGCGTTTTGCCGGAGTCTTACAGAACACCAGCAGTTATGATGATCGAAACTTTCAACCGGGCGGCAACCGCAGTATATCTGCACGACCAGTACGGCGAAGAGATTGCGATGAAGCAATGTTTTGAAGATCTGCTGATGGGATTTTTACTGGTTACACCCATTTATAAGTGCATCATTGAGGAACGCGAAAAAGGCGGAGAAAACTGGCATTATGCCGACAGCGCCCAGGTTTATGTGGAGTGGGTTAATTCTCCCGGAGCTGTGCAACTGCTGGAAAAATATATAGAATGGCAGAAAAAGGCTCCCAAAATAGTATCATTTTCACCAGAAAACGGCGCAACCGGCGTCGAGCCGCAAACCCAAGAAATAGTGATTAAGTTCGATAAACCCATGCGTATAGCATATTCCATCTGCCGCGACGGTAAAGGAGAGTATCCGGAAGTTTCACATGTACAGTACAATGAGGACGGAACCGTTCTTACTATGAAAGTAAAACTCAAACCTGATACTGAATACCGGATGTGGTTTAATCATTTAAGCAATAATTATTTCCGAAGTCAGGACGGCGGCAGGCTCGCCGATACCGAATACGTCTTTTTCACCGGAAAGTAATGGATTTTTTATGTCCCGGGTGAAGATGAAAAAGTCAGTCACTGGTTGAAGTTTTTAATGTACCTTGACAATATAAGTATGCAATGATATATTCAGCTATGAAAAAGATCATTAAAAGAATATCCATTGTAATTGCGGTAATCGTTGCAATTCTGGCTTTGTGGCTGTTTTCGCCTTGCCGCAGCAAAGCGGTTGACGGGTTTATGTTTGGCATTCTTTTCGGCAACATTTACAGCAATGTCGGAAGTGCAATCCTTACAGTTGACGGCGAAGAGGAAAGTTTGCCGGTATACAAAGCACACAATAAGCCTTTTATCCTGTTAGGTCCATATCAGTTCGGCAATGATACATATGACTTTTTCTTTGTCAGCTGTGATCAGGTGGCCGGCGGAGCTGTCGACAAGGGCGGTGACGCGTGGACACGCATCGGAAAAAAATTGTTCATGGCAGATGATCTGTCCGGCGATCAAATTATGTGCCGCGCGCCAATCTGGGACTGGATGCACGATGAAAATTCTACGCTGGAGTTCAACGCTGAGTCGGAATCATACATCTATTCTTTTGATTGTTATATCAATGAGAAACACCGGCGGATTTCACTCGCCGTACCCCAGAAATTCTTTACCCAAGATATGCTCGAAGCATATAATTACCCCCGCGAGCTTTTTAAGAAATAGGTTACAGATTTATTATGAAAACAGTATTATTTGTTCTTCTGGATAAGTTTGCCGACTGGGAGGCGGCTCCTCTGGCGGCGGCGGTTACTACTCTCGGCGCACAAGTTAAAGTAGCATCGCCAAACGGTCAACCTGTACGGTCAATCGGTGGATTTACTACTATGCCGGATATCGGTATTTCTGGCGATTCTTTGAGTAGTTGCTATGGCTTGGTTTTGATTGGCGGTATGTCATGGCGGGAGAACGTCGCTGAAACTGTCGCCCCTTTGGTGCGCTCCGCCATGGAACGGAATATGCCCATCGGCGCAATATGCGATGCAGTCGTCTTCCTGGCCCGACTCGGAATCTTAAACAATATAACCCATACTGGAAATATGCTGGACGATCTGCAAAATTATGCCGGCAAAAAATATTCCGGAGAAAAACTTTACCGCAATGAACCGGCTGTTCGGGATAACTCCATCGTAACTGCCAACGGCACCGCCGCTCTGGAATTCGCCCGGGAAATGCTGGTCGCTTTGGGAATGCTTTCTCCGGACGATTCGGCAAAATGGTACAGACTATTCAAATCAGGTTGTTACCAGGCTCAGGAAGAGGCCGCATGGTGGTTTGAGATACTCAAACAGCATCAGGATTAAACTCAATTGCATTATTATTTATAGGTGTTTTGCAATAAAAAGCAATCGGGAAGAGCGGCATTCACTTTGGCGCTTATACTCCCCAAGCCAATTTTTTTACGTCACGCACTCACGACAAAAAATCAATCACCTCAGCTCGGAAGATTTATATTGAGGATAATAAAAAAAACAGTCTTGGGCTGGCGTGGTTTTCATGACTCATAAACAAAAAAGCCAGTCGGCTGACTGGCTGAATATTCATTGGTAGCGGGGGTTGGAATCGAACCAACGGCCTTCAGGTTATGAGCCTGACGAGCTACCACTGCTCCACCCCGCAGTATCTCTTGCAAGATATTTTAATATACCATGTTCTTTTTTATTTGCAAGCTCAAAATGACTTTTTTTGACCATTTATTGCAAATAAAAAATCCGTACCACCAAGAGTACGGATTTTTTTTATCAAATTCAGCTGATGCTTTATTTGCGCAAAGCTGCACAGAATTTCGCCAGACGACGCGCGGCTTCACGGATCATCGATTCACTGCACGCATACGACAGCCTTATGCAACCATCCGCCCCAAAGCCTTTGCCGGGAATTACCGCCAGCATCTCTTCCGCCAACAACCGTTCGCAGAATTCATCCGACTTTAACCCGAAACTCGAAATGTCACAGAATAAATAAAACGCTCCCTGCGGACGAATGCACTTCACTCCGTCTATCTCACTGATCAGATTGTAGATCAGATCACGACGCTCTGCAAACGCTTTCCGCATCCTTTCTACATCCGCAGACGCTTCCTTCAACGCAGTAATGCCTGCCCACTGCACAAACGTAGTCGGATTGCTCGTACTGTGACTCTGGAAGGCAATGATGCGTTTCGCCAACCATAACGGCGCAGTTAAATAACCTAAACGCCAACCCGTCATCGAATAGGTCTTGCTGAACCCATTGCAAGTGATCGTCAGATCGGCAATCTCAGGATTCAACGACGCTATACTGATGTGCGGCGCATTGGCATCATAAACCAGCTTTTCATAAATTTCATCCGCCAGAACCATAATGTTGCGCACTACCGCAACCCGCGCAATCGCTTCCAGCGTCTCTTTGCGGTAGACTGCTCCTGTCGGATTACTCGGCGTCGTCAATATCAGCAGCTTGGTGTTCGGCGTAATCGCTGCTTCCAGCTGTTCTGCCGTCAGCTCGTAGTTGTTTTCCGCTTTCGTTTCAACCGCAACTACTTTCGCTCCCGTGGCTTTGACCATTTCCGGATAGCTCAGCCAGTAAGGCGCAGGTATAATTACTTCATCCCCCGGACCACACAGCGCTGCAATCGCACTGAAGACCGAGAACTTTGCTCCAGGAGCAATCACTACCTGATTTACACTCGTTTTTATATTATTGTCCGCTGCAAACTTTTCTACAATCGCCTGCTTCAATTCCATCAGACCACTGGCCGGCGTGTAATACACTTTGCCCTGATTCAGCGCGTCGATGCACGCACGCTTTATTACCTCCGGGGTGTCAAAATCCGGTTCGCCCGCGGATAGACTCACCACATCCATTCCCTGCTGCTTCAGCGATTTCGCCATCGCCGCAATAGCCAACGTTGCTGACGGCGTCAAATCGCCCATAAATCCGGATACTTTTTGCAAATCCTGCATGGTAGCGCTCCTGTTCTTTTTTATCGGTTATTTGCCGCGTTTTAATATAACTGAAGATTGAAAATTGTAAAGCCGCAATATGTAAAAAACATGATATTTTAAATGTAATCATCTCAAAAAAAAAAATCATTCCACGATTTGAAAATCATACTCCTCTGACGTACCTTAATTCCCGGTAATCAGTATAAGTAATTGAAACAGGTAGGCAATATGATGAATATTATAAAAAATCTTATATGTTTTGCCGCCGTCGCCGGTGCCGCTTTTGCCGCGTGCGGCGACGATCTCGAAGCTGAACTCAAGAGCGCTTCCGGCAAACTGGCCATCGCCGATACTATAGGCGGCGAACCGGTCGTGAAAACTATGGCTCTCGCCTGGGCCGCTATTAATCCCAACCTCGAAATTACCATCGAAAAAAAATCTCTGCTGCAGGCCACTGAAGAGGAGAAAGATAAATATGACGTGGTCATATATTCCCGTATGCCGGATGACGATTTTGCCCTCGAACCGCAAGGCGAAAAATTCTGCTACGCCGTTGAGCCTGCCATCATCTATACTAATAAAAATTTCCCGGAGGATAATATATCAATTCAGGATCTGAGCCGGATTTTCTGCGGCGATATCGATTCATGGGAGAGTATAACCGGTTCCCCGTATTCCATCCGGCGGTACGGGGTCGTATTCCCAGCCGCAGGAGAGCGCGTTTTCCGCCATCTGGTCCTGGGGCAGCTCGGCTATTGCGACGCAATAAGCTGTTCCGCCGCCGCATACGATGTGGCCGTAAACTGCTCGGGAAGTCAATATGCCATCGGATTCGGCGGTTATTCCAGCCAGCTGCCTGAGGAGGTTAAAACTTTGAAGGTCGATGGTATTGAACCTTCCCCTGACGCAATCGTGCTCGGACAATACCCGCTTACCTATAGAAGAATGGCCGCAGTTACATCCGGCAATGACAATGCAAAACTGTTCGTCCGGCTCCTCAATACCCCGGAGTGCCGGGAGGTGGTCGCTCAATCCGAGTTCGTGCCGCCACTCGTGGCAGAGGCTAATGTCTCCACTGAAACAAAATGATGAAAAAATAGCCGAAAAGTTGTAATGAACGCTTTGCTGTTGCTGTTTTGGTGTTATATTATTTACTCAACAGCTATTATATTAATAATAAAAAGGTGCGGCGCGGCAGCGGATGCCGCCGCTCCAGCACAGTTCAGATTAAAATTTTTGCATCAGTGGGGAGAGTATGCGTTTTCAATGCCCGTCTTGTAAGAAAATTGTTGCGGCGCCGGATGGACAGTTCGGTAAAAAAATGAATTGTCCAAACTGCAATTGCCCTGTGGTTACTCCTGAGTCCGCTTTCGGCGCCGGAATTGTAATCGGAGATTTTGTCATCATTAAACAGCTCGGCGCAGGCGGCGCAGGCGTGGTATTTCTGGCTCATCAGATCTCTCTCGACCGCCCTGCCGCTCTCAAGATCATTAAAGAGGCTTCCCCGGACAGCAGCGACGATCCGGTAAACGACCTTATCCGCGAGGCTCGCTCCGCTGCAAAACTCAACCACCCGAATATCGTTCAGGCTTATGCCGTCGGCGAAGATGACGGCGTATTCTATTTCGCTATGGAATACGTCGAGGGCGAAACTATGAAAAGCGTCCTCAAACACGACGGAGCTCTGGATCCCAAAAAGGCCGCAAAAATTATTCAGCAGATCGCTGAAGGCCTTCAGTTCGCGTGGGATAAACAGAAGTTGACTCACCGCGATATTAAACCGGATAATATCATGCTCACCTCGTCCGGACAGGCTAAACTCGCCGACCTCGGTCTCTCCCGCCGCGCCGGCGAACACTCCGAAGAGGACGATTCCGACGAGGTTATGGGCACACCTCAGTATATCAGCCCGGAACAGCTTACCGGCGCAACCGTCGATACCAGAAGCGATATCTACAGCCTCGGCGCTACATTTTATCAGTTCGTTACCGGAAGATTCCCGTATGAAGGTCCCGATGTCGACGAAATCGCCAAACAGCATGTTATCGGAAATCTTACCCCGCCAAAAAGCGTTAATCACAACGTTCCGGATGCGGTAAACTCCATTATCATGAAAATGATGGCCAGATATCCCGAACAGCGTTATCAGTCCCCAGGCGAAGTCGCCAAGGCTATCGAGGCTTATCTGCACCCGACTACCGCAGGCACTCCTGCCGCCGGACGGCTTGGACTGGGCGGCGGACTCAATGCCGCATCAGGCAGTACCGCCGAATCCGCAGGCGGAGGTTTGCGCGCCGGAGGTATGAAGGTTCTGGCTCCATCCGGCAGCGCCGAGTCGCTCAAGGGCGCTTTCCATAAGCCGGAACTCCATAAGCCGGAAAATGAAATCCCGCATACTATCGGTATCGGCGTGCCAACATCACTTGAAGAAGCTCTCCCCGGCAATACCAAAAGCAGCAAAATGAAGGTGAACCACAATACCACGCCTTCAGGTGTGCTTCCTCAGGCCGCCGGCGGAATGCCGGTCGCTCAGAAAAAATCCAACAGCATTACCGTTATGGCGGTAATTGTGCTTGTGGTTATGCTGGCTATCGGCGCATTCGCCTTTATGAAGAGCAATGACAAAAAGAGTAATGCCGCTCCGCGTAAGACCGCTCCGGCCGCAACGGCTGTCGCCAAGTCCGGAGATGTTGCCGCTGAACCGGATGAAACGGAAGAACCGGTTGAGGCGCCTGTCACTGTTGCCGGAATTCTTGAGGCACCGGCACCAATCGACGGCGGATTCGAAAATGAAATGAAAGGCAAATATATCAACTTTGCTCTGGCAGTGCGCGACGCCGCAGCAGGCAACGATGTCAACAAATTTAAAGCTGTAGCTACCGCACTCGATGATGAACGCGCAGCTATCTCTAAAAGACCGGCCGCGGAACAGCGGATGCTCAGCGCAATGCTCGACGGATGGTACGGAATTCTGGTGCTGCACTCCGGCGGAATGAAAATCCAGAACGCACTGCTCAACGGCAGCGATTTGGCCGGTATGAGATTTGAATTGCAGGGCAGAGTCTATGTGGTCGACCGCGCGGAAAATATGAATCTGATCATATATCCGGCCGGCGAAGAGCAGAATAAGTCCACTTTTGCCCCCGCAAGGTTGGCCGGAACCGCTAAGGTGAGATTCTTTGAACAGCTCGGAAAGAAGTTGAATGTCAAGGACGCTTTCTACTGCTACTGCCTTTATAACGGTGATTTCCCTGCACTTAACGGAGTGAGCGCCGATGCAATATCCCGTAATCAATTACAGGATTTTGAACGGGCATATTTCCTGGGTAAGCTCAAGTATGGTAGTGAACAGGATAAGAGCGATCTGGACGCCAGGTATCATAATTACGAATCTTTTGTCTGGGCTTCACGCAATCTTTAAGTATGAGAATTGTGCATTTTTCCGA
>ERZ832522.5459-NODE-5459-length-11575-cov-3.288455_pt1 | contig 11575 bp, 10 predicted proteins | sample MGYA00519951_ERZ832522 | MGnify/ENA primary metagenome ERZ832522 (study PRJEB31850, sample SAMEA3708728) | human gut metagenome | biome: human gut; feature: human-associated habitat; material: faeces | place: China | collected 2014 ... | reverse complement strand
TTTCGGTGAGTGAAACTATTTTAGTTACGCATTCCCGCAGTTGGGACTTTTGAGACTCTGTTAATTCGAAAAATTCAAAATCATTCAGATGGGTGTCGTTATTCTCTATGATGAGTACCTGGCTCCCCGGTTGCATGGCGATCTTGTGCCATACTTCTCTTCGGATATTGTACACTATACCCGGTTGCATATTTACTACATCATAGGTAATATTTTGATCGGTGACAGAAGCACCGATCAAAGCTGCTTTTCCCTGCAACAGTATAAATACTTCATCTGTCTGATGGTGGATATCCAGTTTCTCAATTTGCTCCAGAGATTCGGCCTCCGCATAATTGAGATAGGCTACCTGCCACCTGTCGGTTATCAGGAACGGGTGATATCCCTTTCCTTCAAATGTGTGTTCATCAATGATTTTCATGATATAAGATTTTTAGAGTGAATATGATTTAGCTTTCTAAGATACGGTCTACTACCAATTGTCTGAATTGAGGGGACAACATGGAAAAGTAGGCTGTAAATCCGGTAACACGGACTACCAGTTCCGGATATCCGGCAGGATCTTTATGGGCAGCCAATACAGTATCCTTATTCATAATATTGACGTTAATCAAAGTACCTCCCAAGTCGAAGTGTGCCCTGATGATGGACATGATTAACTCTATATTATCCATATTGGCGAATGTAGGGTCCAGCTCCCATTGCATGGGTGCCGTATTGCCATATCCCGGCTGAATTTTAGCTATAATGGTAGCAAGTGAAAGCGATGCGCCGTCTTTTACAAAACCGGGAGTGGGATTTGCTCCATGAGAGATAGGTGTTTGCGCTAAACGTCCGTCGGGAGTAGCTCCCACACTTTGTCCGAATCCTACCGTATTTGCCCAAGAGAAGAAGCCGGGAATAAAAATCCGGCGTTTGTCCGGTTCGGACTGCAAACGTACCAGTTCTGTAAATGTTTCTTTGATCCGAATCGCCCACTTTTCGCCCAAGGATTCGGCGGCTCCATATTTTTCGCTGTTCTTCAATAAATGCCGTATTCTGCATCCTCCGTCTCCTGAGAAATTGTTTCTCAGATATTCGGTCAGGGTATTCCAGGACAATTTGTTTTCCAACTCGATGCGCTGTTCCAAAGCGGCAAAAGAGTCAGCGACAGTAGCCAATCCGGCTCCGTCAATTGCCAGGTTGTAGTATTCCGCTCCACCGTCCGATACGTCTTTGCCTTTTTCCAATGGCCCGTGGCTCAATAGATTTAGTAATAACTCCGGCTCATTGTATTTTTGAAATTTCAGGTGATGGCGAATTCCGTCGGCTGATGTTTGGACTGCCTTAGCCAAATGCTCGTTGAATAACATCCAGAGCCGGGAGGTGCTATGATCTTTTTGTTCATTCATCATTTCCGTATAGGATACCTCAAAAACTTTCGCCATATTTATTTTCACAAGGTCATTCATTGTATATTCCAGTCCGGGCAGCGACATCCAGTTGCATCCCACTGCTATACGACGGCGAGCCAGTTGTGCACTGAAGCCGTTCTTCATAAATCCTTCTACCAATGCTTTATCTCCTGAGAATCTGGGCCATCCATTCTTGTTCTTAACCAGGTACTCTACGGATTTCCGGAATAAGTCCTTGTTCAGACCATCGAACACTCTCACTGTCAGATTTAAAGAGGTATTGATTTTATCGGCAGCTTCCAGTATTAAGAATGAAAGGGGGGAAGTTTGGTCTTTACCTGATTCGTCGGGACCTCCCAATTGCCAGTAGACAGGGTCGTTCAGTAAAAAACACGCCAAATAATAAACGGCCGTTTCTTTATCAATCCTTCCTTCTGCCAAATCTTTTTCATAAAAAGGAGCCAATAAAGTATCAATTTGTCCGCCAGCTCCATCACGGTTGTAAGTTCTTGATGCAAGATGATACCATATGATCCACTGACAGGCTTCTCTTAATGTCGTTGGGGCATCATTGATAATGCTCTCGTTTACTTTGGCTATTTCCAGTAAGTTGTTTTTAGAACAATCGTCTGTTGCAGATGCAGCCATTCTATATGCCTGGTCGATATGACGCTGTATCCACCCCTGCACACTACGTATGACCCTTAGATGCAAGCTGTAGAAGTGTTGTTGCTCTTCTGAATGATGCATGGATTGGTAATGTTCTATCTTCTTTATCAAGCCATTCCATCCTAATTTTACCCCGATTTCATAATCAGGAGCGAAATGAGCGTCATCGCCAATACCACAAATGAGGTCATACTTCTTGATATTCTCTTTTAGAAAGTCATAAGAATAATCCGGATTCCATTTATTGGGTCGCATTTTAGACATGAAATACATCCATCTTCCTGCAAAAGCATCATCGGCATCAATATATACCGGATGAATATTCATCAGGCTGCAAAAGTTATCAGCCCATGCATCAAATCCGTAGAAAGAACCATCGGGATGGTTAGGTATGATATTCCACAAATTTTCCGGAGGAACCACCCGTCCATAGTCATCTTCGTCCAGAAGTCCTTCCTTTTCAATCTTTTCCTGAGTTTGAGCGAGTTTCCGCATACGCAGATTCGCTATTTTTTGCTCGTAATTCTTCATTTTTTGTTATTGTTTAAATTATATCTGATCAGTATTTCCTTTAGTTTTTGTAATTGTCCTTTCTTTAAAAAAGCAGAATTGCTTAAGGGATTCTTCATTCCTAAATTCTCGAACTTAACGAATCCCAATGAATGAAATCCCAGCAATTCATAAGCAGGCTGATTAGGTAATTGCCGAATGAAGCGGCATATTGACTCGATAGCTTCTTCGGAATCATTGACGTTGGGAATGACCGGTGTACGAATGGTCAAAGGAACAGCTTGTTTGGCTAGAAATTCCAGGTTCTTTATAATAGGAACATTGGAGTGTCCGGTCCATTTCCGGTGTAATGTGTCATCGGCCATTTTAAAATCGCACATCCATAAATCAACCCAAGGAAGGAATGCCTCCAACGTGTTAACATCAGTCAACAGATTGGTTTCTACAGCTGTGTGTATTCTATGTTCCCGGCATTTTTGGAGAATATCTAACGCAAAATCTTTTTGCTGCAAAGGTTCACCCCCTGAGAGGGTAATTCCTCCTCCGGATTTCTGATAGTAAATAAGGTCCTGGAGAATTTCATGTATGATGTCCGAAGAATCAACTTCTTTCCCAATCCAGGACAGTGCGCCCGAAGTGCAGCGCTCTGTGCATTTCCCACAATCAGTACACCGTTCGCGATGAATGGATAATCTGTTTGAGTCGATGAACAGAACTTCATACTCACATACCGTTATACAAGAGAAACAATGGATACATTTGTCTTCAATATACTGGAGTTGCGGTTTCATGCTCCAGGTTTCAGGGTTATGACACCACTTACATCTCAGATTGCATCCTTTTAAGAAGATGGTAGAACGAATTCCCGGACCGTCATGGATAGACATTCGTTGGATGTTAGTTATAAAGCCTTTCATGATATGATTCTTTTAGTATTAGCTGATGGGGACAAAGGTAGAGGTTGTCCATATACGTTTTTCCGATAGAAATTATTCATAGCGGTAGTTTTTTTACGCTATTCCGACTTTTTATGCTTTGACATATAAAAAAGAGTCTTCACGGGTTGTGTTTGTGAAGGCTAACTCTTAATATTGCAATCAAATCAAAAAAGAATATGAGAGATTCCGTTTTTAAGCTATCCTATTTTCTGAGTGCAAATGAAAAGTTTCATATTGCAAGAGTGAATATAACCTCTTCTCAGGACTTGTCCTTACATTCACATGACTATGCTGAAATCTTATGGGTTGAAAAGGGAACAGGCATTCACCATGTCAATGGACATCAGTTTAGACTATCTCCGGGAGATTTAATTATGGTACGTCCCAAAGACAGGCATACGTTTTCCTCTTCGGGAAAAGGGATCTTTATTTCCGTCAGCGATATTTTGAATGGAGTAACTTGTACTTTTGGACTACCGGTATGTTCCCATTTCAGATGAGATTATCAAGGGATATTGTGAAAAGACTATCTTCGCGGGCGGAAGAAGCAATGAAATACGGGCGATCCAATATACAGCTCGATAGTCTGTTGCTTTTCATTTTCCGGCAGATTACAGCTAATGAAAAGGTGGAAGATTCTTCAGAGATACCGGTTTGGCTATTCAATGCTATTCAAAAATTCAATAGTCCGGAATTTTTTATTCAGGGAATTGCGGGGTTCGTCACTTTATGTGACCGTAATATCGATTATGTGAATAGGATCGTGAAACTGCACTTTCATAAATCTCTGACTGATTTAATAAATGAGTTTAAAATGCAATATGCCACTACTCAGCTATCTATTACCAGTATGCCGATCAAGGAGATATGTACAAATTGTGGATTTAGGAATCTGGGGCATTTCTATAAGATATTCCGTTCTGTATATAATCAGACTCCTTACGAATACAGGAGAATCAATCAATTAATCGTATAAAGCTGACTGCTTCCAACAGATATTGGGGACACTTGAGCTGTAATGTGAGTTAAAAGAAAAAATTCTTTGCTGAAATGCTCCTGCCAACGGCAAATGCTTGTAATGTCCAAGGGGTAAGCAAAGAGAGGAAGAATCTCCTCTTACTGTACAAGAGAGAAGAGATCCTTCACTGCGTTCCCTTAGATATCTTTCCGAATGACAGAAACTTCAAATACCTGAACTGTTACGATTCACCTCATAAAGCATTACCTGATCCAGTATCACTCCCTCATCCAATGCCTTGATGACCAGTTGATGTGATTTCTTACCCGTAACGGGAAGTACGATTTTCCGGATTGCCTGATTACGAAGCACGTTCTCTTTCCATTCCTCGCTGCGCCCCTTCGTTTCGTACGCTATCACTTCAGGCTCGGCACCATCCAGAGAAACCGAGAAACGCAACTTATCGCCATGCACCGGATGATTGGGAAGTAACCGGATATCCACCTCTACCGAGTCCGTTTTCAGATTACCGAAAGAGAAAGTCAGCGCATCGCCTTTTCTTATCTCTGCGGCTTTGCCTTCATATCCCAAACCTTCGCAGACAATAGCGTTTCCCTTCTTTGCCTCCGCCGCGTTCCATTGACAGACTGCTTTACGGTCCGCTGTCATCGGAGCAGTAGCCGCCTTTCTTTCCACACGGTTGAATACAGGGAGCTTGCGGGGTTTGAAGTCCATCATGCGATTCCATTTTCCATTCTCCAATGAGTTATAGTGTTGAGTCAGTGCAGCAATGCTGTCGTAAGCGGCATCACTCTTTTCCCAGTCTTCCTTATCGTGGCGTGCCAATTGGGCGTATAACAGTTTGCGATTCATTTGTGTCGCAGCCTGTACGGGATATTTCACCAGTTCGAAGTAAGCACTCTGCCTACCGGCAGGTACTTTAGAAGCAGCTTTCTCTACTGTTTCCGAAAGTTCGCTGTAAGCATTCAGACGTTCGTTTATCTCTCTTTCGCTCCACGGTAAGTCTTTGACTACCCGATAGACCGGATTCTTTTCTTCCTCCCGTGTATTTCCCATAAATTCGGGTTTGCGGATATGTGCCAAGCGATAATGTTCCTGCATAACGGGGAGGATGGTCTTTGCACAGGAGGTTCCCAGTTCCCGTTCCAGCCAATGTTTCAGATGTGCGGTCACTCCTTCGGAAGATACCTTATCCAGATTCCATGCCATATCCATGAACAGTTCTATCTGATACTCGGCAGGTTTGATGTCTCCGACGTTCAGTATCCACATTTTCTGTATTCCCTGATCGTAAGCCTGCTTCATCTGTTGATAAATGAGCGATGGACTCATGGTGCTCAACCATAAATGATCGTGCGGGCGTCCCCAGTAGGAAACATGATAATAGACTCCGTTGCCGCCTTTACGGGCACGCTCTTCGGCAGTGGGGAAATGACGGATATAGCCGTAGTTATCATCACACCACATCAAGGTCACGTCTTCGGGCACTTGCAGTCCCGCATGATAAATATCGAGCACTTCCTTATAAGGAATAAAGACCTGCGGCACTTGTGTTACGTCTTTATTCACGTACTTTTCGAGCAAGCCGCGCTGGTCAACAAATACCCGGTTCAGGACGGCTTTCTGTTCTTCTACCGTCTTGGCTCCCTGCATCTTTCCATCGTGAACGCCACGCATACCCAGCGTGTAAAGTATCTCTTGTCCGGCAACTTCTTTCACACGATTTTCCCAAAACTGATAAACGGCCGGACTGTTATTCACGTAATCGTATGCTCCTTTTCCACGTATTTTCCATTCTCCGGCAGCATTGCACGCCATTGGTTCGCAGTGGGAAGCTCCCATAAAGATGCCATACTTTTTCGCTGCTTCCCGATTGCCCTTCGTCAGAAAGAAAGGAAGGGTACACTCGTGCATGGCAGGCCAGTAGGTATTGGCCCGCAAACGAAGCAGCAACTCAAAAATACGTTCGTTGGTACGCGGCCCGATTTCTCCTTTCACATCCGACGGTTCGTAAGTCTTGTTACTCCAAGGCATCAGTCCCCAATCTTCATCATTAATAAAGATGCCCCGATACTCCACAGAAGGAGACTGCAACTCTCTAAACTTGCCCGAAAGGCGGAATGTCTCTTTCTTCTCCGGAGTCACATCCGCCCACCATTCCCAAGGGGAAACGCCCAGCAAACGGGATATTTCAAGTATGCCGTAGGCTGTACCGTGACTGTCGCTGCCGGCTACTACCAGCTTTCCATCTTCTGAGACGGCGAGCATGAAAGCCTGCTTTTTGTTTTTTAATGCGGAAATATCGATGCCTGCCTGCTCAATCAGCTTGCTCTGTCCGATCGTTCCTACTATGATGTTTCCGGTGTTTGTGTCTATATGGGCAGTTGCCGACAATACAGTCTGAAGGTCACGGGACAACAAGTCCAGCGAAGTACGCACCACCGGTACTTCCGAACCGCTACAAGCTATCTCAACCGGCTGACCGGACTGCAAGACAAAATCTTTTTGTTTACCTTGAACGGAGAAGATCACTGCTACCCAAGCAAGGACGGAAAATAAGATTCTATTTTTCATAAATATTACAATTTTACAATATCAGTAATGGTCACAAAGCAATCGTCGCTGCCATAGATTCTCTTCGTTTTATCAGTCCATGTGGGGCTGATGCCCGTAACTTCAATCACCAGTGTATATTCTCCTTTTGCCAATTGGGGAGTCATAAAACGCGTTGCATGATCATTCGCCTTACTATAGAAATCGACCAGTGAAGAATATATTTTCTCCCCTTTCTTATCAAGAATATTCATACGCGCATATCCGCTATGACAGTTCGTTTCGCCCATAACAGCCACACAAGAGCCAGTGAAAGGAATGCTCAGCGTACTTCCTTTTACATTGGAAGATATTCTTCCTTCCTCCACTTTCCAGTCAGCTTCTTTACTGAACGTTATCTGCTTTAAATCGACGGTTTTTCCTTTGCGCAGAGGATTTACGGGTTTCAACTTATCAATGTCCCAGGAAGGCCAGTATTCCGGAATAGAAAGTTTTGTTCCATCCACCTGCATAGGCATCCACACATAGGTGGCGGCCGAAGCCTGATGCGGATAAGACCAGCGGTCGCCCATAAACATCGGAATCGTATCTTCGCCACACTTTAAAGGAAACACAAAAGTGGTCTGTGAATTATAGGTCAGGCTTCCTTCGGGAGCAAACAAACCTTGTCTGGTCCACGGGCCTTTGACGGAAGGGGCTGTAAAGTAGAAATTATCATTCTTCTCCCAGCTGGTCAGATTGGAGAACAAGAAGAAATATGTGCCGTCTTTTTTAAACATTGCCGGAGACTCTCCATGAGAACCGCCCACTCCCGATACCACTTTTTCCTCTGCCGTACGGTAGTCTTTACTCAAACGATAGACAATTCCTCCGTGCAACAACAGATATCCGGTACCGTCCGTATCCTGATAAGTCCCCATATCCCAGCGGCGAATAGGCTTGCCTTCATACAACAGAGGTCCGTGAAGTTTATATTCACCTGCTATAGTGCTACAGGTAGCATAACCGATATGGGGATCTTTATAGTTCATATCGTCTGCATGCATATACATCACATACTCGCCGGTAGAAGGGCATTTCATGACTTTCACACGTTCGCCTACACGATTAGGGCCAAGAATTCCGCTTGGCTGCATCGGCAGTACAACACGTTCGAACTTCCAGTTCACCAAATCATCAGATGAATAACAACTGAAACCCGGAAAAGCATTGCTCTTGTCCGACTTATATTCCCCGAAAAGATAATATCTGCCATTCTCTTCCACAATGCAGGCACCGTGGGCATTGACTATCTCTCCCCTGTCGTCAAACCAGGGAATTCCGTTATTTACTACTTTTTCCGTTTTCCGGGCCATGCCCGTTCCGTAAGATACCCACAAAAGGGCAAACAATAACATCCAGTATTTCATGATATTCTTCTATAAATGCTTATAAAAAGTATAAGGCACAATTAAATTACAAATTTACGTTTAACTATCTATATTCCTATGGAGAATAATACAACAAGCATGGAATATTGTACTATTCTTCTTCAAAACAACATCCCGCAAAGCAGCCACGCACTTTTCACCTCCGCCGCGCATATCATGCAGCATACTTCATCATTGAAAAGAATAAGAATATTTAATGCACAAAAATAGGGAGAAGAACGCAATGAGACGGGAGGTAAATCGGGCAGATATAGGGGGTAAATCGGGCAATAAGGTAAAAGATTATTGTGTTACAATAATTCGCTGTCTGCCAAGTCAAATAAAAGAAAACTCTCTTTGGTCTCTTCTGACATATAGAAAACTTTTTACCCTTAATACTAAAATCGCAGTTGAGTTTATAATAAATAGTTTCATCGTTTATTATAAACGGTCTCCCCATTTATTATAAACTCAAATACACCTTTTAAGCACATATTCTTTAATTTTATGCAACAAAAAAGGCTGCAAACTCTATAAAAGGTTGCAGCCTCAAGCTTATCACCGGTTCACATAGATGCTGATTCGCATATGATCCCCTGTGTATTTTGTTATAATGTTACACTATTCTTTCGGTTCGGTTAAGATGATTGATAAGGTGCATTTCGTTTCATTTTTTAATGGGTTGTTACTTTATTGCCTGTATGACACCTGCAAATATACAACAAAAAAAGGCCTTTGTCAAGTCCTGCGGAAAATTGATCTTAATATAGTCATCCGAACCAATCGTATAATGCCTGATTTCCGGGAACGCCCCATTGCTCATGGCATACATACCTATATGTACGCCATGGAGCTTACTGAATGGGTTGTTCCTGGAAACAGACCGTTCGGACAATGAAGCCTTTTAATTTTCAGAAGTCTCCAATGTCACAGAAACATACATTTCCTTATTGCTACTATTGATATAATTATACTCTATCACATATCTCCGTGTATTGATTCCATAGTTTCCCGATACGACTTGATAGGTACCACTTCCGCTATTCTCTACAACCGGCAGATTCTTCCAGGGGCTGACACTTACTTTTCCGGTGCTCTTATCCACCGTCAGAGTAATACCGTTATCATCCAGATTGGGCATTTCCTCGTTGACCGACTTATGGAAGAAACGAACCGTGTTTTCATCCACTGCTGTCAGAGTCCGGGCTATTTCTATCGGAGTCCCGCTTAACAAATCCGGAGCTCCATTTTTCATCGGATACTCGGTGCCCTTCATCATATAATTGCCCGAATAGTCATTGATCATTTTCACCTTCACCAGCAACACTGTGTCAGCCTGTTCATTCACAGGATAAGGGCTTGAGTCTACGATCTTCAAAGGAATCAAATACCGTGCATCTGTATCTATTTTTTCGGTATCTACACGTACGGGGAACCGCACATAACGTTCGCCGGCCTTAATGACGCTTGTGTAGGAAGGAATCGTATACCAGTCTTTAGGCAGCGCCACATATTCGATTTCGCCTTCCAACACGTTTTTATAGTTGTAATTATCGATGTTACTTTGATCTGCTTCTCCCAAAGTCACTGTCACGTCATCTTCGTGCATCTTTGTTCCGCCACAATAGACGGTAACGAAGAACTCTCCGTCGCTTCCATATTTTACCTCTTTCTCCTGCAACTCATCTTGTGCACCTACTAAAGTCAACTTTTTAGTATATTGCTCGTCAGCCAAAGGGTCGCTCACGCAAGCCGACACGAACAAACACAAAAGTCCACCCAGCATCAGTCGAATAAAGTCATTATTATATTGTTTCATATCTTTTATTCTATTTGAATTATCTTTTCTTGAATCACTTCTCTGTTTTCATTTAATAACCCTGATTCTGGTCTATCCGCGGATTCTTGTCGATAATACCTTGACGAATAGGATAGAAATTCATCCGTTGGGTTATATTGAACTTGGAGAACTTACAATCCGACTCAGTGACAATCGTACGCATATAGTAGTTCTTACGATCTTTCTTCATCGCCTTTATATTCATACCGGTAAAGGGCCTGCTTGTCGCTTTTACCAAATCTCCCCAACGGCGGAGGTCGTATGCGCGCCGTCCTTCAAATGCCAGTTCTATTCGTCTTTCGCGCTTGATGGCCTCTCTCATCTTTTCAGGATTATCCAGTTCTTCGTCGGTGATACCCGGCTGACCGGAACGATAACGTATCATATTGAAATATTTACGCATTTCTTCCTTATTGCGTGACACAGATATTCCGGTCGTTTCGTCAGTGTAGTTATCACCATCTCCCATCTCATTCATCGCTTCTACATAATTCAGCAGGATTTCAGCATAGCGGATAAGCGGAAAACTTTTAGATAATACTTTCCCGCTTCCTGCGGGGGAATCCATTTCATTGACATACTTCACGCAAGTATAGCCGGTGACACAGACCGTCTCTTTTTGGTATTGATCGGGTTTGCCCGTTCCATCGCTATAATAAGTCACTTTCAACGCTTTTTTATTCGCCGGGTCAGGACCATTGTAAGAAGAAGCCGGCCATATTCTATGGTTGAATCCTATCGTAGCATAATAACGCATCTCACGGTTGTAATCCATCTGTGCCATTTCAGGATCCAGGTCGAATCCTGAGAAGGAGGTTCCCAGCAAGGTTTTCTGTGCATCATCCAGATTACTGATGGGTTGCCATGCCTTTTCTTCCGTTGGATAAGGATATTCAGCGCTGGAAGCATTGATATCCCGTCCGTCTATCATGCGGTATGCATCCGCCAACTCTCCATTCACGCTGATAGCATTCGTACCGTCCATCGCATAAGGGAAAACAAGTCTGGTATTGTTTTCCGTCTGACTCTTGGTCCAGATAAATTCGGAGATGCTGAATCCCTCTTCTTCTCCCGTGAACATATCCCTGTAAGATTTAAGCGGATCTATACCATGAGGGCCTTCCGGGAATTTATTGTTTTTGTTATTGAATTTGAGGTCATAAGTATTGGCCGGCAATTCAGGTGTGTATGCCGTACTGCGAACTGTGTAAAGGTTGTACAAATTCAAATCAATCACTCTTTTGGCACGTCACGCCTGGGCTTCTATCGCCAGAAGCAAAAAC
>ERZ832522.5457-NODE-5457-length-11576-cov-7.038625_pt1 | contig 11576 bp, 8 predicted proteins | sample MGYA00519951_ERZ832522 | MGnify/ENA primary metagenome ERZ832522 (study PRJEB31850, sample SAMEA3708728) | human gut metagenome | biome: human gut; feature: human-associated habitat; material: faeces | place: China | collected 2014 ... | reverse complement strand
ACCCTTCCGCCTACGCGGACTACAGGCACCAGATCACCTTCATGGACGTTTGGCGCTCCGGTAACAATCTGAATATTTTCTTCTTCACCCACATTGACCTGGCAGATGATCAGTTTATCTGCATCCGGGTGTTTTTCAATCTTTTCAATCTGGCCGACAACAATCTTGTCCAGATTCTTGTCCATTTCCACAAATCCCTCAACCTTTGTACCAGATAAGGTCATTGCATCTGTGTATTCCTGAGCAGTTACATCAAGGCCAGGAACATAAGCTTTAATCCATGATAATGGTGTATTCATTTTTCCTTTCCCCCTTTAGAACTGTTTTAAGAAACGTGTATCATTTTCGTAAAGCAACCGCATATCATCAATTTCATATTTCAGCAGGGCAATTCGTTCAAGACCAACACCGAAGGCAAAACCGGAATATTCATCCGGATCAATGCCGCTCATGCGCAGAACATTGGGATGAACCATGCCGCATCCTAAAATCTCGATCCAGCCGGAGCCTTTGCAGAACCGGCAGCCGCTGCCGCCGCATTTAAAGCAGGTGACATCCACTTCGGCGCTGGGCTCTGTGAACGGGAAATGATGGGGACGGAATTTTACTTTGGTATCTTCGCCGAACAGCTCTTTTGCAAACTCTGCAAGCGTGCCCTTTAAATCGGCAAATGTAATATTCTTATCGATAACCAGACCTTCGATCTGATGAAAGGACGGAGAATGGGTTGCATCCACTTCGTCGGAACGGAATACTCTGCCGGGCGCGATCATACGGATCGGCAGCTTGCCCTGTTCCATGGTACGAACCTGAACCGGAGAGGTCTGGGTACGCAGAACGATTTCCTCATTGATATAGAAGGTATCCTGCTCGTCTCTTGCCGGATGGTCCTTCGGGATATTCAGCGCTTCGAAGTTGTAGTAGTCCTTCTCGACTTCGGGACCGCGAACCACTTCGTAGCCCATGCCAACGAAAATTCTCTCTACCTCTTCCAGAGCGATCGTATTGGGATGACGATGTCCAACGGAATTTTTCTTTGCAGGCAGGGTAACGTCAATAACCTCATTCTTTAAACGAGCTTCCATTACACGGTCTTCCAGCTTTGCTTTTTCAGTTTCCAGCGCTGTTTCAATTTCAGCGCGCACTTCATTGACCATCTGTCCAACCTTCGGACGGTCTTGTGGCGCAATCTCCTTCATGCTCTTTAACAGCTCGGTCAGGGCGCCCTTTTTACCCAGTGCGCTGACTCTTACCTCGTTGAGCTTATCCAGGTTCTCGGAGGCGTCGATCTGTTTCAAAATCTCTTCTCTGATTTTTGCCAGTTTCTCTTTCACAGCAAACTCCTTTCTGTCAGATAGCCGTTTTTCTTCTGTGCGGCCTTCTACTTTCCCGGGACCTTCCTTTGATTATTGTAAACAGCAAAACTGCCCTGCAATTTTTACTGTCATGCCCAATAGAATCCTTTCTATTGGCTGAATAAAAAGAAAGCCCCTGGTTTATTAAACCAGGGACGAAAAAATTCCGCGGTACCACCCTTGTTCCCGCCATCGGCAGGCACTCATTGCAGACGTAACGTGTCCTGTGCGTTCCGACCTACCCAAAAGCACTGACAGCAGGCTCTCTTCAGCCGAACAGCTCCGGTGGGAAATTCGTATCCGATCCTGTTGGAAAAGCTCTCAGCCACTGGCTTCTCCTCTCTGCCGGTACAGGAAATACTACTGACACCTTCATCGCCTTTACGCCTTATTGTAAAAAATCCATCCCGAAAAGTCAATACTATTTCTCGAGAATCTCTCTTCGAAACGGAACAGCAAACCGGTTGATGTGTGCCCCGACTAACAGCAGATACATACAAAAATATAACCACATCATCACGACGACGATTGTAGAAAGGCTTCCGTATACGCCGAAATCATTGAACTGCTCTATGTATGCCGAAAAGCCCCAGGAAAACAGGTTCCAGCTTATCGCCGTAAACAATGCACCGGGAAACTGCTTCGTCAGTTTCAGCTTCACATTTGGCACATAGGCATAGATCACCATAAACACCAGCGTCAGGATGCCCCAGGAAAACAGCGGTTTAAAATGCATCGCTACGGACATCAGATGATCCAGTATCGGGATCCTGTCGTTTAAAAGACGTACCAGCGTTGTTCCAAATACCATGAAAACGAGAGAGAGCAAAAGAACGATCAATAACAGAATCGTATAAAAAGATGCCAAAATCCGCTGCACAAAATAGTTACGATCCTCCACAACACCGTTCATCGCATTTAAGCCGCGCATGATAGACAGCATGCCTTTGCTTGCCGACCATACAGTTACGATCGCTGCGACGCTCGTAACGCCAACGGTACTGTTATAGAGCGACTCGATCAGGCTGCTCATCATCGGCACAATCGGCGATGGCATGACCTCTGACACCGCCTTTAACAGGTCGGATTTCTGCAGCGTCGTCAAGGGCAGCAGGGAACACAATAAAATAATAATCGGAATGATCGACAAAAACATAAAGTATGCAGAGCTTGATGCAAATGCATTGACATTTGATTTTGACATATGCCTGCCAAACCCTGTAATCAGCCGGATTTTCTTTTTCATAAACAGATCTTTTCCTTTCCGGTTTTTCATTTTGCGGTGCATCGCTGCGTGGACTTTTCAGGAAATCATTTTTAACTGACATCCTTTATAAAAGAACGCCAAAATTTCTTCTGCGCTGACAGACGCCTCCGCCATATGCTTCGCCCCATTCTGAGACATGCCGATTCCGTGCCCGTAACCACCGCCAATTAAAGTATATCCTATCATAAAGCCGTCCGTTTTAAAAGTACTGACTTGAAAAAAGCTGCTCGGTAAAAGCGATGTTACCGCTGCCGCGCTCCCATCCTGTCTGACCGCCTGTGTTTTTCCGTCACACAACACATACCGGATGCTGTATTCCGACTGTATCCGTACCTGTCCGTTTTCGCTTTCAATCAAAAGCTCCTGCGCCGCGCCGCCGCTGCTGCGTTTTGTAACACGGATTTCCCGGATTTTCCCTGTGTTTTCAGACAGTTTCGTGCGCTCCTTTACTGCATTCCATTCTCCTGCTTCCCCAGGCACGAACACACACTGTCCATCCGCTTGTGCCCGTATCCATACCCTTTCCCAGAATGCCTTTTCATCAACGGTTTCTGCCCTATAGCTCCAACGGTACCACGGCTCTTCTTTCTCATAAAAATCGCCGTCCCTCTGCCCCAAAAACGCTTCCATCACATCCGACTGCTCCAGCAGCTGCGCCTGCTGCAAAATCGGTGCCATCGCAGCAACGCTTTCCTGCCCGCCAAGCTGTCTCGTCAGCTCCATGTTTCTTTCGTCGATCGCCTGCGCACACAGATACGGATATGCTTCTGCCCGGGTCCCTCTCCAGACCGACAAATCCGTGCCGTAGCCGCAGGATGTAGAATAATAATAAGTCTGCGCCGGCTCCTCCCCGTAAAATAATACCTGTCCGGACGTCTCCTTGACCGCCTGTGTCGTCTGCCCCTGCTCTGCAAGATTCTGATACACCTGAAACGCCGTGCTGTCATCCACATGCGCCCCATACTCCGGTAATCCGGCGCGCTGCAGCCTTTCATATGCATAGGTTCTGGCACAGACCGCCTGGCTCTTTAACGCTTCCAGCGGATAAGACGCCGGCATTTCGCCCGGCACGACCCCATAAAGGTATTCTTCCAGCGGCAGCTCGTTGATTACAACAATTCCATCCTCCCGACGCACCAGCTCGAGCCTGCCGCGGTAGTTTGCCTGCCCCTGTGCCCGCTCCACGCCGGATAACATCAGATGCCCGGTCAGGATTTTCGGTTCGATTGTAATCCGCCCGGTCTGATCAAACAACGGAGAATCCCGCGTAATGACAAGATGCTGATCTTTTTCAAGCGTGGCAAGCTCGCTCTCGACGTTCAAAATCCTACAATCACAGTCCGCGAAAAGCTCCACGGCCTGATGTATGCTGTTTGCATAGCCAGACGTCTTAATCAGCACGCGAATGGTTTCCATCTTTTCTTCCCGCACCGCCAGCGCTGCCTCAATCGTTCCGTCCTCCACTACAAAATCCGTAAACCCATAGCCGATTTTCAATTCTCCGACGTCTATCTGAGAAAGCCGTCCGTACAACCGATAACACTGCAGATCCTCCGAAAAAGGAATCGTCCCGTGACCTTCGATTTCTGCGCCCTTTCGCGACACGCCGAGCAGCCGTCCGGAAATTTTGTCTGGCTTTTCGCACACAATGACAGGCTTTCCCGTTTCAAACGTCAGATCACAGACTGCTTCGGAAAGTTGTGCTGTATCTGAAACCACCGTCGTACTTTTTCTGTCACTTTTCCAATCCGATTCTCTGTTCTCTTCTGTCCCCTGTCCCTCTACAGAATCTGTTTTTACTTCAACTGCCGCCGCGCCGGAAAATTCACAGTCTTTCCAGAATCCGTGTATGCTCTGTCCGGTCGTCTCGATCATCCAGACATTTTTTAATATGACCGGTTCCGTTAATCTATTTCGAACTGCATACAGGCAATCCTCCCTTACGATCGCCCGCACTGGACAAAACCGCATGGATTCTGTCAAAAACGTTGGCGACGCAGCCATCCGGACACCGTTCTGCGTCAGGATGCGCGGCTCTGTTTTCTGGCTCTGCGCATCCTTTTTGCCACCGGAAGCAGTCCCCATTTCGCGCATCCGAGCAGCTTGCGCGCTTTCTTGTGCATCTCCCGGTCCATTTTCATCCCCCTTCAAAATACCCAGCACTACGACCGTCTCCTCCTGAATCTTTCCGACAGCATCATACTTTCTTCTCGCCCGGTCGAACCAGTCATACCAGTCCGCTTTCTCCACCCGCTCTGTCCCCGTATACGCACCGCCCAAAAACAACTCCCGGCTGCCCGGCAGGCAGGAAAAATACTGTTTTGCCTGGGTCCACGTCAAATAGCCGTCGTCAGATTCCGCCTGAAATTTTTTCATCAAATCCAGCACCTGGTCGGGGGTTGACCGACTGCCAGCAGCATGCGCAGATACTACAGCCGCCTGTGTATTATCCCCGTCAAACTCCTGCGCAGCATCGGTTGTCTCTGCGAGCGCCTGTGTCGGCTGCTCCTGCCTACAGTCTGCAAGGAGCCAGACCATATGGCCTGCGTCCTCGATCCCGATATAGCTATCCTGTTTTTTTTCATCCGTCAGCAAAAACTGATCTGCCGTCTTTTTGCACAGCCCAAACAAAAAAACGGCACCGATCAGAACCGCTGCCAGTTTCCCAAAAAGACGCCTGCGCGCCTGCTGTCTCTTCCTGCGTTCCCGAAACGATTCCCATCTTTCCATTTGATTTTATCGCTCCCATGCAGTTTTCTTACAAAAGATAAAGAGACAACCCTTCCGGATCGTCTCTTTATCTTTTGTATCCCCCAAAATGCCGCCTCCCATCTTCTGACTCCTAGCCAAGGCCAGGTGGGTAACCGCAACCGGCGCTTCTGCCTTCCCCTGCGCAATGAGGGCCTGACATCTACCCGGCAATATAGGAATCCCGTTTAAAGTAAATGTAGGTTCAAAACAACAGGAGTTCTCGTACATTTCAGGTTGTTTTCATTATATCCAATTCATCCCGAAAATACAACAGGAATTTATATCCTCGGAGAACTTTCAGGTAATTACTCATTTGTAAAACTTACTTCCACCCCTATCTAACTCGATGTGGAACTTACTACCTCCAAACATCAGGTGTGGAAGTTACTTATTCTTAATGCTATCTTATTCTTATTCGTCCATCTCTAAGCTCCGGCCGGAACTGGAGAAACATATGAATAAGAATAAACATTTAGTTTTTGATGAAAGATACGTAATTGAGCATTCTCTTAATAAAAATATGAGTTTTAAAGCCATTAGCAAACAGATTCTTAAGGACTGTACCACTGTATCCAAAGAAGTGAAAGCTCATATCATATTTGAAAAGAAAGGTGCTCCTTATAGACCTTTTAACGACTGCCTGAACAGAAAGCACTGTTTCCATTACGGCGATATATGCCTTGCCTGCGAACGTCATAAAAACCGTAACAAATGCAGTGCCTGTGGGCATTGTACAACCTCCTGTTCGGACTACTCCAAAGAGGAATGTCCCAAACTATCCAAGGCTCCCTACGTATGTAATGGTTGTGATCTGTTAAACAGCTGCACCCTTGAGAAAAGATTCTATAAAGCTCTTTCCGCGCAAAAAGAGTATGAATTGGTGCGCAGCGAATCACGTTCAGGCTTTAATCTCTGCGAAGATGAATTGAAACAGCTTGATTCCGTAATAAGTCCTTTACTCAAAAACGGTCAATCTATCCATCACATACTTGCTAACAATCAGGACAAGATTTCCTGCTGTGAAAAAACCGCTTATATTTATGCCGATAGTGGTCTTTTTTCTGCCAGAAACATAGACATGCCCAGAAAGGTCCGATTTAAGCCCAGAAAGAAAAAGTCAGTCCCTCTCAAAGTTGATAAATCCTGCAGAATAGGCAGAACCTATGATGATTATAAGCTTTACAGAATGAACAATCCTTCGCTCCCTGTTACTGAACTTGATTCTGTAGAAGGGATAAAGGGCGGTTCTGTATTACTCACCATTCACTTTGTACTTCCAAATCTTCAACTGGCATTTTTGCGGGAAGCAAATGACTCTAAATCTGTGACTGACATATTTGATCATCTATACGAATTACTTGGGTTTGATAACTTCACCAAACTATTCCCCCTATGTCTGGCCGACAACGGAACCGAGTTTTCAGATCCTTTCGGTATTGAAGTTGACTCAGATGGTGTGATAAGGTCTCGGGTATTTTATTGTGATCCCTCTTCTCCCGGTCAGAAGGGAGCTTGTGAAAATAACCATGAATTCATAAGAAGAATCATTCCAAAATTCACGGATCTTGGGCAGTACGCTCAGGCGGAAATCAATCTCATGATGGATCACATCAATTCCTATGGAAGACCTGAACTTGGTGATAAATCACCTTATGAAATGTTTGAATTCTACTATGGCAAGGAAATATTAGACTTACTCGGTATTCACAAAATACCTGCAAATGAAATCATTCTGAAACCGGAATTATTGAAACACAAATAAAGAAAGAAGCACTCTCTTTATCTGTGTGCATTGCACACTTCTATCCTTACTTCGCTTGATTAATACAATTCTGATGAGAATTAACTGTGTCAAGGCTGCCGCAGGCACCTTTTTAAAGCTTTGGCCTTGACACAGCTAATTTCATCAGATAAAAAGTACCCCGGCGAAGTAAGGATAAAGATTTCTGCATCTGCAGAAATTTCCTTATAAACAATCAAAAGGCCGGAGTCCTACGCAGTTGGATGAGTTTCCTATCGTTACCTTAAGGGGTGGAATTCACTAACTCTTACCAGGACCACGTGAATTCGACTTCTCATTTTGATGCGCATTTTTCCGGCTTTTGGTTTATTATAGATGCTTTTTGACATAAATACCACCATTTTTGTAAGAAAAAACTTCCACCCCGTGGAAGTTAGTCCTACAAGGTGGAAGTTACCCTTACAAAGTGGAATTAACTTTTACAAGTGACGCTTTCAGGTAATTTTCCCCTTGCAACCTGCATAAATACGGCATTCTGCAAAAGAATATTTTTCATTCGTGACGTTCCGCGTACCATTTAAATTACTTTTAGTCCGGCTTCGATATTCTCTAATTCCTTTGTCTTTTCATCATCGGTTACATGAACATAACGATCCATGGTCATACTGATATTTGCATGTCCAAGTATCATCTGAAGTGTTTTAGGACGCATACCGGATTCTATGCATCTGGTGGCAAATGTATGTCTTAATATATGCATTGATATTTCTCTCATACCCGCCTTTTTACACAGCCTTCTTATGTTGATATCATAACTCTGGTTAGACCTTGGCGCCCCATTGGAATGTAAAAAAACCAAATCCGAATATTCAATAGAAATAACCTTCAGTGTTTTATTTTGTTCTTTCTGCTTCATTAATATAGAGACTGCTTCTTGGGTAAGAGGAACTTCAAGGATACTGTTTGCTGTTTTAGGACCTCCCGTTAACCATGTTTTTGAGCGTGAATCATAACGCATGGTTCTTTTTACATGAATAATCTTATTATCCAAATCAATATCAGACCACCTTAACCCTATCAACTCTCCTGCCCTCAATCCTGTCTGGAGAGTAAAAGCATATTGGTTATAAGCGCTTGAGGATTTTGCAATTTCCAGAAAACATTGGTTCTTCCGCACTTTCGCGTATGCATATAGATTTATTTCGCTATACCTGGTATACTGAAGGCGTCAATAATTATGATTACGTACTTACATTGTTTACAGTATCGCAGAAACAGCCCTGCTGAATGGTCTGAAGCCGTATGTATATCTTTCCTATGTATTAGACGAGCTTCGTAAAATGGGACCTTTTCCAAAGCCGGATGATCTAAATCGGCTTTTACCATGGTCAGATGAATTACCGGAAGGATTTCGAACCAAAAAGAAGAAATAAAATGTGCCGCCCTGATGGGCGGCATGTTTAAAAAGGCAAGGTACAGATGATTACGTACTTACGATGTACTGCCACATGCCCGTGGGATCATTGTGCATGACTGCTGGGGCTCTTACTGGAAGTATGAGGACGTGACACATGCCATCTGCTGTGCGCATCTTCTCCGCGAATTAAACGGTGTGATTGAAAATCATCCGGAGCAGACCTGGGCGGTCAGGTTTAAGAAGCTTCTTCTCGACATGAAAAAGGTGCGTGATAAAGCACTTCTTTCAAATAAGGATGCGACCAGCCACTATCACCGCCATAGGTTTGACATGGAGTATGATGCCATCATAAAAACTGCATACGAGGAAAATCCACTTCCGGAATCACCTGCTAAAAAGCGCGGCCGCAGGAAAAAGGGAAAGGTATTAAATTTGATCTGCAGACTGGATAATTACAAGGAATCAGTCTGCCTGTTTATAAAGAATCTCTGTGTACCCTTTGATAACAATCAGGCGGAACGCGATCTGAGAATGGTAAAAGTAAAGACCAAGGTCTCAGGATGCTTCCGAAGCGAAGAAGGCGCACAGGAATATCTTACTATCATGAGTTACATCGGATCAGCACGCAAGCATGGAATCAATGCTTTCACTGCTATCCGCGAAGCACTGAACGGAAACCCAGATATCATTTTCAGCTAACGGGGGTCTGAACAGATACGTTTTTTCTATAATCTTGTTATATTAACATTCCCATATGTATACTCAAAGTATAACTAGAGTTTCAAAAAATTCTCAAAAATTTCTTTATTTTTCGTGTTCAAAGAAAGCATTTAGCTGTGTTCTTCTTTTAATTTCCATCTTTTTTAAAATTTTAGAAACCGTATTTTTTACAGTACCTTCAGATATAAACAAAATAGATGCTATTTCAGAATTGCTCATTCCATTCACAATCATTCTAGCAATATCAAGTTCATGCTGTGTTAGCTTATTCAATTTTTTTGAATTAACAGTATCTACTCGATTATCTATTGCATCAATTAGCCTTGGCATAATTTTAGGATCAAATATATAATTATCAGCATCTACGCTTTTTATTGTAAATATTATATTTTCTACATCGCTATCCTTTAGTAAAAATCCGTTAACCCCTAATCTAATGGTCGAAAAAATATATTCATCTTCTTTATATGTAGTAAGTATTATTATCTTTGTTTGTGGATATTGCTCTCTTATTAATTTTGCTGTTTTTACTCCATCCATAATTGGCATTTCAATATCTAATAACACTATGTCTATTATATGAGACGCTAATTGTTCAAGCACTTCATATCCATTCCCAGCTTCACATACGACTTCTATATCTTCTGATAAAGAAAAAATCTTTTTCATACCCTCTCTTATAATTCGTGAGTCGTCAGCTACCATAATTTTTATCATTTACAAATTCCTCCATAAACTCAATTTTTATTATGAATCCTCTCCCTTGACTCCTATAATTAACAATTCCATTAAATTCCTGAACACGTTTACGAATTCCCTGTAATCCATACGATTCTTTTATTTCTTTACAACCTTTTCCATTGTCAATAATAGCAATGATTATCTTTTTTTCTATTTTCAACTTATAAATACTTATTTGAATTGATGTAGCATCCCCATGTGTAATACTATTAGTAATTGCTTCTTTTATTATTTTAAATATCTCATTTTTTATATGATTAGGAAGATTTTCTATACCTGAATAAGCAGAATATTTTATATCAATTACTGAGACTCTTCTCAATTCAGTTGAAATACGTGAAACTTCTTCATTTAAATTAATAATTTCTTCCGCCTCTTTTACATCATTAACACACTTTCTTACACTTTTAATGCAGTCTCCAATAATATTCTCTAATTGCGATAATTCTTTCGTATCATCTTTATTTTTATTATTTTCTTTAAGATATTTAATGTTCAACATTGCACCCATTAATAAGTGACCTAATGAATCGTGTAATTCCTGTGATATTTTACTTCTATTTTGTGAAATCATATATTCACGCTCTTGAAATGAATATTGCACTATATTATTATATAGAAGTTTAAATCTATCTCTTTCCTCTTTATAATAATGTATAATTTCAAAAATTAAAATAATACCTAAATAAAACCCAATGGAAGTTAGTATATTATAAAACGCCTCTTTTTTTTCAATTCCTTCTTCACATAAACGTATTATAATATATAAAGCAAAATGTAAAAACACATATATCTTTCTTGTTTTTTTATTATATATTTCAAATATATCGTCCAATAAACAAAAGTAATAAATCAATATCGGTGAACCGGTCTTCTCCATATGCATAATAATTGTGCATATAATCAATGCTAAAATAAGAATAAAGTTTTGCGATTTATTTTGTCTTTGATTAAAACGATTAACTATTTCATAAAGAATTAAAATACTATAAAGTAATAAATAAATTTTCCATTTATAATTTGTATATAATAAAGCATCTGTAATCGCTAAAACTAATACTATTCCTTTAATTATAATCATTATTTTAGCGAAATGTGTCATAAACCTATTCATTATAGTTTTCCTCTTCTAAAATATAAAGAAACAATATTTCACTATAAATATGATTCAGCCATCTAATAGTTGTCATTTAGTGTATATTCCAGTTTATTTACAAGATCAGCCTCTTCTATTATTTACAGCTTTATATCTCTTTTCATTATTGGGATTTTCATGTTAGCATCAATGTACAGTAGTAACATTTCAATGAAAAGATACATGCTAAGATAAGATAACGCAAATAGCAATAAATTGTACATTTCGAGGCATGTTACTCTCTGTACACTAAAATCATATAATTCATAGAACAAGTAACAAGAAAATTTTTCATATATTGTTCACTATCAAAATACTCCTCAAGTATTATATCAAAACTATTCAAGCAATACAATCATACTATTTTACTCTGGCCTCTTTTTTAAAAATAAAAGTTACTGTTCAGAGGTAAACTTGTAACAAAAGAACCGATGGTATAGACTAATCGT
>ERZ832522.5447-NODE-5447-length-11594-cov-5.547794_pt1 | contig 11594 bp, 7 predicted proteins | sample MGYA00519951_ERZ832522 | MGnify/ENA primary metagenome ERZ832522 (study PRJEB31850, sample SAMEA3708728) | human gut metagenome | biome: human gut; feature: human-associated habitat; material: faeces | place: China | collected 2014 ... | reverse complement strand
ACGTTTCGTCCTCCTCCGGGGCGGCGTCCTCTCCGGACGTTTCGTCCTCTTCCGGGGCGGCGTCCTCTTCAGGCGCTTCGTCTTCCTCCGAGACGGTGTCTTCGGATGTCTCATCTTCTTCCGGTTCTGCGGATACAGCCAGCGCCGCAACGGCGGCAGATACTGTAAACCTGGCGCAGGGAAAGGGCAATGATGCCTTCACACTGGAAATGGAAGGCGCCGGTACGGACCTTGACCCTGCCACCAAGGATACAACGATCCGCGAAAAAGAGGAGAGCATCCTCAACCGCCTGACAGACGGCTATTACGGCAGCGGCGAGATATTGGACGGCAATTGGAATGGCAGCGGCATGCGCTCCCATTACTATGAGGCATACCGGCAGATCGACCGCGCCATCACGCTGGATCTGGGGCAGCTGAGCCATATTGAATCGCTTTCCTTCCACATGCAGGAGGGCCTGGGATGGGGGATTTCTGCGCCGTCGATGGTCACCTACTTCCTGTCGGAGGACGGCGTAACGTTCCACCGCGTGGGCCGTGTTTCCCGCTTCGACGCCGTGAAGGACGAGGACCCGGACCATTATTATTCCGTGGTGGAAAACGGCAAAGAGGTGAATTGCCAGAGCTACTATTTTACGCTGGACGGCCTGAACTACAATGCGCGTTATGTAAAGGTCGCGTTTGAGCTGACAGGCACCTGGGCCTTTGCCGACGAGCTGGAGGTACGGGGCACAGCGGCGCCTTCGGACACCGCCGAAACGCTGCCGGATACTCCGGGCACGGATTATGAAGTTGTGAACAAATATGCCTGGACAGACCAGGCACGCGGCATCCAGCACGAGGCGCTGGCCTATGCCGGACACTGGTTCTCTTCCGCGGGCGGCGCGCTGCAGACCAGCCAGAAAACCGTGGAGGAGCTTCTTCCCATGGTGGGCTATGTGGACGAGGAGGGCAATATTACGGATAAGTTTTTTGAATCCGTTACCTTCCTGTCCCACGGCTATACACCAAATCTGGATACGCCGGATGACGATACGGATTACCATAACCTCATCTATGTGAGCAGTACGATGACCTCCAACCCCGATGCGGCACAGATGTGTGCCACCGCGGAGGACTGGCAGACCTATCTTGATTTTCTGTTCCACTACGGCGAGGGTACAGGCACGGCTTATAACCTGGACGCGCTGAACGAGGCTGTGGCCCTGGTGAAAGAGGCCACAGGCGACGCGGATTACAAAGTGGGCGTGAAGATTGCGTTTTATCCGCCCATTCTGTGCCAGGATGCCTTCGGCACGCTGCCCGGCGGCACCCATTCGCTGAATTTCGCGGTCTCGGATACCAATCCGGCGCAGCAGGCTCTGGCGGACCGCATGGAGGCCTCCAGGTGGTATCTGGACACCGTGATTCGGGAATTCAAGGCCAAGGGTTACGAGAACCTGCGTCTGGACGGCTTCTATTGGTACGATGAAGTGATGCACTACGACGTGGACCCGTTGGTTCTGGAAACGGTGCAGGGTGTAACGGATTACGTCCACAGCCTGGAGAACGGCGCGTATCAAATTTACTGGATCCCCTTCTACCAGTCCTCCGGGTTCCGCGCCTGGAAGACCTTCGGCTTTGACTACGCCATCATGCAGCCCAACTATGCGTTCGACGCCAATGCCTCCGAACAGCGCATTGCGGATACCGCTGCGCTGTGCAAAAAGTACGGCCTGGGCATCGAGATGGAATTCGGCGGCATCAACGACAAATACATCAGCCAGTTCCGCTCTTACCTCACGCAAGGGGCGGACGACAAGCTTGCCTATCAGAACAACAGCCTGATTGCCTGGTACACGGGCACATGGGGCATTGCAGAGACGAGCCAGAACGTCTCGGGCACGCGGTATATCTACGACGCGATGCATGATTTCTTCAGCGGCATCCCCACGGAGATGGAGAAGCCTGTCAAGAATCTTGCGGCGGCGGGCACGCTTACACTGGAAGCGGAAAATGTAAAAAATACCGAAGAATTCAACAAGCTGCTGCAGGCGCTTCCGAAACTGGTGGACGGCAATGAAAAGGCCGGCGCCTGGAACGACAGCTATGTGAAGATCAATGCCAATCACGCGCAGGGGCCGTTTACGCTGACAGCGGATCTGGGCGGTATCGGGCAGGTGGAGCGTGTGGCGCTGGGCTCCGTTTCCAATCCGGGATGGGGCATCGGCGCGCCGGACAGTGTTTCATACAGTGTTTCACAGGACGGCCAGACATGGAAAGAGCTGGGTACTGTAACCTATGCGCAGGCGGAGATAAGCCCGGGAGCGGCCAACGGCTTCGAGACGGTCGAGTATGTGCTCAAGCTGGATGCCGCCGAAAAGGCCCGTTATATCCGTGCGGAGTTCGGCCACGGCCTGGACGCCTCCAAAGACCCGGCTGCGCCCTATACATGGCTGGGCGTGGACGAATTCACGGTAAACGGCACGGCGCCGCTGGCTTCGGGCGAGGGCATCGCATCTATGGGTACCATAACGTTGGAAAGCGGAAATGTCCTGAACAGTGAAAGCTTTGCAAACCTTCAGAATGTGGCTTCTGTGCTGCTGAACAACGGCGTCCTTCAAACAGGAAGCTGGGCGAACCAGAATACGCTGAACGGTGATTATATCGGCGTCCTGCAGACCGTGGCTACGGAGCCTTTTACGCTGCAGATCTCCTTTGACACTGTCGCTGAGGTGCAGGCTTTGGGGGTAGACTATCTTGCCTGGGTATCCGCGGGCATCGGCGCGCCGGATAAGGTGACGTATTCCGCGTCGCTGGACGGCAAGAGCTGGACGGAGCTCGGCACCGTGGCGCAGGCGGACGCTCGCCGCTATGAAGCCATCGCCACGGGTATGGACGCCTACCACTTTGTACTGGAGACTGGTGCTCCGGTGCGTGTGAAATACCTGAAGGCCGAGTTTGAGCGCGGCTTCAACACGGACAAAAATACCAAATTCGGCTGGGTGGCTTTTGATGAATTCACCGTGGAGGGCGCGCTCACTTCGGAACAGCCCGCTCCCGTGTTCAACGAGGTGGACAGTGCAACAGGGATCCGTGTTGCGGCAGGGCTGGACACAGTGCCGGCCGGCGCGCATCTCAAGGTGGAGCCGGTGGATGCGGGCGACGCGGCATATGCTTCTGTGGCGCGCGCTTTCCGCAATGAAAATGTTGACCTTGCGGCATTTGATATTTCTTTGCTGCTGGATGGCGGCACGGTGCAGCCGCGCGGCGTGCTGAATGTGGCGTTCCCGCTTCCCCAGGGCTTTGACGCAGCCAAAACGCAGCTGTATCACGTAAGCCCTGAGGGCGAAAAAGAACTGCTGACGGCAAAAACAGCAGACGGCCTGCTGAATGCGGAGCTGACACATCTGAGCCTGTATGTATTGGCACAGCCGAAGGCGGGCGCCGAAAGCGGCGGCTCCTCTTCTTCCGCTCCTTCGGGCGGGACGAGCAGTTCTTCTGCAGACACATCTTCCTCTTCCGGCACGCTTTCCGGCGGCGCGGGGGGCGCGTCTTCCGGTACGGCCGCACCTGCGCCGGGAATGCCCCAGACAGGGGATGCGTTCCCGCTGGTCTGGGTCACCGTAGCCGCGGCGGCTTGTGTGGTCCTGCTGGCTGTGCTGGTTTGGAAAAAGCACCGGGAGACACGCGCATAAAAAATGTGACATTTTGGTAAAAGCCGGATGCATTCCAGCGGCGGTGTGCTATAATGGTTTCAAGCTCGCAGCTTGTGCGGCTGTGTGCCGGGCATAAACCGATGCGCATGCGCGCAGCTTTGGAAACATTGAACCACGCAGAACGGCAACGGGGCCGCGCGTCCGCACATGGCGGGCGCGCGGCCGTTTTTCAGCAGCACGGCTGCGCCGGTATATCAGAAGGAGGGACAAAGCGATGGAAGTATGGAATGAGCCGGCCGTTTTATTTGAAAAGAGCACGATGTTCACCAAGAGCAGATTCTGTAAGATCTATAAGGTCACATCGGAGAATCCCTCCGGCTATCTGCCCCATTCCCACGATTATATGCAGATTTGGTATATCACCCGAGGCTGCTGTGAGCATTGGGTGGAGGGGCAAAAGCATCTGATGGCCCGCGGCGATATCTTCATCGTTCCTCCGAAGGTCGAGCATCAGGTGGTGCGGCTGGAAGATGCCGAGATCATCAGCTGCGAATTTTCTTTCGACCATTTTTTTCCGCCGAAGGAGAACAGCGCCTATCAGCAGGTGCATGAAGCGGCGCTGAATCTTTCTTTTGCCTGGCTGTTCCTCAAGGATGCCGATGACATCCATTCCCAGTTTTCGCTTCGGCCTGAAACGGGAGAGCGCGTGAACACGCTGATGAACGCGATGCTGGTGGAATACGAAAACGGAGATATCTATTATGAGGAATTCCTGCGCGTGCAGATCATGGAGCTGCTGCTTGTACTGGCGCGGGAATATTCTCAGTCGCCCCAAAGCCATACCGCAGCGGCCGTTTACGACAAATACAAGCCTATGGTGGAAGATGCCATCCGGTATGTGGAAGCGCATTACAACGAGCCGCTCAAGCTGGAGGATGTGTGCCGTATCTCCATGGTGTCCAAAACATATTTCTGCTATCTGTTCAAGCTGCTCACCCAGCAGACCTTGGTGGAGTATATTATGAACCTGCGCATCCAAAAGGCCATTGAGCTTTTGAAGGACCCGGCCAATTCCATTACCTGGGTGGGATACGAGGTGGGCTTCAACGATTCGACGCACTTTTCGCGCACGTTCAAAAAGGTCGTAGGTATTTCGCCGCGCACCTATCGGGCAATCAAGAACTCTGAAAGCTGAACCGCGCCCGGACGGGCGCGGCGGCTTTGCAAAAAAACAGACCGCGCGGCGCGCGGCCGGGGAGAGATGGGATATGGAAAATTTTGTGCATGCGTCTGTTTCGCATGCGGCCCTTGCGGAGTTTGGGCGGAACGCCCGCGCCGTTGGAGTGCAGCTGCACGCGCTGGAGATTTTTGAAAAAAATGAGTGCATGGTCCGCTGGGCCGTCGCGCCTTACAGCTGCGGCGATAAACGGGAAATGTACTCGCTGAGCAAAAGCTTTACTTCCACGGCTGCAGGAGTTGCGTTTGGAATGGGAAAGCTGCATCCGGACGACCGGGTGCTGGACTGGTTCCCCGAATATGCATCCCTGTGTTCGGGCGACGCGCGTTGGAGCCGCCTGCGCGTGGGGCATGTACTCTCCATGAATACAGGGCATGCGGCCTGTGTGATGCCGCAGGCGGCATTTTCGCAGGATGGCGTGCGCGCTTTTTTTGAAGCGCCGCTGTCCCATGAGCCGGGGACGTTTTTCGCCTATAATACCGCCGCCTCCTATCTCGCGGCAGAGCTGGTGCGCCGTGCCGCGGGCCGCACGGTTCCCGAGCTTCTGGCACGCACGGTGTTCCCCGCGCTGGGTGTGGAGGAGTTTTCGTGGCTGACCTGTGCAGACGGACGGTGCCAGGGCGGCACCGGGCTGCAGGCATCCTGCGATGACGTCGCGAAGCTGGCCCTTCTGTATCTGAACGAGGGCGAGTGGGCGGGACGCCGGGTGCTGCCGCGGGACTGGGTACATATGGCTGCGCAGCCGCACTCCGTAAATGCGGGAAACGGCACGCCGGACTGGTGTGCGGGCTACGGCTATCAGTTCTGGATGAACCGGCGTGGAGGCTTCCGCGGCGACGGCGCCTTTGGGCAGTTGTGTGTGGTTCTGCCTGAAAACGGAATTGCGGCCGCCGTTACGGCCGAGTGCACAAATATGAGTGCCGAGCTGGACGCGCTGTGGCTCCTGCTGGAAAATCTGCATAAGCAGGACGGCGCGTGCGCAGACGGAGGGCTGCCGGAGGCGTACATACCCCAAGGCAGGCTGGACGGCAGAGAATGGGATACGGGCTGGCTGGATTTCCGGCCAAACCCGGCGGGTTTCACAGGCCTGCGTGTGCGCGTGGACGGGGAAGCCGCCTGTGTATGGCTGTGCGACGGCAGCAGTGTGCAGAAGGTGTGCGCGCCGTCCGGTACGTGGCGGGAGAATACGCTCTGGGCGAAAAATTTCCGTCCCGCCATCTTCCGCCAGATGCCGAGGGAGGAACGCGCGCCGCTGCGTTTCGCCGCGGCGGCGCATATGCGCGGGGACCTGCTGGTGCTGGAGTGCCGCAGCCTGAATACGCCCCATGCCTTTGAAATGCGTTTTGCCTCCAGCGGGGACGGCATGCGCATGGAGCTTTTCTCCCCGCTGGATGTCTTTGGAGAAGAAAAGCTGCTGGAAGCGGGCCGCCCGCAGCGCAAAGTAGAGCGGTAAAGGAATGTGGAAGCAATGACCAGAATACTGTTTGTCTGCCACGGCAACATCTGCCGTTCGCCCATGGCGGAATTTGTGTTTCGGGAGATGGCTGAAAAACGTGGCATGGGGGCTCTGTTCCACGCGGCTTCCGCCGCTACCAGTGGTGAAGAGCTGGGCAACCCTGTGCACCAGGGCACACGGGAAAAGCTGCGGGCTGTGGGCATTTCCTGCGCGGATAAGCGCGCGGTACGCCTGCGCCCGGCCGATTACAGGGCCTGGGACCTGCTGCTGGGCATGGATTCGTACAACCTGTCCAACATGCGGCGCATTTTTGGCGGCGACCCGGAACGCAGAATGTACCGTCTGCTGGATTACTCCGCTCACCCCCGTGATATTGCCGACCCCTGGTATACCGGAGATTTTGACGCAACATACGCCGATGTGTGCGAGGGATGCGGGGCGCTGCTGGAGCATCTGCTGCGCGGCGGGCTGCGGCCGGAATAGCCCTGCGCGGAAAAACAGAAAACAAAAGGCCGGGCACTGCCCGAACGGAGTTCCGTTCAGGCGGCGCCCGGCCTTTCGTGTATTTCGTGCGTCAGGCACAGGCTTCGCCCAGCAGCATGCCGCGCACGACAGCAATATCCTGCGCCGCGGCACCGGCCTGCAGCAGATACGATTCCGCGGTACCGTAGTGCTCCGCGAGATAGGCCAGCGCCGTTTCAAGCTCCTCCGGCGCAGAGGAGAATACCGCATCCGGCGGGATGATACCAAAGGTCTTTTTCAGCCAGGCCTTCTGCCGCTTGAAAATGTCCCGCATGTTGGCTTCACTTACGCTGTAATCGGCAACGACAATCTCGCAGGGCACGCCCGCAAGCAGCAAAAGCAGCATGGCCGTCACGCCCGTGCGGTCTTTTCCGGCGGTACAGTTGAACAGCACCGTCCCGCCGCTGTGCTGTGCAAAAATGCGGATTATCCGTGCAAATGCGTCGCCGCGGCCGGACAGCAGCTTCACGTATACATCGCCCATGCGCTCAGGCATTCCGCCCGTAAAGCCCTGGCTCGCCGTCTCGTCCAGCATGGGGATGGAATAATAATCCACGCCGGGTACGTCTGCAAGACGGGAGGGAGCGGCGGCCGTCTCGCTTTCGCTGCGCAGGTCCACCACACAGCATACGCCGTAATCCAGCAGCATCTGCACGTCTTTGTCCGTCAGTCCGGAAAGCCCGTCGGAACGCAGGAAGGCGTGCCTGCGCGTCTTCCTGCCGCAGGCGGCGGGGTAGCCGCCCAATTCGCGGGTGTTGCGCGTACCGGCCAGTGCCAGAGGGGCGTTGACACAAATCGTCTGCTCCATGATCGAAAACTCCTTTTTGTTGATGAGGAACGGCAAGGGCGGTCCGGCGGTATGCCGGGCCGCCCTTTGCATGTTCCGTGGGGCAAATTATTTGCCTGTTTCCCACACTTCCTCTTTCATGTTCGAACGGATGTATACAATGGCTCCGCCCAGGCAGATGAGGAACATCAGCACCGAAAGTGCGGCCGCACGTTCATAATTCATGTAGGTGCCCGTTTGTTGGTACAGCAGGATGCCCAGCATTTTTGGATTGTTGGGGCCTGTCAGGTAGGGAATCGTGAACGCGCCCACCTGGCCCATAAGGATAAAGGTGGCGCTGACGATGACGTCCTTGTATGTCAGCGGAAGAATGATGCGGCACAGAACATCCCGCCAGGAGCATCCGGCGTCGCGCGCGCTTTCCACATAGGAATCGTTGACGCTGGACAGCGCGGCGCTCATCATCATGGCGGCAAAGGGAATGCAGAACCACAGGTTTGAAAGAATGATGCCTTTTAGGTCATACAGCAGGCCGGGCTTGTAATCGACGCCGAAGGCTGCGGCGATGCGGTTGATGCTGCCGGAGTCCTTGATGACATTCATCACCGCGTACACTGCGGCGATGCCCGGGATGAAGCGGGGCAGCAGATACAGTTTGCCCAGCGCGCGGCTGACGGGGCTTTTGGAAAAGCGGAGGTACAGTGCCAGCAGAAAGCTGAGCACTACGCTCAGTGCCATGACGGTGAGAGCCTCGGCGAGGGTGAACAGCAGGCTTTGCAGCGCCTCGGCGCTGGTAAAGAAATAGACATAGTTGTCCAGCGTGAACTGCCCGTCCGTTGTTCGGAAGGAACGGGCCACTGTGTTTACGATGGGAAAGACCACCACCAGAACCATAATGGAAAACGCGGGCAGAACCATCAGGTACGGCAGCCATCTGTGTTTTTTCTGGTTTGCCATATGCGCGGCCTCACTGTGCCAGCGGCGCGATCTCTTCCGCCCAGCGTACCACGATATCCTTCTGTATCATGCCGATGGAAAAATAGCGCAGCTCGTCCATATTGGTCTCCTCCAGCCAGTCGGCGTGGTCCAGATTTTCCAATTTGGCAGTGTCCACGACAGGGGAGGCATACATGGTGTTCCAGCCGATGGCCTGGGCCTCATAGCTCAGGTAGTAGTCGATGACGGAGAGCGCGGCCTCCTGATCCTTGGCGATTTTCGGGATGCAGAAGCCGGCCAGCGCACCGGAAAAGGCGGGCTCGATGGGCTGGAGCTTGATGGACTCGGGCATCGTACCCATATTCTTCTGGCTGAGCACCATGTTCACGAACGCGGGCGTCATGTCGATCTGCTTTGTGGCCAGCAGGTCCAGCGAACCGGCATTCTTCATCGGGTACTGTACCTTGCCCGCCGTCTGGTACAGATAAGGGTGCAGCTCGGCCATCAGGGCGAAGGCGTTGTCCCACTCGGCGGTGTGTTCGGTCTCCCATTTGGTGTCCGGGGACATGCGTGCTTCGTCGGGCAGCTGGTTGTAGATGGCGGTCGTTACAAAGGTATAGCCGGAGCCGCCGGTGGACGGGTCGCAGTAGGCGAAACGGCCGGGATTGTCCTTGATCCATTGATACAGCTCGTCCGCCGTTGCAGGCGGATTTTCCACGGTTTCGGAATTGTAGGCCAGCATCACGGCTGTGCCGCGGTAGGGGATGAAGGTATCGCCTACGATATTGTCCTTGAATACGACATTTTCATAGTTGGGGATCTTCGAGGTGTCGATGGGGATGAAAAAATCTTCGCTCGTCTGGGCCAGAATGGCGGAGATCCCGCTGTCGTCCAAGGCAATGATGTCAAAATCGGTGTCGGTCTCGCCTGCCTGGTAGGCAGCGGCAAGGCGGTCGGGCAGGCTCTGCTCGCTGGTGCCGGAGACGACGAACTGGATCTCCACCCGGGCCTTGGTATTATAGGCGGGGTCTGCGTTGTGTGCGTCGGCAACGGCCTGCAGCGCTTCGCGCACCTCCTGGCCTCCATAACCCCAGATGGTGACGGTGGGAACGTCCGCGCTTGCGGCGCCCGTGGCCGGGGAAGTGCTGCCGCAGGCGGAAAGGCTCAGCGTAAGAGCGCAGGCGGCGACGGCGCACAGCGCCTTCTGGATGAATCGATTCATGAATGTTTCTCCCTTCCATATCTCCTATGAGATTACGATAAAATCCTTATTTATTGCCGGGGCGGCTTTCCGCTCCGGCGGAAAACAGCCGAAGCTGTTTTGCCCGGAAGTACTTCAGGCGCTGGCCTGTGCCGCGCCGAACTGCTTGAAGCGCGTGAAGGAATAGTCCGCTGTCTGGCCGGGTATATATCCCAGTGCCTGTTCCTTGGGAATGAAAACCTTCAGCCGTGCGCCGTCTGCGCGCACAAGGATGATCTGTGTGTAATGGCCCAGCGGCATCACGCTTTCAATACGCGCCATGCCCGCGCCGGAGGCCGAACGCAGAGCAATATCCTCCGGGCGCACGGCGAGCACCGCGCCGCCTTCGTCCAAAAAGTTCATCTCGCCGATGAACCCCGCCACAAAACGGCTGTGCGGGTTGTCGTAAATTTCGGTAGGGCTGTCCAGCTGTTCAATGGCACCCTGGTTCATGACGGCAATGCGGTCGGAGATGGCCATGGCCTCCTCTTGGTCGTGCGTGACGAAGATGACAGTCAGCCCGGCCTCGCGCTGGATGCGCTTGAGCTCCTCGCGCATCTGGCCGCGGATCTTGGCGTCCAGCGCCGAAAACGGCTCGTCCAGCAGCAGTGCATCCGGTGCGCCGGCCACACCGCCGCCAATGGCCACCACCTCTGGGCGCAGCATGTTCACCAGGCTGATCACCCCGTCTGCCAAAAAACGTACATACGTCTGACACACCATAAGAGCCGTCTCATCCCCGGCCTCCGCTGCCTGGAAGACCGTCTTGCCCTCCACGCCGTTCTGGGCCGCCAGCTCATGAAGCAGGCTCTTCGGATGAGCGGCCATGGCCGCCTTGGTCTCACGGATCAGCGCCGTGGCGGACGCATATTGCTCCCAGCATCCCCGCCGGCCACAGTTGCACAGCTCCCCATCCTGGCAGATGGTGATATGTCCTCCCTCGCTGGATGCGACACCGCCCCGCAGTCTGCCGCCCAAAACCAATCCGCATCCAATGCCGGTGCCCAGCGTTACCACCGCCAGATCTTGACAGCCACGGCCCGCGCCGCAAAAAAACTCGCCCACAGCAGCACAGTCCGCATCATTGCCCAGCAGCAGCGGCACATCGAAATGCTGTCGGAACAGCTTGACAATCGGGACATTCTGCATGGGAATATTGGTGATAAAGAGGATCGTGTCATGGGAAACTGCTCCTGGGAGTCCCATACCTACACAGGCAATCTCCTCCGGGCCAACGGAGCCCTTGCGGGCCACCGCCGCCGCCAGATGCGCCGTCGCCGCCGCGAACTGCTCCGGGCTCTGAAAATCCAGCGGCGTCCGCTCCACAGCCACCAGATGGCCGCTCTCATCCACCAGGCCGGCTTTCAGATTCGTCCCACCTACATCAATGCCAATATACAAGCCGTTTCCCTCCTGTTTACTCCATGCTGCCTCGATCCGCTCGCTGGTCCACCCGCCGTGCTAGTTCCTCCGCGGCGTTGTACCCCACCTTCCGGTGGCGGTTGTTCATCGCGGCCACCTCTACGATGCTGGCCAGATTCCGTCCTGGCCGCACAGGAATCGTAATGATGGGCACCTGAATCCCTAAAATCTCCGTAAAATGGTCCTCAATTCCCAGGCGGTCATAGATTTTCGTCTGATCCCAGGGCTCAAAATGAACCACCAAATCCAGCTGGGACTCCACCTTGATCGCCCGCAGGCCAAAGAGCTGCCGCACGTCAATCACGCCGATACCGCGCAGCTCGATGTAATGACGAATAATCTCCGGTGCAGTGCCG
>ERZ832522.5440-NODE-5440-length-11605-cov-13.703463_pt1 | contig 11605 bp, 10 predicted proteins | sample MGYA00519951_ERZ832522 | MGnify/ENA primary metagenome ERZ832522 (study PRJEB31850, sample SAMEA3708728) | human gut metagenome | biome: human gut; feature: human-associated habitat; material: faeces | place: China | collected 2014 ... | reverse complement strand
CGCGCAGGGGCGTGGCGGTTTTCTGCCTGCAAATTATCCGCGCAGGCCGACGGCCTCGAGCACGGCCTCGATGCGGTCGGACGCCTGCACCGGCCAGCCGCCCTTGACGTTCTGGCAGCCGGCGGAATCGAGCAGATCGCGCGCGCCCGCTGTCAAGAACATGCACCTTCCCTCTTGACAAATACCCTCCGGGGGTATATATTTAAAAATACCCCCAAGGGGTATACGGGAAACAATGAGGTACAAATACATGGACGATGAGAAAAAAACGTGCTGCTGCGGCTGTTCGCAGCGCAAAAAGGAGCGCTCGCCGGAGGAATACAAGCGGCTCATCCACCGGCTCAACCGCATCGAGGGCCAGATCCGCGGCATCCGCGGCATGGTCGAAAACGACGCCTACTGCCCGGACATTCTCGTGCAGTCGGCGGCGGCGGGCGCGGCGCTCAACGCATTCAATAAGGAGCTGCTGGCCAGTCACATCCGCACCTGCGTCGTCGAGGACATCCGCGACGGCAAGGATGAGGTGATCGACGAGCTGGTGGCGACGCTGCAGAAACTCATGAAATGAGCCGCACCGCAAAGGAGGAACGACATTGAAGCAATATAACGTCACCGGCATGAGCTGCGCGGCCTGCTCGGCGCGCGTGGAAAAGGCGGTGTCGAACGTACCGGGCGTGACGGCGTGCTCGGTCAGCCTGCTGACCAACTCCATGGGGGTGGAGGGCACGGCGGCCGATCAGGCTATCATCGACGCGGTGCAGGCCGCGGGCTACGGCGCGTCGGTCAAGGGCGCGCAGCAGAGCGCAGGCCCCGCCGCCGGCGCCGACGCGCTCGCCGACCACGAGACGCCGAAGCTGCGGCGCAGACTCTTCTGGTCGCTGGGCTTTCTGCTCGTGCTGATGTATTTTTCCATGGGCCACATGATGTGGGGCTGGCCGCTGCCGAAGTTTTATGACGGCAACCACGTCGCCATGGGCCTGACGCAGCTGCTGCTGACGGTGATCATCATGGTCATCAACCAGAAGTTTTTCATCAGCGGCTTCCAGGCGCTCTGGCACCGCGCGCCGAACATGGACACGCTCGTGGCCCTCGGGGCGACGGCGGCGTTCGTGTACAGCACGTACGCGCTCTTTGCCATGACGGGCGCGCAGGTGCGCGGTGACGAGCAGGCCGTCATGAACTATATGATGGACTTTTACTTCGAGTCCGCCGCCATGATCCTCACGCTCATCACGGTGGGCAAGACGCTCGAGGCCCGCTCGAAGGGCAAGACGACCGACGCGCTGCGCAGCCTCATGGAGCTCGCGCCGAAGACCGCCACCGTCGAGCGCGACGGCGCGGAGGTGACCGTCCCGGTCGAGCAGGTGCAAACCGGCGACGTGTTCGTCGTCCGCCCGGGCGAGCGCATCCCGGTTGACGGGGTCGTGCTCGCCGGCACGAGCGCAGTCAACGAGGCGGCGCTCACGGGCGAGAGCATCCCGGCCGACAAAGCGCCGGGCGCGGCCGTCTCGGCCGCGACGGTGAACCAGTCGGGCTTTCTCAAGTGCCGCGCCACGCGCGTCGGCGAGGACACGACGCTCTCGCAGATCATCCAGATGGTCAGCGACGCGGCGGCCACGAAAGCGCCGATCGCGAAGATCGCGGACAAGGTGTCCGGCGTGTTCGTACCGGCGGTCATGGGTATCGCGCTCGTGACGTTCGTCGTCTGGCTGCTGCTCGGCCGCACCGTGGGCTACGCGCTCGCGCGCGGCATCTCCGTGCTCGTCATCAGCTGCCCGTGCGCGCTCGGCCTCGCCACCCCGGTGGCGATCATGGTCGGCAGCGGCATGGGCGCGAAAAACGGTATCCTCTTCAAGACGGCGGCCTCCCTTGAGGAGACCGGCCGCATCCAGATCGTCGCGCTCGACAAGACCGGCACCATCACCTCCGGCGACCCGACCGTGACGGACCTCTGCCCCGCCCCGGGCGTGACGGAGACGGAGCTGCTGCGCCTGGCCTACGCGCTCGAGCGCCGGAGCGAGCACCCGCTGGCCAAGGCGGTGCTGCGCCGCGCGGAGGCGGACGGGCTGACCGCCGCCGAGGTCGCGGACTTTCAGGCCCTGCCGGGCAACGGGCTCAGGGCCACGCTCGACGGGCAGCCGCTCTGCGGCGGCAACGCGGACTTCATCCGCACGGCGGCCGACATTCCCGCGCCCATGCAGGCGCAGGCGCAGGCGCTGGCCGAGGCCGGCAAGACGCCGCTGTTTTTCGCCCGCGGCGGGGAGCTCCTCGGCATCGTCGCCGTGGCGGACGTGCTCAAGCCCGACAGCCCGCAGGCCATCCGTGAGCTGCAGAATATGGGCATCCGCGTCGTCATGATCACGGGCGACAACGCGCGCACGGCCAGGGCCATCGGCGCGCAGGCCGGCGTGGACGAGGTGATCGCGGGCGTGCTGCCCGACGGCAAGGAGCGCGAGATCCGCCGCCTGAGCGCGCGCGGTAAGGTCGCCATGGTCGGCGACGGCATCAACGACGCGCCGGCGCTCACGCGCGCGGACATCGGCATCGCCATCGGCGCAGGCACGGACGTGGCCATCGACGCGGCCGACGTCGTGCTCGTCAACAGCCATCTGAGCGACGTGCCGGCGGCCATCCGGCTCAGCCGCGCGACGCTGCGCAACATCCACGAGAATCTGTTCTGGGCGTTTTTCTACAACACCATCGGCATCCCCATCGCGGCGGGCGTGTTCGTCCCGCTCGGCCTGACGCTCAACCCCATGATCGGCGCGGCGGCCATGAGCCTGTCAAGCTTCTGCGTGGTCACGAACGCCCTGCGCCTGAATCTGTTCAAGCTGCGCGATACGCGCCACGATCATAAACGTGCAAACCATCTCAAAGAAGTACCCGAAATCAAGGAGGAAACTGCAATGAAAAAGACCATTCAAATCGAAGGCATGATGTGCGCTCACTGCGAGGCGACCGTGAAAAAGGCGCTCGAGGCGCTGCCGGAAGTCACCGAGGCCGAAGTCAGCCACACGGCGGGCACCGCCGTCGTGACGCTCAGCGCTCCGGTGGACGACGCCGTGCTCAAGAGCACGGTCGAGGCCAAGGACTATAAGGTCACCGGCATCGCGTAATGCATCCGAAACCGCAGCAAAGGCGTCCCCTCTCGGGGACGCCTTTGCTGTTTTCTGCTCACTTTTTGTGCGCGTCGATCGGCTGCGCGAACAGCCCATGCTGCGTGCAGTACCACAGCAGCGTGCCGTGCGCGAAGTACGGCAGGCGCGTCTGCGCGCCCCCGTGCGTGTCTGATCCATCGCTTGCACCTCCCGTGCAGGTATATTGTACGGATTTTCGCCCGGAATGCAACCGACGCTCCGTAGAGTCCGCCGACAGGATAGCCCCCGCGCGCGGGCGCTGCCAAGCGGGCGGCGAAAAATCACGCCGGGGCGGGAAAAAATTCTGAATTTTGCCTGAATTTTTGCTTCCGGTGTAGCTTTTGCGCGCGCGCGCCCTTATAATGTAAGCGCGGACGAAAAACCGTCACAACCATCCGCATCCGACGAAAAACCATCACCAAAAAGGAGTTTGTATATGGGACTGATCAAAGCTGCCGCGGGCGCTGCCGGCGGCGTTCTGGCCGACCAGTGGAAGGAATTTTTCCTCTGCGAGGCCCTGCCGGCAAACGTGCTGGCCGTCAAAGGACAGAAAAAAACCACCCGCCGCTCGAGCAACACGCACGGCGACGAGAACATCATCACCACCGGCTCGCGCATCGCCGTCGCCGACGGGCAGTGCATGCTTATCGTCGAGCAGGGCAAGGTCGTGGAGGTCTGCGCCGAGCCGGGCGAGTACACGTATGACGCATCGACCGAGCCGTCGATCTTCGCCGGGAACCTCGGCGAGAGCATCGGTGAGGTGTTCCGCAACATCGGCAAGCGCTTCACCTTCGGCGGCGAGGCCCCGAAGGACCAGCGCATCTACTACTTCAACACCAAGGAGCTGACCGGCAACAAGTACGGTACGCCGAGCCCCGTGCCGTTTCGCGTGGTGGATCAGCGTGCCGGCATCGACATCGACATCGGCATCCGCTGCTTCGGCGAGTACAGCTACCACATCGCAAACCCGCTGCTGTTTTACACCAACGTCTGCGGCAACGTGACCGAGGACTACACGCGCGACACGCTCGACGGCCAGCTCAAGAGCGAGCTGCTCACGGCGCTGCAGCCGGCGTTCGCGCGCATCAGCGACATGGGCATCCGCTACTCGGCGCTGCCCGGCCACACGCGGGAGATCGCCGCGGCGCTCAACGAAGAGCTCTCGGCCCAGTGGCGCGACCGCCGGGGTCTGGAGATCGTGGCCTTCGGCGTCTCGTCCGTGAAGGCCGACGAGGCCGACGAGCAGATGATTAAGGACATGCAGCGCGACGCGGCCTACATGGACCCGACGCGCGCGGCGGCGATGCTCTCGCGCTCGCAGGGCGATGCGATGAAGGCAGCCGCGTCCAACACGGCCACCGGCCCGGCCATGGCGTTCATGGGCATGGGCATGGCCGGCCAGATGGGCGGCGTCAACGCGCAGGACCTCTATGCCATGGGCCGGCAACAGGCGGCCCAGCAGCCCGCCGCCCCGGCGGCCGGGAGCTGGACGTGCGCCTGCGGCCAGACGGGCAACACCGGCAAGTTCTGCGGCAACTGCGGCCGGCCGCGCCCGGCCGCGCCGGAGGGCTGGACGTGCGTGTGCGGCGCGGTGAACAAGGGCAAGTTCTGCTCCGAGTGCGGCCGCCCGAAACCGGCCGGCACACCGAAATACAAGTGCGACAAATGCGGCTGGGAGCCGGACGACCCGACCCACCCGCCGAAATTCTGCCCCGAGTGCGGCGACCCGTTTGACGATGGGGACATCCAGTCCTAACCCCCGCCCGGACGAAATGAGGCATGCGCCATGCCGACCCAGGTAACGAACTATCAGTGCCCGGCCTGCACCGGCCCGCTGCACTATTCGGCCAAGAGCGGCAAGCTCGCGTGCGACTACTGCGGCTCGTCATTCGACGTGGCCGAGATCGAGGCGCTCTATGCCCGCAAGGAGGCCGAGGCCGCCGCAGCCAAGCAGGCGGCCGACGCGAAGGCCGAAGCAGCGCAGGCTGCCAAGGCCGAGGCTGCGGAAGCCGCCGCGGCCTCCGGCGGCTGGGACACCTCCGACCTCAGCCGCGACTGGGGCGCGGAGGCGGACGGCCTGCGCGTCTACAGCTGCCCGTCGTGCGGCGCGGAGCTCATCTGCGACCAGAGCACCGCGGCCACGGCCTGCCCCTACTGCGGCAACCCGGCGATCGTGCCGGGGCAGTTTTCGGGCGCGCTGCGGCCGGACTATATCCTCCCGTTTCGCCTGAGCAAGGACGACGCCGTGCAGGCGCTGCGCGCGCACTACAAGGGCAAACCCTTCCTGCCGCGCTCGTTCACGTCCGCCAACCACATCGAGCAGATCCAGGGCGTGTACGTCCCGTTCTGGCTGTTTGACGGCGGCGCGGAGGGCGCGGCCAGCTACCGCGCCAGCAACACGAACGTGTTCGAGACCGGCGACTATGAGATCACCGAGACGCGGCACTACCACGTGGTGCGCGCCGGGTCGCTCGCGTTTGAGAAGATCCCGGTCGACGCATCCTCCAAGATGCCGGACGACCACATGGACTCCATCGAGCCGTTTGACTATGCCCAGCTGCGCCCGTTTTCCACGGCGTACCTGCCGGGCTATCTGGCGGATAAATACGACGTGACCATCGACGACAGCCGCGACCGGGCGGACACGCGTTGCCGCGAGACGCTCGCGCAGGCCCTGCGCGACACCGTCACCGGCTACGGCGCGTGCGTGACCGAGCGCGAGGACATCGCGCTGCGGCGCGGCAAGGTGCACTACGCCCTGCTGCCGGTGTGGATGCTGAGCACGAAGTGGCACGGGCAGGACTTCCTCTTCGCCATGAACGGCCAGACCGGCAAGCTCGTCGGCAACCTGCCGACGGACCGCGGCCGCTTCTGGGGCATGTTCGCCGCCATCGCGGCCCCGCTCACGGTGGCGCTGACTGCAATTTTGCAGTTCCTGCTGTAAGGAGGCGACGGATATGAAACGCAGACTTTCCGCCCTGCTGCTCGTGCTGCTGCTGGCCGTGACGCTCGCAGTACCGGCGCTGGCCGCCGGGGACTGGGTCACGGACGAGGCCGGCCTGCTCACCGACCAACAGATCAGCCAGCTCTCGCAGCGCGCCGCCGCCCTCGCGCACAGCAGCGGCGTCGGCGTGTACATCCGCACCGTGGACGACTATGCCGACTACGGCTTCACCGACGTGGAGACGGCGTCCTACACGCTCTACCACAACGACTCGCTCGGCGTCGGTGACGGGCGCGACGGTGTGCTCCTGCTGCTGAGCGTGTCGAACCGCAAGTACGCCGCCTTCGTCTACGGCGACAAGGCAGAGCTCCTCTTCCCGGACTCTGCCCTGCAGCAGCTCGAGGACGGCTTTCTCGACGACTTCCGCAACGACGACTGGTACGGCGGCTTCTGCGACTACATCGACGGCTGCGCCGGCCTGCTCAGCGGCGAGTCCTATACCGGCAGCGACTCTGACTATGCCTACAGCCCCGGCCATGACGCCGACGTTGACCCCGGCTTCTCCGCGCCGTCGCTGCTGCGCAATTTGGGCATCGCGCTCGTGATCTCGTGCGTCATCGCGCTCATCGTCTGCCTGATCCTCAAGGCGAAGATGCGCTCCGTGCGCCGCCAGACCGAGGCGCGCGCCTACGTCACGCCCGAGGGCCTGCACCTGACGCGGCGCGACGATGTCTACACCCACACGACCACGACGCGCCGCAAGATCGAGCGCGACAACGACCAGCACTCCGGTGGCGGCGGGTCGAGCTTTTCCGGTGGCGGCGGCCACGGCCGCAGCGGCAGCTTCTGACGCACCAAAACGCAAAAACGCTGTCCCATTTTCGGGACAGCGTTTTTTCATGCCTCCGTGACGGGGATACGGATCTCGGTCACGAATTTTTCCGGGTCGCTCGTCAGGCCGTAGTCGATCATCGTGATCTCGCGCGAGAAGTCCGCCGGGGCGAGCGCGTGCGCGCGCAGGTAGTCCATCAGGCGCGCATACTGCGCCGGGGCTTCGGGGTGGCTGCCGCGAAAGCACACGGCGGCGCACGTCGTCTCGGGCAGGGTGGTCACGTCGCCATCGAAGGCGTCCTCGTCGTCGAGCACGAGAAACGCGCGGTCATACGGCGCAAACGCCCCGGCCAGCAGCCGCTCGGCCGAGAGGCCCACACCCACCTTGCCGAGGAACACCACGGCCTCCGCCTGCGAGCGCTCGAGCATGCGGATGGACGGCTCCATGTCGAGAAAGCTGTGCAGCTCGAGCGCGCCGGACACCCACACAATGCGGCACGCGGGGCTGCGCACGAGGCGGATGGCGCCGAGCTCGGCTATCTGCGCATCGTGCAGCTGGCGCAGGCGGTTGTCGATCTTGCGCTCGACGCGCTGCAGCTCCGCCTGCTTGCGCACGACGGCGGCCTTCTGCTCGCGCAGCAGCTGCTCGATGCGCCCGACGTCGCGGTTGCGCAGAAAGGCGCGGATCTGCCCGAGCGGCATATCCAGCGCGCGCAGGTAGCGGATGGTGTTGAGCACCTCAAACTGCCGCGGCCCGTAGTAGCGGTAGCCGGTCGCGGGGTCGGTGTATTCCGGCGTAAGCAGGCCGATGGTCTCATAGTGGCGCAGGCTGCTCACGCTCAGGTGAAATAGCTGCGCCACGTCGCCGATGGAAAACAGCTCCTGTGTCCGCGCCATGTCACGCCTCCTCCGGCACGAGCCGGCCGCGCCGGCGCAGCACGAGAAACGCGATCACGCAGATGATGACCGACAGCAGCGAGCCCGCCGCCGTGGCCAGGCCCATGGGCAGCAGCGTCGTGGGAAACCACTTGCTCATCAGGTACGCGCCCGGCACGCGCACGAGCACCACGGCCGTGATGTTGTGCAGAAACGACAGCTCCGAGCGGCCGATGGCGCAGAAATACCCGCTGAAGCAAAAGTGCAGCCCGGCAAAACAGCAGTCGAGGATGTACCCGCGCAGGTACTGCCCGCCCGCGGCGGCGACGGCCGCGCTGTCCGTGAACAGGCCCACGACGGGCTCTGCCACGAACTGGATGACGATCGTGATGAGCACGCCGAAGCCGAACGCAACGGCGATGGCGTACCACAGCGTCTGCAGCGCACGGCGGGGCTTGCCCGCGCCGATGCATTGCGCACCGAGGGCCGACACCGTCGAGAGCATGGACGACGGCACGAGGAACAAAAAGCTGATGATCTTCTCCACGATGCCGACGGCGGCGGCGTCCGTGAGGCCGCGGCGGTTGGCGATGACGGTGATAAACAAAAACGCGATCTGGATCAGCCCATCCTGCAGCGCGACCGGCACGCCGATGCGCAAAATGCGCCCCATGACCGCCCGCCGCGGGCGCAGATCGCTCCGCGTGAGGGCGATGCCGTCGCGCTCGCGGCGGATGACGGCCAGCGACACGACCACGCTGGCCGCCTGCGCCAGCGTCGTGCCGAGCGCGGCGCCCGCCGGGCCCATGTGCAGCGCGCCCATGAACAGATAGTCGAGCGCGATGTTTGCCGCGCACGCGATGGCGATGAAGTACATCGGGCGCTTCGAGTCGCCCAGACCGCGGAAGATGGATGCGATGATGTTGTACGCCGTGATCAGTGGCACGCCGAGAAAGCAGATGCGCAGATAGGCGACCGTGCCGGGCACGGCCTCGGCCGGCGTGGACATGACCGCCGCGATCGGCCGCGCGAGCGCCAGCAGCACCCCCGTCACCACGACGCTCAGCGCCAGAAACAGCGTCGTCGTGTTGCCGATGTAGCCCGCCGCGCCCCGGCGGTCGCGCGCGCCGACGGCCTGACCGATCGTGACCGTCGCGCCCATGGCAAGGCCCACGATCATGACCGTGAGCATGTGCATGACCTGACTGCCGATGGACACGGCCGTCGTGCTGGCCACGCCCTCGTACTGGCCGATGATGAACAGGTCGGCCATGCCGTAGAGCGTTTGCAGGAAGTACGAGAGCAGATACGGCAGCGAAAAGCGCACAATGTTGCCAAAGACGCTGCCGGTCGTGAGATTTTTCTCCATGGCGTTTGCCCCTTTGCGTGGAATACCGTCATTGTAAACTCTACAACGGTTGTAGAGTCAAGGTTTTGTTTTGCCCCGGCGCGGATGTTTTTCGCGCCGGGGCTGCATTTTTCAGAACGTCAGGCGCATCTGATACCAGACGACGCCGCCGTGGGTAGAGCTCGACACGCCCTCGCTCACGAAGCCGAACTTCGCGTAGTAGTGCACGAGCCGGTCCTTGCACGTGAGCACGAGGCCGCGGCGGCCCTGCGCGCGCGCGTCGGCGATGGCGCGCTCGATGAGCTGTCCCGCATAGCCGTGCCGGCGGTAGTCTGGCAGCGTGTTCACGCCGAAGATCATCTGCCACGCGCCGTGCGCGTCGTGCAGCGCGGCGTCCGCGTAGAGGTCGTCCGTGAGGTCGGTGCGGTCCGTGACCATGCCGTCCACGAACGCGATGAGCGTGCCGCCGTCAAACATCAGCCAGAAGTGGTCGCCATAGTGCGCCAGCCGGCCTGCGAGCTCCTCCCGCGTCGCGGCCTCCGCCGCCGGGAAGCACGCTGCCTCCACCGCCGCCACGGCGTCGAGGTCGGCGAGGGTCGCCGTGCGAATCATCCTAGTATCCATCGTTATGCCTCCGTTTCGTCCAGCAGCAGCGCCGCCAGCTCCGCCACCGTGCGGCAGTAGTGCGGGCAGATGCACTGCATCGTTTCGATGATGTGCGGCACGGTGTGCGTCCACCCCGCCGCGATGAAGTCCACGCCCGCGCGGTCAGCCATGTCCTTGCCGGGCTTGAGATCGTCGATGACCACGAGCTGCTCCGGCCGCAGGCCGAGCTCCCGCTCGATCTGGTAGATGGGCCACGGCGCGGGCTTGCGCCGCTCGGGGTCTGAATCCCAGCCGTAGATGCGCTCCGGCGTTGGCAGGTCGTGCGCGCGGTAGTCGCGCAGGATGTTTTCCGGCACGGAGTGGCTCACGACACAGATATGCCCGCCCGCGGCGTGAAACCGCTGCAGCAGGTCGCGCATACCGGGGAACGTGTCGGGCACGTGCGTGCGCACATAGTCCAGCCACGTCTGGTACTGGATGTCCATCTCCGCATCGGAAAAGCCCAGGATATCGCTGCACAGCGCGCCGAAGCCCGGCTCGAACGAGTAGGAAAAAAAGTCGTCGAGCGTCATGTGTACGTCCGGCCGCAGCTTTTGCAGCGTCTGCACGAAGGCCGGGTAATTGATGGTCGCGGTGCTGTTGACGACGGTGTCGTCATGGTCGAGCACCAGACACTGGTAGCGCACGCGCGCCGCCTCCTTTGTCTCACATTGCACAGCATTTTACCACGAACCCCGGCGGAATGCCACCACCGGGCGCAAAAACGCCCGGACGAAGTTTTCCTCCGTCCGGGCGGATGCCGTTGTGCACATTGCCGTCAGAAGCTGCCGGCGGCGGTGGACGCCCCCGCGCCCCAGAGCAGCACGCGCAGCACGCCGATGAGCGCGAGGTGCGCGGGATAATAGACGTAAAAGAGCCAGCCCATGCCGCGCCATTTGCCCCGCGTGCCGTCATAGCACCGCAGCAGCGGGATGGCGAGCGCCGTGCCGAGCTGCACGAGCGCATATACCTTATCTATAAAGAAGAAATACACGAGCGCGTACACGGCCGACCACACCATGAGCCAGCCCATCTGCTTTCGGAAGTCCCCGCGCGCCTGCCCCATGAACAAGATCGCCATCGCGGCCACGCAGCTCCAGTCCGACGGGAACGTGACCGCGCAGATCACAAACGTCAGCGCGATCTTGACCCAGTCTTTCAGCCGCGCGTCGTCGTGGATGACGAGCAGCACCAGTCCCCACGCGAGCGACCACACGACGCCCGTCTGATTGAACGGCCCGGTGGACAGCGGCACGAACGGGATGCCAAAGCAGAAATCATACGCAAAGTGCGAGATGAGCGCGAGCGCGAACAGGCGCGCGGCGTACTTTTTCACATCGTGCGTGTAGTGGTAGCCCTCGACGATGAAAAACCACATGATTGGCGCCGTCACGCGGCCGAGCACATGGCACACGAGCACCCACCAGTCGGTGGCGTAGCCGGGCCAGAGCGTCCACGTGAGGTGGTCGAGCGTCATGGCGAGGATGGCGATGCCCTTGAGCGCGTTGCCGCTCAGGGCCGGTCTGCGGGTCTGGAGCATGGGGACACCTCCGGAAAACGAGTTTTCTCTTTTTCAGCATAGCAAATCCGCACTGCCGCGTCAATGCCCGCGGGCGGCCCAGCGTGTCAAAAAAGCCTCGCAGAGTTTGCCGCCCGCAGGCGGCAAAGCATTGCAATCATTTTCTCTCGCGACATGTGCGTGAGAGAAAATACTTCTCTGGCTGCAAGTGTGGACTTTGTGCGCCCCCGGCGTACAAAGTCTGCGCGCAGCAGCCTGCAGGCCTTTTGTCGGGAAAGCCCTCCGGGCTTTCCCGACAAGCAAAA
>ERZ832522.5437-NODE-5437-length-11610-cov-4.071311_pt1 | contig 11610 bp, 10 predicted proteins | sample MGYA00519951_ERZ832522 | MGnify/ENA primary metagenome ERZ832522 (study PRJEB31850, sample SAMEA3708728) | human gut metagenome | biome: human gut; feature: human-associated habitat; material: faeces | place: China | collected 2014 ... | reverse complement strand
TGTGGTTGCAGTTTGCAAGCAAACTGGTATTTTATTGTCCCAGACGTTGTCTGGGATTTTGTTGATTTTAGATAGATATTACACCTTTGAGAAGAAAGGAGGACTACCATGTTTATTGATATTGCAAAAATCAAGATTGTATCCGGCAAGGGCGGTGACGGCAAGGTTGGTTTCCACCGCGAAAAGTATGTGGCGGCCGGCGGTCCGGACGGCGGCGACGGCGGCCGCGGCGGCTCGGTCATCTTCAAGGTAGATGACAATCTGTCCACGCTGCTCGATTTCCGTTACAAGAAAAAGTATGTTGCGGCTCCCGGTGAGCCGGGCGGCGGCAAGCGCTGCAAGGGCAAGGATGGTGCGGATCTGGTCATTCGCGTACCGCGCGGCACGATCATCCGTGACCAGAAAACCGGCCAAGTCATGAAGGATATGTCCGACAGCGAGCCGTTTGTAGCAGCCAAGGGCGGCAACGGCGGCTGGGGCAACACGCATTTTGCAACGCCGACGCGTCAGGCGCCGCGTTTTGCCAAGCCGGGTCTGCCGGGTGTCGAGCGCGATATTATCCTCGAACTGAAGCTGCTGGCCGATGTCGGTCTGGTCGGCTTCCCGAATGTCGGCAAGTCCACGCTGCTGAGCATGGTCTCGGCGGCGCGCCCGAAGATTGCAAACTACCACTTCACGACTCTGGTGCCCAACCTCGGCGTGGTTTCGGTCGGTGAGGAGCAGAACTTCGTCATGGCCGACATTCCGGGCATTATCGAGGGCGCGAGCGAGGGTGCCGGTCTGGGCCACGACTTCCTGCGCCACATTGATCGCTGCCGACTGCTGCTGCATCTGGTTGACGCGGCAGGCAGTGAGGGCCGCGACCCGATCGACGACATTGAGAAGATCAACGCCGAGCTTGCCGGCTACAGCGAGTTTCTGGCAGCGCGTCCGCAGATCATTGTTGCCAACAAGACCGACCTGCTGGGCGACGACCGTGAGCCGGTCGAGAAGATCCGCAAGTACGCAGAGGAGCGCGGCTTCCTGTTTGCGGAGCTGTCCGCGGCGACCAACCAGGGCGTCAAGGAGCTGATGAATCTGACGTGGCACGAGCTGCAGCAGCTCCCGCCGGTATTCATCTACGAGCCAGAGTTCGTCGAGGTCGAGGAGAAGGCCGCAACCGAGAACGACTGGACCATCGAGCGCGACGGCGACGCATACGTTGTCACCGGTGCATGGGTGGACAAGATTATGGGATCGGTCAACATCGACGACTACGAATCCCGCCAGTATATGGATCGTATGCTCCAGTCTGCAGGCATTTACGCCAAGCTAGAGGAAATGGGCATCGAGGAGGGCGCTCCGGTCGTGATCGGAGAGTTCGAGTTCGAGTACGTTTATTAAAGCGCGAGAAAGAGGACCTTGGGGTCCTCTTTTTTTATCGTATATACAGAGTGAAGTGTGGAGAACGTAGAGGGAGTAGCATAGTGCAGCATCACTAAAAAATTATATCGTCCTATGTTCAACTCGCTGAAATAGTGCTACAATTAACTCAGAATGCACAAAAGGGGAGCTGACAAACTGTGCAACAACGAAAGAACGATAAAACAACCTGCCTGTTGCTTGCGCTGACCACGATTTTCTGGGGCAGCCTGTACACGGCAAGCAAGGTACTGCTCGATGTGATTCAGCCGTTCACGCTTCTGTGCCTGCGCTATATCATCGCAGCCATTGCCATGACCATCCTGCAGCGCCTGCGCAAACCCGACCCGAACGGAAAGCCGCGCAGGATCAAGGGCGGTGACTGGAAATATGTTATCATGTTCGGTCTGGGCGGCTATGTGCTGTCGATCGGTCTGCAGCAGTACGGCACCAAGCTGGCGGGCGCATCGCTGGCATCACTCATTAACTGCATGAACCCGATCGCTATCTGCTTCTTTGCGGTGCTGCTGCTGCATGAGCGCATGACGATGAAGAAGGTCGTCTGCATTGTCAGCGCAGTTGCCGGTGCGGTCTGCATCGTCGGGGGAGACGCCGGCGGCGGTCATATCCTCGGCATAGCGCTTTCGCTCGGTTCGGTGCTGACGTGGAGCGCGCTGAGCGTGTTCATGCGCTCGTTCACGCAGAAGTATGACGCGCTGACCGTCACGACCTGTGGTATTTATGTTGCTGCTATCGGTACGCTGCCGCTGATGCTCCGCGAGATCATCACCCACCCGGAGATGGACTTCCTGCACGCGAAGTACATCCTTGTGCTGTTTTATGTGGCGATTTTCTGCACGACCATTCCGCATTCGCTGTGGAATTACTGTCTCTCCCGTGCAGAGGCGAGCACCTGTTCTCTGTTTTACCCGATTCAGCCGCTCACCTCGATGGTGCTCGGTGTCCTGCTGCTGAACGAGCATATGACGGTCGGCTTTATTGTCGGTGCGGTGCTTATCGTGTTCGGTGTGCTGTATTCAACGCTCGGCAAAGAGAAAACCAGATGAGACGCCTTGGCTTTGCCCGATGTTATGGTTAAGCTGAAAAATCCTCCTGTCTTCAGAAGAAGGCAGGAGGATTTTTTTTAATCATTCAAAACGGCGAAAGAGAGATGACGATGAAGCCCAAAGAGTAAAAACACGGGGATGCAGTCCGGATCGTGATAGATTGCAGCCGGTTTGCCGAATTTACAATCCCAAATCCTTAAACCGCGAATACATGGACTGTACGCCGTACAGTGCCGCCACCGGATTGTGCTGCAGTACCCGGTCCTTGACGATCATAACCGTTGTCGGAACCTTGCTGTGGCGCAGAAACAGGGTATCATGTCCGACGCACAGACCAATCACGATGTTGAAATCGCAGCCGTGCGCGGCAAGCGTCTTGGCCTGCATGATCGGGTTGCACATGGACTCGTGTCCGCAGCCGCCGTTGAGCTTTTTCTCGTTCGGCACGCCAATCTCGGTCTTGTCCTGTGCACCGACCTTGCAGCCGACCGTGAAATATTCGATGCCCTTTGCCTTGAGAATACGGGCGAAGATGGAAGCCTCTCGCATCAGACCGACGCAGGACGCGATGCCGATCTTTTTGTATCCCATGCGCTTGATGAACTCGATGGTTTCCTCGACACGGGTCAGGCGGCCGTAAAACTCGCCTTCAATGCACGCGGAGGTGCGGGCAATCAGACCCTGTTCCGGGTCGTTGCGGTAGATTTCAAGTGTTTCCTCGAGCAGTGCCATATCTACGTTCGTCGTCAGGCAGAACGGCGGGTACTGCTCCTCGCTGGCCGAACGGCAGCCGAGTCTGCTGCAGTCCGAGCAGCTGTGTGTGCATTTCAGTTCTGACATGATCCTTTCCTCCCTGTAAAACCGATGTTATGCCTTTGCGTCTGCGGCCTTGGCGGGTCGAACCACCTTGCCGCTGCAGCAGTCGTCCTCAGCCTCGGCTGCTGCTGCCGGCTGGAAACTGGCAGAGGAGGCCTTTGTGGATTTAGTGGCGGTATCAGTGGAAGCGTCGCTCTCCGGTGCATCCGGAACATCATCGAAGAAGATATATGCATTGTCTGCGAACTTGGTCGCATCGGTGCCTTCCTTGAGCACGCCAATCTGGGTCAGCTCCTCGGCGTTCTGCTTGAGTGCGTCATAGCCGCCCTGAACCGAAGGCTTGTAGTTGTAGGTCTTGAGAATCTGTGCGCAGAAGTCCACATCACCGGAGACATACTCCTTTTCGGTGATGATCTTTGCGGTCTCGTCCGGATTTTCCTGTACCCACTGAGATGCCTTCTGTACGGCACGGGTGAAGGCTGCTGCAGCCTTCGGGTTCTCCTCAGCCAGCTTGCTGGTGACGAATGCTGCGCAGCAGTACTCGTCCTTGTACTCGGGATCGGTTGCGGTGTCGATGAGAGCGGTCAGACCGTACTGCTCCTCTGCAATAGAAGCCGCCGGGTCGCCGAGTGCGATTGCGTCAACGGCACCGTTCTGCAGTGCCTGTGCCAGATCGTTGCGGGAGTAAACCGAGAATTCAACCTCCATGTTCTGGTCGGTCACGCTGATGCCTGCCGCGCTCAGCGAGCGCTTGGAAATGACGGTTGCCGCATCGGCCAGACCCGGCACGCCGATCTTCTTGCCCTTGAGGTCGGCAACGCTCTTGATGTCGCTGTCACCGGGTACGAGCAGCTTGGTGCAGCCGGTGTGCAGGCCGGTGGTGAACTTGATGGGCAGGCCGTTCTCGAGCGGCTGGAGCATTTTGCCGATCAGGCCCATGCCGACATCAACCTGATCCGCGCCGATGGCCTCGGAAACGTGTGCCGCGTCAACCGTTACCTGCTCAATGTCCAGACCTTCGTCCTCAAAGTAGCCGTTCTCGATCGCGATGTACATCGGTGCGGCACAGAGAGAAGGAGAGTAGATCAGACGCAGGTGGGTTGCGCCGGAATCTGCTGCCGCGGAAGCGTCCGAATTGCTGCTCGAGCCGCCGCAGGCGGTAAGCGAGAGTGTCAGTGCAGCTGCGAGAAGTCCGCTTGCCGCTCGAAATAAAATACCGTTCTTTTTCATGGTTTTCTGACCTTTCAAGGAAAATATATAATAAAAGTAATAATAATGAACGTACGTTCTTTAATACGATCTTAAATGTAGTAGTTGGGCTCTTTGATTGTGCCGCCGTAATGAAGCTGACGAAGGATCTCTGCACGGTAGTGAAGAAAATCCTCCGAGCTGCGTGCTCTTGGGCGGGCCAACTTGATATCCAGCGTGCCGGTGATGCGTCCCGGTCGGGGTGTCATAACGACCACCTTGTCCGAAAGATACACGGCCTCATCCACATCATGCGTTACCATGATGGCGGTCATGCCGGTTTCCTTCCAGATGCGCAGGATCTCGTCCTGCATGTTCATGCGGGTGAAGGCATCGAGTGCACCGAGCGGCTCATCGAGCAGGAGCACCTTGGGCTGGCCAACGAGTGCTCTTGCGAGAGACGCGCGCTGGCACATGCCGCCGGAAAGCTGGTGCGGATACGAATGCTCGAAGCCCTTGAGGCCGACCATCTCGATAAATTCGTCTACGCGGTCCTTTTCCTGCTTGTAGATGCCGCGGGCGCGCAGACCGAACGCGATGTTATCATAAATCGACAGCCACGGGAACAGCGTGTGCTCCTGAAACATGAAGCCGCGGTCTGCACCGGGGGCCTTGATAGGTGTGCTGTCCAGCATCAGACTGCCGTCGTCCATCGGAATCAGACCGGAGATCAAACGCAGCAGCGTGGACTTGCCGCAGCCGGACGGTCCGATCAGCGAAACGAATGAACCGGCGGGAATATCGAGCGAAACATTGTCGAGAGCGGTAATGCGCTCTCCGGTGGGATTGACAAAATGCTTGGATACACCCGAAATCGAAATACTTCCTACCATTTGATAACTCCTTTCTGCCATGCGAGCACGCGGTCGCGGAATTTGAACAGCAGCGTGATGAGAATGAAGAAGGTGACTGCAATGATGATCAGTCCGGCATATACGTTGGCATATGCCATCATTTCCTTTTGCCAGTTGATGTACCAGCCGATGCCGTACTTGGCGCCGAGCATTTCGGCAGTGACCAGCGTGATGAACGACGAGCAGGTGCCGTTGAACAGGCCGAGAAACATATGCGGCATAGCCGCCGGAATGCCGACCTTGGCAATGCGGTAGAAGCTGCCCGCGCCAAGCGTCGAGGAGACCTCAAAGTACGAGTTGGGGATGGAAGCGATGCCGCTGCTGGTGAGCACGGTAGTCGGGAACCACACAGCCAGCGCAATCAGAAAGGCACTGGCGGAAACCGCAGTCGGGAATGCGATGAGCACGAGCGGGATCCACGCGGTGGACGGGATTGGGCCGAGCACGCGGACGAGCGGCTGTACCCAGTAGGCGAAGGTCTTGTTGAAGCCGATGGCGATACCGGTCAGCACGCCGACAACCGCACCGCCGAGCCAACCGAAGAACAGCAGGCGTGCAGAGTATGCAAGGCAGGTCGCGAGGAACGCGCTGTCCTCAACGAGAACGCCGAACACACGGTCGAGCGAGGGGAAGTACAGCACCGGCAGAATCGCAAACTTGGCGGTCAGCAGGTTGAGAATGTTCAGCACCAGAACCGCTCCTGCATAGAACAGTGCGCTGTACGACAGCTTATCGCGCACCTTGGTGTTGCCGAGCGATATCAGCAGGGCAATCACATACACGGCCAGTCCGATGAGCAGCGTCCATGTAAAATAAGGGTGCGCTGCGGCAGGATGCTGCGCGGAATCCAGCAGCAGAATATCGCAGGCGAGCGCCAGCAGAATGGAGAGAACTGGCAGTGATTTAACAAAATGCTTCACAAGAGAGAACTCCTTTCGACAAAAAATGGCGGAAAGCGTATGCTTTCCGCCGGGATGTTAATGCGCGTTATGCGCACATTCGCCAGGTCACAAGGGAACGCATACACGAGCAGCGGTGCATACACATACAGCAGCGATTCATACAGTACATTCGGCTCATGACAGGCTCTCCTCTCAATTCATATAAATCCTATCGGGTTTCGGTAGCTGAAAGTATAGACTTCAATAACCTGATTGTCAATAGGAATACTATGATTTTTGGATAGTGTGCCAAAAACGGTTTGTCTGAAAGAGAGAATTTGTCGGTTTTCATAAAGAACCGATGCAGCAGGATTTCTTATGGGATCGGGTGGCTGAATCCACGCTTTTGTGCTACAATATTTACAGGTGATGAATATGATTTTTAAACCGCGTCCGCTCAGCAGAACCATGCTGGATGACGCTTCGCTTGTCCGCGATAAGCAGCACTGCCGCCGGATCGGTCCGTGCGGTGTTGGCCGCCGGGCATTATATTTGAACAGTTATTTTATTGACCGGCATTATTATGTGCCGTTTTCCGCCATTACGCGGGCATTTAAGTTTATAGAAGAAGGCACCGGCGGTGTCCGAGGTGTGCTTGCAGGCAGAGCCTGTCTGCTTGTGGAGTACGATAATGGTCTGCAGCAGGTGTGCTGTTTCAAGTACGAGGATCAGATCGACGAGCTGCTGCGCGTGCTGCACAAGATGCATCCGGAGATTCCGTGCGTCAGCGAGGAAGAGGAGGCTGAACTCGAGGTCGAGTACGAGCGCCGGAGGGCGGAAGAACGCCGACGACCGCCACTCAGCATACGCGCCGAGCGGGAGATTGAGGAGCTGGAGAATGCGATCGCGTACCTCGAGCGCAAGCCTGAGCTGTACAAGCGGCTCAGTCGTGCAGCCAAACGGCGGCGCAACTACCAGAGCAGGAGCGCGGGATACCGCTGGGCGGCTGCAGCGATCATGGTGCTCGGGGCGGCGGCGCTGATTTACGGCGTGGTGTCGCTCGTGTGCCGCGGTTTCTCCGGCGGATACCTGCTGCTGTGCCTGCTGGCGGCAGCTTTCCTGTTTGGCGGATGGCGCCTGCTGCCGACGGCACGCAACAACAATGCGGCTGTTCTGCGCGGGGATAAGCAGGCGCGGGCACAGATGCAGAACTATATCGATCGGTTTCCGGCATTCCCGCTGCCCGCACGGTACGCGCACCCGATCGTGCTGCGCCGCATGCAGCAGGCCATTGCGGAAGGACATGCACTGAACGTCATGGAGGCGCTCGAGGTCGTCAAGGCCGATCTGCAGACCATGAATGCGGATATGCAGGTCTCGCAGGAGGAATACGCCGAGATTTCTACGATCAAGCCGCTGTTTCTGAATGCGGATTATAAGTAAGAAATCCGGCCTGAGGCTTGCAAAGCTGTTGACAACGGTATGGCTTCTCCCGTATAATAAATGCAGTAAAATGAAGTCGAAAAAGAGGGGATGGACGGATATGCTGTGTAAAAACAGAACATGCGGCGTTCCGTTGAATCCAATAGGAAAACGATGAAAACCAAGGACCTTCTGCCCGCAAAAATGGCAGTCGGTCCCTTTTTTTAGGGAGGAAACTGATATGATCGAAAATTGGAATGACGTCCATATCGTACCGGAATTCAGCGATCAGGGTGTGGACTGCTACCGTCTGGCGGGCGGCAGCTTTGTCAATGAATACTACATCGTCTCGGAGGCCGAGACCCGCAAGCTGATGAACCATCCGGAGGTTGTCGGCTACGAGGTGTATGCGTCACTCGTGACGGCTACCTCGCAGATGATGTACTACCTCAAGGAGCAGAAAAAGATCACTTCGGCGAACATTCTGTCCATTCTGCGCGGCGCACTCAACTACCCGCTCGAGGAAAGCTGCTACAAGGAGCATATCCGCGTGCATGACATCAGCTTTATGTCCAGTGAGCGCGTGTTTGGCGAGAATGATGAGATGTCGCTCGATATCAAGTACTGCAAGCTGACCATGGTGCCCAACAGCACGCTGATGATCGGCGATATCATCGCCTCGGGCGAGACGCTTGTGCAGTGCCTGCGCTATGTCACCGACTATTACCGCAAGCAGGGCGCCAAGCTGCGCAACATTCTGCTGTTTACCATCGGCGGTACCCAGGGCATTGAGATTCTCGAAAAGCTGACTAAAGAAATCCGCACCTACTGGCCGGACTTTGAGGGCTTCATCACCGTGTACTACGAGGGCGTTTTCAGCTGCTACGAGGAAGGCGACAAGGGCGTTTCCGGCATCAACCGTGCGCTCATCGACTTTTACTGGAAGGGCGGCATTGTGGCGCCGGAGTTCCGCCGTCAGACGCTTTCCATGCAGAATCCGCTGTTTGAGAAGTGCACGATCTATGATGGCGGTGCACGCCGTTACGAAATCCACGAGCACATTGAAGAGGTGCTGGAATTCTGGAACGGCATTCTCGCGCGTGCCGATAAGATCGACAAGCAGGCGCTGCTGGAGGAAAAACTGGGTCATGCGCTGCCGATTTCCTATGAGGACTGGCTGAAGGACTGCCATTATGAAAAGCTGGATGCAAAGCTGACGCGCTGGCTGTATCAGCAGGAGCGCGGCTTTGTCGAGAGCCTGAAGGACGTAACGCTGGAGGAGATCGCGCATCAGCGTATTGACGAGTTCACCACGACGCTCAAAAAGTACATTCTTTAATAAATAAGGCAACACCACACAATGAAAGCTGCGGCGTTTTGCGGAAATTTTGTACCCTGATGCCGTTACGATTTCACGGTAATACAGCAAGTATTACCGCAAAACCGCGCCTGATCAGGATGCAAAATTTGCCCGCAAATCGCGCTTGTTCAATTGTGCGGTATTGCCACAAAAAGGGGATAAGAATCTATGAAAAATGACAACACATCGGTCGATATCGACTTTGCGGAAGCGGCTGTGCCGCATTATGCGCGCCGCGGCATCGTAACTATGTTCATGATCATGCTGGGTTTCACCTTCTTCTCGGCCAGCATGTGGGTCGGCAAGGAGCTGGCAGACGGACTGGATTTCGGCGGCTTTATCATCTCCATGATCATCGGCGGCCTGATCCTGAGCCTGTACACCGGTCTGCTCGGCTACGTCGGCGCGGAAACCGGCATGAGCCTTGACCTGCTGGCACGCAAAGCCTTCGGTGCAAAAGGCTCGTACCTGCCGAGCGCGATGATCTCGTTTACGCAGATCGGCTGGTTCGGCGTCGGTATCGCCATGTTTGCCATTCCGGTTGCAAATGAGCTGCTCGGCGGCAGCACAGCGGCTGAATGGGCGCTCGTTATCATTGCGGGTGTGTGCATGACGGCCTCGGCGTATTTCGGCATCAAATCGCTGACGCTCATCAGCTATATTGCGGTTCCGCTGGTTGCAATCCTGGGTACGGTTGCCATGGTGATGGCGGTCAAACAGGGCAACGGTACGCTGATTGATCAGTTTGCCAAGTCCAGCGGTACGCTGACCGTTGTCGGCGGCGCCGGTCTGGTTATCGGCTCGTTTGTCTCCGGCGGCACAGCAACGCCGAACTTCTCCCGCTTTGCCCGCAACGGCAAGGTTGGTGCGATCACGACCGTTATCGCGTTCTTTATCGGCAACTCGCTGATGTTTTTCTTCGGCGGTATTTCGTCGGTCTACGTCGGCGGCAATGACATTTTTGAGGTTATGATCAACCTCGGTCTGTTCTATCTGGCGATTCTGGTCCTCGGTCTCAACATCTGGACCACGAACGATAATGCACTGTACTCGGCGGGTCTGGGTCTGGCGAACATTTTCGGCCAGAGAAAGAAGCCGATGGTGCTGGTTTCCGGTATTATCGGCACCGTGCTTGCGGTCTGGCTGTACTGGAATTTCACCGGCTGGCTGAATATCCTCAACTGTACGCTGCCGCCGGTCGGCATCATTCTGGTGATGAGCTTCTTCATGGATCGTGAAAAGTACAAGGACGTTGAAGTGACCGAAAACGTCAACTGGTTTGCGGTTTTCGGCGTTGTGCTGGGCGCTGTGGTGGCAAATCTGGTCCCGTGGGGTATCGCATCCATCAACGGCATGATCGTTGCCGCTGTGTGCTATCTGGTCGGCAGCAAGGCGAAAAAGTAAGCAGAATCAAAAAAATCCTCGGTTTAACCCAAGGTCAGCCGAACTTGCTGACCTTGCGGTTTGATCGGGGATTTTTTATTTTGCCGCAATACGAAAATGAGGAGAATATACAGCATGATATTGAATATACTGACGTTTATTGTATCCGTTCTTCGAGGACTGGCAGAAAAACAATGGACGACAAAGGGGGTTGCGGATTGATTACATATCAGCCGTGCGTCCGCTGTGCAGAGCAGCTGCTAACGCGAAAGGAACAGATCTGCAAACCATAATTTTCATGAATAGGAACACATTGTGTATACGGTTTTTCTACATGAATTGCACGATTTCAGTAAATACTACCACTATCGCAGCAGAAATACCGAAAATGGGAGGCGGAATTGCTATGAAAGCAACCGGAATCGTGCGCCGGATCGACGATCTCGGCCGCGTTGTTATTCCGAAGGAGATCAGAAGAACGCTTAGAATTCGAGAGGGCGACCCGTTGCAGATGACATTGGCACCGTGGGAGAAATTCTGTTTTGCGGTAAGCAATTTAGCCAAAAGAAATGGGTGGAGTTAGTACATAATGATGGAAATTGATGTGCTGACGATGAGAATATGCAAAGACATAATAGGAAGTAACTGGTTTTTGCGAATTGGCGCCGTCCGTACTATCTAAGAAGGCCGAGCCGCTCAAGGCATGGCTGGCGATGGTGGGGCGTGTGAGGATCTGGATGTGCTGCACCGCGCGGAGCGGGTGCAGGTGCTGTGAGCGGAAAACAATCAACCGAACAGAAAAAGGGCGAAACCGTATGGTTTCCTACTCTGAATTTTGAAGCATTTTCGATTTCAGCAATCTTACAGATTCTGAAACTTATAAATGCATCTAAAACGCATTTTTCAATCAATAATTCAAAATCATATTACAAAATGCGAAAAACATTCTTTTTCTGGTTCGTGCAGTTTCATATCGTTTTAGAGGTGTACGAACCGCAAACATTGGTGTAATTATGGTGTCAATCAGCGGCAGGCAACAGCAGCTAACAAATACAACAAAAGCACGCTTTTTAGAGCGTGCTTTTTGCTATCTACCGGTCCTATACGCATTGGCGCCGTCCGCGCGGCGGCGTGCAGCGCGTAAGCCGACGGCACGGAACGGTGACGAGGGCGCGGCG
>ERZ832522.5434-NODE-5434-length-11619-cov-3.586389_pt1 | contig 11619 bp, 7 predicted proteins | sample MGYA00519951_ERZ832522 | MGnify/ENA primary metagenome ERZ832522 (study PRJEB31850, sample SAMEA3708728) | human gut metagenome | biome: human gut; feature: human-associated habitat; material: faeces | place: China | collected 2014 ... | reverse complement strand
CGTGCGACTAAAATCTAAAATCATAAATCTAAAATTAATCAAGTCTATCTTCCGGCCCCAACGGACGGTACGGTCCATCTTTCACTTCAAAAATCACGGTTCCTTTCTCCACGACTTCCAACGTGTGCCATTGCCCGGCAGGTATATGAATACCATATTCACCTTTCAACGGATTCAAGGTCACGGACTCGGTCACCCGCTTGTCATCATCATAAAAAAACACGTTAATTTCACCGCGCAGCACGATATAAGTCTCTGCAGTAAAACAATGTCTATGCACAGGTAATTCAGTCCCCGGCTCCAGAGCATTCAACAAGCGTTGAGCATTTGCCTCCAACGTATCGTGAAAATTATAATTCATCCTCAAACGCGGACTCTCTGCAGCTTGCCGAGAAACCTCATCTAACAACCCATTATCAATAATCTTCATTTTCCCTTTATTTTTAGTTTTTACCCCTTAGTTTTTATCTTCTAATTCTTATCTTTTAGTTTTTAACTTTTATCTTTTAGTTTTTATCACCTTCCCCAACCGAAAGGATGTTTTACCAATGGTAATTTTGCCAAGGGATGATAATCCCCTTTTAAACCAATGGGGGTTGCGTGTCGAATATCATGAACGATCCCGATACAATTACGGGCTTCTTCTATACGGAACCCTTCTCCTGCCAAAATTTTCCGATAACTCTCGGTATGTAGTTCCGTGAATCCTTGACTAAATTCAAATTCCTCCCCCTCAATACGGATAGAACGATAAGTTCTTTTCTCCCCTTGCACGGCATTTTCCGGCAAATTGTCAGCATTTATACTCAAAAAATAACGTACACGAGCCTTTTCCAATCCCAAGAAACCGGCGACTCGGTCATGAGTCATCACATGCACGATATTCTCCTTTACCGGACCAAAAATCCATGACAACATATCATAAAAATGGACACCGATATTCGTGGCGACACCCCCACTCTTCCGCTCGTCCCCTTTCCAACTCGTGTAATACCAATTTCCACGAGAAGTAATATAAGTCAAATCCACGTCATACACCTTGTCTTTCGGTCCTTCCTCGATCTTCTTTTTCAGAGCTTTTATTGACTCGTGTAAACGCAATTGCAGGATCGTGTACCCTTTATGTCCTGTCTCTTTCTCCACGTCCTCCAATGCATCTATATTCCAAGGATTCAACACCAACGGTTTCTCGCAAATCACATCAGCCCCCAAACGCAAACCATAACGGATATGAGCATCGTGCAAATAATTCGGCGTACAGATTGATACCATGTCCACCCGTTCGTCTGTCTTCTTCAATTTTGAACAATGACGATCGAACAACTCCATCTCCGTGAAAAAAGAACAATTCGGGAAATAACTGTCCATGATGCCCACGCTGTCAAACTTATCATAAGCAGCTACCAACTGATTCCCCGTGTCTTTTATAGCTCGCAAATGCCTTGGAGCTATATATCCTGCCACGCCAATAATTGCAAAATTCTTCATATCCATTTTATTAATTCTTTACTCACGTCTACCTTTTGGTCAAATTAAAAATTTGAACTTCAAAAATATAACTTTAATACTTTACATCAAACGAAAGAAGGACGAAATTCGAAGTTATTTTTCCTTCGTACATTTCAATGCCTCGTACAAAACTTCTATCGGATGCAACGCCTGTTTCCCCGTACCATCCTTTATTTGTTGTCGGCAACTCGTTCCCGGGGCTGAAATACAAACATTCTCCCCAGCACCTCTCACGGCTGGAAACAACACTTGTTCCCCGATTTTCATGGACAACTCGTAATGTTTTTTCTCGTACCCGAAAGCTCCCGCCATCCCACAACATCCGGAAGGAATAACCTCCACGCTATAATTCACTGGCAAAGATAACATTTCTCGAGAAGGCTCGACGGAAGCCAACGACTTTTGGTGACAATGCCCATGCAACATAATCTTCAACGGTTGATCAGTAAATTGTTCTGCCCGTATTCTTCCGGCACGAATCTCTCGGGTAAAAAACTCGTCATACAACAAGCAATTTTTCCCTAACCTCAGGGCCTCTTCCTTCAAATCATCTCCTACCAAATCCGGGTATTCATCCCGGAACGATAATATACACGAAGGCTCAATACCTATCAATGGAATATTTTCTGTAACCAAACTTTTCAACAACAGTACATTCTTCCGGGCCACTCCTTTCGCCACCTTCAACACACCTTTCGAAATCGCTGTCCGTCCACTTTCCACGTGTTTCGGGATAATAACCTCATACCCTAACCGATCCAGCAATTCAATCATCTTTATCCCGATCTCCACGTCCATGTAATTGGTAAACTCATCAGCAAAAAGAAACACTCTTCCCACGATCTCACCCCTATTCTTTCGCCGATAACGATCAAGCCAATGTTTCAACGTGGTCTTATAAAGAGTAGGAATTACCCGCTCCGGGGCAAAATGCAAAATTCGTTTCAATATCCCGCCTGTCATCCGGTTTCGAACGACGGCATTATAAAACCACGGTAAGATCGTACCCAAACGCTGAATTTCTGTCAAACGGGCAATCAAAAAAGCCTTCATCGGTACCCCGCACACATCATAATGCTGTTGCAAGAACTCAGCCTTAAAACGAGCAATATCCACGTTAGAGGGACATTCTGATTTACACGCTTTACATGAAACACAGGTATCTAACACTTCTAAAATCTCCCGCTGATCATATATCTTTTTCGTTTTCGGACGAGTCATCAACTCCCGTAACGTATTCGCTCTAGCCCGTGTCGTATGACTCTCTTCTCTCGTAGCCCGAAAACTCGGACACATCGTACCACCAAAAGCATATGATTTCCGACAATCTCCCGAACCGTTACATTGCTCAATAGCGCACAACCAACCTTTTTCTTTCGAAAAATCAAAATAAGTGCGACACGTCACGTTCGAATCCCCTACCTCATATCGAAGAGAGGTATCCATGGGCGGTGTGTTCACAATCTTCCTTACATTAAAAACGCCCTCCGGGTCCCAACAAGCTTTAGTCTCCTGCATCAAGCCATACACCTTCTCCCCGAACAACAATGGAATAAACTCCCCTCGTAAACGTCCGTCACCATGTTCTCCACTTAGAGAACCGCGATGCTTCTTCACTAACCTGGCAGTCTCTTCCGCCACACGCCGGAATAACACCCGGTCATTCTCATCCTTCAAATTCAACACGGGACGTAAATGCAACTCACCCGTACTGATATGCGCATGATATACGCACTTCAATCCCAGGCGTTCCAGCATCTCCCCGAAATCCTTCATGTAAGCAGGTAACCGTTCCGGAGCCACGGCTGTATCCTCAATCACGGACACGGGTTTCGCATTCCCCGGCATTCCGGACAACAACCCTAGTCCCGCCTTCCGTAAACTCCACACCCGGCTAATATCACTCCCGTACACTCGCGGGAAATGATACCCATAACCATGCATCTTCATATCCGTTTCGATCTGGTCTGCCACCTGATCCACCTTTTCCCTGCTTTCCTGTGCCAACTCGACAATCAGTATGGCAGCAGGATCACCTTGAACGAAAAAACGGTTCTTATTTTGTGCTATATTTCCTTTACTTAGTTCTAATATATTCTGATCCATTAACTCGACAGCCACCGGGTGATGTTTCAATGCGACCAGATTTCCCTCAAACGCTTCTTCTAATGTCCTACAATGTACACAAATTACCGCCTTTTCTTTAGGTGGTAACGGGACAAGATTCAATTTCAACTCGGTCACAAATGCCAGAGTTCCTTCCGATCCGGCTAATAACTTACACAAATTAAACTTTCCCTCATAAGCAACATCAAAGTAATCCGAGTACAACAACTGATCAATAGCATACCCAGAATTTCTTCTCCGCAAAGCTGGGTCCGGAAAATGTTGAATAATCTCCTCTCTATTATTTTCCAACATCTCCACAGAACACTTGTATATCTTTCCCTCTAACGTGTCTTCCGTCATTTTATCCCTCACCTCATCTTTCTCCATTCCCTTCAACCAAGCCTCCTCCCCGTCACTCAAAATAACTTTTGCCTCCAGAAGATGATCCCGGGTACTCCCGTACACCAAAGAATGAGAACCGCACGAATTATTTCCCACCATTCCTCCCAGACAACAACGATTAGAAGTAGAAGTCTCCGGACCGAAGAACAAGCCCAACGACTTTACACGCATATTCAATTCATCCAACACCACCCCCGGCTCAACTCGAACCCAATGTTCTTTTTCATTTATCTCTAACACGTGATTCATATACCGGGACACATCAACGATCACCCCTTTCCCTACCACCTGCCCCGCTAAAGAAGTTCCCGCAGCACGGGGAATCAATGTAATCCCATTTTTCCTGGCAAACTTGATACATTCCTTCACGTCCGAAGCATCCCGAGGATATACAACAGCTAATGGCATCTCCCGATAAGCCGATGCATCTGTCGCATAAATCATTTGATGAAGAGAGTCCGTCATCACGTCTCCCTTCATATTTCGTGTTAACTGTTCAAAATCAATCATTTTCAAAGACTATCAAATATTTTATCACACGCCCCGGTCCCCACGTACCGCAAAGGTAAAAAACTTCTCACAAAAAGAGGTATGCCAATACATTTTGACACACCTCTAGTAATATGAAAACCGGATTCCGACTACAAGCTTATTCTTTTATAAACCGTTTCAATTTATCATTTCCAAAAATATTAGCCACAAAAGGTAATGCCAGAACCGTACCCACTCCAGCAAAGCCTCCCAAGAACGTAAACAACACGCAAATCAATCCCCTTTTAGGTTTAGAACGTTCAATCGGAACTACAACCGGTTCCACGATCGTCAAAATCGGTGTAGTTTCATTCACAGCAATCTTAGCCTGTTCCATCTGTTTTGCCAACTCGGAATACACGCTATAAGTAAGATTATACTCGTTCGTTAAAGCCTCCTCTTGAGTCTTGGCCACGGCAGAAGAAAAACTCTTGTTCGCATCTCTGAAACGAGCCAAACTATCCTGCATCTTCTCGTAACGTTTTTTTGCAGCATCATATTGTTGCTCCACGAATGTCAAATTTGACTTCACCTTCTCGATTTTGAAATCCGTAATATAAGTCTGTAACAACTCTTGAGCCCGTTCTGCCAACTGAGCTACAGCCAAAGGTTCTCCCAAGGACGCAGACAACTGTACATAACCGTCTTTATCATTCACGTTCAAAGAAATCATATCATTCAACATCTCTGACATTTTCTTCTCATCTTTTGAAAGAGACTGTATCGCACTCCCTTGACCCGCAGAAATCATAGTCGTATCTTCTCCCCGGATTGCATTTATGATCACTCCCGGTAAACCAATCGTGTATTTTACAATTGTTCCTCCTAAACTAAATTTTTGGTATTCATCCTTTGTATAATAATCCAACAACGTGATCGGTTGATCATACTCTTCAAACTTCAACGGGGTTGCCATCAAATCCTTCTTAAAAGGAATACTTGACACAATTTTAGGATAAATTGTCGGAGATAAAACTTCACCACCAGAAGCCCCACCTAAATTAATCCCGACCATAGAGGCCAGTCCACTCAAATTTCCACCGACTTTCTTATCCCCGGATTGAGGGACCATCGTACATCCGGCAGTATATTCTTTCGGACTAAACAGGGCAACTAATACCCCTAGTACCATAAACACGACTGTAATCTTCAGTATCAGTTTCCGGTTTTTCCATAGCTTTTGGACCACCTCAACCAAATCAATTTCTTCCTCCTGTGGCATCTGATTTGCCTGCTTTACTTCCTGTTCCATACTATTTCGTGTTGTTAAGAATTGCAGTAACCATTGCCGCTATCGAGGTCGTTGATGATGCCAGACTCAAAATTTCCGGCAACCCCATCCGATTCTTGTTCACGGATTTCAACGGAACAATAATCTCGCTTCCCGGCTCTATCTTTGTACGATTTCCCTTACAAACAGCTAGTGTTCCGTTCGGGTACAACACGTAAGCCTTTCGTTTTTTCGCATCAACACTGTATCCTCCCGCATTTTCTATATAATCCTTATACTTCATTTTCTTGAAATATGTCACAGCATTAGGATACATCACAGCCCCCCTAATCTTAACAGTATTCACATAATTAGAAACTTGTAACACATCTCCTTCCCGAAGGATCAAATCAGATTCCCCTCCTGGATTCTCTAACGCATCTTTCAGGTCAATACCGACATAATATACCTGTTCAAACGACATACTATCAATAACAACTGAATCACGTCTTGAATATTTAGCCAACTGCATTGCAGACTTCACTCTTTCCAACTCATCTGCATTCATACGACGCAACAAGCGGGCACCTTTCACGTAAGCTTTAGAAGTCACACCACCAGCCCGCTTTACCAGATCCGAAAGACGATCATTTGATGAACGTTTGGCATACACTCCCGGGTAAAGTACCTCCCCCCTCACCACAACATTCTGTTGTTCGCTGTATCCCGGAGAACGACGCACCTTTATCTCATCAAAAGGCTCAAGGATAAATCCAGGATCTCCCTCTACCACCAAGCCATCCTTCAAAGCAAATGTGAACAATTCAGCCTCTACCGGCGCTTCCTCCGTACTATTAGGAGCCTTAATTCTCCGAGAAACATCCACCCGAACCATCGAAGCCGATTCCAACAACCCTCCAGCCTGAAGAACGGCATCTTCCAACGTCATGTTATCCACAAAAGGATATTTCCGAGGATTCTTTACCTCTCCTAGAATATCAATCACGTAATCTCCCCGCAATTCAGTTGCAGAAGGCACATACAAGCGGTCATTCTTTTTCAATGGGATATCGTCAATCTCACCTCTTAACAATTTTCCCAAATCAACCGCAAGCATTTCTTGACTTAAATCCTCTTTCTCTCGATATAAAATCGTTCTATTTAAAAAGGCATCTTCCCGAGGCCCTTCCACTACATTTATCAAATCCTTCACCGTCTTGATGGAATTATTTATCGCATAATTTCCCGGCCGATATACCGCCCCAGCCACGGATACCCGATTTTCGTACCGACTTATGATCGGATCAATCATAACAGAATCACCATCAGCCAACGTAAAGTCAACAAAATCCTCGTTATTTACTGTATATATTTGAAACTCGGAGTCTCCCTTACGGCTCACATTTACATTCTTTTTGTAAGCATCACTAGTAAATCCCCCAGCATACTCCAATAATTTACTCAGACTCTCCTCTCCCTTCATCTCGTAACGCATCGGACGTTTCACTTTACCAGCCACGGTGACAATTTTCTCGTAAGTACCCACGTTAATCAAATCACCATCCTGTAAAGTAATATCAAAACTATTATTACCATTCATGATATAATCATAAACATCCACGTGCTTAAAGGCTTTTCCATTCCGATACAACACGACATCACGCAAAGTTCCCACGTTATTCACACCTCCTGCCGCATACAATGCGTGAAACACCGTTGCCAAAGAAGGTAACATATAGGTCCCGGGCATGACAATCTCCCCCATCACGTTCACCTGGATACTTCGAATTTGTCCCAATGACACTTTCAAAAATGTTGATGGATTTTCCGACGCTAAATCTGAATATATACGACTAAACATCGTTTTCAAATAAGAAGATGCCTCTTGAATCCGTTTTCCATTCAAATAAATCGGTCCGATATTCGATACGTTTATACTTCCTTCTGGAGAAATCACCTGCCGAACAGTCGCTTCCGAATTTCCCCATATATCAATGATAACCTCGTCTCCTGGTCCTAACACATAATTCTCCGGTGTAGGAATATTCAAACTTGGTTCAAAAGTTAAATTTTTATTACTAAACAAATTTCGCCCGAAAATACTATTTTTATTCCCTTCTGTAACCAACACTACATCTCGATTCTCTAACGAGATAGTCTCAATACGCTCTCTATTTTCTTGAGTCAAACCTCCCTGCTTTCCAGAATTCTCTCTCTCGTAATTCTCCTTGATTCTCAATACCTGTTCTTTCGTGACGCCTTTTTGCGATAACATCAAAATAATCTCGTCTTGACTTTTCCCTTGAGCCTGTGCGGACTTCACGGCTTCAATAACTTGTGCATCGGTCATCTGCGCACAAGCAATTCCCGTGACGCCAAGCATAAGTACAACAAAAATTAAAAATCTCATATTACTTTTTTTGAATGTTTTTTATGCAACCATCCCCTAGGTTCATCTTTCTTGATTCGCAAATCAAACCTGATAAACCGACATGCCGGATCGGCCACAAAGATACAGCATTAATTGAAAATCAAAAATCGAAAATCAAATTTTATTATAGTTTTCAACCTATAATGCTTCTTCAAATCTCATATTTGCTCTCGTAACGCATAAAATTTACGTCTCAAAGGTAAATAAACAACCACCAGCACCACTATAGAAATAATAAAATAAATCAATGTATACCCTGGAGTATACACCAACACCAACAAATACCCCAAATTAACAACAGCCTGTACACCCATGTAGATCAAAGAAACAGGCAAATGAGCAAACTTTCCCTCGTTGGCTAACAACTGGTATAAATGCTTCCGGTGAGGTTGACCAATGTTCTCTTTCAACAAGATACGATGTATAATAGTCAGCACACCATCCACTCCATAAACCGCCAAAAACACTAATGCTGACACGTGACCGGTATGTATTATAAAGCCACCCAACAAAAAGAGTATAATAAAAGCCATTGATATTGCTCCCACATCCCCGGAAAAACATTTGGCATGAGAACGAAAATTATAAAAATTAAACACTAGCAATGACAGTATTACCACAGGAATAAACCCCGCCGGCGCTATCGGGAAAACAAATGCATTGATCCCCCATAACGCCAACATGGCAACCAGACTATATCCTCCGGTAATACCGTTTATACCATCCATGAAATTATATATATTGAGTATGGCCAACCCGACAAACAAAGCCACAACCACGTATCCCCACGAAACCTCATGACCCCCTAGCTGTAACAGCAACAATAACAAAGAAAAGGTCTGGAACAAAAGACGAACCTTTGCAGAAAGCGGGTGCATATCATCAATAAAACTCACCAAAGCCACCAACGTCACTCCGCATAAAAACCAAGGTGCAAAAAAATCAAAGATCAATCCATGCACAAGTACCCCTAAATAAAAAATCACCCCACCTCCTCGTAGGGTAATTGTATGATGAGAACTCCTTACATTAGGAACATCCAAAATATTATATCTCTTGGCAATCTTAAAATAAATGTTCTCCAGCACGAAAAGAAGCAGGAGAACAAATCCATAGATCCAATTTATCATTTCTGTCGCTTAAACGATTCAACCATCTCTCGAATTCCATCCTCCAAAGTGTAACGAGGCTCGTAACCGATAGCGCTTAATGCTAACTGACGATCAATAACCACATCTCCCCAGAGTTTCTGATAAAGATCAGGACGAACCTTCTCTATCAGTTTCAAGAATATAGATGGAGAAGGTAGATTTATCGTGTGTACTCCCAATTGACGAGAAATTTCCTCGACCACGTTACGCGTAGAATAAGGAACTTTATCCGTCGGATAGAATACTCCCTCAACCTCTTTCTCTACGGCTAAATGAATAAACTCAACCAAATTTTTTACATTAATAAAATCACGACTATTCCGGGCAGAACCGAAAGGCAGCGGAATATGTTTATTTACCAAACGAATCAAACGCAACATATTACCCGGAGCCATCCCCCCCCCGTATGCCATCGGCGGACGAATAATTGCGGCCTTAAATTCCCGGTCGTTCATTGCAACTAACTCTTTATCTGCTTTAAGCTTAGAACTCCCGTAATAAGTCTGTGGTCTTTCCGGTGTTGTCTCAGAAATTCGACTGGCACTACCGAACACGGCAATCGTACTCATCTGCACGAACTGACGTACCCCTGCCTGTTTTGCTTTCTGAGCTAATAAACAAGCCATCCGATAATTCACATCATCATAAAGCTCTTGGTCTTTCAATTCCGGACGATGTACGATAGCTGCAAAATTTATTACCGCATCAAACCCTGAAAATGCTTCAACAGGCATATCTCGAAATGCTTTCACAACAATCTCTTTCTCGTACCCAGTCGGCCTGCGACTGTAACACGTGATAGAATCCGTTGATACATATTTCTTTATAAATTGCCCGGCAATAAAACTATCTCCTCCAATAATCAATATTCTTTTCATTCCTTGATCCATTTAAAACGGCATAAACCTCCAACTTGCTCACATACATGAGCATCATTATCTATCTCATATTAGCGTGTTTATAAACAGGATACGCTCTCTCCTCTTATCTTGCTCCCCTTTTACGTCGTATAGACCTCAGATGTTTTATTCGTTCTCATATAATTAAATAATAGTGTTGTGTGTTGTTTTTAATCAAGATGCAAAAGTACATCAATGGTTGCGTCATAAAATGGTGTTTTTTTGTTTTTAACAACTTATTAACAAACACATGTATCACAAATACACATATATACAACGTAATCAAACAATTATCACTTTGCAAGAGTCTATTAATTTAAATCACACATATATATTTACATTCATTTTTGTATTTATTGTCTATTCATAAATGTTCGACACCAATACTGCTATATTAAATTATTATCATCTCTACGTCCAAAAATCTTATTATATTTGCCACGCATAAAAGGCTCTAATCTTTTCACTCAAATTTCTAGAACAATGAATGAACAAAAATACAAAATCGTAACATGTGCGAGTTTCGGAAATACAGGGTCTGGAATTGTTACAGATTATCTATTAGAATTTCCATCTATTCATAATCCAGGAGATTATGAATTTCGTTTTTTACAAGATTATGGTGGAGTATCAACCTTAGAAGATGCTTTGCTACACAATCAACATCGAATGAACACGGACATTGCGATACGAGATTTTATTCATTATATCGAATATCAATCTGGAGACTTACTAGCAAAACATTACGAGAAATTTTTCAAAGGTGCTTTCAAAAAAATAAGTTACGAATTTATTAATAAACTTATAGATGTTGAATGGCCCGGTTACTGGGAACATCATCAAATTATTGCCCCAAAAACGAAACGATTGTTTATGTATAAGCTATACCCAAGAATTCGACGACTTCTAGGTGGTAATCGCAAATATATAGCCCGTTATCTCCCGAAATCTCCGATGTATTTCTCCAATCCAGAACCAGAATATTTTTATCAATGTGTAAAAGAATACATGGAATCTCTTTGTGAGTCTCTTGATCCTCAACATAAATTTGATTTTATATATTTTGACCAATTACTTCCTCCAACAAATGTGAATCGTTATTTCAATTATTTCAACAACTTAAAGGTGGTTATCGTTGACAGAGATCCTAGAGATCACTATATTGATAATTATTTTTATTGGAGAGAGGGATGGATCCCTTTAGATTTAGATAAATATATTGCCCTTTATAGAGGTATTCGTAAAAAACTCTTATCTGAACAGGAAAATCCAAATGTACTGAGAATAAAATTTGAAGATGCCATTTATCACTATGACGAATTTGCAGAACAAATCAACGCATTTCTCGATTTAAAAAAAGAAAATCACCTTTTCCCC
>ERZ832522.5428-NODE-5428-length-11627-cov-3.436398_pt1 | contig 11627 bp, 5 predicted proteins | sample MGYA00519951_ERZ832522 | MGnify/ENA primary metagenome ERZ832522 (study PRJEB31850, sample SAMEA3708728) | human gut metagenome | biome: human gut; feature: human-associated habitat; material: faeces | place: China | collected 2014 ... | reverse complement strand
CATATCCGCGTCATGAATACTTCCGCCGTATCCTTTGTAATATGTTAGGCAAGGAAGTGGAAAACGGCGAACTGCCTGTTTCCGAACTGCCTTTCATCGGTAAGATGGTAGAAGATATCAGCTACAGGAATGCTAAAGAGTATTTCGGATTTTAATCAATTTCAGGTTTATCTACATTATAATATAATTAAAACGTACTCCAGCCAACTTCAATTCAACTTGAGCTAATTCAATGATGGAGTAATAAGAAGATGTTTCATAATGTGAAATTATAAATTAATATTGTAAAGTAAAAGCGGTGGAACTAAACTTCCATATAAAAGTTTATCCACCGCTTTTCATAAAAGAATTATTTCAGAAAAATACACTTTTAATAGTTCTTGCTGCAAAGTGAATTATAGTCTGTTTCTGCTTTAGGAATCTCCCATACCCAGCCATCGGCATCGGCATCTTTTTCAAGGAAACTACAAAATGCAATATTGAAATTCGATCCTCGCTTAATAGGTAAATGCAAACGTTTCAAGTCATAGAAACGGAAACCTTCCCCCCATAATTCAACACGGCGGCTATTCATGATCTCTTCCACCAGAGCCTCTCCGGTGTTACTTGCTTTATATTCAGGGTCACGCGTTACCTGGAACTTGGCGAATACGGCTTGTGCTTCGTCATACTTTCCAATACGTGCCAGCGCCTCAGCTTGTATCAGATATATTTCAGCCAGACGCATGAAAGCAATATCTCCCACGGCATCAGCAGTTGAACGGGCTGTAAATTTGCGATTCTGGTATGTATTCTTTGCATAAGAACTTCCGGGTACACTTGCTTCACCCGTAGGATCCCACCATGCCCGGCGCAAATCGGTTTCCGACATGGTTTGGTAAGTCTCAGCATTTATACATTTTACTCCCTGCCGAATCGCGCTCGAGTTAAAGTTCCATGACATATATGCGTAGAATGAATAGAAATAGACCGTCTTGTCATCCGGTGTCATTGCAGCATACATAGCTTCTTTCGTTTCTGTCGTAATATTGGCAAATCCGTTATTCAACTGGGCTCCCCTCATCAGACTACATCCGGCAGCTTCTGCCAATGCAATCGATTTTTCAGCATAAATAGCTGCGTTGGCATAATCTTGCATGGCCAAAGCGACGCGGCTCTTCAATCCCCAGGCAACCATATCGCTATAATGGTTCACATCATTTACCTTGATACCACCTAGCAAAATACAGGCTTCATCGAGATCTGCATTAATTTTGCTGTATACTTCTTCCACTGAATTACGAGCCTGTTCCGTCGCTTCCGGTAATACCCTGTAAGGAATGCCATCCTGCGAGTTTGTAGTTCCTGACGCATAACGCTTCGCATAAAGTTGAACCAGGTTGAAATGAGCCCAGGCACGAATACAAAGAGTTTCTCCTTTGACCTGATTAAACAGATCCTGATTTGTATTTTCAACGGTTTCCAATCCTTTCAATATCTTATTGGCATTCAGAATCCATTGGTAATAGATCTGCCAGTGCTTGGTATTATAACCATTCTTACCATCCATATTACACGCCCATCCCAAATTAGCTGCTTTCATCCAGGTATTGGTCTGCCAGGTCATATCATCAGCCTCTGCATCCCGACTCATCATAAACCCGGGTTCTCCTCCCATACTTTGATAACCTGATTCCTGAGAAACCATTTCTTTATGAATGCCATTCAGTGCCAGGTAAAGATTTTCCAGCGACGAATTGATTGTCTCTTCTGAAATAGAGGATGTCGGAACAGTATCCAGATAATCGCTTGTACAACCGGAGATTGTCATTGCTCCAATTACAGCCAATCCCAGCGTTATATGTTTAATATATTTCATGATTTCTTACATTTAAAAATTAGAAAGACACATTAAGACCAATTGTAAAATTACGAGAAGGCATATACTCATTATAAGTTACACCGGAGTAATTTGCCATAGGATTCAACCCCTGGCGAGCTTTCAGCATAAACAAGTTTTCAGCAGTCAGATTCAAACGGGCATTCTTCAACATGATTCTGTTCAGTAATGATTTAGGGATCTCATAACCGACTGTAACAGAACGCAGGTTTAATGCATTAGAGCTTGTCAGCCAACGAGTCGAATAAGATTGCCCTACACTGGTGGTATGATTCGTATTATTATCCAGGCGAGGAACGTCTGTAACGTCGCCCGGATTTTGCCATGCATTCAATAAATCAGGACTTACAGCATAACCGAACTCGGTCATACTCATCATTGTTCTATAATTGGAATCCAAAACCTTACCTCCCAATTGATAAGAGAAAGTGGCAGATAAATCGATATTCTTATAGCCCACTTTCAGATTAAACCCACCATATACTTTCGGGATAGCACTACCACTAAAATCGTATTTTGCATAACTGTAAGAATTAGTCAACAGCTTACCGTCCTTTTCTACAATTGTTTTCTTTGCCGCGTCGGTCAGCGTCCCGTCTGCTTCATTATAAGCATCTGTGTCAAGGAAATATAAACCATTTCCACTTTCAGGATCAACACCATACCATTGATATAACCAGAACTCATACATCGATTTCCCTTCCATCCATTTTTTAGAACCGGTGATATATCCGTTTTCTTTCATTGTCGCAGGAAGATTTGTTATCTTATTCTTAATAAAGGTAGCATTAGCACCTACCGCTACGTTCCAATCTTTATTTTTGAATACATCATAATTCAATTCAATTTCAACACCGGAGTTGGTGACTTTACCTACATTCCGGATAATAGAAGATACTCCCACAGAGGTAGGTTGAGAAACATCAAACAATAAATCTTTAGAATCCTTTCTGAAATACTCAATACTACCACTCAAACGGTTGAAAAGTCCAAATTCAAGAGCTACATCGGTAGATACCTGAGTTTCCCATTTTAAATCAGGATTAGCGATAACAGTAAAATAAGCTCCTGCTTCATTACCATTTTTATATCCCAGGCCATACAATGTCTGGTATGGATAATAATCCGAGTTACTATCCGAATCCAATGTCTCATCATTACCTGTTTCCCCATAAGAAGCACGCAGTTTCAAATTATTCACCCATTTTACATCTTTCATGAAATTTTCTTCGCTGATTCTCCAACTCGCACCGAATGACCAGAAATTACCCCAACGGTTATTTTTCGAAAAACGGGAAGAGCCATCGTGCCGATAAGAAGCGGACAGATAGTATTTATGAGCATAATCATAATTCAAACGGCCGAAATATCCTTCTTTCTTATAGGTATCAGTATATGAGGAAAGTGAACTGATATTTACAAAGTTGCCAAACTCATTAATTCCGGATATGGTTTCCTGGGTTTTCATTGCATATAAGTATTCATATTTGTATGAATAATTTTCATGACCCAAAAGCACATCGAAAGAATGTTTGCCTATCGATTTATTATAAGTGATCAATTGATTGAATGTTTGAGTCAATGACCGGGTTGACATTTGATTTAAGCGTCCCGGTCCGGCTGTACCATCCCCTACATGTGGATTCTCGTACTCTTTTCGACGATAATCGACATTATTTATTGAATAATTAGCTGTCAGATTAAGACCTTCTATAGGAGTGATAGTGAAATATGTATGTCCGATTTGATTCATACGGGCAAACTCGCGCATATTAAATTCTGTTTCGGCAATAGCATCGCGACCATTATTCGATAAACGAGTACCGTCATAATCATAAACATACTCATTCGGATCAGAAGTAACCTCCCCCTTGCTATTCAGATATTGGCCGGTAGACAAATCATGTTTATGAACAGGATAGATAGGTGCCATCACACGAGTAAAACGTGTTAAATTGCTATAAGAGGATGAATTAGAAGATGTAGAACTCGAATAATTAGAGATGGTACGTGTTACTCCCACATTCAAACCGGTCTTAAACCATTTCACCGGATATACGTTATAGTTTAATCGTCCCGAATAACGTTCAAAATCCGTTTTAAGCATATAGCCATCATCACTCAAATAACCAATAGACGCATACGTATCGCTTTTATCAGTTTTCGTATTATAACTCAAATTATATTCTTGGCGATAGCCGGTTTTAAAAGCTGCATCTTCCCAATCCAAATCATCTCCCCATTTTAAAGAATTTGCAGCGGGATTCAAACGACCGTCCATACCAACGATTTCATTATCAGCAATACCTGTAAAAGGATTATATTTTAATGTACTTCCAATTTCTGTCGAGGCCAGCGAAGCTGCTTCAGAAGCTGTTTTACCAGAAGATATATAAGAGTTTTTAAGCATCTGCCACTGTATCGGATAGTAATCCCAAATACCAGCTTTAGCATAATCTGCATATGCTCTATGTGACCATCCCTGGTTAATAGTCAGGTTCACACCGGTACCACCGGCTTCGCGTCCTTTTTTGGTAGTTATTAAAATAACGCCATTTCCGGCACTTGAACCGTATAAAGAAGTAGAAGCTGCATCTTTTAATATTGTCATCGACTCGATATCAGACGGGTTAATATCTCCTATACTACCATTATAGATAGTTCCATCCACTACATACAAAGGTGAATTAGATGCATTAACAGAACCGAAACCACGAATACGAATAGAAGCGGATTCACCCGGCTGACCTGTTGCCGCTGTGACTTGTACTCCGGTAGCATTCCCTTCCAATGCCGCAGTTACATTGGTCAGTGCCCGCTTCTTTATTGTTTCCGTACCAACAGTTGATGCAGAACCGGTAAAAGAAGATTTCTTTTGCGTGCCATAAGCGACTACGACCACTTCATCTATTTGTTCAGCGTCACTCTTTAATACGACTATTTGTTCACCTTCTTTGATTGCAATTTCCTGAGACTCCATGCCTACATATGAAATAACCAATGTTTTTGAACCAGCCGGTATATTGGCGATTGTATATCGCCCGCCGACATCAGTGATTGTTCCGATAGTTGTACCTTTTACCAAAACGGATGCTCCAATTACAGGCTCATTATCTTCCTCCGAAATTACTTTGCCAGTAACTCTAGAAACCTGAGCAGTAACCATTCCTATGAACAAACACAGAATGGTTAATAACACTTGTAGTTTTCTTTTCATCTCTTTCAATCTTAATATTAATACTGTATTTAGTTTTTGCATTATACCTGTAAGCTACTTAACTTTCAAGTATTGCGTTATCATACAAATCTGCTGATGCAAAGGGAGCTCCAAACTATATATCTCTCAAAATCAGATCATCACCCCATCAACCCAAGGTTAACAAACAAAAAAGACCTAAGATTTTTTTAAGCAAACAGAGCATAAAAAAGGCCATAGTCCTATGTGAACTATGGCCTTTTTTAATAATCTGCAAATCAAACAGATAAAAGGATATATGAAAATCAAACGCTAAAAAATCCACCTCTTAACAGGAAGGAAGAAAAAGGGCTTGGTTAATTTTTGTTATATAAAGTCTCCAGTACGCGGTATTACGCTTTTTTTTATAATTTTGTTTTCACAGTGTAACAGACTGTTTAAATGCAATAGTTCACATAGTACTCATGTTCCGAACCATCTTCTAAAGACTTATTTTTTACGAGCACGTGCAGCCGCCTCCTTAGCCTTTTGGGCTTCACGGCGGGCTTTCTCTTTGGCTCTGAGTTTTTCCTGATACTCTTTTTCCTTTTGCTTGCGCTCTTTTTCTTTCAGCTTTTGCCTTTCCTTATACTCGCGCTCCTTCTGCTTACGCAGTTCTTCACGGGCTTTCAGCTTGGCTTTACGATCGGCTTCCGCTTGTTTCAACTTATTCTTACGTTCCTGTTCAAGCTGTTTTTCACGATCAGCTTTTGCTTTCAGAAGCGCTTTTTCTTCTTCCTGCTGTTTTTTCAGTTCGTCCGCACGCTCTTTGGCTTTCTGCTCCTGCAGTTCTTTTTCAGCCTTCTGCTGTGCTTCAAACTCTTCACGGGCCACCTTCTTACGGGCTGCTTCCTCTTCAGCTTCACGTTTACGGATCGCTTCGATCTCCTTCAATGTAAGTTCTTTCTCTTCCGGGGCCTGAACGGCAGGAACACTATCCTGTGGTGTTACAGTTGTTACAGTTTCCGGTATAACCGGTTGCACAGAAAGGGTATCGAGAACTTCTTCGCGACGAACTGGTTCTTCTGTTTCTTCTTCCGGACGGATTTCTTCCGGCTGCTGTTCCTCTTCGGCTGCTTCTTCTGTCTTTTCTTCTTCAGCTTCCATACGATGCTTCCAGCGGGCAGCCAGTTCAGGAACCTCTTCGCCGTAGTTTTCTTCGAAGAAGTTGATATATTCTTCGAGCGTCTTTCCACGCATCAGCGTTTCGTAATTATCGTCGGATATCGGAAGGATAGCCACATTTTTATCCAAAGCCTGGGCGTAACCGTCCTTACCATATATCATCTTATAATACTGGAGAATTTCATTGATTCCGTTAAATCCGCTGATATTGAGCATTGACATCGGACCTGCTTCTTCGAAGGTCAGGTCGAACTCTTTCACCATAAAGTTGGCAAAGTTGTAAGCTGCTACGGCAAATAGTAACTGGTTCTTATCCACGCTTCCGTTCGGATACATCAGGATCATACGGTATGAAGTATTCGGTTCGGCTGTGAAAGTACGTGCCGAGTCGGCAGCAGACAACGAACCGTCTTCACCCAGACCAAAACGCAAGTTCCAGGCCATACCGGTTACACTACCCTGCATCAGCGTACGGCCCCGAAGAATACCTTTCAGCATTTCACCAGCAAGTTCCGTAACATCTGCAGTCGGATATTTTTCAACAAGCGCTTTCAACGCGGCCTTAAAGCCTTCGGCATCCCCGGCCTGCACATATGTCAGTGCATCAAGGAACATAAACTTAGGTATCAAGGTAGCCAACGGATATTTAGCAGTTACATCCCGGTAATTCTTACGAACGGCACTCGTGTCGCTAGCCAGATAGCTACTATAAGTTTGCTGATAGATCGAATCCTGTACGGAGTCCATCATACGGATATTATATTCATAATTCGGATCGGCTATGGCGATCGTATAATCAGCATCCGGGAAGGAATTCGTCATTTTGGTCTTGTACTCGGCAGCCAACGCGGTATTGCCCGTACGAAGTGCCATCAGATAAACTTGATAATAACTTTCCAAACGATGCGAGTTATCCGGGAAACGACGTTCCAGTTCCTCAAACGCCTCTATCGACAATGGCAGATCTTCCAGTTTATCTTTATAGATCATAGCCATATTATATAAACCGTCCTCTATTATTATATTGGAAGCAGCAACTTCTTCTTCAGTAAACGGCAACTGTTGCAAATAATACTCGCGCGACTTGGGATCATCTGCCGCGACTCCCGGCAGACCGGCTTCCAGTGAGTCAGTCTGCAGAGGCAGACCGTCTGCTCCGACGGCACCAGAGTCTGTTTCCGCCATATCTTCTTCCAGAGGGCCATCATTGAATGTAGACATTTCCTTCTTACGGCGGCGCCAGTTATCTTCCAGTGCACGTCGTCCCCACTTGCGCTGGAATTGTGCTTTACCTTGTGAAACAGTAGAAGGATTATAGAAATAGAAAGAGGTCCCACCTGAAGTGGTCGGCAATACAATACCGCCCGTCTCTGTCCCGGGACGATCGATTCCCGTTCCCTTAGCAGCCTGGTCAGCCAGATAGGCTTCTTTCTCAGCCAAGGCTTTGGCTTCCTCTTCTTCTTTCTTTACCTGTTCGATAATCTTATCGATCACAGCCAGCCTCTCCGGCTCCGGCATCTTGGCCAGGGTCTGTAAACTATCTTGTAAATGAACAGCTTCCACGTGTACAACCAGTTCATCGAGCACGGCCGAAAGCTTCGATACACGCTTGAAGTCTTTATATTCTTTCTGTATCCCTGACAAAGCACCGCTAAAACAGGGTTGAGCCTTTACATAATCACGCATGGTGAAATAGATATCCCCCAGTTTGATCTGACAGATCGCTTTCTCCAACCCGTTCTGCGTACTCTTTTCGATACCCAGTTCGTAGTTCCTGATGGCATTCACGGTATCCTCACGATTCAGATAGATATTACCCAAAGCATAATACACCTGATCCAGATAATCCTTATTCTTATCGCTCTTCGCCATACGTGTAAGCATCTTGACCACCTTCTGGTAATTGTTGCCGGTAAAGACTTCGGTCTGACGGATACGGGCAGCAAATTCAAGTTCGTAAGGCGGATTGGCCCGGGCTACCTCGTTGAACATCTTATAAGCCATCCCGTCCTGATCCTGTGCAGCATAGATCTGTCCCAGCAGGTATTTCATACGGGTACGCTGACGTTTGTTCTTTTCTGATTTGATAGCGGACTTGAAATAGGGGATTGCATCGTCGAACTGTTTGTTCTTCACCAGGTAATCGGCATATACGGAAGCATACTGTTTCAGGTTCTTTTTAGGTATTCCATTGGTATTCAGTTTACCCAGAATATCTTCTGCTTCGTAAAACCATTCCATTTCCGAATAGCAGCGTGCCTGCCACAGGCGGGCTTCAGCCACCATTTCTTCATCCTGCGAATAATGGCGGGCAATATAGGAAAATGTAGCGGAGGCTTGCAGGAAATCGGCATTATAGAATTGTCCCTGGCCAATGAGCAGCCAGCATTTTTTCAGAAAAGGGTTATATTCTTCCTGCTCCTGGAAGGCACGTTGTTTAGGATCGTTCCGCCATCCGGGCTTCTTGGCAGGCTTTGCTTTAATCGAATGAAGCTTGATCGCCTTGTTTCCCTTCTCGATAGCACGGTCGAAAGGTCCTCCGGTTTCTTTCTTGTCTTTCGGCTGTGCACTGATCGGATACATGTGGATCATTTCGGAGTAACTTTCCTTATAACCGGTCTGCATACCTAATAAAGATTCATCGAAAGAAGTTTTCCCGTTAAAATAGATATTATAACGAGACGTAAAAGCATGATAGAACCGACTTGATTTGGTGTTTTTCTTCGTGCTGCACGACCAAAGCAAGAGTACTACGAATATTGAAATTATATAGTAAAAACCTTTCTTCACGTATTATGATAGCTCTTTATCATATAATAAACTAAGAACAAACTGTTTTATTGCCTTTTCGTAAAGAATAATACGCCTTTCAGAAGCAAAAAGACCAATACCAGAACCAGGATGATAAAGGCACCGGAAGGTACGTTCAGAAAATAAGAAAGGATCAGGCCGGTAACGCATCCCAGGAACCCCAGAACGATGCTACCTACAATTATCTTTTTAAAGTCGGAAGTGAAGAGATTGACGGTGATCTGTGGCAAAGTCAAAAGACTCATCAGCAACATAATCCCTACCAAACGGATAGACAAGACAATGGTAACGGCAATAAAGAACATCATCATATATTCGATCCACTTTACATGAATATGCTGTGTCTTGGCAAAATCACTATCGAAAGCAACATATACTATTTCCCGTAGATACAGGGAAAAGACAGCGATCAATACGACTGCAAAGGCGGCTATCCAGATTATATCAGACATGGAGATCGTCAGGATATTACCGAACAGGTAAGCCGAAAGGTTCGGTGAATAGCCGGGCGTAAGGAAAATAAATATCACCCCCAAAGCCATACCCAGCGCCCAGACACCGGCAATCGCCGAGTCTTCGCGGACATTCTGCGTCTTGCTGGCCCACTCCACCCCGAAAGCGGAAAGGACGGAAAAGACCATCGCCATTAGGATGGGATTTGTCCCCAGGTAAAAACCAAGCCCCAGACCACCGAAAGAGGCATGTGTTATACCACCGCTGATAAACACCAGCCGACGCGCAACCACATAGGTTCCGACAATACCGCAGGTGATGGCGGTTAACAGGCTACCGATCAGGGCATGTTGAAAAAAAGTATATTGTAATAGATCCATATTCATTCCGTATGATGGTTCGTCTTATTTGTGCAATCTTATCTTCATATCCAATACGAGGTGTAGAAAGTTTCACTGGGAAGAAACAAATGTTTCACCTAAGAGAAACAAGTGTTTCACTAGGGAGAAACAATCTTTATATCGAACACTTGTTGACGTTCTCTACCGTTTAATGTATTCTCCTCTCACCGACAATAAGGAATGCTTCATCCTTCAGGGCATCCGGCAGGTTCACGGCACGAAGCTGGAGACTACGGAGCCACCCGGCCACCTCGATATCCTGCAAGGTATAGAGCACTTCACGGAATTCGTTGACGGCTTCTTCATCGTATTCGTCACCTTCCAGTCCCCGGAAACGATCCAGTTCCTCATCGTCGTAATATTCTATTTTTTTACTTACGGCAGCCAGTAAGCTATCGCGTTCGCAGGTCTCATGCTGTCCGCAACACTCTTCAGGTATTTCGCGGATCTCGCTGATCTCCCCGCGTTCCAGCATCTTCTGCAGTTTCTTATTTCTGAAATAACCGGCTACGGCGGCAAGAACACCCAGCACGATTACACCTATGATGATATACCACATATTAAACCTCCTCTACAGTATAACCAGTATCCCTGAGATCATCCCAGTAAGCAGGGTAACTCTTCGTTACCACTCCGGGATCGGCTATCTTTATTCCCTGCTGCAAAACCAAAGCAGCCGGGGCAAAAGCCATAGCCATCCGATGATCTTCGTAAGTGGCAATTACCGGATCCGATTCCGGCTCGCATCTTTCTCCGTTCCATTCCAGTATGCTGTCGTTGCTGTCGGTCAATAGATAACCGAGTTTACGAAGTTCCGTTTTCAGAGCTTCGATACGATCGGTTTCTTTTATCTTCAGTGTTTGCAGCCCGGTGAAACGGAAGGGGATATTTAATAACACACAGACAACAACAAATGTTTGTGCCAGATCCGGCTCGTTCACAAAATTGTAGATAAGTTTCTTTGCCACATTCCCATTGCGTTTCAACTGCACACCGCGGTCGGTAAAAGTGGTGCCGACTCCCAGTTGGGCAAATAGTTTCGCTCCGGCAGCATCACCTTGCAAACTATTCCTGAATAGGCCGAGTAGTTCTATTTCAGCGTTTTTCGATAAAGCCATCATGGAATACCAGTAAGAAGCGGCACTCCAGTCTGACTCTACAGTAAAACGGATCGGTTTATATTCCTGAGGAAGTATCTTGATTGTCTGTCCGTTCCAGGTAGCTTTCACACCGAACTGCTCCATCAACTGCAATGTCAGGTTGATATAAGGACGGGAAATAATATTCCCTTCGAGGTTAAGCGTCAAACCATTCTCCATCAGCGGAGCGATCATCAATAAGGCAGATATATATTGCGAACTGATACCTCCGTTCAATGAAATCTCTCCTCCCTGCAAAGCACTTCCGAAAATACGTAAAGGAGGATAGCCTTCTTTTTCGATATATTCGATACGGGCACCTAAAGAATTCAGTGCATCGACCAGCAATTTAATAGGGCGGTTCTTCATCCGTTCCGTTCCGGTGATCGTCCATTCACCGATGATCTTGGAAAGGAAAGCGGTCAGGAAGCGCATCGCTGTTCCGGCTGCTTTTATATCGAAGTCACTACTATTGGAGTTCAACGCCCGGATCATTACCTCCGTATCATCACAATCGGAAAGATTCTGTATATCGTAAGGACTATAACTCAGGGCATTCAATATCAATGCACGGTTACTGATGC
>ERZ832522.5423-NODE-5423-length-11645-cov-3.399482_pt1 | contig 11645 bp, 10 predicted proteins | sample MGYA00519951_ERZ832522 | MGnify/ENA primary metagenome ERZ832522 (study PRJEB31850, sample SAMEA3708728) | human gut metagenome | biome: human gut; feature: human-associated habitat; material: faeces | place: China | collected 2014 ... | reverse complement strand
TGTTACTTCTGTTTACAATCGAATTAGCTTAGACGGTGCAGCTATTTCTATTCAACATGTTCGACTGGATGAAAACGAGCGATATATTTCAAACATTTCATCCAAGCTGAACAACTGCTTGACACTGGAAGCAAACCTCGACCAAACGGCACGGGCTTTTCGACAAGATGTAATCATGTCGATGCTCGACGAGGGCTGTATCGCTATTGTTCCGGTAGAAACGACCGATAATCCGGAAGAAACCGGGGGCTATGACATCCTGTCTATGCGTGTCGGTAAAATTCTTGAATGGTATCCACAGCATGTCAAAGTTCGTGTGTACAACGAATGGACAGGGGAGAAGCAAGACATTACAGTTCCGAAAAGCACGGTTGCAATTGTAGAAAACCCTTTGTACGCCGTTATCAATGAGCCCAATTCTACAATGCAGCGGCTTATTCGGAAGCTTAATTTGTTGGATGTCGTTGATGAGCAAAGCAGCTCTGGTAAGTTAGACCTTATCATTCAGCTGCCATACGTCATCAAGACCGAAGCAAGGCGTCAACAAGCTGAAAACAGGCGTAAAGATATCGAAAATCAGTTGTCAGGTTCAAAGTATGGAATCGCTTATACCGATGGTACGGAGCGCATTACACAGTTGAATCGTTCAGTGGAAAACAACCTGATGAAGCAGATTGAATTTCTAACGAGCATGCTATACAGCCAGTTAGGAATCACTCAAAGCGTTATGGATGGGACCGCTGACGAGAAAACGATGCTGAACTATAACAACAGAACGATAGAGCCTATCGTTTCAGCGATTGTTGATGAAATGAAACGAAAGTTTCTTACAAAAACAGCTCGGTCTCAATCTCAGTCGATCATGTTCTTTACAGATCCGTTCCGTCTGGTGCCGGTTGACAATATTGCAGAAATTGCAGACAAATTCACCCGGAACGAAATCATGACATCGAATGAGTTCAGACAAATCATTGGTATGAAACCGTCTGACGATCCGAGAGCTGACGAACTTAGAAATAAGAACCTCAGCGAACCTGGCGGCGAGAAGACTGAGCAAATAAAAAGCCAGGAGGAAAATCAAAATGGAGAAATATGATTTTAGTGGCTGGGCCACTAGAAACGATTTGCTCTGTTCGGATGGACGGACCATTCGAAAAGATGCATTCAAGCACTGCGATGGTAAAACTGTTCCGTTGGTTTGGAACCACAACCATTCCGATCCGGATAATGTTCTTGGTCATGCACTGCTGGAGAACCGAAACGAAGGCGTTTACGCCTACTGTTCTTTCAACAACACTGAAAACGCAAAAAATATCAAAGAGGCCGTTCGTCATGGCGACGTTCGGTCTCTTTCTATTTTTGCCAATCAGCTGAAGCAGGCCGGCAGCGATGTGATTCACGGCGCTATTCGTGAAGTGAGTCTGGTTCTGGCTGGGGCAAATCCCGGCGCATTTATCGATTCCGTCATGGCTCATGGCGATGGCGTTGAAACCGGCATCATTCTTGGATACGACGAAAACATTATGCTCTATCATTCAGAAGATGCTGCGGACACTTCTGATAAGAAGGAAGAGTCCGACAAGAGCGAGGAAAAAGAGGAAACCATCGCAGACGTATTCGACACGTTTTCTGAAAAACAGAAAACTGTTGTTTACGCGATGATTGCGAAGGCCGTTGAAGACGCAGACAACGAAGAAGATTCGAAAGACGATTCTGAAGGAGGAAACGACACTATGAAACACAATGTATTTGAGCCCGAGGCCAATGAGGATACCAATGCTCTGAGCCATGACGCAATGAACGCGATCATTGGCGACAGCAAGCGCTTTGGCTCTATGAAGGAGAGCTTCTTGCAGCATGCGGGTACATATGGAATCGATCAAATCGATTATCTGTTCCCCGATGCTCAGAACATGACCAATCAGCCGATTTTCATTTCCCGTGATATGGGCTGGGTGAACAAGGTCATGAGTTCTGTTCATCACACTCCGTTCTCTCGCATTAAATCCATCTTCGCGGACATCACCGAGGATGAGGCTCGTGCGAAGGGCTACATCAAAGGCAAGCTGAAGAAGGAAGAGGTCTTCTCCCTGCTGAAGCGCACCACTATTCCTACGACCGTTTACAAGAAACAGAAGATGGATCGTGATGATGTGGTTGACATCACGGATTTCGATGTGGTGGCGTGGCTGAAGACTGAGATGCGCATGATGCTGAACGAGGAGCTTGCTCGCGCTTATCTGGTTGGTGACGGCCGTCTGGCTTCCAGCGATGACAAGATCAATGAAACCAACATCCGTCCGATCTGGACTGACGAGGATTTGTATACAATCAAGGCTGTCTTCACGGCGAAGGCTGATGCCGATACAAATGCGAAAGAGTTCATCCGCACCATCGTCAAGGCCCGCAAGGACTACAAAGGCTCTGGTAATCCGGTTCTGTTCACGACTGAGGACATGCTGACCGACTGCCTGCTGCTGACGGATAATGAGGGTCGTGACCTGTATGATTCCGTCGAGAAACTAACGAAGAAGCTGCGTGTCAGCGAGATCGTGACGGCTCCTGTGATGGAGGGTCTGACTCGTGAGGTTGCGGGTAAGACCCGTACTCTGCTTGGTATCGTGGTCAACCTGAACGACTACAATGTTGGTGCTGATAAGGGCGGCGCTGTGAACATGTTCGATGACTTCGACATCGACTACAACCAGCAGAAATATCTGATCGAGACCCGTTGCTCTAGCGCTCTGACGAAGCCTTACTCCGCCATCGCTGTTGAGATGGAAAAGGCTGCTGGTTAATCGCTTCTAATACTTCAAAATGGAGAAAGGGGTAATAAAGAATGGCAAATAGTCCCGATCCGCTGCCGTCAATTCCGACCAATCTGAATAAGTTGCATCGGATTTATTCTGATAGTGAGGAGCGAAACATTGAGAAAACTATTCTCTATGTTGTTTTCGATGCGGAAAATAAACCTCGTCCTTATCTCTACATCGATCCAGATGGTGGCGATGTTCCCGAAAATCGAGTCGACTGTATTACGTTGGCTGAGCTGTTTAAGAATGGTCTCTTGATTTCTATAAAGAATTCTTTTGTCTTACCATATGATATGACCATTGTCAATCTTGGAAACGACAAATTTTACACTTCCGTTTTTACTGCTATGTCACAGGACATTTCCTACAACTCAACTATGCTCAGTGTTCTTACTCCTGTGAGTTTTAACTCTATGGAGTTTAATCCTGGCTGAGCCGAGGAAAATGAGTCATGGCTAAGTTTTACGGAAAGGTCGGTTATGTTGAGACGGTTGAAACACGGCCCGGCGTCTTTACTCAGTCCGTAACGGAGCGTACGTATTGCGGCGATCTTGTTCGAAATAGCCGCAAGTGGCAAACGAGCGGTAATGTCAATGACGATGTGAACGTGAACAACGAAATCAGCATTGTGGCTGATCCGTTCGCTTATGATCATTTCGCTTTCATCCGGTATGTTGAGTACATGGGAGTTCTCTGGAACGTAACAGCCGTCGAAGTTCAAAGACCTAGACTTATTTTAAGCGTGGGAGGCGTATACAATGGCCAGCAGCCTTGACTTGCAGCGAGAGTTTCAAGCTTTATGCAAGAACGTATATTTTCAACCTCCCGAATCGGTGAAACTCTCGTATCCCTGCATCATTTATAAGCGGTCCGCAGGCGATACGAGGTTCGCTGATAACAAAAAATATTCCTATACGGCGGGTTATGATGTAGTGGTTGTTGAGACAGACCCCGATCGGAAGCTGGCGACAGATGTGTATACGCACTTCGTCTACTGCCGAGAGGGGTCTCCTTATGTCTCAAACAACCTTTATCATAGCCCATTCACTATCTATTTCTAAGGAGGAATAATTACATGGCAAAACTTGTTTGGGACGAAATTGGAAAACGTCTTTACGAGACTGGCGTTGACCATGGTGTTCTTTATCGATACAAAAAGCCAAATGCGACTGCTGAAGATAAACCGTATTCCGGCGGTGTGCCGTGGAATGGCCTGACGGCTGTTACTGAGAGCCCATCCGGGGCCGAAGCGTCTCCGCTGTATGCCGATAATATTAAATATCTGAACCTGATGAGTGCAGAAGAGTTCGGCGCAACCATCGAGGCTTATATATATCCTGACGAGTTCGCCGTCTGCGACGGCTCTGCGGAAATTGCTCCCGGCGTGATGATTGGTCAGCAGAAACGGGAAGTATTCGGCATGTGTTATCGCACCAAGATTGGTAACGACACCGAAGGTGCAGACCATGGCTATAAGCTGCATTTGATTTATGGCTGTCTGGCAGCTCCCTCCGAAAAAGGGTACAACACAATCAATGACAGCCCCGATGCTATCACTTTCTCGTGGGAAGTCAGTACAACCCCGGTCAACGTAGAGGGCTTCGCACCTACTGCATCCTTGACCATTGATTCGACAAAGGTTGCTCCTGAAAAGATGGCGGCATTGGAGGCCGTCTTGTATGGTGGCAATACGGAAGAAGCGCGACTGCCGCTTCCTGACGAGGTCGTTACTCTGGTTGGCGCGGCGTAAACTTTCTAAACTATATTTGTCAAATTGGGAGCCGTTTGAGTGTTTTTTTACTCGCGGCTCCCTTCTTTTTTTTGAAAGGGGAAAACAGAAATGATCAAGAAAACAATTGAGTACGTCGACTATAACGGAACCAAGAGAAGTGAGGATTTTTATTTTAACCTCACGGAAGCAGAGTGTGTAGATTTGGAAATCGGTACCAGCGGAGGCTATACCGAAATGATTCGGAGGATGGTAAATGCAAAAGATCTGGCTGCGCTCATCAAGGTGTTCAGGGAGTTTATCAGCAACGCTTATGGTGTAAAAAGTCTCGATGGTCGCAGATTTATGAAGTCGCCGGAGATTCTTGCCGAATTTACCGAAACCGAGGCTTTCTCGAAGCTGTATATGGAACTCGCTACAAATGCTGAAGAGGCAGCTGCATTTGTGAACGGCGTCCTTCCAAATCGCAAAGTTGAACCTCCGCTGGCGATTGCTCCGAAGGCAAATGGATAAAGAAAATAACAGTGAGAGGGAGAGTATCTATGCTTCAGCTAATTATACCAGATTCTGACGAACTATGGGACGAGAAAAAAGAAGAGTTCGTATACAGAAAAGGCCAAACCCTTCAGTTGGAGCACTCTCTTGTTTCACTTGCCAAATGGGAATCAAAATGGTGTGTTCCATTTCTTTCAAAAAAGGACAAGACCCTTGAAGAGACCCTGGACTATATAAAATGTATGACCATTACGCAGAATGTAAATCCGGAAGTTTATCTGAACCTTACACAAGAAAACGTTGATGCGGTAAATGCGTACATCAACGCTCCAATGACGGCCACATATTTTTCTAACGAAAAAGCAACTGGCCCTAACAACGAGCAAGTGACTTCCGAAATCATCTATTATTGGATGATTGCTTTAAACATACCTCCTGAGTATCAGAAGTGGCATCTCAATCGACTTTTGACGCTTATCAAGGTATGCGACATTAAAAATCAGCCGCCTAAAAAGCACAGCAGAAGGGAAATCATGCGTAGAAACACAGCTCTAAATGCTGAGCGAAGAAAACGGTTAGGAACAAAAGGCTGATGATTCAGCGAAGGGAGAAAAACATGGAGAAAAGTATCGGTACGATTGGGGACGCTTATGAGATATTGGCATCCACCAAACAATTCATTCTGTGTCGTAGTTTGACGGCCAACCCGGTTCACACATACGCGGTGATGCGCTTGGACGAAGACGGACATCCGTTTGACATCCGAGTGAGAGCCGAAAGAGAAGCTGCCGAGCGTGAATTCTGCTCGTGCTGTTTTCCTGGATGGTTTAAGAACGGAGGCACTACAAAAACTGCGTGAGGAGATTTTGTAGATGATAAGTTTCAGACAAAAGGGCGACTTTTCCAAACTGACGAGATTTTTAGAAAAGGCCAAAGAGGCTGTTCGACTTGGTGATCTCGATAAATACGGTCGAGAGGGAGTGGCCGCCCTTGCGTCTGCAACACCTGTTGATTCAGGCCTGACTGCACGGTCGTGGCACTACAAAATTGAGAACCGAAAAGGCTCGGTTGCGATTTCTTTTTACAATTCAAACGTTCAAAATGGAGTTTCGATTGCCGTCATTTTACAATACGGCCACGGAACGGGAACTGGCGGCTGGGTAGCTGGGAGAGATTACATCAATCCTGCTATCCAGCCTGTTTTTGACAAAATTGCAAATGAAGCGTGGAGGGAGGTTACTGCCAAATGAGCAACGTTATCGACCAGAAAGTCGTTGAGATGCGGTTTGATAATAAGCAGTTTGAAAACAATGTTCAAACCAGTTTATCGACACTCGACAGGTTGAAGAAAAGTTTAAATCTGGAAGGGGCAACAAAAGGTCTCGAAAATGTGGACGCGGCAAGCAAAAAACTGAATTTTTCGGGTTTGAGCAGTGCTGTCGAAACAGTCCAAGCAAAATTTTCTGCCTTCGAGGTCATGGCAGTAACAGCCCTTGCCAATATTACAAATTCTGCAATCAATGCGGGTAAGCAAATGCTTCGCTCGCTGACGATAGAGCCTGTATCACAGGGATTTAATGAATACGAACTCAAAATGGGTTCGATTCAGACAATTATGGCAAGCACCAGTGCCTCGCTAAAAGAGGTTAATGGATACTTAAACGAGTTAAATACATACGCAGATAAAACGATTTATTCGTTTTCAGATATGACTAATAACATCGGCAAATTTACAAATGCTGGTGTTAAGTTGGAAGATGCGGTCTTAGCAATCAAAGGTGTCAGCAATGAAGCTGCTGTATCTGGCGCAAATGCAAATGAAGCGTCTAGAGCAATGTATAACTTTGCTCAAGCGTTGTCTGCCGGGTATGTAAAACTAATCGATTGGAAATCCATTGAAAATGCCAACATGGCAACCGTTGAGTTTAAGAATGAGTTACTTAAAGCTGCGGAAGCCGCTGGAACAGTAAAAAAACAAGCTGACGGCATGTATCGCGTCCTGACCAAAAACAATCAGGGTTCAACGATGGATCTTGCAATTGACGCGACTAAAAACTTTAATGACAGCTTGAATTATCAATGGATGACCACAGAAGTGTTGGTTAATACACTGAAAGACTACGCTGACGAAACAACGGAAATTGGTAAGAAAGCTTTTTCGGCGGCTCAGGATGTAAAGACATTCAGCCAATTGATGGATACACTCAAAGAAGCGGTCGGCTCTGGCTGGGCCATGACGTTTGAGCTAATATTTGGCGATTTCGAAGAAGCAAAAGAACTCTGGACAGGTGTAAGCCAAGTAGTCGGTGGTTTTATCGACCAGCAGTCCCAAGCTCGAAACGATTTGCTTGCCGCGTGGAACCGGTCGGGAGGAAGGACTGCGCTGATTGACAGCTTCAAGAATTCTTTTGACGGATTACTGAGCGTAGTTGTTCCTGTAAAGGAAGCATTTCGTGAAGTGTTTCCGGCACTTAAAGGTTGGCAGCTTCCGCAGATGACCAGAAATTTACGGGACTTTACAGAGCGGCTGAAACTTAGTGAAGAATCAGCTGCAAAACTAAAAACAACCTTTAAAGGAATATTTTCACTTTTCGATATTGGCGGAAAAGCAATTTCAGCAGTTGTAAAGCCAGTCACGAGCTTTCTTACCGGAGGGGCTGTTTCTTCATTCGGAAGATCGGTTCTGGACGTTACGTCATCACTCGGTGAATTCTTCATCAAACTGAATGAGGGAATTGAGAACGGAAATGGCTTTGCGGTTGTCAGCGAGACAATTGCAAAAGCGTTGGACGGCATATCAAATGCATGCTCATTTGCGCGAGACTCTTTTGGCAACCTTGGAAGCGTGTTTTCGAAGGTCGGAAGTGTGATTTCAACCGTTGCCAGCCGTATAAAAGATACAGTCGTAAACGCTTTGACATGGATTTCCGAAAATATATCAGCCGGAGATATCTTTGCGGGTCTTGCCGGCGGCGGAATTTTTATGCTCGTCAAAAAGCTTGGTGGTCTGGCCGATAAGATAAAAGACATACTTTCCAATTTTGGGAAGAGCAAAATCGACACATCGGGATTTTCTGATATTCTGTCCTCAATTCATGATTCGCTTGACTCTTTCCAGCAGGGGATAAAAGTAGCATCGCTTGTTGGAATTGCGACAGCGGTTATGATTTTGGCATCTTCCTTGCGAAAGATTTCCGAAATCGAACCGGTTAAAATTGCATATTCTTTGGCGACAATAAAGGCTTTAGTATTGACTTTGAATTCTGGTTTCAAATCCTTGTCTAAAACCTTATTGAGTTTTAACGCCAAAGGAACCATAAAAGCAAGTGTTTCAATGATCGGTATTGCCACAGCTATCAATATTCTGGCGTCGGCGATGAAGAAAATTGCGGATCTTTCTTTGGAGCAGATTGCTCGGGGGCTTGCCGCATTGGGCGGGGCAATGCTTGAATTGTCCGTTGCCATTAAAATCATTGGCAAAAGCAATATAACGCTTAGAACCAGTGTCGCGATGCTCGCGCTTGCTCAAGCATGTTCAATGCTGGCGGATGCGCTTCGCAAATATGCATCTCTCTCAGAAGACGAGATCATCCGAGGGTTTACTGCAATGGGAGGGGCTTTGCTGGAATTCAGTGCAGTGCTTTCGATTCTCAACAAATTTGCTGGCGGTAAGGCTCTCTTTGGGGCTGCCGGAATTCTTGTCGCGTCACTTGCGCTTGATGAGATTTCGGAAAATCTTGAAAAGATGGGGAATTTGTCATGGGATCAGATTGGACGAGGACTCGCTGCAATGGGGGGCGCTCTTGCTGAATTTGGTATTGTTCTTGGGCTGCTTGGCAAATTTACGGGCTTTTCAAGTATATTTGCTGCTACGGCACTTTTGATTGGTGTTCAATCATTAGGAAAATTGGCAGAAGGCCTTGAGCGATTCGGAGAAATGCAATGGGACGAAATTGGAAGAGGACTTACCGCAATGGGTGTTGCGCTTCTTGAAGTTGGCGCCGTGATTGGGACGCTCGGTGTTCTTGCCGGGTTTGCGGGCATTATTGGCGCAGCTTCATTGCTGATTGCGATTCAAGGACTCGACGATCTTGCCAATGCTTTGAAGAAGTTCGGTTCCATGCAGTGGGATGAAATCGGAAGAGGCCTTGCGGCAATGGGCGCCGCGCTTCTTGAAGTTGGTGTCGTAGTTGGAACGCTAGGTGCTCTCACAGGTTTTGCGGGCATTATTGGCGCTGGAGCATTGCTATTAGCAATTCAGGGCCTTGATGATTTAGCCAACGCGCTTGCGAAATTTGGCGCAATGCAATGGGGTGAAATCGGAAAAGGTCTTGTTGCGATGGGAGCGGCGCTTCTTGAAGTTGGTGTCGTAACCGGAGCGCTTGGTGCTCTTACCGGTTTGGCAGGCCTTGTCGGTGCGGGAACATTGTTGCTTGCTGTTCAGGGCCTTGATGACCTTGCCAATGCTTTGAAGAAGTTCGGTTCCATGCAATGGGATGAAATCGGCAGGGGACTTGCTGCAATGGGAGCAGCTATGGGCGAAGTTGCCCTAGGCGGCTTACTTAACACTCTTTCCGGTTTTGGTGCCGCATCTATTTCCAAAATAGCGGAGCCGCTCGGAGTCCTGGCGGACTCTGTAAAGAAATGGGCCGGAGTGACGGTTCCGGAAGAACTAGGCGCTCAACTTGGAGAACTTGCCGGCGGAATCTTGCAATTCACCTTTGGTGGGTGGGGTGCATCTGCAATTGCTGAAGTTGCTGCTCCTCTCGGTACAATGGCCGATTCAATTTCAAAATGGTCTAATGTCGATATTACCGAGGACTTGGGGGATAAAATCGGATCGTTGGCAAGCGGTGTGAAGGCATTTACCTTCGGAGGATTGGGGGCAGGCGCCATTGTGGAAGCCGCTCCCGGGATTGGTCAGTTGTCTGACGCTGTAAGAAAATGGGACGGCGTTGTCGTTCCCGAGGATTTGGAAAGCGGCCTTACAAGTCTTGCCACAGGTGTAAATGCATTCAGTTTCGCTTTCGCTGGAGGTTGGTCGATTGGGACACTCATCGGCCCTCTGGGCGATTTGGTCGAGCCGGTAAAAAAATGGAACTATGTAAAAGTTCCGGAAGGCATTGACAGCTCGCTCAAACAGTTGGCCGATGGCGTGAACGCATTTAGCTTCTCGTTTATGAGCGGGTGGTCACTTGATACGCTGGTTGGTCCACTTGGCGATTTGGCCGATGCAGCGAGAAAGTGGAATGGTGTCACATTAGAAGGTGTATCGCAGGAACTTACCAGTTTCGCAGACAGCTTGAAGAATCTCGGGACGGTTAGTGTATCGGGGCTCGTGCTTGAATTTCAAAACGCTACCGGAACATTGACGCAGGCAGTTTCTGGAATGCTTTCTTCTATTATCTCTATTGTGAACACGCGAAAGAGCGGAGTAATTTCGGTCTTTGTTGTGATGGTAGGGAATGTCCTTACAACTCTGAATGGAAAACTCCCCAATTTCCAAACTTTCGGTCAACTGACGGTAAAGTATATGGTCATGGGGATTCGTTCTCAGGCTGGGCTTCCAATTGTTGCATTTGGCGAGATTATTACGGACGTGCTGTCATCCATTATTGTACGAAATACCGAATTCTATGACGCCGCCCGCGACATGGTAGCTGGATTCGCCAATGGCATCAGTGCCAACACATTCCTGGCGGAAGCAAAAGCTGCCGAAATGGCCGCTGCGGCTGCTCGCGCTGCAAGACGGGAACTCGACGAGCATTCTCCATCGAAAGTGGGCTATGAAATCGGCGATTTCTTCGGTGTTGCCTTCGTTGGAGCGATCGGTGATTATGCCGACAAGTCATATCGTGCTGGTGCCGAGATGGGCTCGAAAGCTCGAATTGGACTCACGGAGGCGGTGTCGAAGATTTCGGACTATATCAACAGTGACATAGACGCACAGCCAACGATTCGTCCTGTACTGGACTTGTCAAATGTTCAGTCCGGAACCAGACAGATAAATGCAATGTTTAGCCGCACGCAGGCAATGTCGATCAACGCCAACATGAGCAGGGCCCACACCAGCGGAAATCAAAATGGTGGGTTCCAAGATGGTTCCGCGGCCACATACAACTACTTCACGCAAAACAACTATTCGCCGAAAGCCCTGTCGAGGGTTGAAATCTATCGGCAGACAAAGAATCAATTCTCGGCGATGAAAGGAACGGTGAGTAAACGATGATCAAGTCGGTCACTGTTACAAACTATCTCGGTGAAAGTCTGAAGATGGAACTCACGAACCCGTATGATTCCGGTATTGCCATTACCGACATTACCGGAATTGGTCCGGGAAAAGCGGATATCAATGTCACAGAGCTTACGTCGAGCGATGGGTCGCTATATAATTCGGCCCGGCTTGGGACACGAAATATCGTTATGACACTTCGCTTCATGATTGCTCCGGACATTGAGACCGTCCGTCAGAAGTCCTATAAGTATTTTCCAATTAAAAAAGAGTTAATCCTTACCTTCGAGACGGACAATCGGTCTTGTTATATTGCAGGCTACGTAGAGTCGAATGAACCGGTTATTTTCGACGAGAACGAGTACACGCAAATTTC
>ERZ832522.5413-NODE-5413-length-11659-cov-4.645295_pt1 | contig 11659 bp, 9 predicted proteins | sample MGYA00519951_ERZ832522 | MGnify/ENA primary metagenome ERZ832522 (study PRJEB31850, sample SAMEA3708728) | human gut metagenome | biome: human gut; feature: human-associated habitat; material: faeces | place: China | collected 2014 ... | reverse complement strand
ATCTTGATGGCACCCAGTTTCTCCTGTTCCTCAATGTTTGCCTGAGCCTCATTCAGTGCCTTACTTTCAGCTTCCTTACCTAAGTTGACAATATAATTGGCAGCATCACGGATATCGCTGATGTTAATGTTCATCAAATACAAACCAAACTTGCGAAGTTCCGTATCGATGTTATCCTTTACTTTAGAAAGGAATTTATCGCGGTCGGAGTTCAGTTCTTCAATCGTCATATCAGCAATCACCAGACGCATCTGTCCGTACACAACATCCGTTATCAGATTCTGCTTATCATCAATCGTCAGTCCCAGCATACGTTCGGCAGCATTCTGCATCACTTCCGGGTCTGTGCTGATAGCTACGGTGATGGTAGTGGGTACGTCCACACGGATATTTTGGGCAGATAGGGCACCTGTCAGTTTACAGTCTATCTGCAATGGTTTCATAGAAAGGAATTCGTAGCCCTGAATGATCGGCCATACGAAAGCGGCCCCACCGTGATATAACTTGGCTGATTTCTTTTCTCCCCCTGTTTTACCGTATACAACGAGGACTTCGTCACTCTTACATTTACGGTAACGCGACAGGATACCGATAAAAGTAAGCAGAATGACCGCCACTAGTATAGCAGCCATGATTAGCATTTCTTGTGTCATAAAATTGTGTATTTGAATAGTTATTTAATGTATAAAGTTCCGTCTTTGTAGCTGCTGATGATTGTTCTGTCTCCGGTCTGATATGCTTTTCCGGTTTCGGAGATCACGTCCACTTCGCGCATGGCGCCGTCCCGGTTTGTCTGTACGGTATATTTGTTATCACTTTGCTTGAAGTAAATGGTACATTCCCGTCCTACCAATTGATCGGTCTCTTCAGACCGGTTCACTTGCTGCAGTTGATAGGCTTTCTTATAAAGGAACCATACGGCAAAGACAAAGAACAGACCTACCAGAATTCCGATTGCATAACTTGCTATATCGGCATTTCCTACGAGGTACATATACCATCCGAATCCGATCCCGAAGTGGGTGAGACCTTTGAAAGATACTACGCTGCTGATATCAGCATCCACGTCCACATCTGCATCTATGTCTCCGAAGAAAATGGATAATACGAATTGAATAAGAAAAATTCCTGTAGTGACGAGGGCGATGATTAGGAAGATGGTATGACTCATAGTAATTCTGTATTAATATAAATGTATCAGTTATAATACTCCAAATATACAGGTTTATAAGAGATAAACAAAGATAATGTGATAAAAAGTAGATATGTTTCGAAAAGTTTTCATTTTCAGATTGCCTCTGTTCAATTACCTGTGTTATCAATATACAATTACTCTTGTATAATTTTGGGACCAATCCGGACTATTGTAACCGTATACGAGGAAAGGATTATTAGGCTTCATGGCTATTACATGTTTTACGTTATACATTTTATGTAATACAAAGAACACAATAAATAATCAGATATGCAAAGAATCACTCACATAAGATATTCATTTCTTGATCTCCCAAAAGCCATTACGACGTCCGTTTTTGCGTTCTATAATACCTCTTTCACTTAAGTTTACGGTCATGGATTTGACGGTTCTCTCAGATTTTCCTATGTGCTGTGCTATTTCTTTTTGTGTTGCATTTGGTTTTTCTTTGAGGTAGTTAAGTACGGCTATCTCTTCCAAAGTGCAGTCTAAAGTGCAATTTTTGCACTTTGGGATATCCATATCAGTCTGTTTTGCACTTTGAATGGCTTCCTTTTCGATTTCGTCGATCTGTAGATTTCGATTTTTAAGTTCATTTTGTTCGTTGAGAATCAGGTTTCTGAAGAATTTTTCTAAAAATTCGGTCGTGGCATACACACCTTTGGTTAGGTCATTATAGTTAGCTCTGACGAGAGCATTGCGGAAGTACCAAGAATGGTTGGCGAAGGTCTCGTTACTGAAATTGAATCCAAAAGTATGCAGATATTTGATCGTGAATACGGCTGTTGTGCGTGTATTTCCTTCACCAAAGGCGTGTATTTGCCATATTCCAGAAACGAATCGGGCAATATGTCTGATGGCCTCATCTATATTCAGATTTTTATAATCAAAAATCTTTTCTTGAGAGAAATCATATTCCAAGGTTTCGCGGATACTTCCTGCACTGGCATAAAGTACTGTTGCTCCTTTCAGTACCCATTCATTCTTTGTAATATTGTAATCCCGTATTTGTCCGGCATGGCTGAATATGCCTTCAAATAAATGCCGATGAATAGCCAAGTATTCGATAGGTGAGAATGTGAATGTATTCTCCGAAAGGATCTCTGTTATTCTGGCTGAGACCTTATCGGCTTCTTCCGTACGATCTTCGCTAGATGAACGGGCAACCTTTGATTTGTAATAACTATCAACTAATTGTTTGACCTCGTCAATAGTGATATCCCCTTCAATGTGTTGGCGGGCTTTTTCCTTCAAATATTCCGAAGGTTTAAGACCATCAACAGCTTGCAGGCCAATGGCTGTTTGCCAAGCGTATCCTTTCTCCCGCTTATGCGGTTCGCTCTGTCTTATGTATTCCTCGAAGTCGTTCATCTTTTACGTTATACATTTTATGTAATACAAAGAACGCAATAAATAATCAGATATGCAAATCATGTGAACTCCTGCGAATCATAACTTATGCTTCCGGTGAATTGTTGTTCACAAACAAAACAAGCTTTGTAAATATAGCTATCATTTTTGCTTCATTGACATGAAGCTATCACTTTGACAAGTTAAAAAGGCTTCTACGGGTTGGAAGCCTTTCTTATGGGCAATGCAATCTGAAGACATTTCGCGAATTATAACTTATGTTTCCATGTTTTCCTGTCAAAATCACCAAATCGTGAAACTTATTTTTCGTCCCATATGATAAAGGCTTCGCATCCTCGCTCGAATTCATCTCTTTCGGGGGTTCCTATAGCACCAAAATCTTCGGTGATCAAGTCTTCTATAGGAGTACATCCATTAATCTTTATTTTTTTATTTGTCATCATCATTTGTTCTCCTTTCATTTTCTTTTTGCACAAAAAATCCCCACCCACTCAGCGCTACTTTCACAAGCTGCCTCTGAGTGGATTGAGGAACACAAACAAAACAAACAATATATTGTGTAATTTCTTACTACGAGTTATGAAGCTTATACTCTTCTACAGTTTTTTATGCTGCAGGGCAATCAAGTACAAGCAGCGAATCTTCACACAGCGTGATGGAACACTTTTCCAAAATACTGAGGTCGATTTCTACTTTTATCCGACCGCAGACATCTTGCACTTTGTGTTTGAAGTCTACAAAGCCTTTCACAAATTTTTCGATTCGGTTGGCTGAATGCTCATAAGCATACCAGCGCCCGTTCTCTTCAAACAGATAGGCTTGGCGCATATCTGATGATTCTAGTTGCAGGATGTCTTTTGGTGTCATAATATTTACTTTTAAGTTTTATTTATTTAACGTCACGAACACAACGAACAAATGAACCAACAGTGCCTTTTGTTATTAAGTCCTTATCTACAGTAAAATGATCATTTTCGTTGAATTTCCAACATGTTCTTGTAAAAGAACCATATCGATAATCATAAGCATCTGTGACTTGGTATTCTACCAAACTCGGATCTTGAAGATAGATAATCATAAGTTCTCTTTGATTAGGTGCTCTCCATGAACCTTTATCAGACTTATTAGCATTCTCAAAGTAATTTGTACATACACTACGAGATAGTCCACTGTTTTTTACAAGTGATTCCCAGTTTGTGGGTCTTGGTCTATTATTCGATCCTCCCCATCCGTTGCTGGTCTCTATCTCATCAATTGTCATTCGTTTATTGGCAACTTGGAATGCAGTATAAGGTCTATTGTAAGAACTAAAATTGTGATGTAAATCTAATTCACCATTCTCTATAAATGAGGTACGTATACTTTGCTTATCTAGATAAGCCATCTGGAATGTATAACTATTATTCATATTATATATCTTTCCTTCCTTTTTACTTGTACTATTATATTGGGAACTGATTCCTAAAGTACGTACACATCTAAGCTTTTCGGGGGCTTTTGCATAAAGTATACCTGCAGCGGGACCAAAAGTGGCTCCTTCTTCTGACCACAGTCTTTGCTTATCACTACTAATATAGTGGTAAGTACCATAAGTTCCTATTTCTTTTTTATTATATGTATATGTTCCAGGTTGCTTATCACCATCACCAAATAGTGGAGTTGGTAAGCTTTCTGCACCTAAGAACATTCCAACTAACTGGTTGATGGCAGGCAAGAACCATTTTACTTCTGAGCCGCTGATTTTTCCATCATTGTTTTCATCTCTGTTACGTGCCATGCATGCTTGAATAGCATTTGCTGCATCATTTATTGTAAATGTATTCTTACCATTTGATAGAGTTTCTGTTCCGTAGCTACTTATATTGGTGTTGTTAACTACAGGATAGGTATTCTTATATCCATTTTCTTGAGAACTGCCGTAACTTCCGCTTTCCCATCCATTAGGTACACCTGTTTCATCTATATGTTCCATACCTAGCGCAGTTTTGTCACTATTAAATTTTTCTGTGCTGTAATAGGTTTGGATAGATTTTTGTGTGATCATATATTTCGCACTTGCATAGCTACTTTCTCCATCCGGACTTTTTTGTGGACTAAAGATTAGTAGTGCATAGCGGTCGTCTTTATTAACAAATTCTTCCCAATTTTCGTTCCCCCAATTATTATTAGAGGAAGTTTCTAGCGGATTATTTTCGTAAAAATATTCGTCTACAAATACTGTATAATAATATGTATTATCTTTATTGGTATCTTTCTGGTATTGATCTTCGATATCTGCTTTTAATTCAAACAAGTTAATCAATCCCTTTCCATCTTTTGGATAATTTGCCAATGTAGATTCGTTATTGCAACGTGCAAATCGCAGCCATTTGCAATCATGACCTACTACTGATTTGTCGTCATTATTTGTTTCTCCAAAAGGAGTTTTTACATAGAATTGCAATCCATCTTTCACTTCTGAGTACTTGAATTTTAAAATCAAATATCCATAATGAGCGTCTAGATTATATACAGTAGTCTGTGAGTCTACGATATCACCTTCTGCTCCTGGAGTATTTTCCGGATTTCCCTCCTCTGTTACTTCCGTAACAATATCTTCTACATTATTGATAGTTACATTATATGTATATTTTTTATTTCTTTCATTTTTGAAGTCAGCCGCAACATTATCAACATATCCCAAATGAATGACGTAAGTAACGTCGGCTACTCGTATACCATTGTCATTGTCTGCATTTTCAATTTCCATGTGCGCCTTAATCTCTACAAAGGTCGCATAAGGTTCTACATATTTATATTCTCCTGTATTTTTATGTTCATTAGTTTTGACCTCTTCTTCACGTTGTTTGTAATTCTCGATTGATCTACCTTCATAAGTTTTGGCATTCTTTCGGTTTTCTAACATATAAAAGTCGAAATCATAAATGTTATCAGTTTGTTCTCCAAACCTAATAGAAGATTCTGTATTCTCGTAATCTTCTGCTGTATTACCGACTGCATCAGCGTCTTGAGCTACTATATAAGATTTATTGGGCACATTGTATACTCTCCAACTTTTTGGAGTAAATGTTTTGATCTTTCCTCCATTAGCTTGCATGTTTGGAGTAATCTTGAAGATAATATGTGAGTCCAGACGGGTGAGGCTAATCTTTCCGCTAAGAGTGGTTGACTGTGCCGGAATGTTACAATATCCAGTTTGTGGTTGTGTGCTTCCATCTATATAAGCACCACTCATCACAAGTGCGGGCGACGAACGCTCCACATTCGCTTTGATTGTCAATGCTACAGACAACTTTTTAAAATCGGCTAATGAATTAACGTTCTCTAATGCTGCAGTGATATCACCACCTAGATCGTTACCTTTTACATTGGCTACTGCGTAGATAAGGCTTTCTCCACTAGTTGTTTTTAATGTTAGTGTGCCGGAAGAAACTTTCCCGTTTGCTTGGTTACCTGTAATAACATTCTTAATCAGATCACTGTTATAGTACCCTCCTCCAGTTTTTCTAGCCTGGTCGTTGTTGGCATTGAAGATGAGGACATACAGGTCGTTTACTTGGAATTCTCCTTCATCGCTTAATCCGCGAGTACTGACTTTCTGCATGGAAGGTATAGTGAATTTAAATCCGACCTCTACGGGAACTCCCTCTACAATCTCTGATGATTTATATATTTCTTCATCTGTACAAGCATTAAAAGCTATACAAGCTAATGTCAAGTATGTTATATTTTTTATTAATTTCAATATATTGTTTTGCTTTTTCATCTGATTATCCTCCTTGCATTAATTAAATGACGGAATATTCACAGTTTTTTCTTCCCATATTTTTACTTCATATTCTAAAATAGGATTGACATCTACTTCCACCTTTACATTAGTAATATTGAATACATACATATAGTTACGAAGAACGTCATAATCACTTCCATTTTCACTGAACATAATATCATAGTATTTTATTTGTCCTTTCACTTTTGCTTCTATCTTCAAATAGAGCTGTTCAGCTTTATCTACACCTATGTTCTTATGTTCTGGAATATAGAATTTATTCTCAATATTATTGCCTTGCGTTCCGCTCAGAGAGCCTGCAGACAGAGGTGTTGTTGCTTTAACAACATTGGTTGGGATAGAAGGTTGACCATTCGCATTGGTCGGAGCACAATATCCGCCATTATTGTAATTGTGTAAACTTACATTGGTGATTTCAAAGTTTTCCAATCCTTTACCGTCATTCACCGTTACATTCACTTTGGCAATAGCACGTTGCAATGTAAGTTCTCCTATATTATATTCTCCCGATTGAATGGATGCAATAGTTCCCTCTCCCCACATCGGAATATTTGTTGACCAGTTTTTGCCTTCATAACTATAAACCAATTGTTTATATAAATCAGCTTTACTGTTTCCTTTTGTCATGGTAGGAGATTGCACACCCTTACTTTCCGTATTCACCATTACCACAAAATCCATAGCGGTTCCTGTCATATATGTCTCTGTCAGTTTTCCTTCTACAAAGCGGGTTGCATCTCCGTTGGTGCCGCTTATCAGAATATACTTTACTTTCTCAACGAATTTTCCTCCTACGAAAGTGTATACTTGAACATCGTTAATTGTTCGTTCGCTTGCTAAACCTTCTGATGAGCCATTTATGCCTCGTGTGGAAGAAGTCGGGAAAGTTAATGCGAAATTGACTTTGCCACCTTCTATTAGTACTGCTTGGTCGTTGTTATCGATCGGACAATCACCCATGACTCCGTCTGAGACACACGATGTTGCCATCATGCATAAGATAGCTAGCAGATAATATGTCAAATGAGAGTATTTCATTTTTTGCTTTATTTTAAAGTTCGATATCATTGAGTTGGATGATCCAGTCGTTTACTTGGATTACAGTTTTGATGAGTGCCAATTTCTCATCTACAAAAATCACTAGTTCATATTTATCTTCTCGGTCTAAGTATTCTTGAAGAGAATAATTACGATCTTTATATTTTTCGGCATCTACTTCTTCGAAGTATTTCACCAAGTCGGAACTTTGGAATAATACTTCCTGAGTAGCAGTATTTTTGATTGTCAACTCCGGCTTTTGGCTTTCCACAAGTCTTGCCACGCTCATTTCGCTAACGATACCGTTGTATTGTTTGGCAGGTTCATCTGCAGAACTAAAAGCTCGGGTACTGACTACATCCGATGTGACATTGTATGGCTTGTAAGTCAATAAGTTATCTTCTAATAGCGTGTTGTCATAGTTCATGTAACCATTATTGTCGTATATGGCGCATTCGAAAGTTTTTTGTGTCAAGCGGGTTACAGGTCCTCCTGATTGGTTTACTTGTGCTACAACGACACGGATTGTATTGGTATTTTTTACTAATGAGACTTCGGTGATTTGCTGTCTGCCGCTACGAGTGGTAGTTCCTTTTTTAACCTCTCCATGCCAGAGTGAATGTAGGCTGTTGTCTACTATGTATTGTCCCTTTTCATCCTCGGTGGTGCTGCGAGTAGCTTCTTTGCGTAATGTTTTTACTCTTAATTCGTCAATTTTAGCTTGATTGGGATATAGCAAAGGGACTGCAAATGATTCATCATTTAATCCTGCCCATACCACCAGGTGGTATTGCGAGAGATCTATATCTACGTTCATCGCGTAGGTTTCTTCTCCTAATGGCTCACCTTCATCGGTGTTCTGGAAAACAAGATTGTTATTATCGTCAAAAGCGTAAAGAGTAACAGTTCTTACTTGTTCGGCGAATACATCCTTTTCTTCCATATTGTAGTCATACTTGAACTTGACACAATATTCGATGTCACAATTCTCATTGTAATCCAAAATGGAATCACAAGATGTAATTGCACCAGCCAATATTGTGAATAACAATATGTTATTTGCTTTTTCTTGTATGGTAGTTAGGATTCGTTTCATTGTTTTTACTTTTTATGCTTTTAAAGAGCGGATGTTTTGTTTGAATGTGATACTCTCTTCTTTCGGAGTATAATTTAGGGAGAAGAGACTTCTCCCTAAATTAATTTATTATAGTTGATTAAAGACCAACATTATTGATATGGATAGTCCAAGGAGCTATAGTAACACTCATCATTAATTTCGTTTCATTTTCAGGAGTTGGAGGTACAGGTTTCGGATAACCTAAATCAGCAATAGAAGTAACTTTTAGTTGGTACCAGTTATTGCGAGCGATATTAGCTCCAACACCAAAATGCTCGATAGGTGCTTGATAATAGCATTTTCCTCCTGCATATCTCATGATACTTCTGTTAGCCAAAGCTACGTCGTCATTTTCTCCAATACCAGTAAGATCAACATCTGCACATAATTCTTCCCAATTCTTGTAAATTTGAACTTTCCATGTTTCACCATCACTTTGTAATTTAGGTCTGCTGTAGAATGTTCCTGCTATTTCTTGATTTCCGTCATTTTCGAAGAAAACTTGTCCTTGATAAAGAACGCTGGTGCTAGTTGCTGTATTCCATTCACTACCTAAATTTTCGAGTACGTATGTTGTTCCTGTTGCATTCAACCATCTGTAATCAGTCTCACTTACTTCACCTGTTTTATATGGGTGTAAGAATGACGACCATGCTGCATTTCTACCACCAAGTACATAAGAATCGTCAGCTAGATTAGTGTATGTATGGCTCAAAATTTGTACATACACCTTTGGTCCTACGAAAGTGGGAGTTGTTAATTCATATTTGTTGTCTATAGAGCGCTTTGTCTCTTCTGTTAATTTTGCACTGATTCGTTCAACGCTAATGTTTGCTGTATTGGTATCTGTTCCACCTACAATTGCTTTTATTACAGTAGGTTCTCCATTAACATTGCTCATCATAAAATTACCAGATTTAGCTATTGTTTCAGCTATATAATCCAAACCTTCACTTGGTAATTTTTGTTTTCCAACCTTTAAATTCTCCAAACCAGTTGTTGGTATCTCCATAATAGGATTAATAAATGCGTAAACCTTTACATTGTTTCCTGCTTCAACTTGGAATTTCTCTGTGCTGTATATTCTAGCACCACTTTCAGTTTGTTGACCAAAGGTTAATCCTTTTACAACAATTCTTTTGTTTGTTTCAGTGTACTCTAAAACTGCTGTAATTTCAGTAGCTGCATACTCAATATCTATACCTGCATTTGTGCCACCATCTGATACAACTCTAGTTGTGGGAAACTGGAAATTGATTTGCATTGCTGCATTTTCACCATTTGTTTGGATTCCATCATTGTCAATGATTTCGTCATTGCTACAAGCTGTCATGGCTGCTACTGCCAAACCTGCTAATAATAAATTCTTTACTTTCATTTTAGTTTTGATTTTAATGTGTGATGCTATAATTCTTTTTTTTAGGGTTTGCATATTATACTATGTATGTATAATACATAGTATAATACATAAAGTAGATATAGCTGTATTATACCCTATTTTCCTGTTATTTTCAACGATTTCCGCACGGACCGCAGGAAAACTTGAAATTTTCTCTTTTTCTGAAAAAAATGCTTGCATTCATTCTATACATGTGGTAATATAATATCTGCTATGCAATGCCCGAAAGAAGGAGGTGCAGGAAAATGGCAAAGTGCGATATTTGCAATAAGGGTGTGACCTTTGGTATTCAGGTTTCCCACTCTCACCGTCGTTCCAATCGAACCTGGAAGCCGAACGTTCGTCGCGTAAAGGCTATGGTCGATGGTACTCCCCGCCATATCAACGTATGTACTCGGTGCCTCCGTTCCGGCAAGGTTACCCGCGCTATCTGATTTTAACGATCTGTGCGTTTACGTTGAAATGCCAAAGCGCTCTGTTCGCAGAGCGCTTTTCTTTTACCCTTATAGTCTGTAGGTGATTTCCATGAAAAAGGCGTTTCGTCCTGCCTTTACCGCTACGATACCCGTACTGTGCGGCTATCTGTTCATCGGTTTTGCATTCGGTGTTATGCTGCGCGATATCGGCTTCGGATCGATCTGGTCCTTCTTCTGCAGCCTGAGCATCTACGCAGGCTCGGGACAGTATCTGCTTGTGTCGCTTCTGGCGGCCAAGGCGTCCCTTGTTACCGTTGCGGTGATGACGTTGCTGCTCAACTGCCGGCATATCTTCTACGGTCTGTCCTTTCTGGAGACTTTTCATGAGATGGGCCGCCGCAAGTGGTACATGATCTTCTCGCTGACCGATGAGACCTATTCCCTGCTGTGCTCGGTCAAGACGCCCGAGGGCATTGATGCAGGCGATATGCGCTTCTGGATCGCCATGCTGGATCACAGCTACTGGATCCTCGGCTCGGTGCTCGGCACGATCATCGGCGGCATACTGCCGTTTGACACCACCGGCATTGATTTTGCCATGACCTCGCTGTTCACGGTTATCTTCGTGGAGCAGTGGCAGAGCACCAAGTGCCACATTCCCGCACTGATGGGACTGGCTGCGGCAGCTGTGTCGCTCGCCATCCTCGGGCCGGACAATTTCATCCTGCCCGCCATGCTCGCAATCTGCGTCATGCTGGTCGCTATGCGCGGCCGTCTGGCAAAGGAGGTCGCCTGATTATGACAACTGTTTATGCTATCGCCATGATCGCCGTGGCAGCCGTCTGCACGTTTGCAACGCGCGTCGCGCCGTTCCTGCTGTTCAACGGCTCCAAGCCCATCCCGCCGATCATCCGATACCTCGGCTCTACCCTGCCGCCCGCAGTCATCGCGCTGCTGGTTGTGTACTGCCTGAAAAACGTCGGCTGGGTGACGGGTACCCACGGTATTCCCGAGCTGCTGTGCATCGCCATCACGGCGCTGCTGCACATCTGGAAGCATAATAACCTGTTGTCCATCGGCGTCGGCACGGTGCTTTACATGGTGCTGGTGCAAAATGTGTTCGTTTAATCCGTACGCAGGGGCGGATCGGTGTGTCCGCCCTTTTCCGATAGCGGTTTACAGGGCTTTACAATTATTTTCGATAACTTTGCAAAAAGCTGTTGACAATTCGCGCTTCGCATGCTATTATATATAAGTCGCTGAGACAGACGGCTTGACAAAACGCTGGTGTAGCTCAGTTGGTAGAGCAGCTGATTTGTAATCAGCAGGTCGG
>ERZ832522.5395-NODE-5395-length-11700-cov-15.368484_pt1 | contig 11700 bp, 10 predicted proteins | sample MGYA00519951_ERZ832522 | MGnify/ENA primary metagenome ERZ832522 (study PRJEB31850, sample SAMEA3708728) | human gut metagenome | biome: human gut; feature: human-associated habitat; material: faeces | place: China | collected 2014 ... | reverse complement strand
GAGGCGTCGGAGGCCCCGGACTTGCCCCGGGCCCCGGTGTACTTGCACAGGCCCATGCCGCAGTTCACCAGGGCACTGTTCCGCTTCTCGTACACCTCGGCAAAATTGGGGTCATAGGCCGCCGTCACATCGGCGGACAGGCAGAAGGAGCGCTCATAGCAGGCCCGCAGGGGCACGTTCTGGCTCTGGCACAGATCCTCCATAAAGGTGTCGAAGGCGGCGGATTTCATGCCAGTGACCCCCTCGGAGCCGATCTCCTCCTTGTCCGCCAGCATACACACCGCAGTGCGCTCCGGGTCGTTCAGCTGGAGGATGGCCGCCAGGGAGGCGTAGGCGCACACCCGGTCGTCGTGGCCGTAGGCCCCGATGAGAGAGCGGTCAAAGCCCACGTCGCTGGCCCGGAAGGCCGGAACGGCGGACAGCTCCGCAGAGATGAAGTCCTCCTCCACGATGCCGTACTTCCGGTTCAGCAGCTCCAGGATGGACAGCTTGACCCGGTCGCTCCCCTCGTCATCCGCCAGGGGGCGGCTGCCCACCAGGATATTCAGGCTCTCCGCGGGGATGGCCTCTCCCAGGGGCTTTCTGGACTGCTCCGCCCCCAGGTGGGGCAGGAGGTCGTCCACGGTGAACAGGGGATCCCCCTCCCCGTTGCCCACGGAGACCCGGACCACCTGGCCGCTCTTGAGGGCCACCACGCCGTGGAGCTCCAGGGGGATGGTGACCCACTGGTATTTTCTCAAGCCGCCGTAGTAGTGGGTCTTGAGGAAGGCCAGCTCATCCGCCTCATACAGGGGATTCTGCTTCAGGTCCAGGCGGGGGGAGTCGATATGGGCCGCGGCGATGTTCACGCCCTGGTCCAGCCCCCGGCGGCCCAGCACCGCCAGCATGACCGCCTTGCCCCGGTTGGCCCGGTACACCTTGTCCCCCGGCTTGAGCGCCATCCCGCGCTGGTAGGCACGGAAACCGGCGGCCTCCGCCAGAGCGATGGTCCGGTCCACACACTCCCGCTCCGTCTTGCCGGCGTCCAGAAACTGCTTATAGCCGGTGCAGTAGGCGTCCATGGCCTCCAGCTCCGCCCGGTCCACCCGGTCATAGCCGTTTTTCTTCGTATAGCTCAGGGCCTTCCGCAGCTGCTCGCCCCGGCTGTTCTCCTGTTCCTTCATGGTTCAGACCTCCTTCGTCGTCTGCTGTAAGATCGTCTGGAGCAGCGCCTTGGCCCGGACGGAAAATTCCTCCGCGCTGGCGCAGTCGTTCACCAGAACATGGCCGCAGTGCCCGCGGAAATACTCCTCCGGCTTCTGGGCCCGCACCCGGGACCAGGCGTAGTCCTCCGGGATCCCCTCCCGGGCCATGATCCGGCGCACCCGCACCTCCGGCGGGGCGGTGACTGCCACGGTGGCGGAACACAGGCGGTCCAGCCCGCTCTCCACCAGTGCGATGGCGTCGATGGCGGCCAGGGCTCTCCCCTGCCGCCGGCACTCCTCCACCAGCGCCCGGGTCCGGTCCACGGTGGCTGTCTGGGCCACCGCATTGAGCTGTGCCAGCTTCTCCGGGTCACCGAACACGATGGCCCCCAGCCGCTTGCGGTCGATGGAGCCGTTCTCCCCTCTCAGGGGACCGAAGCGCCGCTCCAGCTCATGCTGCAGGATGGGATCGTGCTCCAAAAGCTCGTGGTATACCGCATCGCAGTCGATGACCGCGCCTCCCAGGGCCTCTACCTCCCGCAGAAGGGTGGTTTTCCCCGCCCCAGTGGGGCCGGTGATGCCGATCAGGACCATCTCAGCGCTTCCGGGTCAGCCAGGCCAGACCCTCCTGCTCGTTCTCCCAAAAACCCACCTGGTCGCCCCGGTTGCAGCCAAAGATAAAGTTCCGCATGGAGGTCTGGTAGCAGTCGTAAAAATCACCCACGATGGCCAGCCGCATCTTGTTCTGAGTAAAGGGCTTGAGCACCTGCTCCGCCACGCCGCTGGACAGCGTGAACAGCTCCGGAACGAAGGAACTGCGGTCCATCAGCATAGCGGTGCAGCCCGTCTGAAAACGCACCGCGTTGATCAGCTTGGCCGCATCCTGGCCGTCGGACAGAGGGTAGTCAGGCCGGACCACGGCCACGTTCTGTTTGATCGTATAGTTCATCATAATATGTGATTCTCATTCCTTTGTGTTTATTTGACTTCCACGATATGGAATCCAGCCGCCTTGTTCAGGCGGTTGTTGATGGCCAGCCCCAAACCGGACGGATCAGGACACTGGGCCCAGATCCGGGGGACCTCCGTGTGGTCGAAGGCCCGAAGGGCGTCGAAAATATGGCGGGCCTGGGCGGATTTGTCTCCCGCCGGGCCCATCCTTTGGATCTGACAGCCGGGGAACTCCCCAGCAAACTCGTCAAAGCAGATCACGCCGTCCCCCGGCGTCAGGCTGCGGGCGATGTGCTCCGCAGTGCGCTCCGGCGGACCGGCCACCACTGTCACCGGCGCCTTGGGGGCGTAGTGGCGGTACTTCATTCCCGGGGCCCGGGGCTTTTCTCCCGCGGACATCAGCCGGGTGACCGCCTGGTCCACCTCCACCCGGCCCAGGACGGACTCCAGCTGCTCCAGCGTGATACCGCCGGGCCGCAGCAGCCGGGGCGGGGTCTCCGTCAGGTCCACGATGGTGGACTCCACCCCCACGGAGCAGGGACCGCCGTCCACGATGGCGTCGATCCTTCCCTCCATGTCCTCCGCCATGTGGGCGGCGGTAGTGGGGCTGGGCCGCCCGGAGGTGTTGCCCGACGGGGCTGCCACCGGCACCTCTGCCGCCTGGAGGATCGCCCGGCACACCGGGTGGGAGGGACAGCGCATCCCCACCGTATCCATCCCAGCCGTCACCACATCGGGCACGATGGGCCTGCGCTTCAGGATCATGGTCAGCGGCCCCGGCCAGCAGGCCCGGGCCAGGTCAAAGGCGGACTGAGGGATGTCCGCACAATACCGCTCCAGATGGTCCGCCGAGGGGATATGCAGGATCAGGGGGTTGTCCTGGGGGCGGCCCTTGGCCTCAAAGATATGGGCCACCGCCTCCGGATCCAGGCCGTTGGCCCCCAGTCCGTACACCGTCTCCGTGGGGATGCCCACCAGACCGCCGGAGCGGAGGATAGCCGCGGCCTCCTCTACATCCTCCGGCCCCAGGTGACGGGTCTCCCGGCCGCCCTTCTCCCCCAGGATCAGGGTCAGCAGATCCTCCGGTGTGGAGGCCAGATAGTCGGCCCCCTCCTGCTCCAGCTCCTGGCGGGACCGGAAGCCCCACAGAACGCCGCAGCTGGTCAGACCGCCGTTCTTGGCCGTCTGGATGTCCACATTGCTGTCCCCCACGAACAGGGTGTTCTCCTGGGACGCCCCCATCCGCTCCATCAACCTGTGCAGCAGCGTGGGGTCCGGCTTGGTGGGGATGCCGGTGAGCGCCCCCTGCACCAGAGGGAAAATTTGGGGGTAATAGCCCTCCACCACGGGTCCGGCCATCTCGTCAGCCTTATTGGACAGCACCGCGATGGACACACCCGCCTCCTTCAGCCGCCGGACCGCCTGGAGCATCCCGGGATAGGGCGCGGTCTGGTCCGCCTTGTGGACACCGTACCAGGCCATGAACTCCCCCAGGGCCTGCTCCAGAACAGGCGCCCCGGTCCCCTCCGGTGCAAAGCGCTCCACCAGCTTGGGGATACCGTTGCCTACCATTCGCTTGAATTCGTCCACGGAGTGGGTCGGCCAGCCATGAAGGCGGCAGACGTGGTTGCCCGCATTTGCCAGGTCGTCGATGGTGTTCAGCAGGGTGCCGTCCAGATCAAAGATCACATAGGGATACATGGTCCGGCCTCACTCATAGATCCCGATTTCCATGCCGCCGATCTCAATGGCGGTTTCCCTGGAAAATCCGGCCCGCTGGAGGTATGCCTTCACCGCGATCTGCGCATATTTGGGGTTCACCCGCTCGTCCTCCAGGTCCAGGTCGATGCGGCCCTGACGGCCGCCGCAGACGGAGCCGTTATCCTCCAGCACCTCGTTCAGCTCGCCCACAACGTCGGCCAGCTCCTTGCCCTGGGGCAGCTGCTGATAATGAATGTAGAGTTCCATGGTATTTCTCCTTTTTTCTGTTTGCCGGACGCGCCGGAGATCAGTCCGTCCCCTGGGAACGGAGACGCTCCGCCTGGTCGGCGGTCACCAGCGCGTTGATGACCTCATTGAGGTCGCCATCCATGATAGTATCAATTTTGTATAAGGTCAAGCCAATTCTGTGGTCGGTGACCCGCCCCTGGGGAAAGTTATAGGTCCGGATCCGCTCGTTCCGCATCCCGGTGCCCACCTGGCTGCGGCGCTGGGCGGTGTACGCCCCCTCCACCTTCTCCTGCTCCGCCTCGTACAGGCGGGAGGCCAGAAGGCGCATGGCCTTGTCCCGGTTCTGGAACTGGCTGCGCTCCTGCTGGCACTCCACCACCATACCCGTTGGCCGGTGGATCAGACGCACCGCGGAGGAGGTCTTGTTCACGTGCTGTCCCCCGGCGCCGGAGGCGCGGAACACCTGCATCTCCACGTCCGCCGGGTTGAGCTGGACGTCCACCGTCTCCATCTCAGGCAGCACCGCCACAGTGGCGGTGGAGGTGTGGACCCGTCCGCCGGACTCGGTCTCCGGCACCCGCTGGACCCGGTGGACCCCGCTTTCAAACTTGAGTCGGGACCAGGCCCCCTCCCCTTCTATTGTAAAGGAGATCTCCTTGATCCCGCCCAGTTCTGTTTCACTCAGGCTGTCCACCTCTGTTTTCCAGCGGCTGCGCTCGGCGTACATGGAGTACATCCGGTACAGGGAGTGGGCGAACAGGGCCGCCTCCTCCCCGCCCACGCCGGCCCGGATCTCCACAATGACATTCTTGTTGTCATTGGGGTCCTTGGGCAGGAGCAGGAGCTGAAGCTGTCCCTCCAGCCGCTCCAGCTCCGCGTTGGTCTGGAGCAGCTCCTCCTGAGCCAGCTCTCTCATCTCCGGGTCGGACAGCAGCTCCTCTGCCTGAGCCAGGCGCTCCCGGGCGGCCAGATAGCTTCGATAGGTTTCCACCACCGGGCTCAGTTCATTCTGCTCCTTATTCAGACGGGCCACCGCGGCGGGGTCGTCATAGGTCTCCGGGGCGGCCAGTCGTGCCTCGATCTGGCTGTATTTTGCCTCAATGGCGGCAAGTTTCTCCAGCATAGGAACCTCCAGCATTGGATCTTCAACGGGCGGCCGCAGGCCGCCAAATTCCTCATTCCTAATTCCTAACTCTTAGCGCCTAACCTGCCCGGTCGAACAGGAAGGACTTCACCAGGGCCAGCGGCTCCCGGACATACATATACAGCCGGGAGGGCAAATGGCTGGCGGGGGCCGCCAGGGTGGAGACCTGCTCAAAGCCCGCCCGCTCCGCCAGCATCCTGGCCCGGGTCAGGTGAAAGCCGTTGGACACCAACAGCACTCCGTCCGAGGTGTCGATCCCCTCCCGGTCCAGCAGCCGTCTGGAATAGTCTAAATTTTGGGCGGTGTTGTGGGAGTCCGGCTCCAGGAGCACGTTCTCCGCCTTCACGCCGTGGGCGGTGAGGTAGTCCGCCATGGCCTGGGCCTCGCTGGTGGGCTCGTCCGGCCCCTGGCCGCCGGAGACCACCACCGTCATATCCGGGTGGTCCTCCAGATAGTCCAGGGCCTCATCCAGCCGGTCCCGCAGCAGCACTGAGGGCCCGTCCTGACGCACCTGACAGCCCAGAATCACCATGACCTCCGGCTCCCCCTGGATGTGGTCGTATGCGCCGTACATCACACAGGCGAACAGGCCGCAGAAGGACAGAACTCCCACCAGGATCAAAGCCAGCAGAGCCCGGATCCACCCGACAAGGTATTTTCCTTTATCCTTTCTCTGCTTCAATTGCTTTTACCCCCTCGCCTCTTCCAGCTGGGCGGACAAGGTCTCCCAGCGGTCATAGAGCCCCTGGAGCTCCGCCTCCAGAGCCTCCCGCTGCTCGTACAGCTCCTGAAGCTTCAGATAGTCCGCGGAGGCCTCCTCGATCTGGAGGGAGAGGGCGTCCATGGCCTCCTCCGCCTTGGCCACCGCCCGCTCGGCGGCGGTCACCTCTTTTTCCAGGTTCTTGGTCCCGCCAGGCCGCTTGGGCTTCTCTTTTTTCCGCTCCGGCTCCGCCGCCTTTGCTGGCGCGGGGACGGTGTCTGAGGCCGCCTGCCCCGCCGCGCCCCGGGCCCGGGCCGCCTGGAACTCCTGATAGGTCCCGCGGAAATCCGTGATCTGTCCATTTTCCAGCAGCCAGATCCGGCTGGCAAAGCGGTCAATAAAGTACCGGTCATGGGAGACGAAGAGCAGATTCCCCTCGTATTCCTCCACCGCCTCCTCGATCCACTCCCGGCTCTGAATGTCCAGGTGGTTGGTGGGCTCGTCCAGCACCAGCAGATTGATCTTTTCGTCCATCAGCATACACAGGCGCAGACGGCTCTGCTCGCCGCCGGACAGGGCGGATACCGGCTTGAACACATCCTCGCCCCGGAATTTGAACGCCGCCAGCCGGTTCCGCGCCGACTGGGCAGTGCAGTCCTGGGCGTAGATCAGGGTGTCCACCAGGCTGCGCTCCGGGTGGTCAAAGTGGACGTGCTGCGGCAGGTATCCAACCTTTACAGTCGGCCCCATCCGGACCTTACCGCCGTCTGGCGCCTCCTCGCCCAGGATCATTTTCAGCAGCGTGGTCTTGCCGCTGCCGTTGTCTCCGATCAGGGCGATGCGCTCGCCGCCGGCCACTTCCAGCCCCAGGCCGGAAAAGAGGGTGCGCCCGCCGAAGCCCTTGGTGAGGCCCTTGATGGTCAGCACCTCGTCCCCGCGGAACTCCCGCTCTCCGAAGCGGACCTCCATCTTCCGCTCCTTTTTGGGGCGGTCGGTGACCCGCATCCGCTCGATGCGCTTCTCCATGGATTTGACCCGCTTAAAGGTCTTGTCCATTCCGGAATAGGCCCACACCCGCATCTGCTCTGCGGCCTTCTCCAGCTGCTCGATCTTGGCCTGCTCCTTCTCGTACTGCTTCAGCTTCTCCTCATAGCGGCGCTCCTTCTCCACGGCGTAGAAGCTGTAACTGCCCTGGTAAAATTCCGCCCGGCCCTCCTGGATCTCGATGATGCGGTCCACCACCTGGTCCAGAAAATAACGGTCGTGGGAGACGGTGAGCACCGTCCCCTTGAACTTGCCCAGATACTCCTCCAGCCACTCGGTGGCCCGCAGGTCCAGGTGGTTCGTCGGCTCATCCAGCAGCAGGATGTCGGTGTCCTCCAGGATCAGACGGGCCAGGTTCACCCGGGTCTTTTCCCCGCCGGACAGGCTTTCAAACAGCTGCTCCCGCATGGCCTGTGGGATGGACAGTCCGTTGCACACTTTGTTAATCCTGGTGTCCGTCTCATAGCCTCCGGCCGCCTCATAGGCCGTCGTGAGCTTGTCATACCGGGACATCAGGGCCGGGTCCGTGCCAGAGGCCATCTCCCGGGTGAGCCGGGCCAGCTCGTCCTCCATTTTGCGCAGGGGCTCAAAGGCGGTGGCCAGCACATCCTCCACGGTATAGCCCTCCGGGTAGACCGGGATCTGGGAGATCAAGCCCATCCGCTTTCCCGGGGCGATCATCACCTCGCCCTCGTCATAGTCCATCGCGCCGGTGAGGATGCGCAGCAGCGTGGTCTTGCCACAGCCGTTGGGACCCAGCAGGCCCACCCGCTCCCCAGTGTCCACCTGGAAGGTGAGCCCATCTAAAATTTTCGTGCCAACCTCAAACTCTTTCACCAGGTTGGAGACAGATATGTCGATCATAGCGTCCTCTTTGGTTTGATTGATGTGCCCCTCCCTGACTGAAGGGGCGGCAGTTTTTTCTTATTGCTCCGGCGTCAGCTCCAGAAGCTGGTCCACCAGCTCCTCCATCCGCATCCCCCGGGATGCCTTGACCAGGATGGTGCTGTCCGGCCGGATCAGCCCTGGGAGGATCTCCCGGGCGGCCTTCTTGTCCGCGCAGGGATAGACGGCGGTCATGCCGGCAGACTGTGCCCCCTCCGCCAGGTAGCGGGCCTGATCGCCCACCGCAACCAGGCAGTCGATCTTCCGCTTGCCCAGGTACTCCCCCACTCCGGTGTGGAGGGCGGGCGAGTAAGGCCCCAGCTCGAACATATCCCCCAAGACCGCCAGCTTCCAGGCGCTGCGGCTGTCCGCCAGCACACTGATGGCCGCCCGCATGGACTGTGGATTGGCGTTGTAGGTGTCGTCCAGAATGGTGATCCCGTTCCCCCGCTGCACCAGATTCATCCGCATCCGGGTGGGGACGAAGCGGGCGATCCCCTGCTCGATCTCATCGGCTGTCAGGCCGAAGTGCTCCCCCACCGCCGCGGCGATGAGGGTGGGATAGATCATGTGGCTGCCCAGGGCGGGGATGCACACCTCCCGGTCCATGGCCGGCGTGGTGAGACGGCTGCGCAGGGAGTCCAGCCCCTCGCTGCTGGCCGACTGGGCCCGGTACTCCAGGCCCTCCCCGCTGCCGCAGAACACCGCGGGCACCGGGGTCCGGCCCCGAAGGGTGGACAGGAGGGCGTCGTCCCCGTTGAGGATCAGCAGGCCGTTTTCCTTGCGGATGTGGGGCAGCAGCTCACACTTGGCCCGGAAGATGTTCTCCCGGCTGCCCAGCCGCTCGATGTGGGCGTCGCCGATGTTGGTGATGACCCCCACCTCCGGGCGGACGATGTCACCCAGGTAATCGATCTCCCCAAACCGGTCCATCCCCATCTCCACCACGCCGATCTGAACGCTGCGGTCCAGCCGGAGCAGGGTCAGGGGCAGGCCCACGTTGTTGTTGAAGTTCCCTTCCGTCTTGAGGACCTTGTACTTCACGGACAGGACCGAGGCGATCATGTCCTTGGCTGTGGTCTTGCCCACACTGCCCGTCACCCCCACGAAGGGGATCCGGAATTGCTCCTTGTACCAGAAGGCCAGGTCCCGCAGGGCGCGCTGGGTGTCCTCTACCTTGATGTAGAAGCGTCCCTCCTGATAGTGCTCCGGCTCCCGGGCAGTGAGGCATCCGGCGGCTCCCGCCTCCAGGGCGGAGCCGATATAGGTGTGGCCGTCGAAGCGCTCCCCCACCAGGGGGAGGAACAGGGAACCGGGGTGGATGTCCCGGCTGTCTGTATCCACGCTGCTGACCGTCCGGTCCAGACTGGTTTCCGGCCCGATCAGCGTACCGCCCACGGCGGTGAGCAGGTCCCGTACTGTGATGGCTTCCATCTGCCCTTAAACTCCTTCCCGCCGGGCCTCCAGAGAGGCCTCCACGATGGTCTGGCACAGGTCGGCATAGCCGATACCAACCGCCGCCGCCTCCTGGGGCACCAGGCTGGTAGGAGTCATGCCGGGCAGCGTGTTGATTTCAAGGAAATAGGGGGTCCCGTCCTCGGTCACGATGAAGTCGGCCCGGGCATAGACGGACAGGCCGATGGTGCGGAACACGGCCAGGGCCGCCTCTCCCACTGCCTTCTCCCACTCCGGTGGAATCTCTGCGGGACACACCTCCCGGGCGGCGCCGGGCTGGTACTTGTTGGCGTAGTCATAGAAGTCCGCCTGGGGGATGATCTCAATGGAGGGCAGCGCCCGGCCGTTGAGCACTGCCACCTGGATCTCACGCCCCTTGATGTACTGCTCCAGGACCGTGCGTCCGCCCAAACGGACGCTCTCCTCCAGGCCCCGGCGCAGCTCCTCCCGGGTGTGGGCGATGGTCACGCCGATGGAGGAGCCGCTGGCAATGGGCTTTACCACCGCGGGAAGGGCGGTCTCCTCCGTCAGGACGTCCAGATTGTCCGCTGTGACGGTCACCGTCTGCCAGCGGGGGGTGCGCACCTGATCGGCCACCAGGCGCTTGGTCATATCCTTGTCCATAGCGATGGCGGAGCTGAGGCAGTTGGAGCCGGTGTAGGGCACCCCCAGCAGGTCCAGAGCGGCCTGGATGCGTCCGTCCTCTCCGCAGGCCCCGTGGAGAGCCAGATAGACCACATCCGCCCCGGCGCACAGTTCCAGCACCCCGGGACCGATGAGAGAAGGGCTCCGGTCGCTGCGGCTGGCCCGCACCTGCTCCAGGTCGGGCGCCTGAGGGCTCACCCTCTTGAACGCCTGGGGAATGGGGGCCTGGAAGGGGTCCACCGTCTGATCGGTCCCCTCCATGCCGAAGAACAGGTCAACCAGGGCCACCTGGTGCCCCTTGGAGCGCAGAGCCTCGCATACCATGGCGCCGGAGGACAGGGAGACGTTCCGCTCCGGGCTGAGTCCACCGGCCAATACTACGATCTTCATGTTATCAAACCACCTTTATCAAGGATCTGGATCATGTTTACAGTTTACACGCTGACCATGTATTTTATCACAATCCCCGGCAATAGACAAGCCGGAGCGTCCAATTTTGCGGAATTCTTCCGCACCGGCCGCCGGAGGGCTTCAAGAGGCGGAACGAAACAGGACAAAAAAGCCGCCCCCGGCTGGGGGCGAAGATCAACGGTCTGGAGGCCAATTTCTGCAATCAGGCTCAATGATAAGTACAGGAGAGGTTCCACCTTTATGTGTATAAAGAACATCGCCGGTCTTAACTCGTTTGTAGCCGGACGTAAGGGGACGGGAAAGGTGAAGGCGGCGGACAACATAGTCCTCCGCACCAGGGGTGAAGATGTTGATGAGACATCGAGCATACTGCTCATTTAAGAGAATGTCCTGGGCGGAGGTGTGATACAGCGAGAGCTTCACATCCTCTACATTGCCAAGCCACGCATCTATTTCCGGCTGTTTGGACCAGAAATAGATGCTGGCTGCGTCTTCCGGAACCTGTCTAAATACAATAGACCACGTCTTACCATTATCCGTCAGCATGATCTGACGGTCGGACGGCGTTGGTTCGTGTAAATAGGAGAGTTCAGGCGCTGTGTCAGGGAGATTTTCATTAAACAGGGTAACCAACTCAGAACCCTTCAAGGTCCACAGCTGCCGGTTTTCGGTCCCAACGATTGGATAAGACTCCTGATATTGATATGATATTCCGCGATATGGGCTGAGGGTCAAGAACATTGCCAAAGCAAAAAGAAGGGGAACGACGGCCCATATTATGACCAGCCATCGCCTCTGCTGTTTGTTGGCGGTGAGGTAAGCCAGAAAAAAGAAATGACGATCCATTTTGCGCCTCACTCCCTGATGCTTTCTTTTATGAACCTATTCTATCAGAGATTCCAAAAAAATGCCATAGAAAAGGAGCGCCGAAGCGCTCCTTTTTCATGGTATATCAGATGCTGCGGCGCGGGACCGGATCAGGCCTTGCCGGCGCAGCCCAGGACGTGGATCAGCTTGTGTCGGACCAGATCCTTGATGTTGGCGCGGGCGGGCTTCAGGTACTCGCGGGGGTCGAACTTGTCGGGGTGCTCCTCAAAGAACTTGCGGATGGTGCCGGTCATGGTCAGGCGCAGATCGGAGTCGATGTTGATCTTACACACGGACAGCTCGGCGGCGTGGCGCAGCTCCTCCTCCGGGATGCCGATGGCGTCGGGCATCTTTCCGCCGTGCTCATTGATCATCTTCACATACTCCTGTGGCACGCTGGAGGAGCCGTGGAGCACGATGGGGAAGCCGGGCAGGCGCTTGGAGACCTCCTCCAGCACATCGAA
>ERZ832522.5394-NODE-5394-length-11704-cov-3.539875_pt1 | contig 11704 bp, 7 predicted proteins | sample MGYA00519951_ERZ832522 | MGnify/ENA primary metagenome ERZ832522 (study PRJEB31850, sample SAMEA3708728) | human gut metagenome | biome: human gut; feature: human-associated habitat; material: faeces | place: China | collected 2014 ... | reverse complement strand
CCAAGAGAGAGGGAAAGCCGTCTGAAAAGGCAATCCTGACTTCCCGTATGGTAGACCGTCCGATTCGTCCGCTGTTCCCGAAGGATATGCGGAACGATGTTTCCGTTGTCATGACGGTTCTGGCAGTTGACCCGGATTGTTCGCCGGAAATCACTGGCATGCTGGCAACTTCCATTGCCATTTCCATTTCAGATATTCCGTGGAATGGTCCGATTGCTGGCATCAGCGTTGGTCTGGTAGACGGCGAAATCGTCCTGAACCCGACCCTCGAACAGCGTGCACACAATGACTTGCGGCTGACCGTTGCCGGCACAATGGAAAAAATCGTTATGATTGAAGCTGGTGCGAATGAAATTCCGGAACAGCAGATGCTGGATGCGATTCTGGCTGGTCACGCAGAAATCAAGAAGATGGTTGCGTTTATCAACGACATCAAGAGCGAAATCGGCAAGCCGAAGTTCGAATTCCAGTCGATGGAACTCGACCACGATTTGTTTGCTGCCATCGAAGCAATGGTTGGCGAACAGGTAAAGGTTGCTCTGGATACCAACGACAAGAACGAACGGGATGCAAGAATGCAGCCGATTATTGATGCAGTTCATGAAAAGTATGACCCAGAATATCCGGAACAGGGTGCAATGCTGGACGAATGCCTGTACAAGTTGCAGAAGAAGATTGTCCGGAACTGGCTCTATGAAGGCAAGCGTGTTGACGGCAGAGGCATTGATGAAATCCGTCCGCTGGCTGCGGAAGTGGGTCTGCTGCCGAGAGTCCACGGAAGCGGTCTGTTCACCAGAGGACAGACACAGGTTCTGACCATTGCAACACTGGGTCCGTTGAGCGACAGCCAGAAGATTGACGGTCTGGATGAAGAAACCACCAAGCGGTATATGCACCAGTATAATTTCCCGTCTTATTCTGTCGGCGAAACCAAGCCGAGCAGAGGTCCGGGACGGAGAGAAATCGGTCACGGTGCTCTGGCAGAAAAGGCACTCGTTCCGGTGCTGCCGTCTGTTGAAGAATTCCCGTATGCAATGCGGTTGGTTTCGGAAGTACTCTCCTCGAACGGTTCGACCTCGCAGGGTTCTATCTGCGGTTCGACACTGGCTCTGATGGATGCAGGCGTTCCGCTGAAAGCACCGGTTGCCGGTATTTCCTGCGGTCTGATTACCAAGCCGGACAGCGATGAATTCATGACCATGGTTGATATTCAGGGTCTGGAAGACTTCTTCGGCGATATGGACTTTAAGGTTGGCGGTACAAAGAACGGGATCACTGCCATTCAGGTGGATATCAAGGTAGACGGTCTGACGCCGGCAATCATTGCAGAAGCATTTGAAAAGACCAGAAAGGCAAGATTGTACATTCTGGACGAAATCATGCTGAAGGCGATCCCAGAACCGAGAACGGCTGTCAATGAATACGCTCCGAAGATGTTCCAGATTTCCATTCCGGTGGACAAGATTCGGGAAGTCATCGGTCAGGGCGGTAAGGTGATTCAGAAGATTACCGCAGAATGCGAAGTTAAGATTGACATCAATGAAGACGGCTCTGTATTTGTCAGCGGCATGAAGCTGGAAAACTGCCAGAAGGCATTGCAGATTATCAATACCATTGCACACGACCCAGAAGTCGGAGCAATCTATAAGGGCAAAGTCGTTTCTATCAAGCCGTTTGGTGCATTTGTCGAAATCGCACCGGGCAAGGATGGTCTGGTACACATTTCCAAGCTGGACAACAGTCGAGTAGAAAATGTGGAAGACGTGGTTTCCATGGGCGATGAAATCGTGGTAAAGGTCATGGAAGTCAAGGACGGCAAGATTAGCCTTTCCCGCAAGGATGCACTGGCAGAATTGCAGGCAAAGAAGTAAGCAAATGTTCTCTTTTTGAAAACATACACGGCGGTTGAAACGAATGCGTTCAACCGCCGTTTTTGCAAAGATTTGTTGGTTCAGAATGGTTTACAAACCGCATTCTTTGTGGTATAATAAAAGCGGAAACCAGTTTGAAACCAATTGCGGAAATGCCGCAGAAAGGGTAGCGTATGAAAAAACAACTTCTGCATACTTATCGCTTTGTATTTCTCTGTATGCTGATTGCCGTGGTCGGATTATGCCTGGTTGCTGGGTACAGCGTACGGGTGTTAGACCAGAATCAGGTGATTCAGCAAGTAGATACCAATATGGAGGCTGCAAAAGTGCGGTTAGACCGAGATGCAGAAGCCTCCGCCACTATGATGGAAGACTTGCGGAATGAGTACGCTTCAAAGACAAGAGTCGTGGCGATGCTGTTAGAGGAGCAGAAAGACTGGTCATCCGAGAATGAAACCATCTTGGAAGAGCTGCGAGTCGTCATTGATGCCGACCAAATCAGCGTATCCAATGAAACGGGCATTCTGATTGCCAGCACGGATTTTTCCAGCACCGGAAAACGGGCATACCGTGCCTTTTTATCGCATACCACAGACCCTGTTTTCACAGATGTGGTCTTTACCATGCAGAATGACAAGCCGATGATTCTGGCAGCCTCGGCGTTGGGGTCTGGAAAGGGTTTGATTCAGGTGCAGTATCCAGCAGAATCCATGCTCACACAGGCACAGGAAAACGATGTTTCTGCGATTGTGGCAGATATGCCATTTTCCGATATGGGTATTTCGGCAATTATTGATACCGATACCGGAAAATATGTCAGCCATACGCAGGTGGAACGCTGCGGAACAGACAGTGACTATGATGAAAGTTTATTTTCCGGAAAAAAAGGAAAAGTGGATTTGTTGCGGCAGCATCAACGCTATATGATTCGCTATCAGACACATGAAAATTATATTTTGCTGGTGGACATCCCTTATCGGGAGATGGACAATGCTCGTGGCATGGTCATCAAGTGGGTGTTTGCGTCTGGGTTGATTCTGTTGCTGGTGGCAACGCTCTCCATGCGGATGGGCTATTTCTACCTGAAAAAGAAATCACCGGAACTGTTTCCGAAAGAGCCGTCAGACTGGGCAGAACAGCAGAAACAGAAGAAATAAAAATCATAGCAGCCGAAATGCAGATGTGTGCAAGTTCGGCTGCCGTGTTCATTGGTTGCTGGGATGGGGTATTTTTACTTGAAAGAAATCACCGGAATTGTTTCCGAAAGAGTCGTCAGACTGGGTGGAGTAACAAAAACAGAAGAAATAAAGTATACGGCAGCCGAAATGCAGATGCGTGCAAGTTCGGCTGCCGGTTTCATAGGTTGCTGAGATGCGGTATTTTTACTTGAAAGAAATCACCGGAACTGTTTTCGAAAGAGTCGTCAGACTGGGTGGAGCAGCAGAAACAGAAAAATAAGAATACGGCAGCCGAAATGCAGATGCGTGCAAGTTCGGCTGCCGTGTTTTAGAAATTAAGCGGGCAAGAAAACATCAATTTCAATCAGAGGAAGTAGCTTGGTTACTGGTGACGGCAGTTGTTTTCGGCAAGACCTGCTGCCCATTTACAAATACCATGCCATTATTTGCATTTGTGTAAGGGAAATCACTTTCGTTGCTCTGTGTAATCCGAACCATACTATTTGCACCAGAATAAATGCTTTTTGTAGTACTATTGGTACAGCTGTAAATTTTTGCGTCACCTTGTCCGGTTACATAAACAGCATACTGTGCATTGCCTTTAAATTCCGTACCAGAACAGCAAATGTTCGACATATCAGAGACACCAACTGCATTTTTAGAGTTGGCATTCACCACACAATCAGAAATCCGAACCGTTCCATTATACTGTGCAAGGATTGCGGTTGTGGATGTGTTTGCAGTATCGCTGTCGGTGTTGTCAATGGTGACTTTGGACAGATGCAAAAATCCATTTTCACAGACAAAATTCCCTTGAATGGTTGTTGTCGCTGCGGCATTGCCATAAATCCGAACATCTCGACCAAGCAGGGTTAATGTTTTGTTTGGAATGGGATAAGTTCCAGCTGCCAAATAAATGACAGCTTTCTTTGCGTATTGCGTGAACTGTAAGGCTCTGCTTATCGTTAGCAGGGCTTTTGCCTGTGAAGTGCCATCCCGTGCGTCTGAGCCGGTGGCAGCGTTCACATAAACGGTCTTTGTTTCAATGCTGCCCTCTGCAATGTTCTTTGTTTTCTGTAACTTTTCCGGAATGGCGTCAATGGTCAGCACGGAACAGCCATCATTTCCATAAGAGCCGATTCCAAAACCGCTGTAATCGACTCTCGCCCCCTGATTTACCTGAATGCCGCCGATATGGTGATACAGGCTCTCTGCGTTGGAGATGACGGAAAAGCCGCCATACTGTACCCATTCTCGCTGAATGTCGCATAATCGTACCTGTGCAAAGCTGTTGTGGGATTCCACCCAGTAGAACGCACAGCCTTCAAAGCTGGAAATCGTGTTGTACATCGTGAATACACTGTTGTTTCCGGTGAGGTCAATGTCTTTCCATTCAAAATTGCAGTTATAGGTGAAAATCGCATTCTGAATCTTTGGCTTGTTGCTTGCTGTGCCGTAGGCTTCAAAGCGGAGCGTTTTGTGATACAGCTGAATGCCCATGCCGTATTCATTGCTCTTGTCCGTGGCGGTGTAGGTCTGCCCACGCTTTAGGCAGATAATCGCCTGCTGGAAGGCATTCGCCAGTACAAGGGCACGGTCGATGGTCTGCACAGCAGTGGTGGTTGCCTTTCCGTTGTTGGTGTCTGAGCCGGCTTCTGCGTCCACATACAGCCGTACTCGGTCGCCAATGGTCAGCCCCTGCATGGATTGCAGCAGGGCTTCTGCACGGCTGACACAGCTTTCTGCTCGGTCGGCATCGGCTTTTACGGTTTCGCTCTTCTTGGTGACATCCTGCTGAATGTCCCGCATGGTGTTCAAGTACTCGTCATATTTGGTGATGAGTTCTTCCGGCGTGGGAAGTGCCGAGGTGTCGCCCTGAATGGACGGCTTTACAATCGAGGGAATCAGCTGAGATTTTGCAATGACAGACCCCGTGGAATTCTTGGCAATCCACTGAATCGGGACAATGCCAGCGTATCCGGTCACAGATGCCGGAAGAACGACGGTATTCTCCGTGATGGGCAGGTCATAGATGAGGGATTCCGGCAGCTGTACCCGTAGAAAATACTGGTCTGCACCGGAAACCGCAGGGTAAGTGAAGTGGACAGAGCGTGTGTTTGCCTCGCCTTGGATGGCGAGGATGCGGCAGTCTGTCACGGCATAATAGGTTGCTTCTTCAATGGTAATCTGCATGAATCGTCAACACTCCTTTACATGGTTTTTGTGTGCGAAAGAAACCCCTTTCACTATACAGCGATTTTCGGGAAAAACTTGTACGCAAACGTACAAGTTTTTTTGAAATTTACAAAACGTCCATGTTGTTTGGAATTTCTCACAAATTGGAATGCTGATTTTTGTGCAGAATTGTGGCGGCTGATTGATGATAAAATGCATAGAACCATAAAAATAAGAGGACAGCGGAAACCGCCATCCTCCCATCTGATTTCGATTTATGGATGCAAAATCGCATCAGCCTAAAATTTTCTCTGCAAGTTCTTCCGGCTGGGAAACAATTGTTTTTGCCCCATGTTCCAGCAGAAAATCTCTCGACCGGAAACCCCAGTCTACAAAAATACCGTCCATCTTGGCATTCTTGGCGGTTTCGACATCCACATCCGAATCGCCGATATAAACCGCCTGCGAGTGGTCAGTCTGCAACTGCTGCAACACCTCGTTGACAGCGTCCGGAGCAGGCTTTTTCAGAATGTTCTTCCGTTCGCCCACGGCAAAATCAAACATCCCGTCAAAATACTGCTTGCAAAGCTCCTGCACAGCATAGTCCGCCTTATTGGAAACGACAGCCGTCTTGCAGCCAGCGTTCCGCAGCTGCTGCAACAGTTCCGGAATCCCTGCATAGGGCTGCGTGGTGTCCGCACAGTGTACCCGATAGTGTTCCGTGAAATCCTGATGCACCTTGTCAATCTGTGCAACGGGTGTCCCAGCTGGAACGCCTCGTTCAATCAGTTTCCGGATGCCGTTTCCGACAAAGAACCGGACTTCTTCCAGTGTATGTTGCGGATAGCCCGACAGCTGCAACGCTGCATTCAGACTGTTGGTCAAGTCCTGTAAGGTATTCAAAATCGTGCCATCCATATCAAAAATCGCAAGTTGATAACGCATACTATCACCCTTTTTTCATTGGTGCTTTTATTATAATGCGAATTGTATTTCCTTTTCAATTGTTTTTTGTGAACACAGAAAAATTGATGGATTTGCAGCCCAGAACATCCAGCCCAAAACGCAAACAAGGACTTCCGAAAGGAAGCCCTTGTTTGCATATGATTGAGAAAAATAAATAGGATGGTTCAAGGGAACAGTGGCGAAGAACCACTGTTCCCTATATGAGGATTACAAAATGAAGATTCCTACACTTGGGGAAGCGCGAAATTCTGTAGTTTATTATAGCAGAGAAAAGCAGGACTGTATAGCAGATTTGTTCTATAATTATCAGAATTGTACGGGAAAAAGAAAAAATTTTTGGAACGATTTGCGAGAATCCCTTGTAAAAAGTTACAAAAGCAGCGTTGTATCTCGGCGGTTTTTATGGTATAATGGAAAAAATTGCGGAAAAGAGGGTGCATTTTTACCATGAAATTTTTTTCAAAAAAGCGTTGGATGGCAGGGCTGCTGAGCGTTGTTCTGTGCAGTTCCGTGCTGACTGCGAACGCTTGGGCGGCAAACGTGGAAGAAACTCCCGGTTTACAGCTGCAAACGATTCTCATTGACAATGACGGGAAAAACTGGACAACGGAAAGCTGGGGCGGTGCAACCATGACCCCAAACACCAACTGGACAACACTGAATATGCAAGACTATTACGAACACGGTATGTTGCACTTTGCGGTGAAAAACAACGGTACGGGAACGACGACGTTCCGGATTGGCTTGGTTTCCCATCACCACAACCAGACCATCAAGATTGAGTGGTCGAGTCTGGAACAATACGGGAAACTGAACGCAGAAACCAACTGGACGGCATACAGCTTGCCGATTAAAACGCTGGTGGATGCCTATCCGGATTCCGATTTCCGGCTGGATAACTTCTGGTATGTGTATGTGGGCGGTGTGTCGAGCGATACCACGCTTTCGTTCCAAAATGTCAAGATTACCTCCACGGATGACGAGCGGCAGTATCCGATGATTAAGGTGAATCAGGTCGGCTATTTCTCCAACGGAGCAAAAACTGCACGGGTCAGCTATTTTGAAAAGTTCGGCTCACTGGATGGAAAAACCTATGAAATTGTAGATGCGGAGCAGGGGGATGTTGTTGCCACGGGAACGCTGCCCACGGCACAGAAAGAAGAAACGCTCTCCGGTGAACTGGTACATACGATTTCCTTTGATGCGGTGACAGAATCCGGCTCGTATTATATCCGCATTCCGGATGCTGGATTGGATGCGTCTGCTCGTTCGCCGCAGGATGTTGCGGATGGACTGGATACCGACACGATTTTATCGCCGACATTTTCCATTGAAAATCATGTCTATGATGCACTGTTCAGCGACATGACGAAATATTTCTACTATCAGCGGCAGGGCATCGACCTGGAAGAACCCTATGCCGGTGTATTTGCCCGTGAGAACCTGCATCCCAATGATGTGACGGTTAAGAAGTGGTCAGACCGAGAGAACCCCAATGCTGAAACCTATGACGTTTCCGGCGGCTGGTATGATGCAGGGGACTACGGGAAATATGTTTCTTCGGCAGCCGGAACGGTGGAGGATTTGCTGCTGGCATACGAACTATTTCCGGACACGTTCAACAACATGGATTTGAACATCCCAGAAACCGACCCGAACAATGCCCGTTATGTAGACGCTCCGGGAGTGCTGAGCGAATTGAAGTGGGAACTGGATATGCTGCTGAAGCTGGAGCACAGCGACAAGGACGGCTCGTTCTATGTGGCAGCGAACTATAAAGATGGCGTGATTTATCTGGAAGATACGCTGCGTTCGACCGACACTTACCAGTCAGACGATTCTGCAAAGGACTTGCGTTCCCACCTTGCAACCGCCGATGCAGCGGCAATCTTTGCACATGCTTACCTGGTCTATCGGGAGATTCCAGCATATGCCGACTTTGCAGATACCTGTCTGGAAACCGCACTGCGTGCATGGAACTGGGTGACAGACCCATCCAACCCAAAGCATATGTCAATTGGAGCAGCGAACCGGACTTATACCTTTACGCAGGAAGAATTTGACCGAGATTTATTCTGGGCAGCCGGCTCGCTCTATCGGGCAGTGAAAACCGCTGGCGGCGATGTCAGCCCGTATGAAAATTACCTGCTGGCGAACTGCAACACCGATGCTGTGCAGAACTGTTTCAAGAACATTTCGCTGAGCTATAACCATGCCGGAGAATCGTTCTTAGGCTTTTTCCACTATCTGTATCAGAACGAGCAGCCAAATGCAGCTATGACGGAGGCGTTTTCCAACTTCACCCCGTGGCGAACAAATATGTTGCAGCATAACAACTGGGGCATGGTGTTCCCGAACTGGGGCTATTGGTGGGGCTCGAACCGCAATGTTGCACAGAATGCCATGACCTTGCTGCTGGGCAGCGTCATCCTCGAAGGGCAAGACAACATTCCAACGGCTGTTTCTGAGGCAGCAGACCATGCTTTTGATTATCTGTTGGGGGATAATCCGATTTCGTTCAGCTATGTTTCCGGCTACGGGGAACGCAGCGTGGAAAATATCTATAGCAAGATTTACTCGGTTGATGCAGCCTTGACTCCGTATCAAGTGCCGAAAGGCTATGTGACAGAGGGCACGAACAATCACAACAACCGTCATCTTTCCAAGTTTGATGGGAAGTGCTACATGGACAGCGACACGGAATATACCACCAATGAAAATACGATTTACGGGAATGCATCGGCACTGTTCCTGACCGCTGCGGTGATTGCAGGGCATACCGAACCCGAACCAGACACCGTGCAGGGCGATGTAAATGCAGACGGCACGTTTGACCTTGCAGATGTGGTGATGTTGCAGAAGTGGCTAATCCGTGCTGGAGAGCTGACCGACTGGACAGCAGGCGACTGGAACGCCGATGAAATCATCACCGTGGTTGACCTCTGCCTGATGAAACGGGCGTTAAATACGCCAAAAACTTTGGAAAGAATATTTCTGGAGTCAGAGCTTTTGCTTGCTCACAACAGGTGGAGTACCGATTGAAGTGATAAAGAAATATATCGAAAGCCAAGGGCAGAAAGACAGAGGAAAGAAGTGAAATTATGGCAAACAAGGCATACAAATTCAGGATATATCCAAACACAGAACAACAAATCTTGTTTGCTAAGACTTTTGGCTGCGTTCGCTTTGTATACAATCGTATGTTGGCAGATAAAATTAAGTATTATGAAGAAACCGGAAAAAAGCTGAATAATACACCTGCTCAATACAAAAAAGAATTTGAATGGTTGAAAGAAGTGGACAGCCTTGCTTTGGCAAACGCTCAAATGAATTTGCAGACAGCATACAATAATTTTTTTAGAAGTCCTAAAATTGGTTTTCCAAAATTCAAATCCAAGAAATCCAACCGCAAAAGTTATACAACAAACTGTGTAAATGGAAATATATCCGTTGAAAATGGTTATATCAAACTTCCAAAAGTCGGATTTGTAAAGCTAAAACAGCACAGACAGGTTCTATCTGATTACAAACTGAAATCTGTTACAGTAAGCCAAACTCCAAGCGGAAAATATTATGCAAGTATTCTTTTTGAGTACGAAAATCAAGTACAGGAAAAAGAGATGCGGCGTTTTCTGGGGTTAGATTTTTCCATGCATGAATTATATCGTGACAGCAACGGGAATGAACCTGCATATCCGAAGTATTACAGGAATGCAGAGGAAAAATTAGCGAGGGAGCAGCGCAGACTTTCCAAAATGCAGAAAGGTTCGAACAACCGTAGCAGGCAGAGAATCAAGGTGGCAAAACTCCACGAAAAGGTTTCCAGTCAACGAAAGGATTTTCTGCATAAGCTGTCGAGGCAGACAGCAGATGCTTATGATTGTGTATGTATAGAATCCTTAGATATGAAAGCAATGTCACAGATGCTGAACTTTGGAAAATCTGTTTCAGATAACGGGTGGGGAATGTTCACAGGGTTCTTGAAATACAAACTTGAGGAACAGGGTAAAAAGCTTGTGAAGGTGGACAAATTTTTCGCCAGCAGTCAGATTTGTTCCGTTTGTGGTTACAGGAACGCAGAGACAAAAAATCTTGCGGTCAGAGAGTGGGATTGTCCGCAGTGTGGAACCCATCACGACAGAGATGTAAATGCGGCTGTCAATATCAGAAATGAGGGAATGCGGCTGGTAGTGGCATGACCGTAACGTAATATAATAAAACCGTGGGACACACGGGGATAGCTCGCCTATGCTTAGCACATTGGTGCTATCGAACGAGAACCAAACCTACCGAGGTTAGGGAAGCCCCCACCTCTACAGGTAGGGGAGGATGTCACGTTTTTTATGCGAAATCCTGTGTCTGGACTGGAAAAACAGAGGCGTTTATGGTAGTATAGAAAAGAATAGAAGTAAAAACGGGCGGCATTGCGAAAAAAGATGCCTTCCCCTGAAAATATGGAGGAAAAAAGATGGAACAGTACAAGCAGGAGTTTATCGAGTTTATGGTCGAGAGCCAGGTATTAAAATTTGGAGAGTTCACTCTGAAAAGCGGAAGAAAATCCCCGTTCTTCATGAATGCGGGCGCTTACGTAACCGGAAGCCAGTTAAAACGTCTCGGCGAGTATTATGCAAAAGCAATCCATGACAATTATGGACTGGATTTCGACGTTCTGTTTGGACCGGCCTACAAAGGAATCCCGCTCAGCGTTGTAACCGCTATTGCGATTCATGATCTCTACGGTGTGGAAGTACGTTACTGCTCCAACCGGAAAGAAGCAAAAGACCACGGCGGAGATGCAGGAATGCTGCTTGGAAGCAAAATTAAAGACGGCGACCGCGTTGTCATCATCGAGGATGTTACCACCTCCGGAAAATCCATCGAGGAGACCTTCCCGATCATCCAGGCACAGGGCAATGTGGAGATCAAAGGTCTGATGGTATCCTTAAACCGTATGGAGCGCGGAAAAGGCGACAAGAGCGCACTTGAGGAAATCCAGGAAACCTATGGCTTCCCGGCAAATGCCATTGTAACCATGGAGGACGTTATCACGTATCTGTACAACCGTCCATGCCAGGGCAAAATTCAGATCGATGACAAGATGAAGGCTGCCATTGATGCATATTATGAGGAGTACGGCGTGAAATAAGATGCGGTACACCGGGAAAGGGAGTTTTGCGCTATGAATGAAAAGATTTATAAAACCATGGGACGTGTCGGCGGCGGAAATATCGCTATGGGCGCCGTACTGGTTGTTGTTGGCGTGGCAACCGGTGTTCTGATGATCGTAAGCGGGGCAGGCCTTCCGATCTGCAGGCCTGCTGAAACGACGCGGGGAAATCATGTTCTAAAAGCGCCTTTCAAAAAGAAAAAATGCCGGGATATTTCGGAAGCGCGTGCGCCGATGAGGTATGCCGGCGTTTCTGATAGCAGAGGGGAGAACAACGCAGAAAGGGGAAACGAAGATGAAGCAGGAGACGAAAGCCAGAATCCGCGTTGTGGGACGGATTTTATTTC